>Ga0256839_1002414_pt1 | contig 20818 bp, 16 predicted proteins | sample 354166metaG_FD_185968 | JGI IMG/M metagenome (GOLD analysis project Ga0256839, IMG submission 185968) | Hydrothermal vent microbial communities from Mid Atlantic Ridge, Atlantic Ocean - 354-166 | ecosystem: Environmental > Aquatic > Marine > Hydrothermal vents | place: Atlantic Ocean: Mid... | reverse complement strand
ATGGGACATGTCAACAAGCACATGGTGCTGGGGGTCATTGGCGCGCTGCAGACTGCGCTGCTGGCGCTGCAAATTCCCCATGCGGCCGGAGCACTTGAGGAAGCTGCGAAAATACTTGCAGATACATAGGCTTATGTGGCGTTCCTGACAGCGAAATCCAGGGCCTTTGGCAAGGCGGCGGCAAGGAGATCAAGATCTTCCGGTCGCCCGGCGCTGATGCGAATGCAGCGATCCTGAGGGGATGCGAACGGGGCGCGAACGAAAATTCCCTGTTCGAGCAGCCCGTTCATTACAGCCTTGGCAAATGTGCCATCGCGGCCGCAGTCGATGGCGACAAAATTGGTGGCGGATGGCAGGGCGAGCAGCCCGTTTTCGGCCGCGATCCGGCCAATCCGGTCGCGCGATCTTGCGACCTTGGCGATGGTCTGCTGCAGCCAGCCCTGGTCGGCCAGCGCGGCCAGGGCACCCGCCTGGCTGATCCGGCACAGGCCAAAATGGTTGCGGACCTTGTTGAAGGCATCGATCAGATCGGGTGCGCCCAAGGCATAGCCCACGCGTGCACCGGCCATGCCGTAAGCCTTGGAAAACGTGCGAAACCGAATCAGGCGCGGATCGCTGGCGTCCAGGGCTGGGGCAGTCTTGTCGGGGGCGAATTCCACATAGGCTTCGTCCAGCACCAGCAAACAGCCCGCGGGCACCGCTTCGATCATCCGCTGAACCACCTCGGCCGAATGCCAGCTGCCCATCGGATTGTCGGGATTGGCAAGATAGACCAGCTTGGCCCCGACCTCGCCCGCGCGCGCAATCAGCGCCTCCGGGTCCTCGGCATCGTCCTTGTAGGGCACGCAGACCAGCTCGCCGCCAAACCCGGCCACGTGGTAGTTGAAGGTCGGGTAAGCGCCCGCCGAGGTCACCACCCGGTCGCCCGGCGCGACCAACAGGCGCACCAGGTAGCCGAGCAGCGCGTCGATCCCTTCGCCGATCATCACGTTTTCAAAGCCCACCCCGTGAAAGTCGGCCAGAGCGCTGCGCAGTTCGTGGCTCTCGGGGTCACCGTACATCCAGGTGCTGGGCACCGCCTCGCGCATCGCCTGAATGGCCCGCGGAGAGGGGCCAAAGACGTTTTCATTGGCCCCGATCCGCGCCACGAAGGGCGCCCCTCGCGCGCGCTCCTGCGCCTCGGGTCCGACGAAGGGAACAGAGGCCGGCAGGCTCTCGGCCAGTTTCGTGTAACGCGGTCCGTTCATCTTTTCCCCCGGGGCTTTGCTGGTGGCGCGATCAAAGCCAAATTCCGGCCCTGCATCAAGCGCGCACTTGAATTTCGCGCCCCCGATGCTCACATGAGAACGGTTCGCAACTACCGGAGCCTTTTTATGGCCAACCTGACCCGCCGCGGTTTCATCGCCGCCAGCACCGCCGCCGCCACCTTGCGCGGCCTGCCCCAGATCGCCCGCCAACCGGCGACCCGGCGCATCCTGACGCTGGTCTATGACAAGTCGCTCGGCATGATGCGCGCGGTGGAGCGGGTGGTTCTTCGTTAGACAGCGGCGCCGCCTGCGGCGGCATTTTTTTTGTTTTGCGCCCGCCTGCGGCGGTCGCGGTGCCTCCGGCGGGGATATTTTTCGAAAAGAAGAAAATCAGAGCAGGTCGTCGAGACGGGCCAGCGCCGCTTTCAGCTTGTCGGCTTCTTCGGTGCGCGCTTTCAGGTTGTCGCGGGCTTCGGCGACCACGGCTTCGGGTGCGCTTTCGACGAATTTCGGGTTGTCGAGGCGCCCGGACAGCCCGCCGATTTCCTTTTCCAGCCTGGTGAGCGATTTTTGCAGCCGTTCCTTTTCGGCGTCGACATCGATGATATCGGCCAGCGGCAGGGCGAAGGTGCCGCCTTCGACCGGCACGGTGATCGCGCCCTTGGGCACCTCGGGCGCCTGGGCCAGGCTGTCGATACGGGCCATGCGCTTGATCAGGGCTTCGTTGTTGGTCCAGGCGCGCTGCCCGGCTGCGTCGAGGTCGATCTGCAGCATCGGGATCTTGAGGCCGGCGGGCACATGCATCTGCATGCGCGCCGAACGCACGGCCTCGATCAGCGCAATCGCCCAGTTCATCTCGCGGTCGGCCTGCGCGTCCAGCAGCTCGGCTGTGGTGTAGTCCGGCCAGTCGGCGTGGATCAGCATCTTGGCGCGGTCCGGCTGTTTTTGCCAGAGTTCTTCGGTAAGGAAGGGCATGAAAGGGTGCAGCAGGATCAGCACCTGGTCGAGCACCCAGTTCATGGTGGCCCGGGTTTCGGCGACCAGTTGCGCGTCGTCGCTGTTCAGAAGCGGTTTGGAAAACTCCAGATACCAGTCGCAGACCTTGCCCCAGGTGAAGGCGTAAAGCGCGTTGGCGGCGTCGTTGAAGCGGTAGGCGGCGAGGCTTGCGTCCACCTCTTCGCGGGCGCGCGCAACCTCGCCGATGATCCAGCGGTTGGCGGTGGCTTTCGGGTGGAAGGCGGAAATGTCGGCAATCCGCTCGGTCGTGGCGGCGCCGAAGGCGGCGTTCATCTCGGCAAAGCGCGCCGCGTTCCAGATCTTGGTGCCAAAGTTGCGGTAGCCCTTCACGCGCTCCATGCTGAGCTTCAGCACCCCGCCGATGGCCGCCATCGAGGCCATGGAAAAGCGCAGCGCGTCGGCGCCGTAGTCCTCGATCGTGTCCAGCGGGTCGATGACGTTGCCCAGCGTTTTCGACATCTTCTGCCCCTTCTCGTCGCGCACGAGTTGGTGCAGGTAAACCGTGTGAAACGGGATGTCGCCCACGACTTCGAGCTGCATCATGATCATGCGCGCGACCCAGAAGAACAGGATGTCCTGGCCGGTGATCAGGTCATCTGTGGGGAAATATTTCTGCAATTCCGGGGTGTTGTCGGGCCATCCTAATGTGCCGATGGGCCAGAGGCCGGAAGAAAACCAGGTGTCGAGGACGTCCGGGTCGCGGGTGAGCGCCTTGCCGCCGGCCAGCCGGCGCGCCTCGTCTTCGCTTGCGGCGCAGTATTCGTTGCCCTCGTCGTCATACCACACCGGTATCTGATGCCCCCACCAGAGTTGCCGCGAAATGCACCAGGGCTCGATGTTCTCCATCCAGTGAAAGTAAACCTTTTCACCGCTTTGCGGCATGATCTTTATGCGGCCGTCCTTGACCGCATCCCGCGCCGGCCCGGCGAGTTTCTCGGCGTCCACATACCACTGGTCGGTCAGCATCGGCTCCATCACTACCTTGGAGCGGTCGCAGAACGGCTGCATGATCTTCTTGTCCTCGACCATGATCATCAGCCCCTCGGCGTCGATGTCGGCAACCACCCGTTTGCGGGCCTCGAAGCGATCCAGCCCGCGGTATTCGTCGGGCACCAGGTTGAGGCTGTCGATCTCGGCTTCGTCCCAGTCGGCGCCTTCGGCGATCTCGCGGGCGCGGGCGGCGGCCTCGGCATAGGGCGCGCCGTCGTCGCGCATGTGGGCGCGGGTGTCCATCAGCCGGTAGAGCGGGATGTGGTTGCGCTTGGCGACGCCATAGTCGTTCTGGTCATGGGCGCCGGTGATCTTGACCGCGCCCGAGCCGAAGTCGGGGTCGGGGTAGTCGTCGGTGATGATCGGGATCAGGCGGCGGTGCTCTTTCGGGCCAACCGGGATTTCGCAGAGCTTTCCGACGATTGGCGCGTAACGCTCATCCGATGGGTGAACCGCCACCGCGCCGTCGCCCAGCATGGTTTCGGGGCGCGTGGTAGCGATGGAAATGTAATTCCGCATTTCGCGCAGCGTAACATTGCCGTCCTCGTCCTTCTCGACGTATTCGTATTCGGCCCCCCCTGCCAAGGGGTATTTGAAATGCCACATGTGGCCGTCGATCTCGATGTTTTCCACCTCGAGATCGGAAATCGCGGTTTCGAAATGCGGGTCCCAGTTGACCAGCCGCTTGCCGCGGAAGATCAGCCCCTTGTTGTAGAGATCGACGAAAACCTTGAGCACCGCGTCGTGGAAGTCGGGCGAATTCTCGTGCCCGGTGCGCGGGTCGCCCGGGGCGCCGGCCATGGTGAAGGCGTTGCGTTCCCAGTCACAGCTGGCCCCCAGCCGCTTGAGCTGGTTGATGATGGTCGAGCCGTACTTGCCCTTCCATTCCCAGACCTTGGCGATGAAGTCCTCGCGGCTCATGTCGGTGCGGCGCAGGTTGCTTTCCTCGGCGAGCATCTTTTCCACCTGCAACTGGGTGGCGATGCCGGCGTGGTCCTGGCCCGGCTGCCAGAGCGTGTCGAAGCCGCGCATCCGGTGCCAGCGCACGAGGATGTCCTGCAGCGTGTTGTTGAAGGCATGGCCCATGTGCAGCGCGCCGGTGACATTCGGGGGCGGGATCATGATGCAGTAGGTTTCGTCGCGCGAAGCATTGGCGCCGGCACGGAAGGCGCCGGCCTTTTCCCAGGCGTCGTAAATCCGGGTTTCGGCCTGTTTTGCGTCGAATGTCTTTTCCATGCCCATGGCCGGTCTGTTCCCATCGCAAATTTCTGGTCGGTTTCGTCTAGCGAATGGCGCGGGCAAGGGGAAGCCCGGACGTGGTTCCGGTTCGACAAAACCGGCGGTGCGTCGTCGTGGCATTCACAATGCACATCGGGCGGCGCCCCGCCCCGGTCTGTGCATCCATGCCTGTGGTGGGCTCAGGGCCGGGGCACCGGTCGGCAGAGAGGGCGGAACTTGCCGGTTGTGCCCGGCTCAGACGGATCGGTCAAACCTGGTGCTCAGATGGATCAGGCTTTCCGAGCCCCGAACCCCCGGAATTGCCCCGATCCTGTCTAGGATTTCGTCAAGCCGTGAAGTGGTTTGCGCAGAGATTTCAAGGATCAGGTCGAAGCGGCCGCTTGTCGTGTGGCACAGCTCGACCTGCGGAATTGCCTTGAGGCGCCCGACAATGCCGGCATTGGCGCGCGGTTCGATCTGAAGGAGCGCGGTGGCCCTGATCCGGCGCTCCATCGCAGCCTTGCCGATCCGGATCGTGTAGCCCGCGATCGTGCCGGAGTTTTCCAGCCGTTCAATGCGGGCCTGAACGGTCGAACGGGCAACGCCAAACTGTCTGGCAAGCTGAGAGGTCGAGGTGCTGCTGTCTGCCGCCAGCGCGGCAAGGATTTTCTGATCAAGGTCATCCATGGCATTTTGCCTCCTGTTTGGGCAAATTAACGAAACAAACTGTCGATACAACTAAAAAAACTGATGAAATGACCGTTTGAATGGGGTCGAATTGGGGCAGGTGCGCGATGACACGCCGGAGGTGAGCAGATGAAAAACGACAAGACGATATGGGCAAATCCACGCAATTTCCTGACGCAGGTGCGGCCCGACGAGCCGGTCGGATTTTTTTGCCCGGCGCAACTGGCCCGGACGGTCAGGACGTTCCAGGCAGGTTTTCCGGGGCAGTTGACCTACGCGGTCAAGGCCAACCCGGATGAAGCCGTGCTGGCAAATCTTGCTGCATTGGGTGTGCTTGCATTTGACGTCGCCTCGCCCTGGGAAATTGACCGGGTTCGCTCGGTCGTGCCGATGGCGGCGTTGCATTACAACAACCCGGTGCGCACGCCGGATGAGATCGAACATGCCAGACAGGCCGGCGTCGTGTCGTATTCGGTGGATTGTGCGGCAGAGTTTCACAAGATTGCCGACCGGGTCGAACCCGCCGGGGTCGAGGTTGCGGTTCGGTTCAGGCTTCCGGTCAAGGGGGCGGCCTATGATTTTGGCGCAAAGTTTGGCGCTGATCCGCAAGATGCGGTCGCGCTTTTGAAACAGGTGGCGGCGCGGGGGTTTGTCCCGAGTTTGTGCTTCCACCCGGGCACCCAATGCCATGACGGCGCGGTTTGGGACGCATATATCCATGCGGCGGGCGACGTGGCACGGCGCGCCGGCGTTTCTGTTGCCCGCCTGAATGTCGGGGGTGGCTTTCCGTCTTTCCGACTGGCCGATGAGCGGCCGGACCTCGACAGGATCTTCACCCGTATCGCCGCGGCCGCCGGTGCGGCATTTCCTGACGTGGCCCCAAATCTGCTGTGTGAGCCAGGACGCGGCCTGGTGGGGGATGCTTTCGCTCTGGGAACACGGATCAAGGCGATACGACCGGATGGTTCGGTCTTTCTGAACGATGGGATCTACGGCGGTTTTGCCGAAAATCCGGCAGTTGGTCCAGTGAACCGGATTGCCGTTTTCTCACCCGGGGGCGAGGTCCGGACGGGCAGTCTTTGCGCCCGGACGATTTTTGGCCCGACCTGCGACAGCCTCGACAAGTTGCCCCAGAGACTTGATCTGCCGAAAGATATTTCCGAGGGCGATTTCGTGTTGTTTCAGGGGTTGGGTGCCTATTCCGGTAGTCTTGCGACACAATTCAACGGATTTGGCGTCAATCGGGTCGAAACCGTCGAGCAGTTCGCGCCGTGACCGGCCGGTGCTGGACATGACCCGCCCACGGGGTAGACTTTCCGCAGGACCATACTGCGGAGACAGACTTGGAAAAATTCGGCAAGGCCCAACCCGTGCGCCGGGTGGAAGATCACCGGTTCCTGACCGGTCACGGTCGTTACATTGACGATATCGCGCCGGACGATGCCTTGCGGGCCTGTTTCTTTCGGTCGCCGGTTGCGCACGCCGAAATCGAGACGCTTGATCTGGCCGCGGCCCGGGCGTCGCCGGGTGTTCATCTGATCCTGACGCTTGATGATCTGCGCCCTGGCCTCGTGCATACCGATATGGAGGCCGTGCGCGTTCCCAACCGGGATGGTTCGCCGGTCAGGGAAACAACCCGTCCCGTTCTGGCGGGCGGAAAGCTGCGTTTCGTGGGCGAGCCGATCGCCTGCATCATCGCCGACACGATAGAGCAGGCCATGGATGCGGCCGAGCTTGTTGAACTTGATTTCAAGGAGTTGCCGGCGCATGTGGCCCTGGCGCCGGGCGGCGCCGCGTTGCACGAAGAAGCGCCCGACAACATCGCCTTTGATTGGGCCATCGGCGACAAGGAGGCCACACGCGCCGCTCTGGACGCCGCCGCGCACCGCGTGCAATTGCGCGTCGTCGACAATCGGATTATCGCCAATTCCCTGGAGCCACGCGGCTGTTTCGCGCAATGGGAAGACGGGCGACTTCACCTGGCGGTCAACGGCCAGGGGGTCTGGGACATGAAAGCGCGGCTGGCGCGTGCCTTTGGACTGGAAGGCGGACAGGTTCGGGTGACCAACCCGGATGTCGGTGGCGCATTTGGCATGAAGGCATTGCCCTATCCCGAATATTTCGTGCTGCCCGAAGCTGCCCGCCAGCTTGGCCGGGCGGTGCGCTGGATGTCCGAAAGGACAGAGGCCATGCAGACCGACAATGGCGGGCGCGACCTGGTTTCAGAGGCCGAACTCGGCTTCGATTCGGATGGTCGCATCGTGGCCTATCAGGTCTCGACGCTCTGTAACCTTGGCGCTTACAGTTCCGGGTTTGCCCAGGCCATCCAGACCGAGCTGTTTCACAAGGTCATGACTGGTGCCTACGACATCGAAAATATCTTTCTGGCGGTAAGGGGCATTCATACGAATACAGGTTGCGTCGATGCTTATCGCGGGGCCGGGCGCCCCGAAGCGATTTACGTTCTTGAAAGAACGATGGACCACGCCGCGCGGGTGCTCGGGGTCGATCCCCTGGAATTGCGCCGCAAGAATTTTGTGCCGGCGGCCAAATTCCCTTATCGGGCGGCCACAGGCGAGCTGATCGATGTCGGGGATTTCAACAAGGTTCTCGACCGCGCCGTCACAGAGGCCGATCTGGCCGGTTTTGCGTCGCGGAAGGCCGAAAGCAAAAAGCGCGGCAAGCTGCGGGGGCTGGGGCTGTGCTACTACATCGAGGCCATACTTGGCGCGCCAAATGAAAACGCGGCCATTGAATTTGCCGGCGACCGGCGGGTGAACCTCTATGTCGGCACGCAGTCGGCCGGGCAGGGCCATGAAACCGTTTTTGCGCAGTTTCTTTCCGACCAGACCGGCATTCCTGCGGAACGGATAACGGTTGTGCAGGGGGACAGTGACCGGATTGCCTCGGGTGGCGGGACGGGTGGGTCAAGGTCGGCAACCAGCCAGAACAACGCAACGCTTGCGGCCAGTTCCGAGCTTGTTGAACGGTTTTCGGCCTTTCTGGCCGACCGCCTGGGGCTGAACCGCGAGGCTGTGAGCTTTGATGACGAAAAATTCCGGGTTGAAGGGTCGAACCTGACGCCGGACGTGCTTGAAGTTGCGCAAATGGCGCGCGACGCGGGGCGCGATGACTTGCTGCGTATTGAAAAAACCGCCACCTTGCCCGGTCGCTCCTACCCCAACGGCGCCCATGTCTCGGAGGTCGAAATAGATCCCGATACCGGTGAGACCCAAGTTGTGAAGTACACCGTGGTCGATGATTTCGGAAACCTGATCAACCCACTGTTGGTTGAAGGCCAGATTCATGGTGGCGTCGCGCAAGGGCTGGGCCAGATAGTTTGCGAACATGTGGTGCATGACCGCGACGGGCAACTCCAGAGCGCCACATTCATGGACTACGCCATGCCACGGGCAACCGAGGTGCCGTGGATAAGGTTTGTTAGTGAACCCGTGGTATCAACGGCAAACGATCTTGGAATGAAAGGGTGTGGCGAAGCCGGGACGGTCGGCGCCCTGGCCGCGGTGGCCAATGCGGTCGAAGACGCGCTGGCCGGTCACGGTGTTGTCGGGGCTCAGCCGCCATTCACGCCCCTGCGGGTATGGCAAATGTTGAAGGATGCAAACGATGGGGCTTAAGCGCCTGATCCGCAAACTGCTGCGGCTGCCGCCGCGGGTTCGGACGCGGACAGCGCCATTCAAACGCGGGCGGGTTGATCACTTCGTGATTCTCGACGGGACCATGTCGACGCTGGAGCCGGGGCTGGAAACAAACGCCGGGCTGGCCTATCGGCTGTTGTGTGACGTCGGGGGCGCGGCGCAATTGTCGATCCGATACGAGCAGGGGGTGCAATGGCGCACCTGGCGCGACGCGCTGGCCGTCGCCGAAGGGCGCGGGATCAATCGCCAGATACGCCGTTCCTACGGGTTCATTGCCTCGCGTTACCGGGTGGGTGACCGGATATTTCTGCTTGGGTATTCGCGCGGTGCGTTCGCGGTGCGCTCACTGGCCGGGGTGATCGACCGGATCGGGCTGTTGCGGCCGGAATTTGCAACAGAACGCAATATTCGCCAGGTTTACCGGCACTACCAGACGGACCCCGACAGCCCCACGGCGCGGGCTTTTGCGAACAAATACTGCCACCCGACGACCGAGATCGAAATGGTCGGCGTCTGGGATACCGTCAAGGCGCTTGGCAATCCGCTGCCAATTCTCTGGCGGTACTCGCAGCCGCGCCATGAATTTCATGATACCAGGCTGGGTGCTGCAATCCGGCACGGCTATCAGGCGCTGGCACTGGATGAGACCCGCCGCGCCTATGCGCCGGTCTTGTGGACCGGCCGGCCGGACTGGAAGGGAGTGCTTGAACAGGTCTGGTTTCGCGGGGCGCATGGCGATATCGGCGGACAGTTGGGGCATTTCAAGGCCGCGCGGCCATTGGCCAACATCCCCTTCGTCTGGATGATGGAAAAGCTGGAAGGATGTGGGGTCAAGCTGCCACCCGGATGGCAGTCGCAGTTCCCGCAAGATGTCAACGCGCCCTCCGTCGGCACGTTTCAGGGCTGGGGAAAGCTCTTTATCTATCGCAAGAAGCGGGTGGTTGGCCAGGACCCGTCCGAGAGCATTCACCCGAGCGTTGCCACCTATCAGGGCAACCTGCGCGCCGACATCAGGCAGCGCATTCCGGCCTGAGCCTAGGCGACCTTTTCGATGCTCATGGCCGGTGCCAGGCCCAGAGCATGAATGACATCGCGGGCCAGATGGGGCTTGTTGAGCGTGTAAAAATGCAGGTCTTCAACCCCGCCTTCCAGAAGGTCGGTGCATAGTTCGGTGCATACGGCCGTTGCCAACAGGTCATGACGATCGTCGCGCCTGGCGGTCTCGAACGCATCGTTCAACCAGCCCGGCACACGGGTTCCGCAACGCTGCGCGAAAGACTTCACGCTGTCGAAATTCTCGATCGGCAGGATGCCGGGAATGATCGGCGCATCGATCCCGGCCTTTTCGCAGCGGTCACGGAACCGGAAAAACGTCTCGGCTTCGAAGAAAAACTGCGTGATCGCGGAAGAGGCGCCAGCGTCGATCTTGCGCTTCAACCACTCGACATCCGAATTCTCGTCGCGGGCCTCGGGGTGGCGATCAGGATAGGCGCCCACCCGGATGTTGAATTTTCCGGTCTCGGCCAGGGCCGCCACAAGCTCGCTTGAATTGGCAAACCCGTCGGGATGAGGCGTGAACGTCTTGTTCCCGGCCGGCGGATCGCCCCGAAGGGCCACGATCTCGGTCACCCCGGATCTCGCGTAGTTTTCGGCAATTTCCATGGTTTCCTCGCGCGTGGCATCCACGCAGGTCAGATGCGCCGCAACTGTAAGCCCATAGTTTTTCTGAATGGTCGCAACCGCTTCGTGGGTCAGTTTTCGCGTGGTGCCGCCGGCACCGTATGTGACCGAGACGAATTCAGGCCCCAGCGGAGCAAGCGTCTGCACCGTTTCCCACAGCCGAAATGACGCCTGAAGCGACTTGGGTGGAAAGAACTCGAAAGAAATGCGGGGCTCGGTCATGGGTGCCATCCTTTTGCTCGGCCCCTTGTCTCACAGGTTGAGTTGTGAAACAAATTCATAATTCTAATCATCATCATGAGGCGCATGACAGGTGCACATAGAGCTGAGACATCTGCGCACGATCAAGGCGATCCATGAAGCCGGGGGGCTTGCGAAGGCGGCCGATGTCCTGAACATCACGCAATCTGCGCTGTCGCATCAGGTCAAGGGGCTTGAAGAGCAGGCAGGAATGGAGCTTTTCGTGCGCCGGACAAAGCCGTTGAAACTGTCGGCGGCCGGTCTTCGCGTTCTGCGCCTGGCGGAAAAGGTGCTGCCGGAAGTAGCCGCGCTGCAAGAAGATTTTCGCAACCTGCGCTCGGGCAAGACCGGGCGATTGCACATCGCCATCGAATGCCACGCCTGTTTTGAATGGCTGTTTCCGGTGCTCGAGGCTTTTCGGAAAGCCTGGCCCGATGTCGATGTAGATATCCGGCCCGGCCTGGCTTTTGATGCCCTGCCCGCACTTGGGCGCGAGGAGGTGGATCTGGTGATCTCTTCCGACCCGGAAAACATCCCCGGCATCGAGTTTTCGCCGCTGTTCGACTATGAGCCGCTGTTTGTCGCCTCGGCCCAGAGCCCGCTTGCGAAAAAGCAATTCATCGAGGCCGAGGATTTTCGTGACCAGTTGTTGATCACCTATCCGGTCGACCGCGCGCGGCTGGATCTGTTCAGTCAACTGCTGTCGCCGGCCAAGGTCGAGCCGCGGGCCACTCGCCAGGTCGAACTGACGGCCGTGATCTTGCTGCTGGTTGCATCCAACCGCGGCGTTACGGTCTTGCCAGATTGGGTCTTGCGCGACATTCGATACCACACCGACTATATCACGCGCCCACTCACGAAAACCGGGATCACCCGCCGGATGTATGCAGCCACCCGCACCGAGGACACCACCCGCCCGTTCATGGCCCATTTGCTGCGCCTGGCCCGGACCGAGCCGGTCAAACTGCAACGCAGTTGACCCAGGCGCTGGACCGGCGGTCGGGAGCCGGCCGGTTGAACGTGGCTGTCGATTGTGCTTGTGGAATGTGCTTGGCAAAGCAGGTGCGGCAGCCTATACGCCGCCGTTGACGCGATGAGGAAGGACCCGACATGCAAGGCAGCGCCAATCTGAACATCATGATAAAGGCGGCGCGCCTGGCTGGCCGTTCTCTGGTCAAGGATTTTCGTGAGGTCGAGAATCTCCAGGTATCGATGAAAGGTGCCGGCGATTTTGTCAGCAAGGCCGATCTGGCCGCCGAGCGCATCATCAAAGAAGAACTGACCGAGGCGCGCAAGAACTACGGCTGGGTGGGTGAGGAAAGCGAAGCCGAACAGGGCGAAGACCCGACGCGGCGCTGGATCGTCGACCCGTTGGACGGCACCACCAACTTTCTGCACGGATTGCCGCATTGGGCGGTATCCATCGCGCTTGAGCACAAGGGTGAGATCGTGGCCGGCGTGGTCTACGACCCGGCCAAGGATGAAATGTTCACCGCCGAAAAAGGGCAGGGCGCATTCCTGAACGAAACCCGGCTGAGGGTCTCATCGCGCAAACGCATGATCGAGTCGATTTTTGCAACCGGTGTCCCCTTTGGCGGCCGGGCCGACCTGCCGGAAACGCTCCAGGATCTTGCCCGCCTGATGCCCGTGTGCGCGGGTGTGCGCAGGTGGGGCGCAGCGGCGCTGGATCTGGCCTACGTCGCCGCTGGTCGGTACGAAGGGTTTTGGGAGCGCGGGCTTCATTCCTGGGATATCGCGGCGGGGATCCTGATCCTGCGCGAATCCGGCGGTCTCGTCGAACCTCTGTCGGGAACGGGTGATTTGCTGGAAGGCGGCGAAATCATTGCAGCCAACGAAGTGATTTTCGAACAGTTTTCCAAGATCATCCGCGCCTGAGTGGCCGCAGCGTTCAACGGCGGCGGCGCACTTTCGGCACCTGGGTGTGGACCGACCGATAGTGCGCTTCCGGGTGCGGTGGGTGCCCTTGGGTCACGCGCCAGTACTCCTGGCCCCCGCGACGACGCCACACCGGCAACACCAGCAAAGCCCCGGCCAGGAAACCACCGGCATGGGCCCAATAGGCAACGCCGCCGGCCGACATGTCGACGCCCACGCCGCTGACCAGCTGGATGACGAACCAGATGCCCAGCATGTACCACGCCGGCACCGATATCACCTGGAAAAAGATCACGAAAACGAACATCACATCGACGCGGGCTTTCGGAAACAGCAGCAGATAGCCGCCCATGACACCCGCGATGGCCCCCGAGGCACCAACGGTCGGGATATCGGACAGCGGCGCGGCAATGATCTGTGCCAGTGCCGCGAGAATTCCGCAGGCAAGGTAAAACAGCAAAAAGCCGACATGGCCCATTGCGTCTTCCAGATTGTCACCAAAAATCCACAAAAACAACATGTTGCCGGCAAGGTGCATGAAGCTGGCGTGCATGAACATCGAGGTTATGACTGTGTGATACGCCTGGCCTGCCGTGATCTTTCCCGGGATCATCGCCCATTGGTCGAAAAACTGCCGCAACGCATTTTCGTCGGTGAACAGGGTGGCATAGCTCAGGAATATGACCACGTTGAGCACGATGAGGGTGATCGTGACGACGGGTTGGGTTTCGGACGGGTTGTGGTCTCGGATCGGAAACATGGGGGCAGGCTGGCCGAAGTGCGGCGGGGGGTCAAGCTGCGGTCGCGAAATAAGTGTGGGGCGGGGCGACTTTACACTCCTGCACAACACCGTATTGTCGCCGCCGGTCGCGGGCGTGATGGAATGGTAGACATATCAGACTTAAAATCTGAAGGCCGAATGGCCGTGTGGGTTCGACTCCCACCGCCCGCACCATCTGGCTGACCCCCCGGTTCGACGGGCACCTGGCTCTCAGAATTCAAATCGGAATGCTATAGCCGCTTCGGACGTGTTGGCCCCCGCGATGTTGCCATCATTCAGGCGCCGAACGCCCCGAAGGACAATGTCCGAGCCTTTCTGGAGTTCGAAGCCATAGGAAACGGACAGATCGACCTCGCGCTGTGCCGGGGCAAGCGCGATATCGAGCGTCTCGAATGATACCGCCCCGGACCGGTCTGGAGCAGAAACCGGAACCGTGATCTGCGCGCCCCCGGACTGCACGGCCTGCGGGAGCCCGATGCCAAAGGCAATCCGATCGCCTTTTCCGAAGACATCTTGCGCGCCATAAGTCATGGAAAATGAATTGTAGAGGGCGGGCGAAAGGTCCACATCCGTCATGGTTTCAATCGGGCTGGCCACCCCGAGACTGCCGGAAATATTCAGAACCTGTTGATTTCCCAAGGGGATATCCCAGTCCATGGTGGCGGCGGTGTGGCGGCCTGACAGGCTGGCATACGGCGTGAGCGCGCGCAGGCCGACAAAGCCGTCGCCTTCGCGCATCGAGGTCAGCCCAAGGTAAAGGCGCCCCGCGTCCGTATCGATCGCGCGCGCTATGGAAAGCCCGTAGCTGTCACCCGCACTGCCGTCGGCCGGCAACAGCATGGCCAACCGCGTGTCTTCAACCTCGAATGTCACTTCCTGCCCGGAGGAAAACCGCGCGAATGTCGGGTTTTCCTGAAAGGCTCCGATAGCGTCGGGATCAAGTCCCGTGGCAAACATGCCTTGAATGGCCGCCAGAGGATCGTGCGAAATGACGGTTTGGGCGCTCAGGATGCTGGCCGGCCGATCAAACTGGCCGCCCATTGCGTCGGTAATCTTCAATTCGTACCTGGACAGCTGGCTTGCCACGGCGTCACCGGCCATCCCGCCGCTGGCAAGGACCGGACTGTCGATATTGGTGTATGTGCCGTTCGACTGCGGAAGATAAGCGCTGCCGATCGGCGACAAGGCTGCCTTGAGATCAAGAAATCCGTTGCCGTAAATGTCATTGTAGCCGTGCTTCACACCCGGAGCGAATTCGACAAATCCGGTCGGGGTGAAGAAGCTGTTGTCAGCCGAAGCCAGCAGCCGCGCGCGCAATTGTTGCGCCGACATGTCCGGAAAGGCTTCGGCCAGCAAGGCAATCGCGCCGGAAACCTGCGGTGCGGCAAAGGATGATCCGGTGCCGTAGCTGTATGACGAATTGTCCTGCGGGTTCGCATCGTTGGCGACCGCCGCCCAGACCGTTCCATCTGCCGCCATGCACCATGGGGCGGCTTGAAGGCAGGCCGAGGACAACAATGTTGCAGAAGCCACCTTTCCGTCACTCAGAACCGGGGTTGCGTTGACCACGGTGATCCAGCTGTCTTCCAGGGTCGGTTCGAATATCGGCAGGGCCGAGGTGATGTCGGACCGTGTGAGGTTCTCATCATTGGAGGCCGCAAAGACGATGATCGCATCCCGGGCCAGGCTCTTGATCGATGCGAGATAAGCGCCGCCCGAGGGCGAATCGAAAATACGATTGTAATTTTCCGCCGTCGCCGTCACCGGGGTGCCGTCGTCAGGCCAGGTGTAGCCCCAGGAATTGTTCTGAACGATCGCCCCAAGCGCTTTGGCCTGTGTATTGGCATCTGTCATGGCCGTGAAATCGGTGAACACGCCCAATTGCAGGTTGGCGTCCGGCGCAACGCCGATCATTTCACCATCGCTACCAGTCCCGGCGGCAACCGATGCGACCGTTGTGCCGTGGCTCGCCACGGGAAGGTTCGCGCCGCCCACGGTGTGAATGGTTTTTCCTGACAACGCATCATGGCTGACAAGAAACCCCGCATCGACGATTGAAATCACCTGCCCGGCCCCGGTCAGGCCGGCGGCCTGGGCGTAGTCAACGCGGCTATGGGTCAGCGAATTGCTGGTTATGGTGACGTCTGGAAAAGGGGTCCAGGTAATTTTCTGGTTTGTGAAAGTCGTCTGGTTGCGCAGCCAGGCCGCGGCCCCCTCATAGACGGACCAGTCGGTCACATAGGCTTGCCCCAGAAAGCCCGCGCTGCTCTTGTCCACCTCTTGCTGGCATGCGGCCAAAACGACCGGCAACGCAAGCAGAGGCAAAGCCTTCTTGAAATTCATCGTATTCCCCCCCCCCGGGCACTCGCAAGCATACTGGGAAAACCTAGGGCTCAAGGTCCAAAATCATCCAAGCAACAGCACGATCCAGCTTGTTGCACAATCATCGATTTCTTTCAAACAGCGAGTGCGAGACAACCTCCCGAAGATTCGATCATTGTTGATCCTGCAACACCAATGCAGCGGTCACCGGGCCGGTGGGAAATGGCTGCGCCACGTCTTTGCAGTCAGAACCGGCGGGCTTCCGGTTCTATGGCTGTTTCCACTTGATCGAACACCCCATGGACGCGATTTGATCTTTTGGGCCACGGCCGGTTTCGGCAACCTGTTTCATTGCTTCGAACAGATCACGGCGCACGCCGGGGCCCGCTGCCTCTTTTCGGGATTCGTCCAGGCGCCCGCGATACTGCAGTTCATCATCGCTGTTGAAGCCAAAGAAGTCCGGCGTGCAGATGGCGTCATAGGCGCGCGCCACGTCCTGGGTTTCGTCATAAAGGTAGGGAAAGGAAAAGCCCTGTGCCTGCGCCATTTTCTTCATGTTTTCAAAGCTGTCATCCGGATAGGCCACGGCGTCGTTTGCGCTGATCGCGGCAACGCCGATCCCCAGTTCCTGCAACTCACGGGCATCGCGGATGATCCGGTCCATGATCGCCAGGACATAGGGGCAGTGGTTGCAGATGAACATGATCAAAGTCCCGTTCGGGCCGCGAATGTCATCCAGTGAATAGGTCTTTCCGTCGGTGGCGGGCAGGGAAAAATCCGGGGTCTTCCAGCCGAAATCGCAAACCGGGGGAATGGCGGCCATGGGAATCTCCTGTCATTCTTGCGTCGCCGGGAGTGTGCCGCCAACTTGCCGCACCGGCAAGGGGGCGCGACGTCGCGGTTCAGCCCATGGCCCGAGATTCGCGTTCCAGGCGGGCCAGTTCGGCGCGCAGCTGCTGCAGCCGGTCGCGGTAGTGCTCGGCGTCGCCGTAGTCGGCAAAGGCAAGATAGCGCTCATGCGTGCCTCGGAGCCGGCGGGCGTGCTTGATCGGACACCAGTAGGCTTCCGTGCGCGAGGCGACTTCGGCGACAAGCGCCAGCAAGCCGTTGGCATAGCCGCAATAGACACAGTTCAGTTTTTCCAGCCCGTTCAGATAGCCGAGATAGTGGCGGTCGATGGCGATATAGTCGCGGCGTCGGACCTTGGGGATGCCGTATGCCGGAAAGCATGTCAGTTGGTAGAGCGCGACGAAAAGATCAAGCAAGACCAATGGGATGATCAGAGCATAGATGAAAGGCGCAGTCAGAACGACCGGCCAGTTCGGATTCTTGATATAGGTCCAGAGCCGGACCTTGTATTTCTTGTGGCGTTGCCTGATTTCGCGATCGAAGACAACCCGACCACGGCGCAGCTGATAGCGGAACCTCTCACGCTGCGCGTCCAGCTGCTTGTCAAGATCGCGTTGGAGCGCGCGAATCCGGGTCACAATATCGTTCAGCGGGTCCGCCATCGTCGCATCCTCTCGGTTTGGATCAACCCAACCCTAAGACATGTTTGCCCGGTTGAGAACCCGGCCTCAGGGCAGCACGCGCGAATCGCTCAGATAGTGGCGGAACACGGCCGCAAGAGCCGGGTCGGACTGCACCCGCATGTCGGTGTCATGGGTGGCGGTGTCGTCGTTCTGCCAGGTTTCGTTCCACCAGCTGAACCCGACAAGTTGCGGCCAGCGGCCCGACAGCATCAGCCTGAACGCAGATGTGGCCCAGACACCGGCCGGCTCACGCGGGTTGTGCACATCGGTTGCGAATTCGGCAATGATGACCGGTTTTTCCGGGGCCAGACGCGCTAGCCGCTTTATTGTCCGACCCACAAGGCTGAACCGGGTGCGTTCTGTCTCGTCGGGGGACTGCATCGAATAGATCGAAACCCCAAACCAATCAATATACCCATCGCCCGGATAGTAGTTTTCGAACCTGTTCCAAGGTTTGTCGGGCCAATCCGACCAGTTGACATGGAAAACCCAGACAATATTGCTGGCGCCCGCCGCGCGCGACAGGTCGATGATATGGCGATAGGCTTCGGCAAACAGCCCGGCGCCCTTGCCCCGGCCGTTCCACTGGGCATTCCAGGAAAACCAGCTGCCGTTCATCTCGGTTCCGAATTCGACGATCAGAGGCGTGCCAAACCGGGCCGCATCGCGCATCCATTGCCTCAGTTCGCGATCAAACGCACCGTCGGCGATGCGTTTCAGCGTAAATTTCGGCTCGGGGTGGTCATGGTCCGGGTCCGAGCGCAACATGAGTCGGACATAGGGCGTCGCCCCATGGTCGCGGATCCAGCGGGCAGTCGATCCGGGAAACCTCGGTGAGCGATACCAGTTGTTCGAGAAATAGACCCATGCCACGCGGTGACCGACCGCGCGTTCATATGCCCGCACATCGGCCAGCGTGATGTCGTCTTCCTCGCCGCTGCGGCCCCCCGGGTAGACGCCATGCCAAAGCCCGCCGCCGGGCGGCGAGAGAGACCTCAGGGCGTCGGCATGGCTGATGGTGTCTGCCGTGGCCGGCGAGGCAAGCGACAGCGCAAGGCACGCAATCGCCACCACCTGCCGGAACAGCGGGCGCGCGCGTCCCGGTGCACCAGCGTCAGTCGCGTTTGCCCGAAAACTCTGCCTGCCACGTCTCGCGCTGGTCGTCGCTGATCTTTGCAAACAGAACATCTGGCACCTCGAAAGCATGGCCGGGGGGCAGGGCGGCAAGAGCTTCTTCCACGTCCTCGGGCCAGCCGACGTTTTCGGCGCGCATGGCCTCGAGCATCCTGCCCGAGGCGCCGGGAATGAACGGCGCCGACAGCACTGCGTAAAACGGGATCAGGTTCAAGGCCATCCGGATGATGGCGGCGGCGCGCTCGGGATCTTCCTTGAACACGGCCCACGGGGCGGCGCTTTGCAGATACTCGTTGCCCGCCACCCAGATTGCGCGCAATGCGCCTGCGGCCTTGCGGATTTCCATCTTGTCCATGAACTGCTCATAGGCCTGCAGATCACTGTCGATGTCAGAGATCAGCCGCCGCTCGGCTTCGCCCCATTCGCCGCCTTCGGGCACTGTCTCTCCGAATTTGGAGCGGCAGAACTTGGTGACACGCGAAACGAAATTGCCCAGAACATCGGCAAGATCCTTGTTGACGGAAACCTGGAAGTTTTCCCATGTGAACTCGCTGTCGGAATTTTCCGGTGCATGGCTCAGCAGCCACCAGCGCCAGTAGTCGGCCGGAAGGATGCTCAGCGCCTGATCCATGAAAACGCCCCGCCCCTGGCTGGTCGAAAACTGCCCGCCATCGTAGTTCAGGTAGTTGAAGCTCTTGATGTAGTCCACGAGCTTCCACGGCTCGCCCGAGCCCATGATGGTTGCGGGGAAGGAAAGCGTGTGAAAGGGCACGTTGTCCTTGCCCATGAATTGCACATATCGAACATCTTCGGCACCTTCATCGGTGCGCCACCAACGATGCCAGTCTTTTTGCGACAATCCCTGCGCGTCGGCCCATTCCCAGGTTGCCGCGATATATTCGATCGGTGCATCGAACCAGACATAGAAAACCTTGCCCTCCATCCCCTCCCAGGGGGCGCCTTCGAACTGGGCGGGAACCCCCCAGTCAAGGTCGCGGGTGATGCCCCGGTCGCGCAGCCCGTCACCGTCATGCAGCCACTTCCTGGCGATGGAGGTCGTGAGCACCGGCCAGTCCGTCTTGCTGTCGATCCATGCATCAAGCTTGTCACGCAGCTGTGACTGGCGCAGGTAGAGATGCCGGGTTTCGCGCACCTCCAGTTCGGTCGAGCCCGAAATGGCGCTGCGCGGCTCGATCAGGTCGGTCGGCTCCAGCTGTTTGGTGCAATTCTCGCACTGATCGCCGCGCGCCCGCTCGTAGCCGCAGTTGGGGCAGGTGCCCTCGATATAACGGTCGGGCAGAAAGCGGCCGTCGGCCACCGAATAGATCTGCTTTTCGGTCACCACCTCGATCAGGCCGTTTTCCCCCAGCCGCTTGGCAAAATGCTGGGTCAAGACCCGGTTCTGGTCACTCGATGATCGCCCGAAGTGGTCAAATGACAGGGCGAACCCGTCGGCCAGCTCTTTTTGCACGGCCCACATCTGGGCGCAGTATTCGTCTACCGGTTTGCCGGCCTTTGCCGCGGCAAGTTCTGCCGGGGTGCCGTGTTCATCGGTGGCGCATATGAACATCACCTCGTCTCCGCGCGCCCGTTTGTAGCGTGCAAACAGGTCAGCCGGAAGCTGGCTGCCGACAAGGTTTCCCAAGTGCTTGATCCCGTTGATATAGGGAATGGCCGAGGTGATCAGGATGCGTGCCATGAACAGGTTCCGAAATTGCGTTTCGCTTCCTTTAACCCATGGTGCGGCGAAGGGCTAGCGCTTGTCCCGCAGGCGCCCAAACAAACGGCCGACAAGGAACGATGTGCGCGGCGAGGTCACGAAAGGCGTGCGCCTTTCGCTGGTTGGCCGGGTCCGCATGCGCAACAATCCGAAAACGATCAGGACCGCGTGGGCCACCGAGATGAAGTAGAACATCGCCGCCGGCCCCCAGCGTTCGATCAGCGCCGATGTCATGTATGGGCTGGCGATGGCCCCGAGTGCATACAGAAAAATGAGCGCGGCCGACAGTTCCACGCGTTGAGAGCTGTCGGCATAGTCATGGGCATGTGCCGCCGCGACCGAGAATATCGGAAATGTCGTCGCGCCAAAGACTGCCGCCGCCGCCATGACACTTGTCGCGCCGTTGTCAGACAGGCCGACCGTCAGGGCGCATGCCGCCATCGCGAGCACCGACAGAACGATCAGAACCCACCGTCTGTCAAATTTGTCCGCAAACCATCCGGCCGGGTATTGCGCCAGCGCACCGCCCGCCACGAAGGCGGCCAGAAACAGGGCAATTCGGTCGGTCGAAAGGCCAACCTCAACCCCGTAAATCGGCCCGACCATGCGAAACGCCGCCGTGGTCAGCCCGGCAACGACCACGCCGGCCGAGGCAAGCGGCGACATTTCCCAGGCAAGGGTCGGTCTCAGGCGGG
>Ga0256839_1002413_pt1 | contig 20822 bp, 19 predicted proteins | sample 354166metaG_FD_185968 | JGI IMG/M metagenome (GOLD analysis project Ga0256839, IMG submission 185968) | Hydrothermal vent microbial communities from Mid Atlantic Ridge, Atlantic Ocean - 354-166 | ecosystem: Environmental > Aquatic > Marine > Hydrothermal vents | place: Atlantic Ocean: Mid... | reverse complement strand
TGCCGGCAGGAGCGCTTCGGTGAACCGTCCCTCCTCCATCAACACCACCTCCCTTCCGTCGGCCAGGGTGGCGGTCACCCGGAGGGTAGGGGTGCCGAACATGACGTCCTGGTGCATGGGGGATGTGTTGACCCCGAGCTGCGCCAACGCCTCGGGGGCCAGGGCCTCGCCCCCCTCCACGCCGCCGGGATAGGCCCGGCCCAACGCGAGGTGGCAGGCCGCGTTCTCGTCGATCAGGGTCTCGTAGTAGGTGCGGCCCGTCTGGAAGATGGGGGACCGGCCGTCCACCAGGGCCACCTCTCCCAGTCGGTCGGTCCCCTCGATGGCGAAGAACCGCTCCAGCACCTCCTGGCCCTGGGCGGCCTGGAACGCGACCACCCGTCCGGCCTGGAAGCGGAAGTAGGCGTCCCGGACCTCTTGCTGGAAGGGGAAGAACGGGCGGGAGGTGCGGACCCAGCCCTCCGCCCGCTCCCGGTGTGGCGTGGTGAAGATCTCCTCGGTGGGGATGTTGGGCGAGAAGGGGAGGCCCTTCCGGGTGGTCTCGCCCCCGCCCAGCCAGCGGGGCCGTTCCGTGAGCCCCACGATCAGGTCCGTGCGGGGCCTGCCGTCGGGCCCTGGTGTGGGATCCAGGAAATGGAGGGCTCGGATGGGCATCCCCCGCAGGCGGCCCTGGGCCGCCTGGAGCCGCCGGATATGGGCTTGCCAGCTTCTTCCAGGAGCCTCGGCTCCCTGGATCCGGGCGAAGCGCAGGAGGTCGGCCCACAGCGCCTCCAGGGCTCGGTGTGGAGGCCGGTCTGGGTAGACCTGCTGGGCCCAGGCCGGGGTGGGACACGCGCACACGCACCAGGCCAGGGCATGGCCCATCATCTCCGTGTACCAGGGCTCCAGTTTCCGGCGCAGGGCCGTCTGGACCTGGGCCAGCCGTTCGGGTTCCACGTCCTCGTAGGCCTGGGGATCCTCTCGTCCCGTGATGGCCACGTAGGCCCAATCCGTGGCCAGCCGCTCCTCGGCCGCGGCCACCCGATAGTCGGGCACGTATGCCAGGTGTTCGGCCGCGCTTTCCAGCAGGCGGATCCGTTCCAGGCGGACATCGATCCACTCGGTCTCCACATAACGGGCACCGGCCCTGTAGGCCTCTGCGGCCAGTCGGTGGACCAGCGACCGGTGGGCCATCTCCGCGCGGATGACCAGGGCCTGGCCGGCTTGAAGGTTGACGCCCTGTTGGATGATGAGGCGGGCGTAGGCCTGGATCAACTCCTCGGCGACCATGGTATGGCTCTCCTGAGATCGAAAATCCACGGACGGGCGGTCCAGCCAGGGGCCATGGTAGCCTGCCCCGGAGGAGGTGGCAAATCCCGCGCTGGGTGGGTTCCCCAGGCCCGGGGCAGCCCTCGAGGCATGGCCGAAGGGTATGGCCAGCCCTGGCCCCCCTGTCGGGACGACAACCCTCAGCACCCCGACAGGGTTTGACATTCCCAGGAGTTCACGGTACAACGGGGAGACCTGAAAACGGCGGCAGAGCCGAATGTCCCGGAGCCCAGGAGGGCCCTGCCCATGTCCGAGCGGGAACATCTGATCCAGCTTCGTTTCGACGATCGGGGCCTGATCCCTGCGGTCGTCCAGGACGTCCACACCCAGGAGGTGTTGATGGTGGCCTGGATGGACCGGACGAGCCTGGCCGAGACCCTGCGCCGTCGGGAGACCGTCTTCTGGAGCCGCAGTCGTCAGGAGCTGTGGCACAAGGGAGCCACCAGTGGGCATGTCCAGCGGGTGGTGGAGATCCGGGTCGACTGCGACCGCGATACCCTGTTGGTCCTGGTGGATCCGGCGGGTCCGGCCTGCCATACCGGCGCGGTGAGCTGCTTCTTCCGCCCCTTGGTCCGTTTCCAGGAACCGTAGTCGGGCCCGGACGATCGTCGCCCATCCCTGTGCCGTGACCGCATCGTGTCTTCGAGGCATCCATGTCCGCTGTCCTGGACCGTCTGCTCCACATCATCGCAGAGCGCAAGGCCCATCCGTCACCGGGCTCCTATACCGGGAAGCTCCTGGCCGAGGGGCTGCCCCAGATCTGCCAGAAGGTAGGCGAAGAGGCCGTGGAGGTGGTGGTGGCCGGCCTGGCCGAGGACGATCCGCGATTGGTGGCCGAGACCGCGGATCTCCTCTACCACTGTCTGGTGCTGTTGGCCGCCCGCGACATCCCCTGGTCGGCGGTGGAGGAGGAGCTGGCCCGTCGCTTCCCCTGAGTTGAGAGCCGGTCCGACGGCGTGGTACAATGGGTGTGCGCTCCCGTGCCCACGTCCAGGGCTGCCCGCCCCGGGGGACGCATGGCGGCTCGGGCAGCCAGAGCCCCCCGACGCGATGCCATGACGGAGACCTCGCCACCCGGCCATATCCGCCTCTTCGGCACCTTTGAGTGGTGCCTGGGGGAGGCACATGCCCCTCGGCCCCTCCTCATCCGCTCCAAACCCCTGCAGCGCCTCCTGGCCGATCTGCTGATCCGGCCCGACCACTCCCTGGAGCGGGACACCCTGGCCCAACACCTCTGGCCGGAGGTGGCGCTGGCCCGGGCACGCCGCAATCTGCGGGAGTACCTCTACCGAGCCCGCCAGTTCCTGGCCCGGGTCGCCCCGGGAGGGGGGGAATGGCTCCAGTTGGACGATGAACGGGTCCACCTGGCGCTGCCGGAGAGCTGGTGGGTGGATGTGGCTCGCTTTCGCAGGCATCTGGCCACCGCGGAGGAGGAAGGGGATCCGGCCCGGCAGGCGGCCCTGCTCCAGAGAGCCCGGGAGCTCTACCGAGGCCATCTGCTGGAGGCTTTCTACGACGAATGGGTGGAGCCCGAACGGGAGGTCCTGCGCACAGCCTTCCTCCGGGCCACGGTCCGGCTGGCCGACGCCCTCCACGCCACGGGCGAGTGGGCCGCGGCCATCCAGGCCCTGGAACACGCCCTGACCCTGGAGCCCCTGGACGAGACCCTGCACCGACGCCTGCTGGAGCTTCTCCACCTCCAAGGCGAGCGGACCCGAGCCCTGGCCCACTATCGGGCCTACGTGGAACGGCTGGCCCAGGAGCTGGAGGCCACGCCCTCGCCGGAGATGGAGGGATTGGCCCGGCTCCTGCAGGAGGCGACCCCGGTTCCGGCCGGGGAGCCCGGAATGGCCACGGATCTCTCCCGCTTCACGCCTCCCTTCGTGGGGCGCCAGACCGAACTGGCCCGGCTCTCCCTCTTCCTGCGAGACCGGCCCCGCTCGCCGGTGGATACGGTGGTGGTCACCGGCGAGACGGGTGCCGGCAAGACCCGGCTGGTGGAGGAATGGCTGACCACCCTGCCGCCGGAGGCGGTGGTGCTCCGGGCCGCAGGCCATGAGTTCGAACAGGCCATCCCCTATTCCCCTGTGTTGGACATGTTGCAGCAGGGCCTTGGCCGGGTGGACTGGGAGCGGCTCCCGCCGGTGACCACCCACACCTGGCTCGCCCCCCTGGCCCAGCTCCTGCCGGACCTCTCCTACTACATCCCAGATCTGCTGCCCGAGGCCGTCCAGGTGGACCACGAGACCAGCCACCACATCCTGGAGGGGCTGGCCCAGCTCCTCCAGGCCATCGTGCGGGGGCGAACGGCCGTCCTGTTCCTGGACGACCTCCACTGGGTGGATACCCCCACCTGGAGTTTCCTGAGCTATGTGTCCCGACGCCTGCGGGGGCTTCCGGTCCTGTTGGTGGCCACCTTCTCCGTCTCCGAGTCCAGCGATGCGGCCCGGCGCCGTCTGAGGGCCTTCGAACGTCGCCCCAATGTCCGGACCTTGCACCTCTCCATGCTGTGGCCCGACGACATGGAGGAGATGCTGCCCCCCTCTCTGCGGGAGGTGGTGGCCCAGCCCGACCGTTTCTCCCGCCGACTGCACCAGATCACCAAGGGCAACCCCTTCTTTGCCACCGAGATCCTCCGGGCCCTGCTGGAGAGCGATCTGCCCCAACCCTACAGCGCGGAGAGCCTGGACCGGCTCCGTCTCCCGGATGCGGTGCAGACCCTGATCCAGACCCGCCTGGACCGGCTGTCGTCCGAGAGCCGCCATGCCCTCGGGGTGGCCTCCGCGCTGCGTCGGGGCTTTCGGCCCCGGGTGGTGGCCACCGCAGCCGAGCTGCCCGAGGCCACTGTGTGGACCCACCTGGAGGAGTGGTTGCGCCGAGGGCTGGTGGTGGAACGGGCCCCGGGCATCTATGTCTTCCACCACGAGCAGATCCGCCAGGTGGCCTACGCGGCCCTGAGCCGTCCCCGACGGGAGTACATCCACCGCCGCATCGCCCTGGCCCTGGAACAGGAGTCTCCGCCGGACCAGGAACGGATCAGCTACCACTACGGCCTGAGCGATCGGCCGGAACGGGCCCTTCCCGGGCTGCTCCAGGCCGGGCAGCGGGCCCTCAGTGCCCGCTCCTATCGGGAGGCCGAGCTCATCGGCCAACGGCTGCTGGAGATCCTGCGCCAGGTCCCCCACGCGATCACCGCGGAGAACCGACTGGATCTGACCCTCCATCTGGCTCTGGCCTACAGCTTCCAGGGCCAGACCGAGCGGGCCCTGACCTTGCTGGAGGAGGCGGCCCGCCTGGCCGAGAAGGAGGAGCGCCCCCGGGCCGCGGCCGAGGCCATGCTGCGCATCGCCCAGATCCACTGGCTCCGGGGGGATGCCCTCCGCGCCCGCCCCTACGCGGAGCGCTGCCTGGCCCGGCTCCGGACCATCCCGACCCACGAGACGGATCCGGTCTACCTGGCCGTTCTGCGTCTGTTGGGCCGCATCGACATCTCCCAGGGCCGCTTTGCCGAGGCCGTGCCCCACCTGGAGGAGGCCTTGGCCCGCCTGGGCCAGGATCCCAGCCATGGCCTGAACCGGGTTACCACCCTGGGCTATCTGATGACCGCCTATGCCCGAGTGGGCAACGTGGCCGGCGTGGACCGGGTGCTGGCCGAGGTGGAGGCCCGTCTCCGCGAGCTGGACAGCCCGGCCCTCCACGCGGTGGTGCGTGCCCAGGCCGCGGTCGCGGCCAACACCCTGGAACGGTGGAAGCAGGCCGAGGCCTTCGCTCTGGAGGCCCTGGAGGCCTGCGAGGAACAGGGGCTGCCGGTCTACGCGTTCGTGGCCCGGGCCGTGTTGGGCCGGGTCCGCTACCATCAGGGACGGGTGGAGGAGGCCTACCGCCTGCTGCGCCGGGCCATTCGCTGGGCCGAAGGCCACGACTACTGGCTCTTCCGCTTCATGGCCCATGTGCATCTGGCCGAGATCGCGGCCCAAGAAGGGGATGTGGACACCCTGGAGCAGCAGATGGAGGCCCTGAAGGAGCTCGCCGAACGGACAGGCAACGAATGGGCCTACAACCTGGCCCTGGGCTACCAGGCCGCGCTCTCCCTCTCCCTCTCCGACGGCTGAACCGCCCCCGCATCCGGCCTCCAGCCCCCTCCCCACGGCAGGCCCCAGGGCCGGCCATCTCCCCCGGGTTTCCCGCGCTCCTGGTTGACGCCTGGGCCATGCGCCGTTGACGGGCGCGCTCTATCATGGGAGACACCCCCGGAAACGGACTGTTCGGAGCCCGTTGACCCGGCGATCACCGTCCATGCCCATTGCACACCTGAGCACCGTCGACCTCTACTACGAACTCCACGGTGACCCGGAGGCCCCTCCTCTGGTCCTCCTCCATGGGGCCGCGGAGACCTTTCGCAGCGGCTGGCGTCGGCAGCTCGAGGTCTTCTGCCGGCACTACCGGGTGATCGGCGTGGACCTCCGGGGCCATGGCCGCAGCAACAACCCGGCCGATCGGCTGGACCTGCGCCAGATGGCCGACGACATCCGAGAGCTCCTGGGCCATCTGGGATACACCTCGGCCCATGTGTGCGGCCACAGCGGCGGCGCGTCCACCGCGCTCTTCCTGGCCGTGCGCCATCTGGACTGCCTCCGTTCCCTGGTCCTGGTGAGCAACAACTTCGAGCTGGACCAGGCCCGGGCGGCTCTGGACTTCTGGAACCCGGAGCGGATCCGTCGGGAGCAGCCCCGTTGGTGGGAGGAGCTGAAGCGGCTCCACCCAGACCCAGAACGCCTGCTCCGCTGGTGGGCCGAGGAGGATGTCCAGCGCCCGGACTTCCGCCCCCAGGAGCTCCAGCACATCCACGTGCCCACCCTGTTGCTCAACGGCGATCGGGACGAGATCATCCCCTTGGACCAGACCGTCAAGCTCTACCGCATCCTGCCCAATGCCCGGCTGGGGATCGTCCCCGGCGCCCGCCACCACCTCCCCTTGCGGCGTCCCCAGGTGTTCAACCTCCTGGTGTTGGAGTTCCTGGAACGTGTCGGGGCCCCGGACACCGTGAAGGCCTGACACCCGCCGGCCGGGTCGCGGGGCCGAGCGAGACGGTTTCGGATCACCATGGTCCGGATCACCGTGGATGCAGACAGACAAGGAGCAAGCGGACAGCGGACTGCCCAGGGAGTGTGTGCCATGATCTGGAACGAGAAGATGGAGACCCTGTCTCGGGCGGAGATGCAGGAACTCCAATCCGAGCGGCTGCGCAAGCTCGTGGCCTACGTCCACGAGCGGGTGCCCTTCTACCAGCGCCAGTTCGCGGAGGCCGGGATCACCCCGGCCGACATCCAGGACATCCGGGACTTGACCAAGCTCCCCTTCACCCGGAAGAGCGACCTGCGGGACCACTATCCCTTCGGCCTCTTCGCGGTGCCCCGAGAGGAGGTGATCCGGGTCCACGCCTCGTCGGGCACCACGGGCAAGCCCACGGTGGTGGGATACACCCGGGACGATCTCCAGGTGTGGGCCGAGGTCTGTGCCCGTTGTCTGGCCCTGAGCGGGGCCAAGCCCGGGGACTGGTTCCAGAACGCCTACGGCTACGGCCTCTTCACCGGCGGTCTGGGCATGCACTACGGCGCGGAGTACATGGGCGTGGGGGTCATCCCCGTGTCCGGCGGCAACACGGCCCGGCAGATCATGATCCTGCAGGATTTCCAGCCGGACATCATGGCCTGTACCCCTTCCTACGCGCTGACCCTGGCGGACCGGCTGCTGGAGGCCGGCATCGATCCGAGCAGCCTACGGGTCCGCTCCTTCATCCTGGGCGCGGAGCCCTGGACCGAGGAGATGCGCCAGGAGCTGGAGGCCAAGCTCCAGGTGGACGCGGTGAACATCTACGGCCTGAGCGAGATCATCGGCCCTGGCGTGTCCAACGAGTGTGTGGAGGCCAAGGACGGCGCCCACATCATGGAGGACCACTTCCTTCCCGAGGTGGTGGATCCGGAGACCGGCGAGCCCCTGCCCGAAGGCCAGGTGGGTGAGCTGGTCTTCACCACCCTGACCAAGCAGGCCCTTCCCCTGATCCGCTACCGGACGGGCGATCTGGCCTCCCTCACCTACGAACCCTGCTCGTGTGGCCGGACCCTGGCCCGGATGAGCCGGGTGGTGGGCCGGGTGGACGACATGATCATCGTCCGGGGCGTCAACGTCTTCCCCTCCCAGGTGGAGGCTGCCCTGCTCACCGTGGAGCACGTGGCCCCCCACTACGCCATCGTCCTCACCCGGGAGGACCATCTGGACCGGATGGAGGTCCAGGCCGAGGTCACGCCCGAGTTCTTCAACCGGGTGGGGGCCGAGGTCTTCGGGCGCCACCCCTTCGAGGCTGTGGGGGAGATCCAGCAGCTCCAGGAACGGGTCCGCTACACCTTGCGCGAGGCCCTGGGGCTCAACGTCGCGGTGACCCTGTTGCCCCCGGGCCAGGCCCCTCGCAGCGAGGGGGGCAAGCTGCGCCGGGTCATCGACAAGCGTGTGTTAAAATAGGGGAGGACCAAGGAGGGCGCTGAAGCCCCCCTGTGGGCAGGACGGCCTGCCCCAGCGGCCCTCCGGACGGTTCCGACCCTTCTCCCCCCCGATGAGGACGCGAGTGCCATGGCCGAAGCTGTCATCGTGGATGCCGTGCGCACCCCTGTGGGGCGCTATGGCGGCGCGCTGAGCAAGGTGCGGCCCGACGACCTGGCCGCCCACGTGATCCGGGCCCTGGTGGAGCGGACAGGCATACCGCCCGCGGCCATCGAGGAGGTGGTCTTCGGGTGCACCAACCAGGCCGGCGAGGACAACCGAAATGTGGCCCGGATGGCGCTGTTGTTGGCCGGGCTGCCCGTGGAGGTGGCCGGCATCACCGTGAACCGGCTCTGTGCCTCGGGGCTGGACGCGATCGTCCACGCCTATCGGGCCATCCGCGCGGACGAGGGCAGCGTCTACATTGCCGGGGGCGTGGAGAGCATGTCCCGGGCGCCCTTTGTGGTGGGCAAGGCAGAGACGGCCTTTGACCGCCGCGCCCAGATGTACGACACCACCATCGGCTGGCGCTTCCCCAACCCTCGGATGGCCACCATGTTCCCTCTGGAGAGCATGGGCGAGACCGCGGAGAACATCTACGAACGCACCCACATCCCCCGGGAACGGCAGGACGCGTTCGCCCTGGAGAGCCAGCGCCGGGCCGTGGCCGCCATCAACGCGGGCCGTTTCACAGACGAGATCGTGCCCGTGTCCGTGCCCCAGCGCCGGGGCGAACCTGTGGTGGTGGACACGGACGAGCATCCCCGGATGAAGCGGGTGGGCGACCGCTGGGAGCTGGACACGGATCGGGAACGGTTGGCCCGGCTGCGACCGGCCTTCCGCCAGGGCGGTACCGTGACCGCGGGCAACGCCTCGGGCATCAACGACGGCGCCGCGGCCCTGTTGCTCATGGCCCGGGAGCGGGCCCAGGCCCTGGGCCTGGAGCCCATGGTGCGGATCCTGGGCGCCGCGGTGGCCGGGGTGGATCCCCGGGTCATGGGGCTGGGGCCGGTGCCGGCCGTCCGGAAGTTGCTGGACCGCATCGGCCTGGCGATCCAGGACTTCGATCGGGTAGAGCTGAACGAGGCCTTCGCGGTCCAGGCCCTGGCGGTCATGGACGAGCTGGGCCTGGATCCAGAGCGGACCAACGTGAACGGCGGCGCGATCGCCCTGGGCCACCCGCTGGGCTGTACCGGTGCCCGGCTCACCACCACGTTGGTCCACGAGATGAAGCGACGCCAGCAGGACGGTACGGCCACCTCGCCCTACGGTCTGGTCACCCTGTGTGTGGGTGTGGGCCAGGGCGTGGCCATGGCCGTGGAGTGGATCGGTTCACCCAGGAGAGGATGACCATGAGCGCATTTCCACGCACCCCCAACACCCGCCCGCTCCCCAACGTGGGGCTCCCCACGGATCCGGACTACGAGCAGCGGTTGGCCGAGTTCGAGGCCCGGATCGAGGCCGGGGAGAAGATCGAGCCCGGCGACTGGATGCCCTACGAGTACTGGCGGCAGCTCGTCCGCATGATCTCCCAGCACGCCCACAGCGAGGTGGTGGGCATGTTGCCCGAGGGGGCCTGGATCACCCGAGCCCCCAGCCTGCGCCGCAAGCTGATCCTCCTGGCCAAGGTCCAGGATGAGGCCGGCCACGGCCAGTACCTCTACCACGCGGTGGAGACCCTGGGGGTGGACCGGGGCACGCTGATCCACCAGCTCCTGGAGGGCAAGGCCAAGTACTCCAGCGTCTTCAACTACCCCACCCTCACCTGGGCCGACGTGGCCATGATCGGCTGGCTGGTGGACGGCGCGGCCATCAAGAACCAGACCATGTTGGCCCACTGTTCCTACGGGCCCTACTCCCGGGCCATGGTCCGCATCTGCGCGGAGGAGACCTTCCACTACAAACAGGGCAAGGAGGCCATCACCCTCTACGCCCAGGGTACCCCCCGCCAGCGGCGATGGGCCCAGGACGCGCTGGACCGCTGGTGGTGGCCCGCCCTGATGATGTTCGGCCCCCACGACAAGGACTCGCCCAACACCCCGGCGCTCATGCGCTGGAAGATCAAGACCAAGTCCAACGACACCCTGCGCCAGGAGTTCGTGAACGAGATCATCCCCGAGCTCATGGCCGTGGGCCTGGAGATCCCCGACCCCGACCTGCGCTACGACGAGGAGACGGGCAACTGGCTCATCGGTCCCATCGACTGGGCGGAGTTCTGGCAGGTCATCCGGGGCAACGGCCTGATGAACCAGGCCCGGATGGCGGCCCGCCGGCAGGCCCACGAGGAAGGGCAGTGGGTGCGAGAGGCCGTGGAGGCCTATGCCCGCCGGCATCAGGCCCGACAGGCACCGGAGAAGATCGCAGCGTAGCCCTGGCCTCGGCAGGGGACTGCGCCCTGTCGGCGCCTCAGCCGAGGAGTGCCCTGGAGGTGACAACCATGCCCGACACCGAATGGCCCCGCTACGAGGTCTTCAAACAGGACCGGCCGAACCGCCCCCACGAAGCGGTGGGCACCGTCCACGCGCCGGACCCGGAGATGGCCCTGCTCAACGCCCGGGACGTCTTCGTGCGCCGCCCGGCATGCCACAGCCTGTGGGTCGCTCCCCAGGACCAGGTCCTCACCATGACCGCCCTGGAGATGGAGCTGAACCCCGCCTGGGCCGAGGAGACCGTCCCCGAGGACGCACCGGTACGGACCTTCCACGTCTTCACCCGCCAACATCAGCGCCGGACCATGGTGGCCGCCACCCATGTGGGCCAGATCCAGGCCCGCACCCACCGGGAGGCCCTCCGCAAGGCCCTGGAGCAAGGGGAGTTCACCGACAGGCCCGTCTACCTGTGGATGATCGTGCCCGCGGATGCCATCACCGGCAGCCGGGAGGAGGACGTGGAGAGCCTCTTCCGGCCGGCGGAGGAGAAACACTACCGGGACCAGAGCTACTACAGCGGCCGGGTCTTCGACAAAAAGGCGCTCAAGCGCCGAGAACGGGAGGTGGCCTGAGGAGGCGATGTCATGACCGGACAACTGGATGCCCAACTGCAACAGGCCCTGGCGGATCGGCTGTTGGCCCTGGCCGACGACGAGGTCATCCTGGGCCACCGGGACGCGGAGTGGACAGGCCATGCGCCCATCCTGGAGGAGGACATCGCCATCGCCAACCTGGCCCAGGACGAGATCGGCCACGCCCTCATCTGGTATCAGCTCCGGGAGGATCTGACCGGCCGGGACCCGGACGAGACGGTCTACTTCCGGGACGCGTCGGCCTACCGCAATGTCCAGATGGTGGAGCTCCCCAAGGGCGACTGGGCCTTCACCATGTTGCGCCAGTACCTCTTCGACGTCTACGAGCGGCTTCTCCTGGATCGGCTGGTGGCCAGCACCCACGCGCCCCTGGCAGAGGCCGCGGCCAAGATCCGCCGGGAGGAGATCTACCATTACCGCCACACCAGCACCTGGGTGGAACGGCTGGCCCTGGGCACCGAGGAGAGCCACCGACGCATGCAGGATGGGCTGGACCGGCTGTGGCCCTTCGCGGCCCAGCTCTTCGTGGCCGGCCCAGGGGATGGCGCCCTGGCCGCGGCCGGGATCTTCCCCGATCTGTCCGAGCTCCAGCAGGCCTGGGAGGCGACGGTCCGCCCCTTCCTGGAACAGGCGGAGCTGACCATCCCCCAGGCGGAGCCCTTGACCGTGGGGCGGGAGCGGCACACCCACTGGCTGCCCATCCTGCTGGGCGAGATGCAGGTGGTGGCCCGGGTGGAGACCCCGGAGACCGCGTGGTGAGCCCTGCCCGGCAGAAGGGAGACCCGCATCCCATGTCCCAGATGCCCAGCCAGGAGCAGATCTGGCGTGCCCTCCAGGAGGTGATGGATCCGGAGATCCCCGTGCTCTCCCTGGTGGACCTGGGGATCATCCGGGAGGTGAAGGTGGAGGGCCAGGAGGTCACCGTGGTGATGACCCCCACCTTCTCCGGCTGTCCAGCCCTGGAGGCCATGCGGCAGGAGGTGGAGGAGAAACTCCAGGAGCTGGGGGTGCCCCGTCCCCGGGTAGAGGTGGTCCTGGATCCTCCGTGGAGCAGCGACCAGATCAGCCCGGAGGGCCGGCGGAAACTGGAGGCCTTTGGCCTGGCTCCTCCTCCGGTCCACCGCGGCGACCCGGAGATCATGCTCAATCCGGTGGTGCCCTGTCCCTACTGCGGATCTCGCCGGACCCGGGTCACCAACACCTTCGGCAGCACCCTGTGTCGAGCCATCTACTACTGCGACGCCTGCCAACAGGCCTTCGAGCAGTTCAAGCCCTTGTAGCCGTGTGTCGTCCCGTGCCCGTGCCTGTCGGGCCCATCTGTTCCACGTGACCCTGTCCCATGCGCATCTGGATCGCTGGCGACCCCCTCTTCGTCGACGAGATCACCGTCCGGTGCCTCCGCGCGGGGCACACCCCTGTCTCCCTGGATCCCGCCCAGGCCAACGGCCGGGCCTCGGCGGAGCCCGTGGACCTGGTGGTGGATCTCCACCATGAGCCCCAGGCCAAGGCCCGGTTCCTGGCCCGGCTCCCGGCCCACGTGCCCGACGCGCCGGTGCTGGTCTCGGCCCTCTCGGTGAGCGCGACCCAGGCCGGGGCCTGGGTCGGATCCCCGGACCGGGTGGTGGGCTTTGGCCTGGTGCCCCCCATGGGCGACCCGGCCCTGGTGGAGATCGCCCCGGGGCTGGGCACGGCCCCCGAGTCCCTGGAGGCCGCGGCGGCCTTCTGGCAGAGCCTGGGCTGGGAGCCGGTGCAGGTGGCGGATGGCCCGGGGCTGGTGCGGGGTCGGATCCTGGCCTGTATCGTCAACGAGGCGGCCGGCGCTCTGCTGGAGGGGATCGCCTCTGCCCAGGACATCGATACGGCCATGCGCCTGGGCACGAACTATCCCCGGGGCCCTCTGGAATGGGCCGACCACCTGGGGGTGGACACGGTCCTCCACATCATGGAGGGGCTCTTCCGGGAATGGGGGGAGGACCGCTATCGTCCCTCCCCGCTCCTCCGCCGGATGGTCCTGGCAGGACGGCTGGGCAGGCGGACCGGCCAGGGCTTCTACACCTGGGAGCCCGCGGAGAAACGGCCGGAGGAGCTGCCCGCCGGGTGAGGCTGCCCGTGGCCCTGGATCCCCGGGGAATGCTGCCCGTTCTGGGCTCCTGTCCATCGAGATCGCCACCCCAAGGAGGTTTCCTGTGGAGAAGATGGTCGTGCTCTACCGCAAGCCGGACGATGTGGAGGCCTTCGAGAAGGCCTATGCCGAACACCTGAAGCTGGTGGAGAAGATCCCTGGCCTGGCCCGGACCACCGTGACCCGTTTCAGCCGGACGCTCCAGGGCGAGGAGTTCTACCTGATGGCCGAGATGTTCTTCCCGGACAAGGAGACCTTGAAGGCGGCCCTGCGCTCGCCGGAGATGGCCGCGGTGGGCCAGGACGCCCAGGCCTTTGCCGGAGGGCTCCTCTCCATCCTGCTGGGCACGGAGGCGTAGGCCATGGCCTACGAGACCATCCGCTTCCAGCAGGCCGATGGGGTGGCCACCATCACCCTGAACCGGCCGGACACCCTGAACGCGTTCAACGACACCATGATCCGGGAGACCACCGACGCGTTCAAACGGTGTGGCAAGGATCCCGCGGTCCGCTGTGTGGTCCTCACCGGTGCCGGGCGGGGCTTCTCCTCGGGCCAGGATCTGGGCGACGTGCAACAGCGGGGCGAGGGCTTCTCCATCGCGGAGCATCTCCGCCGGGGGTATCATCGCCTGATCCGGGCCATGGTGCGCCTGGAGAAGCCCATCGTCGGGGCCATCAACGGGGTGGCTGCCGGCGCAGGGTTCGGAGTGGCCCTGGCCGCGGACATCCGCATCGCCTCGGACAAGGCCAGCTTCATCCTGGCCTTCAGCCGGGTGGGCCTGGTCCCCGACAGCGGGACCAACTGGTTCCTGCCCCGGATCATCGGTCAGGCCCGGGCCTACGAGCTGGCCATCACCGCGGAGCGTCTCTCTGCGGACCAGGCCCTGGCCTGGGGAGTGGTGAACCGGGTGGTGCCCCACCAGGAGCTGGAGGCCACGGTGCAGGAGTACGCGGCCCGCCTGGCCCAGGGGCCCAGCCTGGCCTATGGCCTGACCAAACGGGCCATGTACCGGGCCTGGGAGCAGACCCTGGAGGAGGCCCTGGCCTACGAGGCCTACCTCCAGGAGACGGCGGCTCGCAGCCACGACTACCAGGAGGGGGTCCAGGCCTTTCTGGAGAAGCGGCCCCCCCGATTTCAGGGACGGTAGTAGACCATGGAACAGGTAGGGGTTGTCGGGGCAGGGACCATGGGCCGGGGCATTGCCCAGGCCGTGGCCCTGGCCGGCCACAGGGTGATCCTCTACGACGTGGACGAGGGGGCGGTGGCCCGGGCCTGGGCAGAGATCCAGGGCTCCCTGGAGCGCGGGGTGGCCCGGGGCAAGGTCGACCCAGAGGTGGCCCAGGCGGCCCTGGAGCGGATCCGGACCACCGTTTCCCTGCCCACGGCCGTGGAGGGGGCGGATCTGGCCATCGAGGCCGCGCCGGAGCGCCTGGAGCTGAAGCAGCAGATCTTCCAGGAGCTGGACCGGCTGGCTCCGGTGCAGGCCATCCTGGCCTCCAACACCTCCAGCCTGAGCATCCACGCCCTGGCCGGAGCCACCCAGCGGCCAGAGCGGGTGGTGGGGCTCCACTTCTTCAACCCGGCCCACGTGATGAAGCTGGTGGAGGTCGTCCCCACCGAGGACACCCTGCCGGAGGTCCTGGAGAGCTGCCTGGCCTTTGTCCGCGGCCTGGGGAAGACCCCGGTGGTCTGCAAGGACACGCCGGCCTTCATCGTGAACCGGGTGGCTCGGCCCTTCTACGGCGAGGCCTTTCGCCTGTTGGGCGAGGGAGCGGCCGATGTGTCCACCATCGATCGCCTGGTGGAGTCCCTGGGCTTCCGCATGGGGCCCTTCCGGCTCATCGATCTCATCGGCTGTGACGTGAACTTCGCGGTCACCCAGTCGGTGTACCACGCCTACTTCCAGGATCCCAGATACCGGCCTCATCCCATCCAGCAGCGCATGGTGGAGAGCGGCCGCCTGGGCCGCAAGACGGGACGGGGTTTCTACACCTACCGGGAGTCGGCCTGAGGTGGAGGACCCGCGACAGAGGGCCATCGAGGAGCACATCCGAGGGGATGCCTATGCGGCCACCCTGGGCGCGCACATCGAGGCCATCGGGCCGGGCTACAGCCGGGTACGCCTGACCGTGACCCAGGCCATGTGCAATTTCCACGGCACCGTCCACGGTGGGGTGATCTTCGGCCTGGGCGACATCGCCTTTGCCGCGGCCAGCAACTCCCGGGGACAGACGGCCGTTGCCCTGGACGTGAACATCAGCTTCCTGCGGCCCGCCTTCCCCGGCGATGTGTTGGTGGCCGAGGCCCAGGAACAGGACCTGAGCGGCCCCATCGGCCTGTACGACATCACCGTGCGCCGCGAGGGAGATGGACAGCTCATCGCCCAAAGCCAGGCCGTGGTCTACCGCAAACGGGAGTGGTTCGTGCCCGAATAGGCTCCGGGGCCGCCGGGACCCCGGGCCGTTCAGACGTCGATCCTGTGAGCGGCACCCTGGACCACGGCGTGGATGCAACCGTCCACTCCCTCGCATCGCTGTCGTCGCACCATCCGTTCCACTGGGTTCACGAAAGGAGGGAACACCCATGAAACGAACCCGTCTGTTCTGGCTCGTCGCCCTGTTGGCTGTCCTGGCCCTGGCGCTGAGCGCCTGTGCCCAGGGACAACAGGGGGCGCAACCGGCGCCGGCCCAGGAGGAGCAGCCGGCCGAGCAGGCCGCCGAACAGCCCGCGCAGGAGGCCGCGGAGCCCCCTGCGGCGGAAGAGGCGGCCCCGGCCCAGGAGCCCGGTGCCACCGTGTACAAGATCGGCGTGGTGGTGGCCATCACCGGCCCCGGCTCGGGCCTGGGCGTGCCCGAGCGGAACACCGCGGCCATGATCGCGGCCCAGTTGGAGGAGCAGGGCGGCGTCACCGGCCCCGATGGGGTGGTCCACCCGGTGGAGGTCATCATCCTGGACAGCGAGTCGAATCCCGACACCGCCGCGGCCGCGGCCAGTCGCCTGATCAACGAGGAGCAGGTGGACGTGCTGGTGGCCGGCACCCTGAGCGGGAACTCCCTGGCCATGGTGCCGCTGGCCACAGAGGCCGGGGTCCCCATGATCTCCATGGCCTCGGCCCAGTCCATCATCGTGGATCCGGACACCGGCGAGACCCGGGAGTGGATCTTCAAGACGCCCCAGACCAACGAGCACAGCGCTCGCTGGCAGGCCGAGTACCTGCAGAACCTGGGCATCACCCAGGTCTGTCACCTGTACGAGAACAGCGGCTACGGCCAGGACACCCTGAACCAGGCCACCCAGGTCTTCGGGGAGTTCGGCATCGAGATCGTCTATTCCGACACCTTCGAGCGCAAGGACACCGAGTTCCCCCAGGTGGTCTCGGTCCAGGGCGCGGGCTGTGAGGCCGTGGTGGTGGGCGCGATCCCGCCCGGCGCCTCCATGGTCACCGCGGCCATCAAGGACGCCATGCCCGACATGCTGGTGATCCACGGCCACGGTGTCTGCAACAAGCAGTTCATCGACCTGGCCCCGGACGCGGTGGAGGGGACGGTGCTGCCCTGCGGCAAGCTCCTGGTGGCCGAGCAGTTGCCCGAGGAGGACCCGCAGAAGCCCGTGTTGCTCCAGTACATCCAGGACTACACCGCGTTCACCGACGGCGAGCCGGTCAGCACCTTCGGCGGCCACGCCTGGGACGCGATGATGTGGTCCGTGGAGGCCCTGGCCAGCCTGGAGGAGGGCATGGATCTGGCGGCTCGGCGGGCGGCCGTGCGGGACTACATCGAGAACAGCATCCAGGACTGGCCGGGCATCTCCGGGATCTTCACCATCACCCCCGAGGATCACCTGGGGCTGGACTACAAGGCCCTGGTGATGACCCGGATCCAGGACGGCTGGTACACCTACTACGGTCCCGAGCTGTGGGAGTGAGGGGGCGGCCCTGCACCCTTGCCGGCAGCCCCAGAAGGGCTGCCGGGGGGAGGTCTCCCCTGTTGGACGATTCGGGTCGGGGGCAGGGCACTCTTGCCCCCGACCTTCCAGTACACGGGTGAACCCCCATGTCCGTCGATGCGGAAGTTCAACAGTTCCTGCGCAAGCGCCGCCCTGCCCACCAGGCGCGGGGCCAACAGATCGCGTGGGCCGGTGTGACCCTGGCTCTTCTGGCCGCCATCCTCTACCTGGGCAGCCAGAAGAACTTCGGCCCCCTCCAGTACGCGCAGCTCGTCCTGGATGGGCTCCGGGGGGGCACCATCTATGCCCTCATCGCCTTGGGCTTTGTCACCGTCTTCAACGTCACCGGCATCATCAACTTCGCCCAGGGGGGCTTTGTCATGCTGGGGGCCATGCTTGCGGTGACGATCAACGACTGGGGAGCCCTGGCCCAGTGGTCTCCGGGGCCCCGGCTGGCCGCCGCGGTGTTGGCAGCCGTCCTGGCCACCACCCTCATCGGGGTCCTGGTGGAGCGGCTCACCATCTATCCGGCCCGGAACGCGGAGCCCCTCACCCTGATCATCATCACGGTGGGGGTGTACATCGTCATGCAGGGGGTCGCGCTGATCGTCTGGGGCACCGATGCCTACAGCCTGCCGGCCTTCACCACCCTGGCCATGCGGGATCGGACCTTCCGCCTGGGCACGGTGATCGTCAAGGCCCAGAGCTTCTGGATCTGGGGCGTCACCGGGGTGACCATGGCGGTCCTCTACTACTTCTTCGAGCACACCATGTGGGGCCGCGCGCTGCGGGCCTGTTCGGTGAATCGCCTGGCGGCCCGGCTCATGGGCATCCGCCCGGATCGCATGTCCATGTTGGCCTTTGGCCTGGCCGCGGCCATGGGGGCCATCGGTGGGATCGTGCTGGCACCGGCCACCCGACCGGTCTACGATATGGGGCTCTCCCTGGGGCTCAAGGGCTTTGTGGCCGCCATCATGGGGGGGTTGGTGAATCCCCCGGCGGCGGTGGTGGGCGGCATCCTGCTGGGGATCATCGAGAATGTGGGCGCCGGGGTGACCCGGGCCGGCATCAAGGACATCTTCTCCTTCATCATCCTGATCTGGGTGCTCCTCTTCCGGCCCCAGGGGCTCTTCGGTCGTCAGCAGACGGTGGAGAAGGTCTGATGCGTCTTCTGCGGAGCCATCGCAACGAAGCCAGCCTGGCCACCCTGGCGTTGGTGGTCCTGGCCCTGGGGCTCTTCGAGGTTCTGCAGCCCGGGGGACGGGATGTGGCCAGCCTGACCGGGGACGTGGTCACCTTCAACACCCTGGTACGGATCGGCATCCTCACCATCGTGGTGGTGGGCCTCAACGTGCTCATGGGCTATGCCGGCCAGGTCTCCCTGGGCCAGGCCGCCTTCTACGGCCTGGGCGCCTATGTCTCCGGGATCTTCACCACCCGGGCCGAGGTCTTTGGCCTTCCTGGAGGGCTGGAGGGGGCCTGGTGGTGGCCCTGGCTCCTGATGGGGGTGGGGATGGCCTTCACCGGCCTCTTTGCCTACCTGGTGGGGCGCCCCATCCTGCGGCTGAAGGGCCACTATCTGGCCATGGCTACCCTGGGCCTGGGCATCATGGTCTACATCCTCTTCCGGGAGAACTTCGGCTTCCGCACCAGCACGGTGAACCTCACCGGGGGCTTCGACGGCCTCTTCGACATTCCCCGGCTGCGGCTCGGGAGCTGGGAGCTGTGGCCCATCACCCGGTACTACTTCCTGGTCTGGCTGGCCGCGCTGGCCAGCATCGCGGTGGCCTTGAACCTGGTCCACTCCCGGGTGGGGCGGGCCCTGCGGGCCATCCATGGCAGCGAGGTGGCCGCGGAGGCCATGGCCGTGGACACCGCGGAGTTCAAGGTCCGGGCCCTGGTCTTCAGCGCCATGTTGGCCAGCCTGGCCGGCAGCCTCTACGCCCACTTCCAGGCCGCGGTCTCCCCAGGCCCCTTCAGCTTCATCGGCTCCTTGGAGCTGGTGGTCATGGCCGCGGTGGGGGGCCTGCGCAACGTGTGGGGGGCTCCTCTGGGCGTGGCCCTGATCCTGGCCATCGAGGAGTTCCTGCGGGCCAAGGGGCATGAGCTCTTCGCGGGGATCGGCAGCGAGGCAGAGCCCGTGGTCTTCGGCATCATCCTGGTGCTCATCATGATCTTCCTGCCGGAAGGGCTCACGGATGGGTTGCGCCGCCTGCCCCGTCTGTGGCAGCGTCGGTCCGGAACCCCCGCGGCTTCCTCGGAGGTGACCTCGTGAGCGCGCTCCCTGGCCCCCTGGCCTCCACCGAAGGCGTCGAGACCCCGCCCCTGCTGGAGGTCCGGGGCGTCTCCATGGTCTTCGGGGGCCTGCTGGCCCTGAACAACGTCCACACCCGAGTGCTTCCCGGCCAGATCAAGGCCATCATCGGCCCCAACGGCGCGGGCAAGACCACCCTGTTCAACATCGTCACCGGCATCTACGCGCCCACCCAGGGCGAGGTCTTCTTCAAGGGAGAGCCCATCCAGGGGTTGAAGCCCCATGCCATCGCGGCCCGGGGCATCACCCGGACCTTCCAGACCATCCGGCTCTTCCACGGCATGACCGCGCTGGAGAACGTGATGGTGGGGCTGCATCGTCACACCCGGGCCGGCTTCATCCACGCAGCCCTGCGCCTGCCCCTGGCCCGCCACGAGGAGCGCCGGATGCGGGAACAGGCCATGGATCTGCTGGATCGGGTGGGCCTGGCCCATGTGGCGGAGGAGGAGGCCACCCACCTTCCCTTCGGCGTCCAGCGCGTGTTGGAGGTGGCCCGAGCCCTGGCCACTCGGCCGGATCTGCTCATCCTGGACGAACCTGCGTCGGGCCTGAACGAGTCCGAGGGCCGTCGGCTCATGGCCCTCCTGCGGGAGATCCGGGATGAGGGCACCACCATTCTCCTGGTGGAGCACGACATGGAGCTGGTCATGGAGCTGGCCGAGGAGATCTTGGTGTTGGTCTACGGCACGCCCATTGCAGAGGGACCGCCCGCGGCGATCCGTCGCCATCCGGAGGTGATCGCTGCCTACCTGGGAGACGAGGAACTCTTTGTGGAGCCCTCGCTGGGGAGGCGCATGCAGGAGGCGTGAGGTGCCGGGCCCCAGGAGGCCCCTGCTCCCTCCCTCTCCTGCAGCCGTGGCCCATCGCCCGGGGGAGTCGCCCATCCACCCACATACCATGCCCATCCACAGACCATGCTTGTCCTCGAGCGCATCAGCAGCTACTACGGACGCATCCAGGCCTTGAAGGCCATCTCCCTCCAGGTGGAGGAGGGGGAGATCGTGGCCCTGATCGGGGCCAACGGCGCGGGCAAGACCACCCTGCTCAACAGCGTGAGCGGCCTGGTCCTTCCCCAGGAGGGTCGGGTCCTCTTCGACGGTCGGGACATCGCCCACCTGCCCCCGGAGGACACGGTCCACCTGGGCATCAGCCACGTGCCCGAGCACCGGCAGCTCTTCGGCACCATGACCGTGTACGAGAACCTGCTCCTGGGCGCGTACCACCGGCGGGTGTCCCGGGCCGAGCTCGTCGGTGATCTGGGTCAGGTCTTCGAGCTCTTTCCCCGGCTGGAGGAACGCCAGGGCCAGCTCGCGGGCACCCTGAGCGGCGGCGAACAGCAGATGCTGGCCATCGCCCGAGGGCTCATGGCCCGCCCCCGTCTTCTCCTGCTGGACGAGCCCTCGTTGGGGCTGGCTCCCCTGATCGTGCGGGATCTCTTCCAGGTCATTCGCTCGTTGCGGGAACGGGGGACCACGGTGCTCCTGGTGGAGCAGAACGCCCGAGCAGCCCTCCACCTGGCCGACCGGGCCTATGTGCTGGAGACCGGCTCCATCGTGCTGGAGGGCCCGGCCCAG
>Ga0256839_1002412_pt1 | contig 20823 bp, 19 predicted proteins | sample 354166metaG_FD_185968 | JGI IMG/M metagenome (GOLD analysis project Ga0256839, IMG submission 185968) | Hydrothermal vent microbial communities from Mid Atlantic Ridge, Atlantic Ocean - 354-166 | ecosystem: Environmental > Aquatic > Marine > Hydrothermal vents | place: Atlantic Ocean: Mid... | reverse complement strand
CCTCACCCGGGTGCTGGGCGAGGTGGCCGCCCGCACCCGCATCCTGGTCGCCCTCTCCGACGGCAAGCCCGACGACTACGACCGCTACTACCGCGGCGAGTACGGCATCGAGGACACGCGCCGCGCGCTGGTGGAGGCGCGGCGCGCCGGCATCCACCCCTACTGCATCACCATCGATCGCGAGGCCCGCGACTACCTGCCGCGCATGTACGGCCCCGCGGCCTTCACCGTCATCGACGACGTGCGCCAGCTCCCGCTCAAGGTGGCCGACATCTACCGCCGCCTGACCACCTGAGCCGGGCTCATCCCAGCCGCCGCCGGGTGGGCAGCATGTGCTTGTGCAGCACCCGGATCACCTCCACCCGGCCGCCGGCACCTGTCCGGTACCAGATGACATGTGCCCCCACCGTGAACCGGCGGTACCCCCGCCGCACCCCGTCTGCGGGCGTGCCGATGCCGGGCCTGGCGGCAAGCAGGTGAAAGGCCTCGTCGAGCCGCACGAGAGAACGGTTGCGTTGCGCGCGTCCCCAGCGGGTTCCGGTGTGGCGCGCGATGTGGCCCAGGTCCGCCATCGCCGCCTGCGACAACCGGAACCCGGGCATCAGCCGGAGTCACGGTCCAGCCCATCGATGAATGCGTCGAGTTCGTACTCGGCCCAGCCGCTGGATTCGCCTTCCTCGAGGAGCCGGTTGATGGCGGCCAGGCGTGTTTCCTCGTCCTCGAGCAGGCGCAAGCCGGCGCGCACCACCTCGCTGGCGGAAGCGTAGCGTCCCCGGCGCAGCTGCTCGCTGACGAAAGCCTCGAAATGCTCGCCCAACGTGATGCTGGTGTTCTTGCCCATGTTCCGCCCTCTGGTACCAATTATTGGTAGTATAGAAACGGCCCGGTGGGCGGGCAACACCGGGGCACCGGCAGACCTGCCCGATCCTGTTATCATCCCGGCCCATGCGCCGCCCCGCCCAGCTCCTGCGCCTGCTCGTCATCACCCGCGTGCTGCTGCGCCACGGGCTGGACGACCTCCTCCTGCGCACCCACCTGTTCCGCCCGGTGCGCTGGCTGCGCCTGGCCCTGCCCTGGAACTGGGTGCCGCGCCGGCGGGCGCCGCGGGCCGAGCGCATCCGCCGCGCGCTGGAGGACCTGGGCCCCATCTTCGTCAAGTTCGGCCAGATCCTGTCCACCCGGCGCGACCTGCTGCCCGACGACATCGGCGAGGAGCTGGCCCGGCTGCAGGACCGGGTGCCGCCTTTTCCCGGCGCGCAGGCGGTGCGCATGGTGGAGGCGGCCCACGGCCGGCCGGTGGCCGAGACCTTCGCCGAGTTCGATCCGGAGCCGCTGGCCTCGGCCTCCATCGCCCAGGTGCACGCGGCCCGGCTCCAGGACGGCCGCGAGGTGGTGGTCAAGGTGCTGCGCCCGGGCATCCTGCCGGTGATCCGCCGCGACCTGGCCCTGCTCTACAGCCTGGCCCGGCGCCTGGAACGCCACTGGCCCGACGCCCGCCGCCTGCGGCCGGTGGCGGTGGTGGCGGAGATGGAAAAGACCCTGCTCGACGAGCTGGACCTCATGCGCGAGGCCGCCAATGCCAGCCAGCTGCGCCGCAACTTCGAAGGCTCGCCCCTGCTGTACGTGCCCGAGGTGCACTGGGATCTCACCCGCCGCGACGTGCTGGTGATGGAACGCATCCGCGGCATCCCCATCAGCGACATCGATGCGCTCCAGCGCGCGGGCATCAACCTGGGCCGGCTGGCCGAGCGCGGCGTGGAGATCTTCTTCTCCCAGGTGTTCCGCGACAGCTTCTTCCACGCCGACATGCACCCGGGCAACATCTTCGTCGCCGGCGACGGCCGCTACATCGCGGTGGACTTCGGCATCATGGGCACCCTCAACCCCGACGACCAGCGCTACCTGGCGGAAAACTTCCTCGCCTTCTTCGACCGCGACTACCGCCGCGTGGCCCAGCTCCACGTGGACTCGGGCTGGGTGGATCCCTCCACCCGGGTGGACGAGTTCGAGGCCGCCATCCGCACCGTGTGCGAACCCATCTTCGACAAGCCGCTGGGGGAGATCTCCTTCGGCCGCTTCCTGCTGCGCCTGTTCCAGACCGCGCGCCGCTTCAACATGGAGGTCCAGCCGCAACTGGTCCTGCTGCAGAAAACCCTGCTCAACATCGAGGGCCTGGGGCGCCAGCTCTACCCGCAGCTCGACCTGTGGGCCACGGCCCGCCCGTTCCTCCAGCGCTGGATGGCGGAGCAGGTGGGGCCGCGCTCGGCCTGGCGCCACCTGCGGGAGCAGGGTCCGCTGTGGTTCGAGAAGCTGCCGCGCCTGCCCAACCTGCTCCACGACGTGCTGGAGCAGGCCGCGCGCGGGCGCCTCGCCGTGCGCCTGCAGTCGGACCAGCTCGATACCCTGCGCGAGGAGATGGCCCGCGGCACGCGCCGGCGCGTCGCCGCGGTGGCGGGCGGCAGCCTGCTGGTGGCCGGGGCGGTGATCGCCTCCGGGCCCGGCATCGCCGCCCTGCCCGGGCCGCTGGCCCAGGCCCCGGTGCTGGGCGGCGGGCTGGCCGGCGCCGGCCTGCTGGTGTGGCTGGCGGGCTGGCTGCGCGGGCGGTGACCGCGCGCCGCGGTCCTCACTCGGTGCGGTAGACGGGGTCGATCTGGCCGGCGCCGCGCACGGTGACCTCCAGGTCGCGCAGGAGGCCGTCGGCGACGCTGTAGATCCAGCCGTGCACGGCCAGGGACTGGCCGCGGTCCCAGGCGCCTGGACGATGGTGGTGTGTAACACGTTGCGCACCTGCTGCACGACGTTGTGCTCGCACAGGCGATCGATGCGGGCCTGCGGGTCGGCGAGGGCGTCCACCTCGCCGGCGTGCTGGCGGTAGACGTCGCGGATGTGGCGCAGCCAGTTGTCGATGAGACCGTGGCGGTGCGGGGTGAGCGCCGCGCTCACGCCGCCGCAGCCGAAGTGGCCGCAGACGATGATGTGGCGCATTCAGCACCGCCACCGCGAACTCCAGCACCGACAGGCAGTTGAAGTCGGTATGCAGCACCGGGTTGGCCACGTTGCGGTGCACGAACAGCTCGCCCGGCAGCAGGCCCACGATCTCGTTGGCGGGGACGCGGCTGGCTGTCGGCGCAGCCGATCCACAGGTACTCGGGCTTCTGCTGGCCGGCCAGCTTGCGGAAGAATCCCGGGTGCTCCGCCTCCATGCGTTCCACCCACTTGCGGTTGTTGTCCAGCAACTCCTTCAGGGGCATGCGTCGTCGCTCCTCGTCAATGGATGTCAGGCTGCGGCCAGGCGCTGCCACGCCCACACCGCGAGGGCGAGGAACGCGAACAGGACCAGCCAGAAGACCAGGTAGAACCAGGTGGACTGGCGCGCCTTCCGGCGCTGGTACCAGGTGCGCGGGCGCACGCCCTGGACCAGGAACACCACCTTGGCCGCCAGGTTCACGCACACGATGTTCACCGCCAGCAGCAGGGCCGCGCCCGCGGCCTGGCCGTGGTGGCCGGAGGCCAGCATCAGGCCCAGGGTGGCGGCCGGCGGCAGCAGGGCCACCGCCACCATCACCCCCACCAGGGCCGACGACAGGCCGGTGGTGAGCGAGATCACCGCCGCGGCGCCCGCGGCCAGGGCCAGGGCGATGTCCGCCGGGCCCACCCGGGTGCGCAGCATGAGCTCGCGGCTGGACAGGTCCACCGGCCACAGGAGGCCGAAGACCACGGCGAGCCCCAGGGCCAGGGCCAGCCCGCCCAGGTTGGTGCGCAGGGCGGCGCCGGCCAGGGCCGTGTCGCCCACCGCGGAGGCGAAGGCCAGGGCGATGTTGGGCCCCAGCAGGGGCGCGATGACCATGGCGCCGATGACCACCGCCACCGAGTCGGCCTCCAGCCCGATGGCGGCCACCACCGTGGACAGGACCACCAGCAGCAGGTAGGTGCTGTTCCAGCGGGCGCCGGCGGCGATCTTCTCGTACAGCTCCTCGCGCGAGCGGGCGGCGGAGGACCGCCTGTCGGTCTCCACCTCGGGGGGCCGCGGCAGCGTCGCCTCCACCGGGATGATGTTGATGCGCGCCCCCTCGATGGCGCCCATGGCCTGCTGCACCGCGTCCAGCACCGCCTGCTGGCGGGCCGGGCGCACCAGCAGGCGCACCGCCCAGCGCGGCGGCGGGCCGTCGTCCTCGGCCGGGGGACCCGGCAGGACCCAGTGGTCGAGGATGTCCTGCTGCTCGGCGATGCCGCGCAGGGTGTCCACGTGACCGGGGTCGGTCACCACTTCGATGATGCGCATGGATCTCGTGCCTGGCTGAATGCCCCCGGGCGAGACGCCCGGCCGGGCCGGGCGGCGGCCCGCTCAGGCCGCGGGGCGCTGCAGGGCCGCCTCCACCTCGTGCCGCTTGTCCGCCCCTTCGAGGCGCTCGATGATGGCCAGGGCGAAGTCCATGGCGGTGCCCGGGCCGCGCGAGGTGAGGATGCGGCCGTCCTCCTCCACCGGGGCGCCGGAGGGCTCGAGACCGGGCACGTCCAGGGCCTCCAGCACGCCCGGGTAGGCGGTGGCGCGGCGGCCCTCCAGCAGGCCGGCGGCGGCCAGGACCTTGGGCGCGGCGCAGATGGCGCCCACCCAGCGGCCCTCCGCCGCGGCCTCCCTGAGCATCTCCTTCAGGCGCGGGTCGCGCTGCAGGTGGTCGGCGCCGGGCAGGCCCCCGGGCAGGACGATCATGTCGAAGCGGCGCTGGCGCACCTCGTCCAGGGTGGTGTCGGGCACCAGGGTGGTGCCGCGGCTGGCGCGCACCGGGCCGGGCACCAGGCCGGCGGTGACCACCTCGATGCCGGCCCGCCGCAGCAGGTCGATGATGGTCACGGCCTCGAGTTCTTCGCAGCCTTCCGCAAGGGGGACCAGGACACTTGCCATGTGGGGTTCCTCCCGTGTCTTTCTTCGATCAACCGGGCCACGGTGAGCAGGCGGAATCCGCGCCGTTTCAGCCCGGCCAGGCGGGCCTCTAGTATATCCAAGGTCAGCGGCCGGGGGTGGGCGATGGCCAGGGCCGCGCCCCGTGCCCGGGCCCGGGCCAGCCAGCGCTCCCACTGGAAGGCGATGGCCTCCGGGTCCTGCACGTGGTCCAGGAACACGTGGCGGCGCACCGCCGGCACGCCGTGGCGGGCGGCCGCGCGCAGGGCCACGCTGGCGGGCGTGGTGCGGGAGTCGACGAAGAACAGCGGCGGGCGCTCGGCCAGCATCTCCATCACCCAGGCCATGGGGCGGGGCTGGCGGGTCAGCCGCGAGCCCATGTGGTTGTTGACACCGGCCGCGTGCGGCACCGCGGCCAGGGCGCGCCGCAGCCGGGCCCGGAACGCCGCGCGGTCCAGGGCCGCGGTGAGGCCCGCGGGGCCCAGCGGGTCACCGGTCTCGGACTCCATGGGCAGGTGCAGCAGCACCTCCTGGCCGCGGGCATGGGCCAGGCGCGCCAGCTTCCTGCCGTAGGGCGTCCCGGGGAGGATGGAGACGGACACCGGCGCCGGCAGCCGCACCGCGCGCCGGCCCTCGGCCCAGCGGTGGCCCAGGTCGTCGATAATGAGCGCCAGGGCCGGCGCGGGCGCACCGGCGGCCGGCCCGGCCGGTGCCGGGCCGGCCAGGAGCAGGAAAAACAGGGCCGCGGCGGCGCGGATCAAGCCCTCGCCCCGGCGGCCCCCGCGCTCACCGCGCGCTCAGCAGGTACATGCCCTTGAGGACGTTGAGGGCCTCGTACAGGAAGTAGTCGGAGGTGGCCAGGGGCGGGTCGTCCTCGGCCCCCTCCCCGGCCTTGCCCCTGGCCTTGCCGCCGCCCCGTTCGCCGTCACCCTCCAGGTGGCGGGCCAGGTCGCGCTCCTTGACCGGGTCCAGCCGGTCCTTGCGCACGTCCACCTTGAGATCCTGCAGCGCGATGTCGGGGACGATGCCCTCGGCCTGGATGGAGCGCCCGGACGGCGTGTAGTAGCGGGCGGTGGTGAGCTTGAGCGCGGTGTTGTTGCCCAGGGGCACCACCGTCTGCACCGAGCCCTTGCCGAAGGTCTGCTTGCCCATGACGATGCCGCGCTTGTGGTCCTGGAGGGCGCCGGCCACGATCTCCGAGGCGGAGGCGGAGCCCTCGTTGACCAGCACCACCAGCGGCGTGCCCTCCAGCAGGTCGGGGGAACTGGCCTGGTGGCGCATCTGGTTGTCCGGGGTGCGGCCCCGGACGCTGACGATGACCCCCGCCTCCAGGAACACGTCGGCCACCTCCACCGCCGCGTCCAGCAGGCCGCCCGGGTTGTTGCGCAGGTCCAGCACCAGGCCCTTGAGCCTGCCGTCGTTCTCCTTCTTCAGCCGCTTGAGCGCGGCCTTGAGCTCGGCCCCGGTCCGTTCCTGGAACTGGGTCACGCGCACGTAGCCGTAACCGGGCTCCAGGGTGCGCGCCTTGACGCTCTTGACCCGGATGCGGTCGCGGGTGATGGTGATCTTCAGCGGCTTGTCCAGCCCGTCGCGCACGATGGTGAGGGTGATCTGCGAGCCCGGCTCGCCCCGCATCATCTTCACCGCCTCGTCCAGGCTCATGCCCTTCACCGGGGTGTCGTCGAGACGGATGATGAGGTCGCCCGCCTGGACCCCGGCCCGCTGGGCCGGGGTGTCGTCGATGGGGGAGACCACCTTGACGAAACCGTCCTCCATGCCCACCACGATGCCCAGGCCGCCGAACTCGCCGGTGGTGCCCACGCGCAGCTCCTGGAAGGCGTCGCGGTCCAGGTAGCTGGAATGGGGATCGAGGCCGGACAGCATGCCGCGGATGGCGTTCTCCAGCAGGGTGCGGTCGTCCACCTCCTCGACGTAATTCTCCTTGATCTTGCCGAAGACCTCCGACAGCGACCGCACCTCAGACAGGGGCAGGGCGTGGCGGGTCTCGGCCGGCCGCTTGGCCCACACGCCGGCGCCCACGGCCAGGGACACGCCCAGGACCAGGCCGGAGAGCAGGATGACCGCGTTACGCAGCAGGGGTTTCATGAACAGGTGACTCCATGCGGTCGCGCCGCATTCAGACTGGGTTGCAATCCCTTGATACTAACGCAAATTCGGCGGTTCCGACAGTCGCCTTGGACGGCGCGCGCCGGCCGCGGTTCCCTGCGCCCGCCTCAACTGTTTCGGCACCATTGGACCGGATTTGAGGGCCGGCCCCGGTGCCGGATTTCGAAGTACAGGGCCGCCCGCTCGCGCCCTCCGCTCCGGCCCACCGCGGCGATGACCTCGCCCGCCTCCACCCAGTCGCCGGTCTCCTTGTACAGGGCCTGGTTGTGGCCGTAGAGGGACATGTAGCCATCGCCGTGGTCGATGATGATGAGCAGGCCGTAGCCGCGCAGCCAGTCGGCGAACGCCACCCGGCCGCGGGCCACGGCGCGCACGTCGCGCCCCTCGGGGGCGCGGATGAGCACCCCGTTCCAGCGCACCCGGCCCCCCGCGCGCTTGCGCCCGTAGAGCTTCTCCACCCGGCCCCGCGCCGGCCAGCGCAGGCGCCCGCGCAGGCGGGCGAAAGGCTGGGCCCGGCCCGCCTCCGGCGGGATGTCGGCCAGCACCTCGCGGATGGCCGACAGCAGCCGCTCCAGGCGCCGCTGGTCGGCGCCCAGCCGGTTGAGTTCCTCCTCGCGCCCGGCCAGCTCGCGCCGGAGCCGGTCCACCACCGCCTGGCGCTCGCGCAGGGTGACCTCGAGGGCGGCGCGGTCCCGTTGCCGGGCCCGGCGCAGGCGTTCCAGCTCCGCCACCCGGGTGCGGATGCGGGCCTCCACCTCGTCGAGGCGTGCCAGCGTGGCGCGCGCCTCCTCGATGCGCCGGGCCCGGGCCTGGTTGAAGTAGCGGTAGTAGACGAACACCCGTCCCGCCGCCCCCGGGTCTTCCTGGTTGAGCACCAGCTTGAGGTATTCCTGGCGGCCGATGACGAAGGCGGCATAGACCTGCTCGCCCAGCAGCCGCCGCTGCACGGCCAGCTCGCGCCGCAGCGCGCGGCGCCGGCGCTGGAGGCCGGCGAGCCGCTTCTCCCCGGCCCGCAGCTCGCGCTCGAGCCGGCGCAGGTTCCGGACCAGGCGGCCGGCGCGGTGCTCCACCTCGCGCAGCTTCCTGCGCTCCGCGTCGTGGCGGGTGCGCACCTGCTCGAACTCGCGGCGCAGGGTGGCGATGCGCGCGCGCAGGCGCTCCAGCTCGGCCGCCCTGGCCGCCCGCTCGGCCTCGCTGAGCCCGGCGGCGGCGCCGGCGGCCACCCCCACCGCCAGCAGGCCCGCCAGCAGCCGGGCCAGCCCGGGACCTATCAAAATTGCCCACGGCCACGCGCCCGGAATGGCGGGACAGGTGCCAGGCCCGGGCATCACGGCGCGGCCTGGGCGGGCTCCCCGCTGTCCCCGGCCAGCATCACCAGCGGGCGCCCGGTCATCTCCGGCGGCTGCGCCAGGTCCATGAGATGGAGCATGGTGGGAGCCACGTCGGACAGGGCGCCGCCCTCGGCCATGCGCGCCGGGCGGCCCACGTAGACCAGCGGCACCGGGTTGGTGGTGTGGGCGGTATGGGGCTGGCCGGTGTCGGGGTTGACCATCTGCTCGGCGTTGCCGTGATCGGCGGTGATGAGCAGCTCGCCGCCGGCGGCACGCACCGCCTCCACCACCCGGCCGAGGCACTGGTCCAGGAACTCGATGGCGCGCACGGTGGCGTCGAAGTTGCCGGTGTGGCCCACCATGTCCGGGTTGGCGTAGTTGCAGATGATGACGTCGTAACGGCCGCTGCCCACGGCCTCCACCAGCCGGTCGGTGACCTCGCCGGCGCTCATCTCCGGCTTCTGGTCGTAGGTCTTGATGTCCTTGGGCGAGGGCACCAGGATGCGGTCCTCGCCCTCGAACGGCTCCTCGCGGCCGCCGTTGAAGAAGAAGGTGACGTGGGCGTACTTCTCGGTCTCGGCGATGCGCAGCTGGCGCAGGCCGAGGCCGGCGATGTACTCGCCGAACACGTTGTGCAGCCGCTCCGGCGGATAGGCCACCGGGATGTCGAACTCCTTGTTGTACTCGGTGAGGCTGACGAAGCGGCCCAGCTTCGGCCACACCTTGCGCTCGAAGCCGTCGAAGTCGGGCTCGATGAAGGCGCGGGTGATCTGGCGCGCGCGGTCGGAGCGGTAGTTCATGAAGATGACCACGTCGCCGTCCTCCACCTTCACCGGGGCCTCGCCCTCGGGCACGATGGCGGTGGGCTTGACGAACTCGTCGGTCTCGCCGCGGTTGTAGGCCATGCCCAGGGCGGTGAGGGGATCGGGGGCGGTGAACTCGCCCTGGCCCCGGGTGATGAGATCGTAGGCGGCCTGGATCCGGGGCCAGCGGTGATCGCGGTCCATGGCGTAGAAGCGCCCCACGATGGAGGCGATGCGCCCGCGGCCCAGCGCCTCGAACCTGGCCATCATCTTCTTCAGCGAGCGATCGGCGCTCTTGGGCGCGGTGTCGCGGCCGTCGAGGAAGGCGTGCACGTACACCTTCGGCGCGCCGCGCTTCACCGCCAGCTCGGCCATGGCATGGATCTGGTCCTCGTGGGAGTGCACCCCGCCGTCGGACAGCAGGCCCAGGATGTGGACCGCCTTGCCGTTGGCGATGGCCAGGTCCACGGCATCGGTGAGGGTCTGGTTGGTGAAGAAGGAACCGGTGCGGATGGAGCGGTCCACCCGGGTGTACTCCTGGTACACCACCCGGCCGGCGCCCAGGTTGAGGTGCCCCACCTCGGAGTTGCCCATCTGGTCGCCGGGCAGGCCCACCGCGGCGCCGGAGCCCGTGATGAGGGTGTGGGGGCACTGGGCCCACAGCCGGTCCCAGTGGGGCTTGCGGGCGGCGGCGATGGCGTTGCCCTCCGTGCGCTCGGAGTAGCCCCAGCCGTCCAGCACGATGAGAAGAATGGGTCTGTATTTCAAAGGTATGTCCCTGGTTGACAGAGGGCGCCGTGGTTCCTCTCCCTGGCCGGCATCCGGTGCCGGAGGCACGCGCGGCGGACCCGTCGCCGGGCCACGGCGCCAATATAGACCGTGTCTAAACTGGTGACCGGGAAGTATACCATCCGCCCGGCCCCGGAAACGGCGCGCCTCCGGACCCAAAACCGTGCGCCATTTGCGTCTTTGGCCCTTTCCCGATGGAAGATTATTGTATAATGTTTTAATAATAAAAGGCACTTATCGGCGCCCACGCAGTGCTTGAGGCCGGATCCGCCGGCCCCGCGCCGGTCACAGCTGGAGCGGCATCCATGATGAACCAAGTCGAGACCACCCCCGTCAATCTCATCACCCGCGACGAAGACATCGATCGTGCCTCGCGCTCGCTCAAGGCCATGTCCCACCCGTTGCGCCTCAAGATCCTCTGCATCCTGGGGGACCGCGAGGTGAGCGTGCAGGACATCGTCGAGTCCGTGGGCACTTCGCAGAGCAACATCTCCCAGCACCTGGCCATCCTGCGCGACAAGGGCATCCTGTCCTCGCGCAAGGACGCCAACCGGGTCTACTACCGGGTGGGCGACGCCAGGACCCTGCGCCTCATCCACATGATGCGCGAGGTCTTCTGCTCCGGCCCCTGAGGCGGCGGGACGCCTCCCGGCCGATCCGCCCCCGCGGGCGAGGTCCCGTGCCGCGTCCCGCTTTACCCATCCCCGTCACGAGATCGCAGCCGATTCACCCATGGAACCCTACATCGACTTCGCCGCCCGCCATCCCTACCTCACCATGGCCCTGCTGGTGGTCACGGGCCTGCTGGCCTGGAGCTACCTCGCGCCGCTGTTCCGGCCCTGGAAGACGGTGACCCCGCTGGAGGCCACCCGGCTCATCAACCGCGAGGACGCGGTGCTGCTGGACGTGCGCGAGGACAACGAGTACCGCGGCGGCCACATCGTCAACTCGGTGCACCTCCCCCTCAGCGTGCTGGACAAGCGCCTGGACGAGCTTGAAAAGTACAAGGACCGCCCCATCATCGTGGCGTGCCGCACCGGCAGCCGTTCCGCCGCCGCCTGCACCCGCCTGAGCAAGGCCGGGTTCGGGCGGGTCTACAACCTGGGCGGCGGCGTGCTGGCGTGGGAAAACGCCAACCTGCCGCTGCGCCGCACCTGATTCCCTCACCTGCCCGCAAGGAGCCGTTGATGACGGAAGTGGTGATGTACAGCACCAGCTGGTGCCCCTACTGTACCCGCGCCCGCCTGCTGCTGAAGGAAAAGGGCGTGCCCTTCACCGAGATCGACATCGAGCGCGAACCCGGGCGCCGGGCGGAGATGATCGAGCGCGCCGGCGGGCGCACCTCGGTGCCGCAGATCTTCGCCGGGGACCGGCACCTGGGCGGCTGCGACGACATCCACGCCCTCGAGGCCCAGGGCCGGCTCGACGCCCTGCTGGGGCTGTCCTCCACGGAGGAGTGAGGCATGGCCGCGCTGCACGTCGTCTGCCCCCACTGCAACGGCGTCAACCGGGTGCCGGAGGAGAAACTGGCGGCCGGGCCCCGCTGCGGCAAGTGCAAGCGGCCCCTGTTCGACGGCCATCCGGTCAACCTCACCGCCGCGACCTTCGAGCGCCACCTCGCGCGCAGCGACCTGCCGCTGCTGGTGGACTTCTGGGCCCCGTGGTGCGGGCCGTGCAAGATGATGGCCCCGGTGTTCCAGCAGGCCGCGGCCCGGCTCGAGCCACACCTGCGCCTGGCCAAGGTCAACACCGAGGAGGAAACCCGGCTCGCCGCGCGCTACGGCATCCGCAGCATCCCCACCCTGGTGCTGTTCCGCGGCGGCCGGGAAGTGGCCCGCCAGGCCGGCGCCATGGACCTGGCCAGCCTGGTGGCCTGGGCCCGGCAGCACGCCTGACGGGGCCGGGACGCCTCTGCTAACATAGCGCACCCATCCATACACCTGCCACGGGACACGACCCATGAGCGAACAGGCCGGCGGCGCCGACGAGACCACGCCACAGCAGCAGTTCCAGATCCAGCGCATCTACGTCAAGGATCTCTCCTTCGAGTCGCCCCATGCGCCGGGCATGTTCAGCCAGGCCATCCAGCCCCGGATCGACTTCGAGCTCAACACCGACGCCCAGGGGCTGGGCGACGATCTCTACGAGGTGGTCCTCACCATCACGGTGCAGGCCACCCACGATGACCGCACCGCCTTCCTGGTGGAGATCAAGCAGGCCGGCATCTTCCACATCACCGGCTTCGGCGAGGCCGAGCTGGGTCACATGATGGGGGCCTTCTGCCCCAACATCCTGTTTCCCTATGCCCGCGAGGCCGTCTCCAGCACCGTGGTCCGCGGCGGCTTCCCGCCCCTGATGCTGGCCCCGGTCAACTTCGACGCCCTCTACCAGCAGCACCTGCAACAGCAGCAGGCCTCCTGACCCGGCGGGCATGGGCATCGGCGACCTGCACCGGTTTCCGGTCACCGTGCTGGGCGCCGGCGCCTGGGGCACGGCCCTGGCCGTCCACCTCGCCCGCAACGGCAACCCGGTGACCCTGTGGGCCCACCGCGCCGGACACGCCGAACAGATGGCCCGCGAGCGGGAAAACCGCCGTTACCTCCCCGGCATTCCCCTGCCGGACAACCTGCAGCCGGCCGCCGAGCTGGCGCCGGCGGTGGCCGGGGAGCGCCTGCTCCTGGTGGTGGTGCCCAGCCACGCCTTCCGCGGGACGCTGCGCGCCGTGCAACCGCTGCTGGAAGACCACCACTGCCTGGCCTGGGGCACCAAGGGCATGGAGTACGGCAGCCACAAGCTGCTGCACCAGCTCGTGGCCGAGGAGCTGGGCGAGGACATCCCCGCGGCCTGCCTCTCCGGGCCCACCTTCGCCGCCGAGGTGGCGCGCGGGCTGCCCAGCGCGCTCACCGTGGCCTCGCGCAACGTGGAGTTCGCCCGGCGGGTGGCGCTGCTGCTGCACGGCCCCACCTTCCGCGCCTACATCAGCGAAGACATCATCGGCGTGGAGCTGGGCGGGGCACTGAAGAACGTGCTGGCCATCGCCGCCGGCATCGCCGACGGCCTGGGTCTCGGTGCCAACACCCGCGCCGCCCTCATCACCCGCGGCCTGGCCGAGCTGGTGCGCCTGGGCGTGGTCATGGGCGGGCAGCGCGAGACCTTCATGGGCCTGGCCGGCCTCGGCGACCTGGTGCTCACCTGCACCGACGACCAGTCGCGCAACCGCCGCTTCGGCAAGGCCCTGGGCCGGGGCGAGTCGCGCGAGGAGGCCGCAGCCGACATCGGCCAGGTGGTGGAAGGGATCCACTCCGCCGCCGAGGCCCGCGCCCTGTCGCAGATGCACCAGGTGGAGATGCCCATCGCCGAGCAGGTCTACCGCGTGCTCTACGAAGGCGCCGATCCCCACGCCGCCGTGCGCCACCTGCTGGACCGCGATATCAAGCCCGAGCTGTGACCCCGGTGCGGCCGGCGCCGGCGAAGCCAAGCTGGCGCCAGGCCTCGTAGACCACGACCGCCACGGCGTTGGACAGGTTGAGGCTGCGGTTGCCGGGACGCATGGGGATGAACACGCGCTGCGCCGGGGGCAGGGCGTCCAGCACCGCCTGCGGCAGGCCGCGGGTCTCGGGACCGAACACCAGCGCGTCGTTCTCCCCGTAGCGCACCGTGTCGTAGCGGGTGGCGCCCCGGGTGGACACCGCCAGCAGCCGCGCCGGCGCCACCGCCGCAACGAAGGCATCGAGCCCCGGGTGGCATTCCACGCGGGCGAACTCCCGGTAGTCCAGCCCCGCCCGCCGCAGGCGGGCGTCGTCCAGGTCGAACCCCAGGGGTTCGATGAGATGCAGGCGGGCGCCGGTGTTGGCGCACAGGCGCATGACGTTGCCGGTGTTGGGCGGGATCTCGGGCTGGTACAGCACCACGTGGAGCATGGCCGCAAGTAAAGCGCGGCGGGCGGCCCGGGGCAAGGGGCCGGGCTTGCCGGCCGGGGGGCGGCCCCGTATGCTTGCCGGTCATGCAAGCGGACGATGCCAACAAGCTGCGCCTGGACTTCTGCGGCCTGCCCTTCAACACGCCCCTGGTGCTGCTGTCGGGCTGCGTGGGCTTCGGCGAGGAGTACACCCGGGTCACCGGCTTCACCCATTTCGACGTGGGCGCGGTGTGCCTCAAGGGCACGACCCTGGAACCGCGCCTGGGCAACCCGCCGCACCGGGTGTGCGAGACCCCGGCCGGGATGCTCAACGCCATCGGCCTGCAGAACCCGGGGGCGCGTCACGTGGTGGACGAGATCCTGCCCCGGCTGCCCTTCGCCGAGACCCGCTTCATCGCCAACCTGTCGGGGTCCACGGTGGAGGAGTACGCGGAGGTGGCGCGGATCTTCGACGACTCGCCCATCGACGCCATGGAGGTCAACATCTCCTGCCCCAACGTCAAGGAGGGCGGGGTGGCCTTCGGCAACGATCCCGACATGTCGGCGCGGGTCACGGAGGCCTGCCGCAAGGTGACGGACAAGCCCCTCATCGTGAAGCTCTCGCCCAACCAGACCGACATCGCCGCCAACGCCCGCCGCTGCCTGGAGGCGGGCGCCGACGCCTTCGCCGTCATCAATACGCTCATGGGCATGGCCATCGACATCGAGTCGCGTACCCCGGTCATCGGCAACAACCAGGGCGGGCTGTCGGGCCCGGCCATCAAGCCCGTGGCCCTGCTCAAGGTGCACCAGGTGTACCAGGTGTGCCGCGACCACGGGGTGCCCATCATCGGCCAGGGCGGCGTGGCCTCGCCCGGGGACGCCATCGAGTTCCTCATCGCCGGCGCCACCGCGGTGGGGGTGGGCACGGGCCTGTTCTACGACCCGCTGCTGTGCGCGAAGATCAACGCCGGGATCGTGGACTACCTGGACCGCCATGGCCTGGCCACGGTGGGCCAGATCACCGGCAGCCTGGTACTCCACGACGAGGGCGGAGGCTGCGCCGGCGGCTGACGCGGCTCACCCGGCCTGGCGCGCCTGCAGGTAGGCCAGGTCCGACAGCTCGCTCCAGGCCATGGCCTGGTCGCGGAACCGGCTGAACGAATCGTGGATCCGCCTGGCCTCCTTGTCCCGCGACGCCAGCTCGGCCACCACCTGGTCCGACAACTCGCGCAGCTTCTTCAGCACGTCGTCGGGGAACCGGCGTACCTGGACCTTGTGCCGCGTCACCAGCTCGTGGAGGGCGGCGTTGTTGCGCGCGGCGTACTCGGCCACCATGTCCTGGTTGACCACCTTGCAGGCATTCTCGACGATGGCCTGCAGGTCCTTGGGCAAGGCATCGAACGCCTTCTTGTTGACGATGGCCTCCAGGGTGGTGCCGGGCTCGTGCCACCCGGGATAGTAGTAGTACCGGGCCGCCTTGTAGAGGCCGAAGGCCAGGTCGTTGTAGGGCCCCACCCACTCGGTGGCGTCGATGGCCCCCGACTGCAGCGAGGTGTAGAGCTCGCCGCCCGGGAGATTCACCGGGGTGCCGCCGGCGCGCTTGAGCACTTCGCCGCCGAGACCGGGAATGCGCATCTTGAGACCCTTGAGATCGGCCAGGGAGTTGATTTCCTTGTTGAACCACCCGCCCATCTGCACCCCGGTATTGCCCGCCGCCATGGGCACCAGATTGAAGCGGGCATACATCTCGCGCCACAGCTCCATGCCCCCGCCGTAATAGAGCCACCCGTTCATCTCCTGCGCGGTGAGACCGAAGGGCACGGCGGAGAAGAACTGCAGCGCCTCGTGCTTGCCCTTCCAGTAGTAGGCCGCGCCGTGGCCCATCTGGGCGGTGCCGCGGGAGACGGCGTCGAACACGCCGAAGGCCGGCACCAGCTCCTTGGCCCCGTAGACCTTGACCTTGATCCGGCCGCCGCTCATTTCGGTGATGAGCCGGGCCAGCTTGTTGGCGCCGGTGCCCAGGCCGGGGAAGTTCTTGGGCCAGGTGGTCACCATCTTCCAGCGGATGGTCCTGCCCGCGTGCACCGCCGGTGCCCCGCCCAGGCCGGCGGCCAGCGCGCCGGCACCGGCCCCCTTGAGAAACTCGCGTCTTTTCATCGCCAAGCGCTCCTCCCTCGTTCGTCTTGTGGAACCATCCGCCGGGATGGTCAATTCATGTCCAGCGGGCACCGTGGCCCTGCCAACTTTCAATGGGCTGCGGCTGATTCATGCACCACGGCTTTAAGTACTCGTTGCAACTGCACGGGAACCGACGGTCTCGTCACGGCGACGAACGGCATTGGAAAAGGCGGGACCTTTCTGCCATGATTGGTCCAGCGTTCCTTTCCGTCGCAACGGCCCCGGGCCAAGCCACAACAACAATACGACCGCCGTTTACATGGAACAAGGCCTCGCCCGCGTCAGCCGCCGCCTGATCCTCGTGGTTGCTGCCAGCTTCGGCCTGATGCCCGTGGCCGGTTACGGCGTCGCCTTCTACTTCGGCATGCTCGATCCCGCCCTGCTGCGCGGCGGCGCCCTGCTGCCCCTGGCCGGTCTCTACGCCGTTCTGCTGGCGGGCATGATACTCCACCTGCGGCGCTACCTGCGCCCGCTGCTGGCGGTGGCAGAGGAGGGCGAGGGGCGCGTGCCGCCGCCCAGCGGCGAGCACCTGGCCGCCTTCGGCAACAACTACTGGGCCTATTTCCTGCTCTACGTGCTGCTGGTGCCCACCGCCCAGCACTGGCTGGGGATCCGCCACCCGGACCTGGGGGCGGCGGCGAGCCTGCTCCAGTTCATGCTGCTCAACCTGGTGGTGGCCGTACTGGTGGGCCTGCCGGGCTACCTGGAAAGCCTCAACCTGCTGGGCGGGCTCAGCCGCCACCTGGGCCTGGACCGGGTGCAGGTGGGCCTCGACCGCAAGCTGCTCATGGTGGGCGCCTTCCTGCCCGCGCTGGCCATGGCCGCCATGGTGCGCTACGCCCACTGGCAGGCCGGCGTCCCGCCGGTGGAATGGCTCAGCGCCTGGGCCCTGCTGTCGCTGGCCTGCCTGGGCGCCACCGTGGCCGCCATCCGCGGCGTGCGCCAGGGGCTGGCCCCCCTGCACTGGCTCATGCACGGCAGCGGTGCCTCCAGCCACGCCGAGCTGGCCCAGCGCCTGCGCCCCCGGTCCAACGACGAGCTGGGCCTGCTGCTGCAGGCCCTGAGCCGGCTGTTCCGGCGCCTGGGCGAGCAGGACGCCACGGTGCACGCCATCGTGGACAACGCCGCCGAGGGCATCATCGTCATCGACGAGGAGGGCCACGTCCAGCTGTTCAACCCGGCGGCGGAGCGCCTGTTCGGCTACGCCGCGCAGGAGATCCGCGGCCGCCACCTGGCGTGGCTGCTGCCCGACGTGGCCCGGCGCCTGACGACGCCGGACGAGATGGAGGGCGAGCGCGAGGCGACCTACCGGGGCGGGCACGGCGAGGTGCGTACCCTCTCGGTGCGGGTCAGCGCCATGACCCTGGACGACGGCCGCTACTACGTGTGCCTGGTCTCCGACATCAGCCGCCGCAAGGAGACCGAGGAGCGCCTGCGCGAGGCCGAGTCCCGCTACCGCAACCTGGTGGAGACCGCCCACGACCTGGTCTGGAGCATGGACGCCGAGGGCCGCTGGACCTACCTCAACCGCGCCGCCACCACCATCTACGGCCTGCCGCCGGAGGAGATGCTGGGCCGCCACTTCAGCGAGTTCCAGGCCGCCGAGTCGGCCCAGCGGGACGCCGAGGCCTTCGCCCGCGTGATGGCGGGGCGCGAGCTGGTGCACTACGAGACCGTGCACCTGGATGCCCAGGGGCGGCCCCACCACATCAGCTTCAACGCCCGGCCCATCTTCGACGAGGACGGGGCCGTGCGCTGCGTCAGCGGCACCGCCCGCGACATCTCGGAGCAGAAGGCCATCGAGCAGGAGCTCACCTACCAGGCCCAGCACGACACCCTCACCGGGCTGTACAACCGCAAGTACTTCCACCAGGAACTCAACCGGGTCATCGCGCGCGTGGCGCGCAGCGGCGCCGACTGCGCCCTGTTCTACATCGACCTGGACCAGTTCAAGTACATCAACGACACCCTCGGCCACGCCGCCGGGGACCAGCTCCTGAAAGAATGCACCCGCCTGCTCAAGCGCCACATCCGCGAGGGTGACCTGCTGGCCCGCTTCGGCGGCGACGAGTTCACGGTGCTGCTCTACAACGTGGACGGCTCGCAGGCGGTGGCGGCGGCGGAGAACCTGCGCGGCCTGTTCGAGCGCTTCAAGTTCTTCTACCGCGGCAAGACCCTCAACGTCACCTGCACCATCGGCGTGGCCCTGATCAACAACCACGCCCAGTCGGCGGACGACGTCCTGGCCGAGGCCGACCTGGCCTGCAACGTGGCCAAGTCGGAGGGCCGCAACCGCGTCCACCTGTACTCGCGCCAGGACAACGAGAAGGCCGGCATGGCCGAGGACATGGGCTGGGCCGCGCGCGTGCGCGAGGCCTGTGACCATGATCGCTTCACCCTGGTGTTCCAGCCCATCATGTCGGTGCGCGACGACGCGGTGCGCGACTACGAGGCCCTGCTGCGGATGAAGGTGGAGACGGGCGAGCTGCTGCTGCCCGGCGGCTTCATGCCGGCGGCGGAGCGCTTCGGCCTCATCCACAACGTGGACCGCTGGACCGTGCGCCACGCCATCGCCCGGCTGGCCGCGGTCAGGCGCCGCGGCCTCGACGTGCGGTTCGCCATCAACCTGTCGGGACGGGCCATGGAGGACAAGGGGCTGGTGGCCCTGATCAAGGACGCCCTGGCCGAGCACGCGGTGCCGCCCGCGGCGGTGACCTTCGAGATCACCGAGACCGCCGCGATTGCCAATCTCAGCGGCGCCATCGACTTCATCGCCAGCCTGCGCGAGATGGGCTGCCAGTTCGCGCTCGACGACTTCGGCGCGGGATTCTGCTCGTTCGCCTACCTCAAGCACCTGCCGGTGGACAAGCTCAAGATCGACGGCTCCTTCGTGCTCGGGCTCAAGGACGGGCGCGTGGACCAGGCCATGGTCCAGTCCATGATCCAGGTGGCCCACGCCCTGGGCAAGGAGGCCATCGCCGAGTTCGTGGAGGACGCCGCCACCCTGGAGATCCTGCGCCGCTTCGAGGTGGACTACGTCCAGGGCCACTTCGTGGGCCAGCCCTCGAGCCGGCTGGAGCGGCATGCGGAGAAGGACCGCCTGCATGCCCTCAACTGATCAGCAGGCTGTTGAAAAACAGCCTGCCAAGGTGGGGCAGGGCTGCTCCGCCCGCGAATCAAGCATGTCAATGCTTGATTCGGCGAGTTAGGAAAGGCCAGACGGTCTTTTTCAACATCTTGGCAGATCATCCGGCCTCTGTCTTCCGTCTTCCGAATTCACGCCGGCCGCAGGCGGGCGTATTCCAGCACCAGCCACTTGGTACCGGCATCTGCGAAGTTCACCTGCACCCGCGAGTGGCGGCCCTCCCCCTCGCACGAGAGCACGACCCCCTCGCCGTAGGTGTCGTGCACCACCCGCTGGCCGAGGGCCAGGCCGCCCGCGGGCGCCGCCGCGGGATCCGTGCCCAGGCGCACCGCCTCGCGGCAGTCCTCGGGGATCTCGGCCAGGAAGCGCGACGGCCGGGTGTAGGTCTCCTCGCCGTACAGGCGGCGCTTCTCGGCATGGGTGAGCACCAGGCGCCGCCGCGCCCGGGTCATGCCCACGTAGCACAGGCGCCGCTCCTCTTCCAGGCGGCCGGGCTCCTCCAGCGACAGCTGGTGGGGAAACAGGCCCTCCTCCAGCCCGCACAGGAACACCAGGTCGAACTCCAGCCCCTTGGCCGCGTGCAGGGTCATGAGCTGCACGCAGTCGTCCCACTCGCCGGCCTGGCGCTCGCCCGCCTCCAGCGCGGCGTGGGCGAGGAAGGCGGCCAGGTCGTCCATCTCCAGCCCGTCCTCGGGATCCTCGCGCCGGAACAGCTGCGCCGCGCTCACCAGTTCGTCCAGGTTCTCCACCCGGGCCCGGCCCTTCTCGCCCTTTTCCTTCGCGTAGTGCTCGCGCAGGCCGGAGGCCGCGAGCGCCTGCTCCACCTGCTCGGCCAGGGGCAGGCCGCGGACGGCCCGGCCCAGGTCCTCGACGAGGGCGGCGAAGCGGGCCAGCGCGCCCAGGGTGCGTGCCGGCAGGGCCTTTTCTTCCACCAGCGCGTGCAGGGCGTGCCACAGGGACAGGCCGCGGCCGCGCGCGGCCTCGCGCACCGCCGCCACCGTGCGGGCACCGATGCCCCGCGGCGGGACGTTGACCACACGCTCGAAGGAGGCGTCGTCGTGGGGATTGGCGGCCAGGCGCAGGTAGGCCAGGGCGTCCTTGATCTCCTGGCGTTCGAAGAACCGCAGCCCGCCATAGACCCGGTACGGCATGCCGCGCTGCACCAGCACCTCCTCGAACACCCGCGACTGGGCGTTGGAGCGGTAGAGCACCGCGCAGTCGTCGTGGCGCCCGCCGCCGTCCACCCATTCGCGGATGGCATCCGCCACGTAGTTGGCCTCGTCCACTTCGTTGAAGGCGGTGTACACCTGTACCGGGTCGCCCGCCTCGCCGGCGGTCCACAGCTCCTTGCCCATGCGTCCCCGGTTGTGCCGGATGAGGGCATTGGCGGCGTTGAGGATGTTGGCGGTGGAACGGTAGTTCTGCTCCAGGCGCAGCACCTGCACGCCGTCGAAGTCGCGGGTGAACTGGCGGATGTTCTCCACCCGCGCGCCGCGCCAGCCGTAGATGGACTGGTCGTCGTCGCCCACGGCGAACACCTGCCCGCCGTCCCCCGCCAGCTGCCGCAGCCACGCGTACTGGATGGTGTTGGTGTCCTGGAACTCGTCCACCAGCAGGTGACGGAAGCGGTCGCGGTAGTGCGCCAGCAG
>Ga0256839_1002411_pt1 | contig 20830 bp, 16 predicted proteins | sample 354166metaG_FD_185968 | JGI IMG/M metagenome (GOLD analysis project Ga0256839, IMG submission 185968) | Hydrothermal vent microbial communities from Mid Atlantic Ridge, Atlantic Ocean - 354-166 | ecosystem: Environmental > Aquatic > Marine > Hydrothermal vents | place: Atlantic Ocean: Mid... | reverse complement strand
CTACAACCAGAAGGGCACAGTCGAGACGCGCTTCGGTAGTCGGGATGAGCTGCTGAACATGGTGCAGACCATGCACGCCTACGGCATTGAAGTGTATGCCGACATCGTGCTGAACCACATCTTCGGCGGCCCCGACAACCTGGAGCCCAATCCGGCCGTCAAGCAGTATGTATTTGATGAAGCCATTCGTGACCCGGACGGCGACGGCATCTACGACCAGTTCAGTCCCTATCCGACCAACGAGATCGTCTGGCGCATCCCGAATGCCGAGCCCGGCGACTACTACATCAAAATCAAAGGCTACTGGCTCCCGTGCAGTGATCCAAAAGGCGAGCGCGGCTACGACCTCTATATCAACTGGGACGGCTCCCCCGACCAACCGAACACGCCCAGCAACGCCAACTGGGAGTATGAGCCCAACGATGGGAATGGCCAGTACAACGTGTTTCCCGGCTCCGGCCAGCACATCTGGGGACATATCGATCCGTGCGGTGACATCGACGAGTACAAAATCACCCTGACCACTACGCACACCATTGAAATCCGCCTGGAGGCGCGGCGTGAGGTTTACAATCCTTTCGATTTTGTCCCCACGGATCAACGACGGGGCTATTATCCGTTTGAGATCTGGCACAACGGACAGAATCTGGCCCCTACGGCCCTACAGGCCTGGACCTACACGGGCATCTCGTATGTGACGCACACGGGTCCGGGTGAGGCCAACTGGAGCTGGAACTACAGCCACTTTCATCCCGTGGACGATCGGGACTACCTGGGGTGGCCAGGGACTGACGAGGTTATCCCCAACACCAAATTCTTTGGGAACGATCTGAATACCTTCGATCCGATCGTGCAGGACCGGCTGATCACCTGGGGCCAGTGGCTTACCAATACGGTCGGGTTCGACGGCTATCGCCTGGACTTCGTGCGCGGCTACCAGCCCGAATTTGCCGCCGCCTGGATCAACAGCATGCCCAAACGCAGCGATGGGAGCCAGCGCTTTGTGGTGGCCGAATACTGGGGCGGAAAGGCCGCGATCAAAAGCTGGGTCACGACGGTCGAAAGCCTGGGCGCCGACGCCGATGCGTTCGACTTCCCCCTGAAGTCCACGCTGACGGACATGGCCAACTGGAACGGGGCCGACTGGGACATGCGCTGGCTGAACCATGCCGGACTGGTGCGCGACAATAGCGGCAACAACCTGTCGGGCATCCAGGTGGTCACGTTCGTCGAAAATCACGACACCGGAAAAGAAAGCGACAAGTGGCTCTGGCGTGACTGGGACATGGCTTATGCCTACATCCTCTTTGCCGAAGGTCGCCCTACCATTTTCTATCCGCATTTCTATAGCATTGTGCAGCACGATCATCGTGATCCCAGCATCACGGTGCAGGCGCCCGCCTCGCTACGCCAGGACATAATCCGGCTGATCAATCTGCGCCGCAATTACCTGGGCGGTACCATGGTCGTGCTCAGTGAGGTGGGGAATCCCTGGCCAAGTGCGGATGCCGCCGATGTGTTCGTGGCTCGTCGGGGGGGCAACGGCACCCGCTCGGGCGCCATTCTGGTGCTGAACGATCATGAAACCGATACGAAAGGGCTCTGGGTGGACAGCTCGCCGAGTGGTTGGCCGAGCTGGGCGGGCAAAGATCTGATCAATCCGGCCACCGGAGAAACTACTCATATCTACAACGATGGCCGCGTGTACGTCTGGGCCCCACCGCGCGGCTACGCGATCTGGGTATTACAGGAAGAGTACGATGCCACGCTGCTGAGGGCTGACATTGCCGGAACCTGTACGCTCGCACGGATTGCGTCGCAGAGCGTTTCCGGCAATCAGGGCATAGCGACGTTCTATTCGCCCGACGGCATTCGGCAATTGCAGTTTACGTTGCTTGATAATCTGACGATTGTCTCTGTACAAGGCGCAATGGGTGAGACGTTTTCACAGACTGGAAATAATACATATACGCTGGACAGCAATCAGACGCCACCCGCTTACGTAGAAGTGGTATTTCAGCAGGTGGATTCAACCGTACCCTATGGTACCTATTATGTGGTCGTGGGATCATCATGCCCTTATGAAGATGATGGTTTGTTAGAGGCCAACTTGGATCCTTCGCTGAGCTTTGAAACGCAACCGGAGCATTTCCAGTGGGAAGGACCAGCGCCCAATCCGTTTGTCGAGCGTACCCACTTCGAACTGGCACTTCCTGAGGCAGCTCTGGTGCGGATGACCGTCTACGATTTGCTGGGACGGATGGTCCAGCAACTTGTAGATAGAACGCTGACGGCCGGTCGGCATCAGCTCGAGTGGGATGCGTCCGGGTTGGCCAGTGGTACTTACCTGGTGCGGCTGGACGTCCAAACTGCCGATGGCCGACGCTATGTCCAGCATCGCATCGTTGCGTTACAACGATAGGATAAGCGCGCGGTAGCGCACTGTCGGGGCATCGTCAGCGGACGGTTTCCTCTTTCGAACCGGGGTGCTCCGTAGAGCCCCGCCGGTCGTCGGGACCGGCGGGGCTTGCGCTGGATGAATCGTTCCGATCTCTGCAGACGTTACATCCATCTCCATGCCTCCCAAAAACCTCATGGCCCGAACGGCGGCTTTTGATCGATACGCCGACCGCTACGATGCCTGGTTTGATCGGCATCCGGCCGTCTATGCCTCGGAGCTGGCGGCCGTTCGGGTGCTGTGGCCGCCGGTACGCGAAGCCCTGGAGGTGGGCGTAGGGACCGGACGGTTTGCCGAACCGCTCGGGATCCGCTACGGGCTGGACCCCTCGCCTGCGATGCGTGCCCTTGCCCGGCGGCGAGGCATCCAGGTGGTCGAAGGCGTGGCCGAAGCCCTACCGTTTCCGGACCGGCGCTTTGAGGCTGTGCTGATGGTCACAACGCTGTGCTTCGTGGACGATCCGTCCCGGGCACTTCGGGAAGCCTACCGCGTCCTTCAACCCGGAGGCTTTCTGGTGATTGGCTTCATCGACCGGAACAGTCCGCTGGGCCAACGCTATCTGGAACGTCAGCGCACCAACCCTTTTTACCAGGCGGCCCGGTTTCATTCGGCGGATGAAGTAGCGAAGCTCATGAAAACGGCTGGCTTCGCCCAACTGACCTGGCGGCAGACCCTCTTTTCTGATCCTGAGATCCTGCGTCGTCCAGATCCTGTGCAGCCAGGATATGGAAGCGGAGGTTTTGTGGTGGTGCGTGGCCGGCGTCTCCTGGATCCCGAGGTTTCGCAGGGCGTTAGTTTGAACGCTTCTTCGGAGGGGTGGCAGAGTGGTTGAATGCACCGGTCTTGAAAACCGGCGTGCCCTCACGGGCACCGTGGGTTCGAATCCCACCCCCTCCGCCATGGGCCGCCCCTGCCGGGGTGGCTTTTTTGTGACCGCGTGCCTGTAACAAATGTCCAGTCTTTTTCGTCTACTTTCAGCATCGGTAACCATTCACACGGTTAACCCTGAGAAGGCCTATGCATCGTTACAGAGCGCTCTGGGGAATCCTCATTCTCGTGAGTGGGCTACCTGCTTTCGGACAGACGCAGCAGGTGCAACGTATCACCTTTGACGAGGCGCTTCGGCTGGCGCTGCGACGTAATCCGACCATTCAGCAGGCGGTCAATGAGCGTGAACGCAGCGAAGTTAGCCTGGCCAGTGCCCGCAGTAACTTTCTGCCTGATATAAACCTGTCCATTGGGGCTAATCGGGATTATGGTCGAAATTTCGTGCTGGAAGAAGCTCGTCTGGTGAACCAGATCACCCATTATTTCAGCTCCAGTATTTCGGCCAATCTGAACCTGTTTAATGGCTTTCGAGACCTGAATGCGGTTGCGCAGGCACGCTTTCAGGTCGCCGCCAGCGAACTGAACTATGCCCGTCAGCGCGAGACGGTGTTGTTCAACGTGATCTCCACGTTTCTTTCACTGATTGAAGCTCGGGAGCAGGTACACATTCAGGAGGAGAATCTGGCAGCCCAGCGGGCCCTGCTTGAGCAAATTGAGGCTTTTGTGCAGGTGGGCAGCCGTCCGATGGCGGATCTCTACCAGCAACAGGCGCAGGTGGCGGCAGCCGAGCTCGAGTTGATCAGCGCCCGGCGCAACCAGCAGTTGCAAGAGGCCAATCTGATCCAGCTCCTGCAGCTCGATCCGTTTGGCGCTTACGAATTTGTGATTCCCGAGGTTGATACGCAGGCCTTGGGCATTCAAGAGTATGATGTGCAGGGGTTGTTGCAGGCTGCCCTGGCGCGGCGCTCAGACCTGCGGGCCCTGGAGGAGCAGATTCGGGCTGCAGAATACAGCGTCCGCATTGCACGTTCCACCTACTGGCCGACCATCTCGTTGCGGGCCAGCTATGGATCCAGCTACACGGATCTGGCCCCCGTGGGCTTTCAGGATCAGTTCTTTAATCGGAACCGGCGTGGTTCGATCGGGCTGAGCCTGACGTTCCCGATCTTCGATCGCTTCACGACGCGGCATAACGTGCAGCGGGCGCGGATTGAGCTGGAGAATACGCGGCTGCAGCTTCAGCAGCTTCGACAGGAAATTGCCACGCAGGTGCGCCAGGCGTACCTGGATTATGAGACGGCTCGGCAGCAGTACAGGACGGCCCAGGTCCAACTGCAAGCAGCGCGTCAGGCGCTCCAGGCTGCTCAGCAGCGGTATAATGTCGGTGCGGCTACGCTGGTCGAGCTGACGCAGGCACGGGCCACGTACGTGCGGGCTGAGTCGGACCTGGTGCGAGCCCGCTATACGCTGGTGTTTCGACAGAAACTCATTGATTATTACGTGGGCACGCTGGTGCCTGAACTGGACGTTTTACCGTAACGCAAACCCGAAACCCAGACCATGGCGCTTTCGAAAGCAACACGGCGTCTCCTGATTATATTGGTCATCATGGTGGGCCTGCTGATCGTAATTGGCGTAGGAGGTCGTGCGCTTGGGCTGTTTCGTCAGGAGGCTGGGATTGCCGTTGAGGTTGCGAAGGCTGAGCGGCGGACGATAACCCAGGTGGTGACCGCTTCAGGGCGGGTGCAGCCTGAGATTGAGGTGACCATCAGCCCGGACGTCTCAGGGGAGATCGTTGAGCTTCCGGTGCGGGAGGGGGACCGCGTGGAGCGCGGTCAGCTGCTGGCCCGTATTCGCCCGGACTTCTATGAAGCGCAGGTGCAGCAAGCCGAAGCTGGCGTGGCGCAGGCGCGGGCCACGCTCAAACAACGCGAGGCAGATCTGTTGCGTGCTGAAGCTGAGTTTAAACGACAGCGCGCCCTGTTTGAAAAACAGGCTATCTCCGCCAGCGACTTCGAGGCCGCCCGCACGCAGTACGAAGTAGCCAAAGCCGCCTTGGAGGCGGCGCGCTATGCCGTTGAAAGCGCCGAAGCGCGGCTCCGCGAAGCCCGCGAGCAGCTGGCCAAGACGGTGATCTACGCGCCAATGAGTGGTATTGTGAGCAAGCTGGAGGTGGAGCTGGGCGAGCGTGTGGTCGGTACCAGCCAGATGGCCGGTACTGAGATGATGCGAATTGCGCGGCTGGATCAGATGGAGCTGGAAGTGGAGGTGAACGAGAATGACGTCGTGAATGTCTCGGTTGGGGATACGGCAACGATCCATATCGACGCTTATCCAGAGCGCACTTTTCGTGGGGTGGTAACCGAGATCGCCAATTCGGCCCGCATCGCCAATATGGGCACCCAGGAGCAAGTCACGAACTTTCCGGTGAAAGTGCGGATCCTGGGCAGGGTGGCTCTTCCGGGAACAGAGCCTTCGGCAGTAGCACGGGTTGAAGAAGTGCCCGTCGGTGCAGAGGTGCTTCCCCCGTTGCGTCCCGGGATGAGCGGTACCGTGGATATTTACACGAAAACGGTTTTTGACGCCGTGGCCGTTCCAATCCAGGCCGTCACCGTGCGCGACTTTAACCGGGTGCGTCCCGAAGGTGAGACGGCACCGGCCGATACGGCCAGCAATCCGCTGGCGCTCAAAGAAGACCTGCGAAAGGTGGTCTTCCTCGTAGAAAACGGCAGGGCAAAGATGGTAGAGGTAGAGACTGGTATCTCCGACGACACCCATATCGAAATCGTATCAGGGTTGCAGGGAGGTGAGACCGTGATCATTGGGCCTTATCGGGCCGTGAGCCAGACGCTGCGGCCCGGCATGGCGGTGCGGATTCAGCAGCCGGGTCATGGTCGGCGCCTCATGGCAACCGTGCAATAAGGCTATCCGAGCAGCGAATCATGACGGCTATGACCGACAACCGGCGCCCACTGATTCAGTTGCGCGACGTGACCAAAATCTACCGGATGGGCACTCAGCAGGTACGGGCGCTCGACGGTGTTTCGCTGGACGTGTACCCGAACGAATACGTGGCCATCATGGGGCCCTCGGGCTCGGGCAAGTCCACGCTGATGAATATCATAGGATGCCTGGATACGCCTACCAGCGGTACCTATTTCCTGAACGGCCGCGATGTAAGCCGACTCTCAGACGATGAGCTGGCCCGTATTCGCAACAAGGAGGTGGGCTTTGTGTTTCAGACCTTCAATTTGCTTCCCCGGGCCAATTGTTTGCAGAATGTGGAGTTGCCCCTGATCTATGCAGGCGTGCGCAAAAGTCAGCGGCGGGCTCTGGCCGAGGCGGCGTTGCGAAGTGTGGGGCTGGGCGACCGGATGCATCACAAGCCCAACGAGCTCTCCGGCGGTCAGCGTCAGCGGGTAGCCATTGCACGAGCACTGGTCAACAGCCCGTCGATCATCCTGGCGGACGAACCTACCGGCAACCTGGATTCAAAAACGGGCGAGGAGATTATGCGCCTGTTTGAACTCCTGTATCGCCAGGGACACACGCTGCTGGTCGTCACGCACGAGCGCGATGTTGCCCACCATGCTCGCCGTATTATCCACCTGCGCGACGGCCGGATTGAACGTGACGAACCCGTAGCTCAGCCGCTTCTGGCGGATCTGGACCTGAGTACAACGGCCTGAGGCCATGAAGTTGCCGATTCTTTACGAAGATGCCGATCTGCTGGCCGTGTGCAAGCCCGAAGGGCTGGCGGCCATTCCCGAACGGGATCCCGCACGCCCGTCGGCTCGCCGCCTACTCGAGGCAGCGCGTGGCGAACGTCTATGGGTGGTGCACCGGCTGGACAAGGAAGCCTCGGGTGTGCTGTTGTTTGCACGCAATGCTGAAACCCATCGCTACCTGAACGGACTCTTCGAGCAGCGACAGGTGCGGAAGGTGTACCGGGCGGTGGTGCATGGGCGCGTCGAGCCGGCCCAAGGGCAGATTCAGGCGCCGATCCGAATGTACGGGTCCGGACGCATGGGGGTCGATCCGGAGCGGGGCAAACCCAGTGAGACGCGCTATCGGGTGCTGACGTACCTGGATGCGGCCTATACACTGCTTGAAGCGCTGCCGCTGACCGGGCGCCGTCATCAGATCCGGGTACACTGCTACCATATCGGGCATCCCATTGTAGGAGATCTGCGGTATGGAGACCGGTCCATACAGCAGCGTTATCCCCGGTTGATGTTGCATGCCTACAGCATTCGCTTCCGTCACCCGAAGGGCCAGGAGCTGGAAATCGTGGCGCCTGTGCCCGAAAGCTTTCAACAGGGGTTTGAAGCGCTTCAGGCGGAGACTACAGGCGTTGCGACCGACCATTCAGCCACCACTTCCTCTTCTTCGAGCACATAAAAGCGACGTAGCAGCGGGGCAATCAGGCAGGCATGATTGGGGACGATCTGTACGCGGTCGCCTACTTGAAGCGTAGAGCCACCGCGTATGTGCATCCAACCGTGCTCTTCTGAAAGGCGTGCAATGAGGGCATGGGGCAACGGGGTACGGCTGGCCGGACGGTACAGCGGCAGGCCGTAGCCCTGCGTTCCGTATCCCTGATCTGTGGCCAGCGCCTTTTTGCCGGCATCCAGAAAGACCCACCAGCCTCCCCGGCCATCCGGCTTTCGGCTCACCACACGGGCCAGCACGGTCAGCGCGCAGGCGTCAAGCGAGCAGCTTCCCAGCGCCACCTGCATGACGTCGTGAAAGACGTAGTTGCCGGGACGGATCTCCGTAATGCGAAAGCCCTGCATTGTGCGGTTTGTGAAGTAATGCGCCGTGGGTGTGGAACCGACGCTGAGCTCGAGCCGATCCGGATGAACCAGTCCGGCCTGATGTAAGGTAACCGCTGCAGCCAGGAGCCGATCACGTTCTTCGGCGGCGATGCGCCGTAACGCGTCGGCAGGCGATTCATCGGGACCAGGGCCATGGTAGGCCTGGCCGGCATGGGTGAGCAGGCCGATCAGCCGCAGGCTCGGACGCTCCTGAATCATCCGGGCGCACGCTACCAACTGTGAGCCGTCGTTCCAGCGCACCCCCGTGCGGCCAAATCCCGTATCGATCTCCAGCAGCACCTCGGCCTGGCGATCACGTGCAGCAAAGAAGTCGGCGGCTTCGCGAATCGCCTCGGGGGTATCGAGACAGAAAGAAAGCCGTGCCCGCGCCATAAGCCCGAGTAATCGCTTGTAGCGATCAACGCCGACGGTGGGGTAAGCCACGCGCACGTCGGTAAAACCGGCCGCCACAAAAGCCTCCGCTTCGTCAACGGTGGCCACCGTAATGCCTGCTGCTCCTGTTTCCTGTTGCAGCCGGGCCAGTTCGGACGATTTGTGCGTTTTGGTGTGTGGGCGCAGTGCAACGCCTTCCTGCGCGGCACGTTGCTGCATTTCTCGAAGGTTACGTAGCAGACGCTGCCGGTCAATCAGCGCGACGGGTGTGGGCAGAGTATCTACGGTGTACATAGCCAGCTTCGAGCTTAAGGAAACATAGACATAACCGATAGCACCGATTGTAAAAATAACATCGCCTGTCCGTTATGACCGTCGCAGCAAAAGAGGTAAAAACCATGGAGGCGCTTCGCCCGGAAGTAGCCGAAACCTTTCTGGCGCTGCAGCAGGTGATTACGCGGGCAGCGATTGGCGCGGCCCGGACGGCCCAGCGGCTGGAGCATATCGGAGCACAGTTTTCGGAGGCACGGGCCGGTGTAGAAAATGCAGCGCGCGCAATGCAGCAGATCCGGCAACGTGTGAAATCCGTGACCGAAGCGGCCCGTTCGACAGCCGAAGTTGCCCATCAGGTAACCCGGCTTACCGAAGAAGGGCGCCAGCAAAGTAGCGCATCGCGCAAAGCCATTGGCACGCTGGAGCAACAGATTGGGGCCGTCATGCAGCGGCTGGAGCGGCTGGTGGTCCAGGTGCAGGGCATCACGCAGATCAGCGATGTAATCGACCGAATTGCCTGGAAGACAAAATTACTGGCTTTCAATGCAGGGATTGAGGCTGCGCGAGTCGGACGTGAAGGGCAGAGTTTTTCCGTGCTGGCCAATGAAATCAAAACGCTTTCGGAAGACACAGCGCAGCAGACGCGCCAAATCCGATCCCTGATCAATGATCTGATCAAAGAGCTCCAACCGGTAGAGGAAGCCATCTCCCAGAGCCGGACGCTGTTGCATGCTACCGTGGAACAGTCCGATCGACTGGAGATAGCCCTGCAGCGCATCCACACGCTGGCCGATCAGGCGGCGGAGCATATGGACCGGGTGGTTTCAACCGTGGATGTGCAGCTGCAGGATGCCGAGACGGTCGGGGCGACCCTGCAGCAGGCGCTGGCAGCCGTGGGGCATGTCGATAAAGAGGCCCGGTATATCGCACAGGACGCTTTTACGCTTTCGGAGCTGGTTGAGGATGCCTACGGTTATCTGGGCCGTTTTGAGGGACACTCCCTCTTCCATCGCGCGCTGCAACTGGCGCGTGAGCTGGCCGAGCGCAGTCGCCGCATCTTTGAGCAGGTGATCGACGAAGGTCGGTGTACGCTGGAGGATGTGCTGGCGCTGGAATATACGGAAATTAAAGGGCGCAAGGCTATCGCGTCGCTGGCCCGACTGTTCGACGTAAGCCGCGTACCAGAAAGTGGCTTTGATCCGCCTAAGTACAGCACGCGCTACGATCACCTGGTGGACGAAGCGCTGCAGCAGGTGATGGACGAGGTGCTCGAACGAGAACCCCGCCTGACCTTTGCCCTGATCATTGATCTGAACTCCTACGCCCCCATTCACAACCGACGCTTCTGTCAGGACTGGACAGGTGATCCCGAAAAAGACTTGGTAGGCAACCGGATCAAACGATTCTTTTTTGACAAAGGCGTGCTGGTACGGGGCGCCCGCGTCGGGCTTCCACAGGCAGCCGTAGCGTTGCCTAACATGGCACGACGCGAAGATTTTCTGCGCGTGTGCGATCTGCGTGAGCGCCCGGAAGAGCGGGACGTCTTCCTGGTGCAGACCTATGCGCGCGACACGGGACAGGTGCTCAGCGTGCTGACCGTTCCCCTTTACGTGAAGGGGCACCGCTATGGAGCGGTTCTGCTGGGCTGGGATCCAGAACAGGTAGGCTGATCAGGGATGAATGCGCTGGCCGACCTGCCCCATGGCCACGCGTAGCCGGTTGCGGGCACGCTCCAGGGCAGCTGCCGCCTCGGCGCGTTCTTCAGGCGTCTGAGCCTGCTGAAGACGCTCAAGGGCGCGTTGTTCGGCCGTGCGGGCTCGCTCAACGTCGATTTCAGAAGCCGGTTCGGCCGTCTCGGCCAGGATGGTCACCGTATTGCCCAGCACTTCGACGAAACCGCCGCTCGTGGCAAAGGTGATGCGCTCGCCTGCAGGCGTGGTTACAAAGAGGGGGCCTACCGTGATGGCTGCCACCATAGGGGCGTGATTGTAGAGCACTTCGAACGAGCCCTCCACGCCCGGCGCGCGCACGCTGAGCGCTTCGCCTCGAAACACGCGCCGGTCAGGCGCGACGATTTCCACAAAGAGGGTCCGTGCCATGATCAGGCCTCAGCTTCTTTGAGCATCTTTTCGCCCGCTTCGATCACCTCTTCGATGGTGCCGCGCAGCAGGAAAGCACGTTCGGGCAGGTGATCCAGCTCACCGTCGAGGATCATGCGGAAGCCGCGTACGGTGTCCTCGATCTTGACGTACTTGCCGGGAATGCCCGTGAACTGCTCTGCCACGAAGAAGGGTTGGCTCAGGAAGCGCTGCACACGGCGAGCCCGGTGCACCACCAGCTTATCCTCCTCGGAGAGCTCATCCATACCCAGGATGGCGATAATGTCTTGCAGCTCTTTGTAGCGCTGAAGGATCTGCTTGACTTCCTGCGCCACCCGGTAGTGTTCCTCGCCCACGATGTTCGGATCCAGGATACGGCTGGTTGATTCGAGCGGATCGACGGCCGGGTAGATACCCTGGGCCGCAAGCTGACGGCTGAGCACCGTGGTAGCGTCCAGGTGGGCAAACGTGGTGGCCGGGGCCGGGTCGGTCAGGTCGTCGGCCGGCACGTAGATGGCCTGGAAGGAAGTAATGGCTCCGTGTTTGGTGGAGGTGATCCGCTCCTGCAGCTCACCCATTTCGGTGGCCAACGTGGGCTGATACCCTACAGCGGAGGGCATACGTCCCAGCAGGGCCGACACCTCAGAGCCAGCCTGGGTGAAACGGAAGATGTTGTCAATAAAGAGCAGCACGTCGCGGCCGCCCAGGTCCCGGAAGTACTCGGCGATGGCCAGTCCGGTCAACGCTACACGGGCACGGGCGCCCGGTGGTTCGTTCATCTGCCCGAATACGAGCGTGGCCTGGCTGTTTTTCAGCTCCTCAAAATCCACCTTCGAGAGGTCCCACCCCCCTTCCTCCATGGACTCGAGAAATGCTTCGCCGTAGCGAATAACCTTGCTTTCGAGCATCTCGCGGAGCAGGTCGTTCCCCTCACGCGTGCGCTCACCGACGCCGGCAAAGACCGAAAGCCCTTCGTGCGCCTTGGCGATGTTGTTAATCAGCTCCATGATGAGCACGGTCTTGCCGACGCCGGCACCGCCAAACAGGCCAACCTTTCCTCCGCGCATCACCGGCTGGATCAGGTCGATCACCTTGATGCCGGTTTCCAGCATCTCAACCCGTGTGGCCAGTTCCTCGAAGGGCGGTGCCGGTGCGTGAATGGGCCGGTAGCCTTCCGCCTTGGGCTGCGGCAGCCCGTCAATGGCCTGCCCCACTACGTTGAACAGTCGCCCACGAATTTCCGGGCCAATAGGCACGGAAATGGGGCGGTCCAGGTTGCGTACAGGCGTGCCACGCGTCAAGCCGTCGGTCGAGTCCATTGCAATGGCCCGCACCCGATTTTCGCCCAGATGCTGCTCGACCTCCAGCACCAGCTCGCTACCGTCCTCGCGCGTAATCACCAGCGCGTCATAGATCTCTGGGAGTTGCTCTTCAGGAAATTCGACATCTACCACCGGGCCGATGATCTGGACTACCCGGCCAACCGCCTGATCCGTCTTGATTTCCATGCCGAAAGCTGTTTCGTTTGCCTCTTTGCGCTTCTCGAAATACCTGGCTGCTGCAGGCAATAAGATAACGTTTTTCGCAGGGGATGTAGCCGTGCAACGGTCAAACCTACGGGATTGATCTCAAAGAATCCGGGAAATTTGGCAAGAACAACAGCGTAGCGCACCTTCCTGCTTGGCAGAGAGGGATTGCACACCTGGAAGGCACTTTTTACCTTGGCCTCGAACATTCAACGGAGAGAAAAGCCTATGAATGTGCATAAGCTTTGGTTTTACTGCGGGCTCATCGGCCTATGGCTGGCTCCCGCGCTGGTCGCGCAATCGTTGCAATCCCCTGAAGCGTTTCTGGGATACCGGCTGGGCACGCGCTTCACGCCCCATCACCGGGTGGTGGATTATTTCGAGTATGTGGCGCGCACCTCGCCGCGCGTGCAACTGGTGCAATATGGCGAGACCTACGAAGGACGTCCGCTGCTGCTGGCCATTATCTCTTCGCCAGAAAACCTGGCGCGTATCGAGGCGCTCCGTGAGGACAATCTCCGACGGGCCGGGCGGCTGGCCGGCACCCCCGATCCGGAGGGACCCGTGTTCGTCTGGCTCAGCTACAATGTGCACGGTAACGAGGCGGTCAGCACAGAAGCAGCGCTGCTGACACTCTATACCCTGGCGCATCCCGATAGTCAGCGCACCGGCGTTTGGTTGCAACAGGCGGTCGTTTTGCTGGATCCCTGCCTGAATCCAGATGGGCGTGAACGCTACGTGCAATGGTATCACCGAATGCTGGGCAGACAGCCGGATCCTGACCCGGTTGCCCGGGAGCATCACGAGCCCTGGCCCGGCGGCCGAACCAATCATTACTACTTCGACCTGAACCGCGACTGGGCCTGGGGCACGCAGCAGGAGACGCAGGCGCGCCTGGCTATCTATCATCAATGGATGCCGCAGATCCACGTGGACTTCCATGAACAGCGCGTGGACGAGCCGTACTACTTTGCCCCGGCCGCCCGACCCATTCATCCACTGATCACGGACTGGCAGCGGGCCCTTCAGGATACGATTGGCCGCAACCATGCCCGTTACTTCGATGCAGACGGCCGGCTTTACTTCACACGCGAAGTGTTCGACCTTTTCTATCCGGGCTACGGCGACACCTGGCCTACCTTCAATGGCGCGATCGGAATGACCTACGAACAGGGTGGCGGTGGACGCGCCGGTCTGGCCATTCGTACTGCCGAAGGCGATACGCTTACCCTGGCCGAACGCATCCGTAATCACTACACCACCGGCCTGTCCACTATTGAGACGGCCGTCCGGCACCGACGCACGCTGCTGGATCGGTTCGCCCGGTACTTCGCCGAAGCCCAGATACAACCGGCCGGCCGCTACCAGGCGTTTCTGGTGCGCGGGGACAATCATCCCGACCGACTGGCGGCGCTTACAGCGCTGCTCGATCGTCAGGGGATTCAATACGGCACGCTCACACGGGTCCGGGTTGTCCGAGGGGTGGATTATGCAACGGGCGAGCGTCGGCGCATCGAAGTCCGTCCGGGGGATCTGGTAGTGAGCGCCTACCAGCCGGCCGGCGTGCTGGCGCAGGTGCTGTTCGATCCGAATCCCTCGCTGCCCGATTCGCTCACTTACGACATTACAGCCTGGGCGCTACCTTACGCTTTTGGGCTGGAAGCCTATGCGCTGACCGAGCGTCTGGAGCCGGACCGTGAGGGTTGGCAACGCCCTGCGCCAGCGCTCCCGGCGGAGGCCCGTCCGTACGCCTACCTGGTGCGCTGGGGAGGACTTGATGCCGTTCGTTTTCTTGCCGAAGTGCTGCAACAGGGTGTTCGTGTGCGGATGACCGAAGCACCGCTCACCTTGAACGGACAGCGCTTCGCGCCCGGTACGCTGATTCTGACGCGTGCAGGCAACGAGCGTCTGGGTGTCCGTTTCGATCGCATTGTACGCGAGGCAGCCCGTCGCTGGCACCAGCAGCTCTATACGACCAGCACGGGCTTCGTAGAGGAGGGCCCCGATCTCGGTTCGTCACGCATACGTTTCCTCCGGCGCCCACGCGTCTATTTGCTGGCGGGGCCACCTGCTTCCGCCTATGCCATGGGTGAGATCTGGCACTTCTTTGATCAGGTGTTGCACTATCCGGTTACGCTGGTTCGACGTGACGAACTGGATGAATTGCTGCTTGATGAAGGGGACGTGCTGATTTTGCCGCACGGGTTTTATAAGGCGCAAGAAGTCTCACTCGAATCACTACTGGAAGGCGTGCGGCGCGGTGCCCGACTGATCGCGCTGGAAGGCGCGTTAGGGCTACTGGAGGGACAGCAAGGGGTGTCGCTGAAGCGGCGACAGGACGAAAATGCCGGAGAGCGGGAGGACGGCCCCGGGCCGCGTCGTTACGGAGAACGTGAGCGGGAAGCCATCAGCGATCGGGTGCCAGGCGCCGTCTATTGTGTCCAGCTTGATCCCACTCATCCGATAGCCTTCGGGTTACCGCGCTACTTTACGCTGAAGCGCAGCCCACGGGCCTACGAGCTGCTGGAAAACGGCTGGAATGTCGCCTGGCTCGAAAACGGGCACCCCTGCAGCGGTTTTGCTGGATACCGCACGGCAGATCGGCTCCGCGAAACGCTTGTGGTCGGCACCCAGCGGTTGGGGCGGGGCATGCTCATTTTCTTTGTGGACGATCCGCTTTTCCGGGGCTTCTGGTACGCCGGCCAACTGTTGTTTGCGAATGCCGTGTTTTTCGGAGAATGAAGCATCAGGAGCGGTCGGCGCTGCCTCTGGAGTGCCCGAGCGTGTGGAGGCCGACAGGCGGCATCAATGGTGCCGTTTTGCGCCTTCTCGTTTCGGCGCCGTGGCTTTCTGCAAGCTCCGGGTTCGCCCTTTTCTTGCCGGGGCGGCTAACGTTGCCTGAATGCCTCTTTGCTATGAAGAGGCGCCTTGAAGCTAAGCAGTCCGAGCTGAAGTTCGGCAGGTCGGCAGGAGGCCGAATCCGGAAGGATGCCCCCAACGGGCGGGTGCCTACGATTGCCATCGCCCTTCGGCATAGCGGGCACGCAGCAGGGGGCGTAGGGGTGGTGGGGTTTCGGCAAAGCGATAGGCGGCCAGCAGCTCGCGGCGGAAAGCGTCGAGCTGGTCGTGGCGATGGGTGTAGAGCGTGGCGAGCAGCTCCCCGGGGGCCACGGGGTCGCCAGGCTTTCGGTGGAGCACCAGGCCGGCCGTGGGATCCACCGGGTCTTCTTTGACGCGGCGGCCGGCGCCCAGTTGCACGGCCAGGCGTCCCACCGCCCGGGCATCCAGATCGGCTACATAGCCGTGGGCCTCCGCAGGTGCGCGCACCTCGCCGGCCGGTTCAGCGTCAGGGCGAGTATCGGGGCGCTCGAGTACGCGGACATCGCCGCCCTGGGCCTGTACCATGGCGCAGAAGCGTTCGAACGCCCGGCCATCCGTCAGCGCCGCACGGGCCTGCTGGCGGCCGGCTTCAGGCGTGTCGGCTACGCCGCCCAGCCAGAGCATCTCGCCGGCCAGCGCCAGCGTTACCTCGATCAGATCTTCGATGCCGGTAAAATCTCCCCGGAGAGCCTGCAGGCTTTCGACTACTTCGGGCCAGTTGCCGACCGCGCGGCCCAGCGGCACGTTCATATCGGTCAGCCAGGCAACGGCCGGACGGCCGGCCCGCGTGGCAATGCCTACAAGCGTTTCGGCCAGCCGTCGGGCATCCGCTTCCTGTTGCATGAAGGCGCCGCGGCCATACTTGACGTCGAACACGAGCGCCTCGGCGCCTTCGGCCAGCTTCTTACTGAGAATGGAAGCCGCAATGAGAGGGATCGATTCGATCGTGCCCGTTACATCACGGAGCGCGTAAAGCTTGCGGTCGGCCGGGGCGATTTCATCGGTCTGGCCGATCATCACCACGCCCAGTTCCCGGAGCTGGCGGCGAAACGCCGCAATGGACAGATCGGTGCGCAGGCCCGGGATCGATTCCAGTTTGTCGAGCGTGCCACCCGTGTGGCCCAGGCCGCGGCCCGAGATCATCGGCACCGGTACGCCGCAGGCAGCCACCAGCGGAGCCAGGATGAGCGAGACTTTGTCGCCCACGCCGCCGGTGGAGTGTTTGTCCACAGTGCGTCCGGGTAAGTCCGACAGGTCCAGCACCTGGCCTGAGTGCAGCATGGCCTCGGTGAGCGCGTCCATTTCCGCTTCGCTGAGGCCGCGCAGAAAGGCGGCCATCAGGAAGGCACTCATCTGATAGTCGGGCACTTCGCCGCGCGTGTAGGCCTGGACGAGCCAGCGCAGATCGTCGGGGGCGAGTTGCCCTCCGTCGCGTTTGGTGATGATCAGTTCGACAACGTCTGGCATAGAAAAAATATGGATCAGAACTACCTGTCGGCATTTTTTGTGGAAAGCAAGATGCAACCACAGGCGGATAAAATGCAACAATAAAAAAGAGGCGGTCTACGGAGGGCAGACCGCCTCTGACTGTCCTGCAAGAACGCCGGGAGTTACTGGGTTTCTGCGTCGGCTTCGGGCTTCTGGTGACCCTGAGAGGTCACCTTCCCATAACGCCGCATGAACTTCTCCACGCGACCGGCCCGGTCGACGAACTGGCGCACGCCCGTATAGAACGGGTGGTTCGTTGCGTCCACGTCGGAAACGTAAACCGGCCCCTTCATCGTCGAGCGAATCTGAAACTCGGTGCCGTCGGCCAGCCGCACGGTGATCAAATTGTATTCCGGATGCAGCCCCTTTTTCATGGCAACCCCGTCCGCGTTTTGAGAGCTTTTCCTGAATCGAAGACTCATGCAACGGATAACCAAAAGCTTCGGTTCCGGCTCAGGGGGCCGTGTAGATTTCGGCGCCTTTTTCGCGGAACTCGCGGGCTTTTTCTTCCAGCCCTTCTTCGATTACCTGCCGGGCATCGACGCCTTTCTGCTCGGCCAGCGCCCGGATTTCTTCGGTGATCTTCATGGAGCAGAACTTCGGCCCGCACATCGAACAGAAGTGCGCCAGCTTGGCCCCTTCGGCCGGGAGCGTCTCGTCGTGATACTCGCGGGCCCGCTCCGGATCAAGCGACAGATTGAACTGGTCCTCCCAGCGGAATTCAAAGCGGGCCTTGGAGAGGGCATTGTCCCAGTACTGGGCGCCGGGATGCCCTTTGGCCAGATCGGCCGCGTGCGCGGCAATTTTGTAGGCAATTACGCCTTCGCGCACGTCGTTCTTGTTGGGCAGTCCCAGGTGCTCTTTGGGCGTGACGTAGCAGAGCATGGCGGCCCCGAACCAGCCGATCATGGCCGCGCCGATGGCCGACGTGATGTGGTCGTAGGCCGGTGCGATGTCGGTGACCAGCGGCCCGAGCGTGTAGAAGGGGGCTTCATAGCAGTCGGCCAGCTCCCGGTCCACGTTTTCCTTGATCAGGTGCATGGGAATATGGCCGGGGCCCTCGATCATCACCTGCACGTCGTACTTCCAGGCGATCTGCGTCAGCTCCCCGAGCGTCTTGAGCTCGGCAAACTGCGCCTCATCGTTGGCATCCTGGATGGAACCAGGCCGCAGTCCATCACCCAGGCTGATCGACACGTCGTACTGGCGCAGAATCTCACAGATTTCCTCAAAGTGCGTGTAGAGGAAGTTTTCTCTGTGGTGAGCCAGGCACCACTTGGCGATAATCGAGCCGCCACGGGAGACGATGCCCGTGCGGCGGTGGGCGGTCAGCGGGATGTAGGCGAGCCGGACGCCCGCATGAATCGTCATGTAATCGACCCCCTGCTCGCACTGCTCGATGAGGGTATCGCGGAAGATTTCCCAGGTCAGCTCTTCAGGCCTGCCGCCCACCTTTTCCAGGGCCTGATAGATGGGCACCGTTCCGATGGGTACCGGACTGTTACGCAGGATCCACTCGCGGGTCTCGTGGATGTTTTTCCCTGTCGAGAGGTCCATCACCGTATCGGCACCCCAGTAGATGGCCCACAGCAGCTTTTCAACCTCTTCATCGATGGAACTGGAGACAGCCGAGGTGCCGATGTTCGCGTTGATCTTGACCAGGAAGTTGCGGCCGATGATCATCGGCTCGCATTCCGGATGGTTGACGTTGCAGGGAATGATCGCGCGGCCGCGGGCCACCTCGTCGCGCACAAACTCGGGCGTGATGACCGGTGGGATCTGGGCGCCCCAGCCCTGACCGGGATGCTGGAACGCGAGCGACCAGCGGTCGCCCAGCTCTTTCTGGAGTTCGAGAAGCCGCTCACGCCGCTGGTTTTCTCGGATGGCAATGAACTCCATTTCCGGTGTGATGATGCCCTGGCGGGCATAGTGCATCTGGGTAACGGCCGCGCCGTTTTTGCCGCGCAGCGGACGCCTCCGTGGCCCGGGCCACCGGTGCAGCTTGCCGCGCTGTTCAGCCCGTTGCCGTTCGGTTTCGTTTCGATAGCCGTCGTCGATGGGCTGTACCGGGCGCCCATCGTATTCTTCGACGTCGCCGCGGGCCTCAATCCACGGCCGTCGCAGGGGCGGCAGGCCCTGGCGGATGTCGCCGTGAAAGTCAGGGTCGCCCCACGGCCCGCGGGTATCGTAGAGCAAGACCGGCTCGTTGGGCTCCAGGCTTCCGTCCGGCAGCCGCGTAGGCGAAAGCTGAACTTCTTTGAACGGCACGCGCAGCTCCGGATAGCGGCTGCCCGATACGTACACGCGCCGAATCGCAGCAGGTGGTCTGGGAATCATCGTGCCCTCCCTGGGTTTTTGGTGACGGTTGACCGACAGTCCAAACCCGGGGGCACGCAGAGAAAGGCACCAACGGCAACATGTGCGATCGGTGACCGTTTCCCTGCGCCGGCATTACCCGGATCAGGTTCAAAGGGTATGCTCTCAGCCCTGCCCCGCTACGGGACAGAGCACCCCCACGGTCTGCCTGCGCCAACGTCGCGCAAAACAAACCGTTCCCGCTCTGGATGAGCGAAGCCGAACGCTTGGGGATTGCAGCTTCAGTGAATCGGCCCGTGTTACAATCAGCCTTTGGTGCTTCTGGCACACTTCGGGCGGCATCAGGCCGTACCGTGGGTACAGATTGGCTCACCCGGGTCTCGGGAGACGTCTTCAGGAAGCCCCGGCGTATCGGTGTACGAGGGCTCAGTCAGGAGCAATCTTCTGTAGCCAGACTTCAATCGTAGTGACAAATCGTTCTGCCTCTATCAAAAGCTCGGCTACTGTCCGGGCATCGAAGTCAAGATCTCATAGTCGGCGCGGGTGCGTAGTTCGAGGGCGTACGAGAGTGCAGCGCTGAGTTCTCGGAGAAGGGTGCCCGAAACCACAAAATGCAGGTGAAAGCGATGATGCACGCCGTGGTGCGTTCGGGGCGCCTCGCCTTTAAACAGGAGCGCTGCAGAAGCGGCATAAAACATGGCATAGTAGGCGCGGTTAATGGCGCCTTCAAGGTCTCCGTAAGTGTGGAGCGTGCGGGCCGACACGAGGGCCTGATGTGCCTTGTTCAGAAGGGCGCGCTGTCGTTCGGTCATAGCAACGAGATCCCTTCGCGGTGCACGTTCCGAAGGAACGGATGCGACGAATCCTGAAACGTCAGCTCGTCCACGGGCTGACGTGAAACGTAGCGTCCGAAACGTTCAAGCAATTCGAGTTGGAGGGCGGTCAACCGTTTCAGTTCGGCAGCGACGTCGACAGGGCCCTGAAGCACAAGGAGCAAATCGACATCGCTCTCCGCATGAGCTTCGCCCCGTGCCTGAGAGCCATAGAGTATCAGGTGATGCAATCGTTTTCCATAAGTACCTTGAAGCCATTGTCGGGCAAAGGCCAGAGCGTGTTGCACCTCAGGTTGCAGTCGGGGCATTTGTGCGGCAGAGTCGTGCACCGGAACATCTACACTTGCAGACAAAACGCCGGGAAGGGAGGCGAGTTCGACTGCCGTGAATATCCTTGAAGCTGCCTGGAAGCGGGCAGGACCGGCCATCCGTCGTATACTTCGATGTCACCACAGACCCCGATTCCCCGGGACGCTGCAGCGGGAGCAGCCCCTGACGAATGTCGCCGTGAAAGTCCGGATCGCCCTACGGTTTGTCCCCGCCAGCGTCGCGGAAAACAAACCGTTTCCGCCGAAGGAAAGCAAAAAACGGGCATGCACTGCATGCGGCACCGATAAAAGTTGCAATTTCATCGGCACGATGCCTCCGGCCTTCCGCGCTTCAGCAAAGCATGCTTGTCCTCTGCATTGTTGTTTGTTCAAATATGTTGAGATAAAAAGTTACATTTTACACCGGCCCTGGCGCTTGACAAATCCTGTGTGTGTGTATCTTAACGGCAGCTTCTCAAAAGCGAGGTACGGTTCCCGTTGAGACATTTCGGCCATGTCGGCGGCCTGGAAAATCGGCCTGGGCCTGTTGCTCCTAACGCTGAGTTGGAGCCTGTATGCCTGGCGCGTGCATGAGCGCCCGCCACAGGTGC
>Ga0256839_1002410_pt1 | contig 20835 bp, 20 predicted proteins | sample 354166metaG_FD_185968 | JGI IMG/M metagenome (GOLD analysis project Ga0256839, IMG submission 185968) | Hydrothermal vent microbial communities from Mid Atlantic Ridge, Atlantic Ocean - 354-166 | ecosystem: Environmental > Aquatic > Marine > Hydrothermal vents | place: Atlantic Ocean: Mid... | reverse complement strand
CCATCTCCTGGAGCTACATCCGCATGATGGGGCCGGAAGGCCTGAAGCGCGCCACCCAGATGGCCATCCTGAACGCCAACTACATCGCCCGCAAGTTGGAGCCGTATTATCCGGTGGTCTACAAGGGCCGCGGCGGCTACGTGGCGCATGAATGCATCATCGACCTGCGGCAGATCCGCAAGGAAACGGGCATCACCGTGGAGGACGTGGCCAAGCGCCTGGTGGATTACGGCTACCACGCCCCCACCATGAGCTGGCCGGTGCCCGACACGCTGATGATCGAGCCCACCGAGTCGGAGAGCAAGGCGGAGCTTGACCGTTTCATCGAGGCAATGATCGCCATCCGCGCCGAGATCGACAAGGTGGCGAAGGGTGAATGGGACAAGGACAACAACCCGCTGAAGAACGCCCCACACACCCCCCACCTGCTTGACGGTGATTGGCCCTATGATTACCCTCAGTCGCAGGCCTATTTCCCGCTGCCGTGGGTGGAGTCCGACAAGTTCTGGCCCCCCGTGGCCCGCGTGGACAACGTCTGGGGCGACCGCCACCTGGTCGCCAAATGGCCGAGAGATGGGGAGAATTAATCTTAATCAGGAGTCGAAAGCCTTTGGCAAATCGCCTTGTCAATAATAGATTTTACAATGTTGTCAATATTCACAAACTGCACTCTGGATAGAAACGTGCTTATTCCAAGCTCTTTAATTGCCTTTCCAAAAACCTCATCAGCATAGCTGCTCGTTATTATACTTATTTCTGAAAAATCTATTATTATAGATATTTTTGGGTCTGTCATATTTATGAGATTCAAAAGCTTTTGTCTAACGGGAGCGCCCGCATTTCTAGATCCAAATCCCATTGACTCTCTGTATAATTCAAATAGTATATTTCCAGAATTATCATGTTCATACTTTATTTCTATTGAATCGAGGGGGTATGTGTTCTTTCCCCAAATAGCAATTTCTTAATGTCAAAATCCTTTCCATAAGAAGCGTGTATTATCTCTAAAAAGTATATGCTTCTGACTGATCCGCGATATCTCATTGATGTGTACTTGATGTAATGTGGCTAACTCACAACTTCGCCAGCTCGCGCAGGGCGTTGCGATATTTGTTCATGCCTTTCTCGGCAATCTTCATGGCGCGCTGGAATGCCTCGTCGCGCCGGCCAATGAGATAGGCATCCTGTGCGCGGGTGGCGATCAGCTCATCACCCTCGCCCACGCCCAGCTCCTGCAGCATCTCCTTCGGCAGCACCACGCCCAGCAAATTGCCGATCCGCTGCACCTTGAGCTTGCGCATCGCTGCACTCCTTTCATCAACACATGCCGTGATTACAAGGATTATTACGCAAGGATAATGTGCGGCACCGCGCAGGGCAAGCCAACGGCAGCGGCAGGGGATGCAATCGGAAAGCACAAGGCTCAGCCCGTGCGCCCGGACACCTTCTCCTCCACCGCGTCCCAGATCATCGCGGCAATGTTGGGGCCGCCCAGCGCCTCGATGGCGCGCAGGCCGGTGGGCGAGGTTACGTTGATCTCCGTCAGCCAGCCGCCGATCACGTCGATGCCGACGAACAGCAATCCCTGCTCGCGCAGCACCGGGCCAAGGCGGGCGCAGATCTCCTGCTCGCGTTCGGTCAGTTCCGCCAGCTCGGCGCGCCCGCCCACCACCATGTTGGAGCGCACCTCGCCCGGCTTCGGCACCCGGTTCAGCACGCCGGCCACTTCGCCATCCACCAGGATGATGCGCTTGTCGCCTTCCCTGACCTGCGGCAGGTATTGCTGCACGATGAACGGCTCGCGGAAGGTCTCGATAAACAGCTCATACAGCGCGGCGAAGTTGGCATCATTGGCCGTGAGCCTGAACACGCCCGCACCGCCGTTGCCATACAGGGGCTTGAGGATGATGTCGCCATGCTCGGCGCGGAAGGCCTCGATGGCCGCAATGTCGCGGGTGATGAGGGTGGGCGGCATGAGGTCGGGAAAGTCGAGGGTGAACAGCTTCTCCGGCGCGTTACGCACCGCCGCCGGGTCGTTCACCACCAGCGTGGAGGATGGCAGCCGTTCCAGCAGGTGCGTGGCGGTGATGTAGGCCATGTCGAACGGCGGGTCCTGGCGCATCCACACCACGTCGAAGTCGGAAAGGTCGTGCGTCTCCGGCTCCTTGGCGGTGAAGTGATCCCCCGCCACGTCGCGCACCAGCACGCAGCGCCCGGTGGCAAACACCTTCACGCCTTCCGCCCCGGCCTGCAGCGACAAGTCCTTCGGCTCGTAGACGAAGAAGGAATGCCCGCGCCGCTGCCCTTCCAGCATCAGCGCAAAGGTGGAGTCGCCTGCAATGTTGATGGACTCCAGCGGATCCATCTGCACCGCCACCTTCAGCCCCATGCGCACCCTCCTTCAAGCAGAGCGGCCATGCCGCCACACCGAATCATTCCGAAGAAAAGTATTTCCGGCTGCGTGCAGCCGGAAAACTTTTCTTCGCGCAATCACACATGCTGCCCGCCGTTGATGTGCAGCTCCGCGCCGTTGACGTAGGACGAGGCCTCCGTGCACAGGAAATAGATGGCCTTGGCCACCTCCTCCGGCTGGCCCAGCCGCCTGAGCGGTATCTGCTCCACCAGCTTCTCCGTGCCCGGCGACAGGATGGAGGTCTCGATCTCGCCCGGCGAGATGGCATTCACGCGCACGCCGTGCGGGCCGAAGTCATGCGCCATCTCCCGTGTCAGTGCCGCCAGCGCCGCCTTCGAGGTGGCGTAGGCCGAGCCGGCAAACGGATGCACCCGTTGGCCTGCAATGGAGGTAACGTTCACCACCGCGCCTTTCGCCGCCGAAAGCTCCTGAAGCAGCCCGCGCGCCAGCATGATGGGGGCGAAGAAGTTCACCTGGAACACCGTCTTCCAGTCCGCCACCGTGGTGTCGATGCTGTTCATGCGCTTGCCACCGGGCAGCTTCGGCGAGATGGCGGCGTTGTTCACCAGCGCGTTGAGCCTGCCGCCCTGATCCTGCAAGCGCTCGCGAATCACCGCAATGGCGCGCTCGATGCTGGCTTCATCGGCCAGGTCCACCTGGATGTGATCCTCCTCGCCCATCTCCCACGGGCAATCCTCCGGGAACGGCTGGCGCGAACAGGTGATGACCCGCCAGCCGGCGGAGGAGAAGCGCTTCACCGTGGCATGCCCGATGCCGCGCGATGCCCCGGTCAGCACCAGCGTCTTGCGTTCGTCGTTCGGCGTGCTCGTCATGGCGGTTTCCGTTCTCCTGCCTGTTCGCGCCCGGATGATAGCAGCCGAAGCCTCACGGATACAGCCGCTTCCTGCGCCACGGTGCATCCGGCGCATCGCGCAGGAAGACGATGCGCTCATGCAGGCGGAAGGGCCGCTCGTGCCAGAACTCCATCTGCAGCGGGATGACGCGCACCCCCGTCCAGTAAGGCGGGCGCGGCACTTCGCCAAGGCCGAAGCGCGCCGCCTCGCGCAAGGCGGCTTTCTTCAGCGCCTGCGCATCCTCCATCTCGCGCGACTGCTTCGAGGCCCAGGCGCCGATCTGCGAGCCGCGCGGGCGGGTGGCGAAGTAGGCATCGGCTTCCGCATCGCTCACCTGTTCCGTCAGCCCGCGGATGCGCACCTGCCGGTGCAGGTTGCGCCACCAGAAGGTCAGCGCCGCCTTGCCCGTGGCCATGATCTGCCGGCCCTTCGCGCTCTCCATGTTGGTGTAGAAGACGAAGCCGCGTTCGTCGAAATCCTTCAGCAGCACCATGCGCGCATCCGGCATGCCGTGCTCGTCCACGGTGGCCAGGCACATCGCCTCCGGATATTCCGGCTCTGCCTCCTTTGCCTGTGCGAACCAGCGCCCGAACAGGGCGAAAGGGTCATCGGCACTGGCAAAGTCCGGCTCCGCCCGCAGGGCCTTCAGGGTATTCAGCAGTTCGCTCATGGGCAATTCTCTTGTGTTGCGGGGCATGCTGGGGCAAAAGCATATGCCAGAAACGCCGGTTGAACGCGAGGGGAAGCACACATGAGCACATCAGACATCATGGCCGGCAAGCGCGGCCTCATCATGGGCGTGGCCAACAACCGCTCCATTGCTTACGGTATCGCCAGGGCCTGTGCCGAGGCCGGCGCGGAGCTGGCCTTCACCTACCAGGGCGAGGCATTGAAGAAGCGCGTCGCGCCGCTGGCCGAGGAGCTGGGCGTGAAACTGATGATGGAGTGCGACGTTACCGATGATGCCTCGCTTGAGAAGGTGTTCGAGCAGATAAAGGCGGAATGGGGCAGCATCGACTTCGTGGTGCATGCCATTGCCTTCTCCGACAAGGACGAGCTGAAGGGCCGCTATGTGGAGACCACCCGCGCCAACTTCGCCCAGACCATGGACATTTCGGTGTATTCCTTCACCGCCGTGGCGAAGCTGGCCGAGCCGCTGATGACCGAGGGCGGCGCGCTGCTCACGCTTTCCTATTACGGCGCGGAGAAGTGGGTGCCGCATTACAACGTCATGGGCGTGGCCAAGGCGGCGCTGGAGGCTTCCGTGCGTTATCTTGCCGCCGACCTGGGGCCGGGGGGCATTCGCGTCAACGCCATTTCCGCCGGGCCGATTCGCACGCTGGCCGCCGCCGGCATTTCCGGTTTCCGGATGATGCTGGACTGGAACGAGGCCAACGCGCCGCTGCGCAAGAACGTCAGCATCGACGAGGTGGGCAGCGCGGCGCTGTTCCTGCTCTCGGAGATGGGTAGCGGCGTTACCGGCGAGGTGATGCACGTGGATGCCGGCTACAACATCATCGGCATGAAGGCACTGGATGAATGACAGCCGGCCCGATGATCGAAGGAAGGGAATGGTGCTGCCGGAGTGATTTGAACACTCGACCTCTCCCTTACCAAGGGAGTGCTCTACCCCTGAGCTACGGCAGCAGCCATGAGCCTTGCGCGCGCAGCGGGCACTCCGTTCATGCCGATGAAATGGCACCAGCCGACGCAAGGCATCATCACGGGGGCTTATGACGTGATTTGCAGCGCTTTTCAAGCCCTGAAAATGCCCGCCAGATGCACATGGCCCATGCAGACAGGGCTGCATGGGCCTTCAATATTCATCGGACAGGGAAATTTCCGGCAATGCCCGGAAATCACACCAGCAGTTCGTAGATCTGCTCCACCTTCTCCCAGTGTTCGGTCTGCGGGTTCTTCATCGTCGGATCGATGACCTTGAACACCTTCGCCAGCGAAATCACCATGCCGCCCGCAAGCTCGGGAAGCATTTCCTGCACGTCCTCGCCGATGGCCAGGTCAAGCGGCGGCAGCTTGGCCAGGCGCTCCAGGATGTCCTTGATCGGCACTTCTTCCTCGAGCTGACGGAAGGCATGCATGCTCTCCTGCAGGCCCTTGGTCAGCGGCACGTCGGCCTCGGTGATCACGTCGCGGCCATTCATCTTTGCCAGCCGTTGCGCCATCAGCAGCAGGCCGTGCAGCTCGGCATTGATGAAGTCATCCAGCCGCTTGATGTCCGACTTGTCGATGTCCAGCCCCGCCGCGTGGCGGAACAGGCGTTCGAACTGGGCAACACCCATTACCATGATCGTCATCTCCCGTTGTTTTCGGTGAACTGTTTCGGATGAACAGTTGGGGAAGTCTTGGAAAATTTTCCCGCTTCCACACCTGATGTGGGTATTGCCGTCATGGTTTCAATGAAGGAGGCAGGGAACACGGGGCAGATCTGCCGCATGTCGGCCAATCACAGGGCGCATGCTGCATACACCGGGCGGATGTCCCCGTGCCAGTCGTCATGATAGCGCGCCAGGAGCTCTTCCGCCTGCGTGCGGCCCGTCTCGATGATCTCGTGCAGCACTTGCAGGTGGAGCCGCTCGTCCTGCCCTCTGGCATTCACGTTGTTGCGCCGCGCAAGGCCGGTATCGGCAATGGAGAGCACCTCGCGCCCCACGTCGCGCAGGCTGCGCCCGGCAATCTCTGCCCGCAGGCCCAGTTTCGGCACTTCCGCGCGCAGCCGCTGCATCTCCTGAACCGGCCAGTGTTTCACCACGTCCCAGGCGGCATCCAGCGCCGTGGTGTCATACAAAAGCCCTACCCAGAAGGCGGAAAGCGCCGGCACCATGCGCGCTGAGCCCATGTCCGCCCCGCGCATCTCGATGAAGCGCTTAAGCCTGACTTCCGGGAACAGCGTGGTGAGATGATCGGCCCAGTCGTCGATGGTGGGGTGTTCGCCGGGCAGGGCAGGCAGCCTGCCTTCCATGAAGTCGCGGAAGGACTGCCCCGATGCATCGATGTAGCGGCCTTCGCGCTTGACGAAATACATCGGCACGTCGAGCGCGTATTGCACGTAAGCTTCGTAGCCGAAGCCCTCGTCGAAGACGAAGGGCAGCATGCCGGTGCGATCCGCATCGGTATCCAGCCAGATGGCCGAGCGCCAGCTCAAGTATCCGTTGGGCTTGCCGTCGGTGAAGGGGGAATTGGCAAACAGCGCGGTGATCAGCGGCTGCAGCGCCAATGAGACGCGCATCTTCTGCACCATGTCGGCTTCCGAGCCGAAGTCGAGGTTGCTCTGCACCGTGGCGGTGCGGTGCATCATCTCCAGCCCCAGCCTACCCTTCTTCGGCATGTAGGCGCGCATGATGCCATAGCGCGGCTTGGGCATCAGCGGCATGGCATCGAACGTCCATTCGGGTGCCGCGCCCATGCCGAGAAAGCCGATGCCCATCGCACCCGCCACCTCGTGCAGCAGCGCCATGTGCTCTTCCATCTCCGCGGCGGTCTCGTGAATGGTGGCAAGCGGCGCACCGGAAAGCTCGAACTGCCCCGCCGGCTCCAGCGTGATGCAGCCCTTGCCGCAGTTGGCCCCGCGCAGGCCGATGAGGTGGCCGTCCTCCACCAATGGCTCCCAGCCAAGCCGCTGCCGGAGCGCTTCCAGCAATGCGCGGATGGAGCGTTCTCCGTCATAGGGCACGGGGGCGTGCGTATCGGCAAGGAAGGGAAACTTCTCGTGCTCCGTGCCCACGCGCCACTGCGCGCGCGGTTTCTCGCCGGCGGCGATGAATGCCACCAGCGGCTCGATGCCGGTGATCTCTTCCCTGATGTCGTGTTCCACGAGGCCGGTTCCCCTCGCATGGTGGCGGCGGCACCACCTCAACCCGTTCCGGTTTTGTCTAAAGACCACGGCCGTGCTTGGCAAGCAGTCCATGACAGGGTGCATGGCCGCCTGTCATCTCACGCATCGGTGCCATTGGCACCAACATCATTGCCATTGCGCAGTTGCTGCAGGGCAGCGCGGGCCAGCGCATCGGCACGTTCGTTCATCTCGTGCCCGGCATGGCCCTTCACCCAGTGCCAGCGCACCTCGTGCGGCGCTATCGCCTCCTCCAGCTTCTGCCACAGGTCGGCATTCTTTACCGGCTTCCTTGCCGCCGTCTTCCAGCCGCGCGCCTTCCACTGCGCCAGCCATTCGGTAATGCCTTTCCTGAGGTATTCCGAATCGGTGTAGAGATCGACGATCACCGGCTCCTTCAGGGCTTCAAGTGCCTTGATGGCAGCCAGAAGCTCCATGCGGTTGTTGGTGGTTTCGGTTTCCGCGCCGGAGATTTCCTTCTCGTGTGCCCCGTAGCGCAATATTGCCCCCCAGCCGCCCGGCCCCGGATTGCCGGAGCAGGCCCCGTCGGTGAATATTTCCACGTGCTTTTTCATGGAAAGGGCAAATCCCTTCTGGGGCATGACGATGAGAGAAAGGCGCCTTGATGCAGCCCGCGGCGCTGATGAACGGGCAGGCATGCCCTTCAGTCTTCCGGCTCCAGCAGGCGGTGGATGTGCACGATGAAGTAGCGCACCTCGCAGTCATCGATGGTGGCCCGCGCCTTCTCCTCCCACGCCTTGTGCGCCTCGGCATAGGAGGGGAAGATGCCGACGATGTCGAGGTCGTTCGGGTCGACGAACTCCACTCCCTGCACATCCTTCAGCCTGCCGCCGAACACCAGGTGCAGATACTGCTTCGATTCCACCACCCTGTCGGTCATGTTCCATTTCCCTGCTTCTCGGGTTTGCCTGTGTTGCCATGCCGCGCGCAGCCGCGCCAGCCTTGCGCCAGTGTTCGCATCTCTTCATGCAGTGCCGGCGCTGCGGCAATGACGCCATGTACCCGTGCCGAGGCATCCTCATAGCGCAACGGCACTCCCTCGGCATCGGTGATGATGCCACCGGCCTCGCGCACGATGATGTCTCCCGCCGCCACGTCCCAGTAGTTCACCGCGGTGGTCGAGAGCATGCCGTCGGCCTCGCCGGAGGCCACGTAGGACAGCCGCAGGGCCAGCGACGGATAGCGCCGCAGCTCCACCCTCGGCCACGGCCGCTCCCAGGCCGCGGCATCGAGCAGGTTGCGCCGTCCGATGATGCGCGCGCCTTCCAGCGCCTGCCGGTGGCTCACCCGCGCCGTCATGCCGTTCATCAGCGCACCGCCACCATGCGCTGCCCACCATGTGCGTTGCAGCACCGGTGCGTGAACAACGCCCAGCACCGGCGCGCCATCCTGCAGCAGGGCAACAGAGATGCACCAGTGCGGATCACGCCTGAGAAACCCGCCGGTGCCATCCAGCGGATCGATGCACCACACCTGCCGGTGCGCCAGCCATCCATCCCCTTGCGTGCTCTCTTCCGACAGCCAGCCCGCTTGCGGCAGCAGCTGCATCAGTTGCTCGCGCAACAGCGCATCCACTGCCAGGTCCACCTCCGTAACCGGCGAGCCATCGGCCTTGCGCTGGCGGTGCACGCGGGTGCGGAAGCGCGCCGCTGCCAGCGTGCCCGCCTCGCGCGCTGCTGCCAGCACCGGCTTCAGCAGCGCCTGCAGGGCATCGGCATTCAGGGGGCTGTGTTCACTGCCCGGCAATGGTCATGCCCTCTATCATGAGCGTTGGCGCATTGGTGGCACCAACGAAGCGCAGGTCGTCGGCGGCGGTGATGTTGCGCAGCATGTCCTTCAGGTTGGCGGCGATGGTCAGCTCGCTCACCGCACCGGCAATCTCGCCGTTCTCGATCCACAGGCCGGAAGCACCGCGCGAATAGTCGCCGGTTACCGTGTTCACTCCCATGCCGATGAGCTCCGTTACCAGCAGCCCCTGCTTCACCGAGCCGATGAGCTCCTCCCGGCTGGCCGAACCGTTGGCGATGTGAAAGTTGCTGGCGCCGGGCGAGGGGGGCGCGGTGAGCGAACGCCGCGCATGGGCATTGCTGTTCAGCCCCAGTTGCCGGGCCGAGGCCAGGTCCAGCAGCCATGCCTGCAACACGCCGTCTTCCACCACGTTCAGCCGTGCCGTCGGCAGCCCCTCGCCGTCGAAGGGGCGAGAGGCTGCGCCACGGGGCATGCGTGCATCATCCACCACCGTCATGCCTTCCGGCATGATGCGTTCGCCCAGGCTGTCCTTCAGGAAGCTGGCCCCGCGCGCCACCGTGCGGCCATTGATGGCGGAGGCCAGATGCCCGGCGATGGAGCCGGCGATGCGCTGATCGAAGATCACCGGCGCACCTGCGAGCGACTCGGGCTTGCGCGGATTCATGCGTTGCACGGCGCGCTCCCCGGCCTCGCGCCCGATGTCCTCCGGCGTGCGCAGGTCGGCCAGGTGCGTCTGGCTGTCATAGGCATAATCGCGCTGCATGTCCGCGCCCGCACCGGCAATCACCGCCGCCGAAATGCCGAAGCCGGTGCGGGCATATCCTCCCGCAAAGCCGTTGCTGGCGGCCAGGAACACCAGCCCCCGGCTGGCCGATGCGCCCGCGCCGACAGACTTTGCAACGCCCTTCACGGCCAGTGCCGCCTCTTCTGCCGCCAGCGCCCGCTCCTTGAGCGTTTCCGCATCCGGCAGGCCGCCGGTGTCCTCAAGGTCGAGGTCCGGCCATTCCCGCGCCAGCATGGATGCATCCGCCAGCCCGATATGCGGATCTTCCGGCGCCGCCCTTGCCATGGCCACGGCGCGCTCGGCGGCATCGAGGAGATTCATGTGCTCCGGATCACCCACCGACACCACCGCCTGCCGCTGGCCCATCAGCACGCGCAGGCCCAAGGACATGCCGTCGGAGCGCTCAAGGTGCTCCAGTGCACCCTCGCGCACGTCCACCTCCACCGATTCGCCGCCCGTTACGAGCACATCCGCTGCTTCCGCTCCGGCCTTGCGCGCGGCCTCCAGCGCCTGCGCTGCCAGCGTCTGCATCTTCTGCAGCATGTCGTCCGACATGATGATTCCCTTTCCGCCACGATGCCTGTCGTGCAAGAGGTGGCGGAAAATGGCGCTTCAGGCAAGGGGTGCGCCCCGGTTCGCGGGATGATGCCGCAGCCGCCTTCAGTCGTCGTCCTTGTCGAAGGAAAGCTCGTCGAGGTTCTTGCCGGCGCGGGCAAGGGTGCGGCGCTGCCGCCGCCAGGTGGCCACCTCCGGGTCGGACCTGAAGTCGTCGATCTCCTCGATGTCGCAGGTGGCATTGGGCGGCAGGTTCAGGGCATCCAGCAGGTAAGGCGAGATGCCGCCGGTGAACTGCACCGGATGCCCGCACACGTCGCACAGGATGTAGGCGCGGTGGTTGATGATGCGCCGCTTCCAGCGCTTGGGCAAGGCATCCTTCAGGTCCATCACGCCGGTGATCTCCGCCTCGCCCTCGGCCCCGCAGGCCTCGCACTGCACCGTTACCACGCGCTTGTTCATGGTGATCCGTTCCCGTGAATGCATGCTTGCCGTTTCCGCTGCACGGGATGCTAGCACAGGCCCACCAATCCCGAGCGGCTGATTGCGCGCTGTGGAAAGATGCTCATATCCAGTGATTCATCAGCGAGGCTGCCAGCGCGCCAGCAAAGATGATCAGCCCGAAATCGCGGTTGGCGCGAAAGCGCACAAGGCAGTTGCGGGCATCGTCGATGTCAAGCGTCAACACCTGCCAGCCGGCATGCAGTGCGCCGAAGATCAGTGCGAAGACGAACAGCGGAAAGGCCCCGGCCAGCCACCCCGCCAGCCCGATGAGGCCCAGCGCCAGCGCGAAGAAGGCGGCAAGCCAGATTTTCGTATGCCTGCCCAGCTTCAGGGCGGTGGACTTCACCCCGGCCATGAGGTCATCGGCGCGGTCCTGGTGGGCATAGATGGTGTCATAGGCCAGCGTCCACAACACGCCGCCGGCATACAGCAGCAGGGCAGGGGCCTCCAGTGCGCCGCGCACCGCCACCCAGCCTACCAGCGCCGCCCAGTTGAAGGCCAGCCCCAGGAACAGTTGCGGCCAGTAGGTGATGCGCTTCATGAACGGATAGATGATGACCAGCCCCAGCGAGGCCACGGCCACCCACTGCGCCGGTCGCGGCAGCAGCAGCAGCACGATGAGGCCAACGAGCAGCAGCAGGACGAGAAAGCCCCATGCCTGCCGCACGCTCACCTGCCCCGATGGCAGCGGGCGGGCGCGGGTGCGTTCCACCTTCGCATCGATGTCGCGATCGACGATGTCGTTGTAGACGCAGCCCGCCCCGCGCATGACGATGCTGCCGATCAGCAGCAGCACCATGATGCGCCAGTCCGGCCAGCCGCCGCCCTGCATGACCTGCGCCAGCGCCACCGCCCACAGGCCCGGCAGCAGCAGCAGCTGCCAGCCAACGGGGCGCTCCAGCCGCATCAGCCGCGCGTAAGGGCGCCAGCTTGCGGGCAGGAAGCGCTCGCTCCAGTGATGCCCAAGTGCATCGGGCACCCGTTGCTCGCTGTGAGTGGAAGCATTCATGACATGCACGGCATCTTGCAGGTTGCCGATCATCCGCAACAGTCGCTATAGCCCATTTGACTCTGCAACAGAATGGATTTCTGCCCGCCATGACCACCGCCCTGCATCGCATGCCCCGGCTCTTCGTGCCGCAGCCGCTGGCGGCGGGGCAGGAGGTGCGGCTTGAAGGCAAGCAGGCACATTACCTGCGCAATGTCATGCGGCTGGGGGAAGGTGATGCGGTGCGGCTGTTCAACGCCGGGGATGGCGAGTGGCTGTGCCGCATCGAGGAGGCGGGCAAGCGCCATGTGCGGCTGCGCTGCGCGGAGAAGCTGGCCGACCCGACACCGCCGCCGGATATCGACTACCTGTTCGCGCCGTTGAAGGGCGCCCGGCTCGACTACATCGCCCAGAAGGCCACCGAGATGGGCGCGCGGCGCATCCGCCCGGTGCTGACGCAGCACACGGTGGTGCGCAAGGTGAACATGGAACGGCTGCGCACCAATGCCATGGAGGCGGCGGAGCAGTGCAACCTCGTCTTCGTGCCGGAAGTGCTGGATGCCCAGCCGCTGGAAAAACTGCTGGCGGACTGGCCTGAGCAGGAGCCGCAGCGGCGCATCATCCACCTGGACGAGGCCGCGCCCATTGCCGACCCCATCAAGGCGCTGAAGCAGGTGCCTGAAGGCCCGCTGGCGGTGCTCATCGGCCCAGAGGGCGGCTTTGCGCCGGAAGAACAGCGGCTGCTGCGCACCCTGGATTTCGTGCACTCCATCCGCATCGGCCCGCGCATCATGCGCGCCGACACCGCGGGCGTCGCGGCACTGGCCCTGGTGCAGGCCACACTGGGCGACTGGCGGGAATGAAACTGCCCCGCTCCCCTGCCCGATCGCCTTGCGCATCCTGTCCGGGCGGACAGGCGGGGGAGCGGGGTGATGGGCGGCAACATCAAGAAAAAGTGCCGGCAAGGAACGCCGCAACCCATCCGGCTTCATGCATGATCCCATTCACATTTTCCTCTTGCCGCCGTCGCGCAAGGGCGTAGAATCACTATCCGCATCCCACCTGAACCCGTGGCCATGCAAGACAGTGAGCAAGCCACCGTTCAATCCGCATTCCAAATCCAACCTCGCAGAGGGTTGCAGCCATGCCTGTGCCCGTTCCGTCCCACGTCCTGCACCGAAACCTGCGCATCCGGCTGCCCCGCGCCGTGCGGGCGGAGGGTGTTTACATTTACGATGCCGACGGCAAGGCCTATCTCGACGCTTCCGGTGGCGCTGCCGTCTCCTGCCTCGGCCATGGCCACCCGAAGGTCATCGAGCGCATCCGCCAGCAGCTGGAGCGCATGCCCTTTGCCCACACCGCTTTCTTCACCAACGATGCGGCGGAAGAGCTGGCCGACAAGCTGTCGGAAAAGGCCCCGGGCGGCGAGTGGCGGGTCTATTTTCTCTCCGGCGGCTCGGAGGCCAACGAGGCGGCCATGAAGCTGGCGCGCCAGATCCAGATCGAGCGCGGCGAGGACACCCGCGATCACATCATCTCGCGCCGCCAGAGCTATCACGGCTCCACCATCGGCTGCATGTCCATCTCCGGCCGCACGCCCATCCTGCGCGGCAGGCATCCCTCGCCCAACCCCTTCGCGCCCATGTTCATGCCCACCGTGCGCAAGATCGTGCCGTGCTACGAATACCGCTGGCGGCGGAAGGGAGAAACGCAGGAGGCATACACCGCCCGCGTCGCCGGGGCGCTGGAGGAGGCCATCCTCGACATCGGCCCGGAGCGGGTGGCGGCCTTCATTGCCGAGACGGTGGTGGGTGCCACGCTGGGCGCAGCACCGCCCACGCCGGGCTATTTCAAGACCATCCGCGAGATATGCGACCGCTACGGCGTGCTGCTCGTCATCGACGAGGTGATGTGCGGCATGGGCCGCTGCGGCACCCTGTTCGCCTTCGAGCAGGACGGCATCGTGCCGGACATCATCACCCTGGCCAAGGGGCTGGGCGGCGGCTATCAGCCCATCGGCGCGATGATGGTGCGCGAGGAGATCATTGCCGAGGTGGAGAAAAGCTCCGGCGCATTCGCGCACGGCCACACCTATGTCGGCCATGCCACTGCCTGCGCTGCCGGGGCGGCGGTGTTGCGGGTGTTCGAGGAGGAGGACATGGTGGCGCGCTCCGCCATGCTGGGCGAGAAGCTGCTCGAACGGCTGCAGGAGCGCTTCGGTGATCACGAGCACATCGGCGACATCCGCGGGCGCGCCATGTTCCGCGGGCTGGAACTGGTGCGCGACCGCGCAACGAAGCAGCCCTTCCCTGCCTCATGGCAGCTGGCCGGGCGCATCAAGAGCAAGGCCATGGAGCACGGGCTGATCTGCTATCCCATGGGCGGCACGGCGGATCGTTTCAGCGGCGATCACGTGCTGCTGGCCCCGCCCTTCATCATGGAAGAGCGGCACCTGGACGAGCTGGTGGACAAGCTCGCCCGCGCCATTGATGACGCCATCACGGAAGCCCGCGCCGAGGCAAGGGGCGAGCGCTGAGCGCCCGGCGATGGGCTGCCTGCCACCATCCGCCCGGCCGTCCGGCGCGGTGCGTCATTCGCCCACCGCTTCCGCCACGATGCCCTTCAGCAGGGCATTGATGGCCTCCCGCGCCTTTTTCGATTCGGCGCTGATGCCGGCAGGCACGGGCAGCGGGCGGAAGCCGACGCTGACCTTGTCGGGCTTTTGCACCGTCTGGAACACGAAGATGCCATAGGGGCAGAAGGCGATGTTTGCCGCATCGGCCTTCATTGCCTCGTAGGACAGCCGCGCGGAGCAGAACTGCAACACCTGCCCGCCCCTGTAGAGGGGCTCAAAGCCCAGGTCCTTGCCGGTGCGCGCCAGCATGCCGGCGATATCCGCACGGTAGGTGATCTTCAGCCCCTGTCCGACGATGGCATCCTCAACATCCTGCAACACGTCCTCGAACGCTCCTTCCACCTCCCATGTGGCAATGGCGGGCATGGCCTGCTTCTGCTGCGCCGGTGTTTCGGCCTGTGCCGATGCCGCGGCGCTCCCCAGCAACAGTGTCGCGGTGGCGAACAACAAGGGGCGCCTCACGGACAAGAGAGCGGACATCATGGCAATTCTCCTCCCTGCACATGAATGGCTGCATTGCCCGGCAGTATATATACCTGTCTTGCACAGGTGCGCCACCAAAGTTGGCGCTTGAACCGCCGCGCCGTTTCGGTTATTGCCTGCAACGCGGTCAAGGCCACGTGCCCGCCAAGTGGCTGGGGCACTGACTGGAGAAGTGGCCGAGTGGTCGAAGGCGCACGAGCTGTCATGTTTTTCGCGTGCGCCTTCGACGGTCCGGCGACCGGGGCCGGAGCGCATGTTGCGAGTGTCGCGAGGCACTGACTGGAGAGGTGGCCGAGTGGTCGAAGGCGCACGCCTGGAACGCGTGTAGGCGGGTAACCGTCTCGAGGGTTCGAATCCCTCCCTCTCCGCCATTCATTCCACCTCGCCGCCGCAGGATGTCATCTCGCCGCCAGGCATGAGGCAGGGGGCTGCCGGCATTGTGCCGCCAGCCGATGTGTGCGTTTCATCAGGCAAGCCCGTGCTTGCCGGCAAAGTCGCGAATCAGCTCCGCCAGCCTTGCAGGTTGCTCGATGCAGGTCATGTGCGCTGCATCCGCCATTTCGTGATACGCCGCCCCCGGGATGATCTCCGCCATGCCCTTCACCACATCCGGCGGCGTGGAGCCATCCTGCGCGGCTCCCACCACCAGCGTCGGCACCGATACGCTCTTTGCCGCTTCCGTGTAGTCGGCATCGCGAATGGCCATGCAGGTGCCGATATAGCCGCCCTGGTGGCAGCGGATCACCATGTTGCGAATGCCGCGCACCTCATCCGGGTGGTTCTTGCGGAAATCGGCGGTGAACCACGCCCGCTCGATCTGCCCCCAGATGTGCGAAAGCCCGCTGCTCGCCACCTTGGCAATGCGCAGGTTCCACGCCGCATCGGTGCCCAGCTTGTGCGCGGTGTTGCACAGGATCAGGCCGCTGACGAGATCAGGCCGGGCGGCGGAGAGCGCCAGCGCGATCATGCCGCCGACGGAGATGCCGCAGATGATGGCCTCTTTCATCCGGTAATGATCCATCAATGCCGCCACATCGGCCACGTGATCTTCGATGGAGTAGGGCACATCGCCGATGTCGGAAAGCCCGTGCCCGCGCTTGTCGTGAAACAGGAAGCGGAAGTCTGCCCCGCGCAGATCATGCGCCACCTTGTGCCAGATGCGGTAGTCCGTGCCCAGCGAATTGATGAACACCAGCGGTCTGCCGTGCTCCTCGCGCCCTGCGCGGGCATGCAGCACCACGTCATTCACCTTGATGAAGGCCATGCCTGTTCCTCCCCTCTCGCCTGTCTGGCCGATTGCAGATGGTGCAATGGCATGAGGTCAGTGCCGCACACAGTGTAGCCAACGAAAGGGCCGGTGGCCAAGCCGCCACCGGCCCGTCTTTCCGTCGGCATCCCCGCAAGTGTCAATGGGCATCAGGCACAAGCCGTTTGCGGGCTTTTGAATGAGCATGTTTCAAGCCACGGAAGAGATATGGCAATGCACTCTTGTCGGTAATGATGTCCTGCTGGCACTGGTCGCCCCAAGCCAGCAGGACACATTGTTTTTCTCAAGAAAAGCATTTCCAGCCTGCAAGGCAGGCCGGAAAACTTTTCTTCACATCATGCTCAGAAGCGGGCCAGCAGCTTCTCCAGCCCCTGCTTCAGTGCATCGAAGAAGCCCTTGCCATGGCCGCCGCCCTTCACCTTCTGCTCGATCTTGTCGATTTCGGCATACAGCGGCTTGAAGTCCTCGGCCTTGCCATAGCCCAGCACCTCGGCGAACTGCAGCTCCTGGCGCGCTGCCTGCAACAGGTCGTCGAGCTGCTTCTGGTCTGCCTTGCCGCGATCCTTCTTCTCCGCCAGTGTCTCCGCCTGCGCCAGCAGCGATTCGGCGCGGACGATGGGCAGCGGCACGATGGTGCGGGTGATCACCAGCGTGTTCAGCGCCGCGACAAGGGCCCGTTTCGCCTCATCGTATTTCTCGGCCTCCACCAGCGGCACCACGGCCTTGATGGCATCCGGATAGGTGGCCAGCGGAATGTTGGCGACCTCGATGACGATCTCGCTGGCCAGGCCGGAGACGATGGCGCGCGCATCCTGCACCCGGCCCTTCTTCAACAGGCTGATGGATTCGTCCACCGCCTTCTTCACGCTGGCCACGTCGGCATGAACGTCCAGCATGTAGGTCATCACGTCCACCGGTGCCAGCGCCAGCTTCGGGTCGCGCGCCAGGATGATCTCCAGCTTGCCGATGACCTTTTCCAGCGCCGCCAGCGCCGCCTTCCTGTCCTTCTTCTCCAGCGCCACGATGGCATCACGCGTGGCCGCCAGCGCCGCCACGGCCTCGGCAAACACCTTCTCGCGCTCGGCCTGCACCTGTTGCTGGCCCTTCTCGCGCGCCTTTGCCCGCGCTTCTTCCTTTGCCGCCTTCAGCGCTTTCGTTTCCTTCTTCTCGGCAGCAGCCTGCGCTTCCGCCTTCTTGCCGGTGTTTGCCTCCTGCTGCTGCGCTGCCTGCACCATACCCGGCGTCGCCACCGCCAGCAGCGCCACCAATGCCGGAGCCAGCCACTTGCGCGAAGAAATCTTCATCGTTGCATCTCCTTCAGAGGTTCGTGTGTTATTGCGCGTTGCCGGGCACACCCCTCCCGCACCGCATGGCCATGCGCCAGCAGTCGTGATGTGCACACGCACACCAGCGCTCCCTTTTGCTCGATTGGTGGAAGGGCGTCCCCTCGGAAGCATGCAGGGAATGTTTTCCCATGCTCCACACAGGGAAATGGCCATTGCACCCGCTGATTTGCAGAGGGGAAGTTGCATTAATTTTTCGTAATACTGCTGCGCGGGCATGCTCTTGCGCCAACCGCACGGCTATGGCCAATGATGAACATGCATCAGGATGCCGGAAGCGGAGAGGAACGCATGGCCGAGCAGCAGGCACAACCACAGCAAGCCGAAGATACCTCCCCCACGCAGCGGCAGGACCGCATCTTCGTCCCGCCCAAGGAGTTCTGGCGCGACGTGAAGCCGGGCGATCACGTCTGGCTCATCGACGGTTCGGGCTACATCTTCCGCGCCTATCATGCCCTGCCGCCGCTCACCCGCCGCTCCGATGGCCTGCCGGTGGGCGCGGTGCATGGCTTCGTCGCCATGCTGCACAAGCTGCTGGCGCAGATGAACGAGGGCAAGCGCCCCACCCACATCGCCGTGCTGTTCGATGCTGCGCGCGAGACCTTCCGCAACGAGATATACCCCGAATACAAGGCCAACCGCCCGGAGCCGCCGGAAGACCTCATCCCGCAGTTCGACCTCATCCGCCAGGCGACGGAGGCCTTCGGCATCGCCCTGGTGGAGCAGAACGGTTACGAAGCCGATGACCTCATCGCAACTTATGCCCGGCAGGCGGCGGAGAAGGGCGCGGTGGTGCACATCGTCTCCTCCGACAAGGACCTGATGCAGCTCATCCGCGATGAACAGGTGCTGATGTTCGACCCGATGAAGGAGAAGGACATCGGCCCGGAGGAGGTAAAGAAACGCTTCGGCGTGGCGCCGGAGAAGGTCATCGAGGTGCAGGCGCTGGCCGGTGATTCCACCGACAACATCCCCGGCGTGCCCGGCATCGGCGTGAAGACCGCCGCGCAGCTCATCGAGCAATACGGCACGGTGGAGAACCTGCTGAAGCACGTGGACGAGATCAAGCAGCCCAAGCGCCGCGAGCGCCTGCAGCAGCACGCCGAGGATGCCCGCATTTCCAGGAAGCTGGTTGCGCTTGATGACCACGTGGACGTGAAGGTGCCACTCGCTGCCTTTGCCGTGCACCCGCCTGATCCGGAGAAGCTCATCGGCTTCCTGAAGGGGCTGGAGTTCACCACCCTCACCAGCCGCATCGCCAGGGATCTGGGCGTGGACACCGCGAAGATCGAGCCATTGCCCGTCTCCGCCCCCGGCTGGGAGAAACCGCAAGAAGAGGATGCAGAAGGGGAAATCAGCAACGCCGCCAACCGCTGCACGGCAGCGGAGAAGGCGCGCAACGCGCTCGCCGGCCTGCCCTTCACCCATGCTGAATACGAGCTGATCACCACGAAAGAGCGCCTGGCCGAATGGCTTGAGGAAGCGCGCGCACAGGGGCTGCTCGCCTTTGACGTGGAGACCACGGCGCTGGACGTGATGCAGGCCGAGCTGGTGGGCATTGCCCTGGCGCTGGCACCGGATCGCGCCGCCTACGTGCCACTGAACCACCGCGCACCGGAGGCAACGCTGGAAGACCCCGCCGCCGCGCCGCACGAGCAGGTGGACATCGAGGACGCGCTGGCGCTGCTCAAGCCCGTGCTGGAGGATGATGCCATCCTCAAGGTGGCCCACAACATCAAGTATGACGCCGAGGTGCTGCGCCGCCTCGGCATCGAGGTGAAGGCCTTCGATGACACCATGCTCATCTCCTACGTTCTGGAGGCGGGGCTGACCAACCACGGGCTGGATGCGCTGGCCAGGCGCCACTTCGACCACAAGCCCATCGCCTTCACCGACGTGGCCGGCAAGGGCAGGAAGCAGCTCTCCTTCAGCGAGGTGGACCCGCGCACCGCCTGCGAATACGCTGCCGAGGATGCCGACATCGCCCTGCGCCTGCACCGGCTGCTGAAGCCGGCGCTTTACGACCTTGGCAAGAGCACCGTCTACGAGACGCTGGAGCGCCCGCTGGTGGAGGTGCTCATGGACATGGAGCTGACCGGCGTGCTGGTGGACACGCAGGTGCTGATGCGGCTCTCGAAGGAGTTCGAGGCCCGCGCGCGGGAGCTGGAGAGCCGCATCCACGCGCTGGCAGGCGTTGAGTTCAACGTCGGCTCCACCAAGCAGCTGGCCGAGGTGCTGTTCGACCACCTGGGGCTTGAACCGCCCAAGAAGACCGCCACCGGCGCCCGCAGCACCGACAACGAGGTGCTGGAGGAGCTGGCCGCGCAGAAGAACGGCGAGGATGGCGATGCCAGCGGCACTGACAGCGACAACGTGGCAAAGGGCGCGGAAATCGCCGGCCTGGTGCTGCAATGGCGCATGCTGATGAAGCTGAAGTCCACCTACTGCGATGCGCTGATCCAGCACGTGAACCCGGACACGGGCCGCGTGCACACCAGCTACTCGCTGGCCGCCACCACCACCGGCAGGCTCGCCTCCACCGACCCCAACCTGCAGAACATCCCTGTGCGCACCGAGGAGGGCCGCAAGATCCGCGCCGCCTTCATCGCGCCGAAGGGCTGCCGCCTCCTTTCTGCCGACTATTCGCAGATCGAGCTGCGCATCCTCGCCCACGTGGCCGACGTGAAGCGCCTGCAGCAGGCCTTCCGCGACGGCGAGGACATCCACGCCCGCACCGCCGCGGAGATGTTCGAGGTGCCGGTGGATCAGGTGGACGCCAACCTCAGGCGCAAGGCCAAGACCATCAACTTCGGCATCATCTACGGCATCTCCGCCCACGGCCTGGCGCGGCGGCTGGACATCCCGCGGGAGGAGGCGGCGCAATACATCAGGCTCTATTTCAGCCGCTTCCCGGAAATTCGCGACTACATGGAGCGCATCAAGGCCTTCGCGAAAGAGCACGGCTACGTGGAGACGCTGTTCGGCAGGCGCGTGCACGTGCCGGGCATTGCCGCCTCCAACCCCTCGCGCCGCGCCTATGCCGAGCGCGCCGCCATCAACGCGCCGATGCAGGGCTCCGGGGCCGACATCATCCGCCGCGCCATGATCCGCATGCCGCAGGCCCTGCGCGATGCCGGGCTTGGCGAGGTGAAGATGCTGCTGCAGGTGCACGACGAGCTGGTGTTCGAGGTGCCGGAGGCGCTGCTGGAAGAAACCGCGAAAGTGGTTGCCCGCACCATGAGCACGGCACATGAGCCGGTGCTGGCGCTGAAGGTGCCGCTGGTGGTGGATGTCGGCAGCGGCCACAACTGGGAAGAGGCGCATTGACCGGGCAGGCGGCAGGCATCGGTTGATCCGGTATCTGCCAGCCTGTGCAGCAGGCTGAAAAC
>Ga0256839_1002409_pt1 | contig 20847 bp, 13 predicted proteins | sample 354166metaG_FD_185968 | JGI IMG/M metagenome (GOLD analysis project Ga0256839, IMG submission 185968) | Hydrothermal vent microbial communities from Mid Atlantic Ridge, Atlantic Ocean - 354-166 | ecosystem: Environmental > Aquatic > Marine > Hydrothermal vents | place: Atlantic Ocean: Mid... | reverse complement strand
TCTGAGACCGGCGGCGCAGGATTTCTCCCTGCGGTCGAAATGACAGGGTGGTGAGGTCGGAATGACGCTTCTTTGTCATTCCGGGCGCAGCGGGGAATCTGAGACCGGCGGCGCAGGATTTCTCCCTTTGGTCGAAATGACAGGGTGGTGAGGTCGGAATGACGCTTCTTTGTCATTCCGAGCACAGCGGGGAATCTGAGACCGGCGGCGCAGGATTTCTCCCTGCGGTCGAAATGACAGGGTGGTGAGGTCGGAATGACGCTTCTTTGTCATTCCGAGCGTAGCGAGGAATCTGAGACCGGCGGCGCAGGATTTCTCCCTGCGGTCGAAATGACAGGGTCCTTTGTCATTCCGAGCGCAGCGAGGAATCTGAGACCGCTGGCGCAGGATTTCTCCCTTTGGTCGAAATGACACGGTCCTTTGTCATTCCGGGCGCAGCGAGGAATCTGAGACCGGAGACACAGGATTTCTCCCTTTGGTCGAAATGACACGGTCCTTTGTCATTCCGAGCGCAGCGAGGAATCTGAGACCGCTGGCGCAGGATTTCTCCCTGCGGTCGAAATGACAGGGTGGTGAGGTCGGAATGACGCTTCTTTGTCATTCCGGGCGCAGCGGGGAATCCGAGACCGGCGGCGCAGGATTTCTCCCTTTGGTCGAAATGACAGGGTGATGTGGTCGCAATGACAAGGAGACTCCGGCCCTCGGTGCCTGTATCCAGGCCGCTTTACTATCGATTGTCTTAGTAATGATAAGGATGCGATAAGGAGATTGCGGTTATGATGGCCGTCATGGCAAGGCCAGTGCCTGTTCAAGTGGCAGGGACGGTGTGACAAGCGATCTGTTGCACGAAGGGGAGACCATGAGACTGCTGCTGGTGGAAGACGACGAGATGCTGGGTCATGGCGTGCAGGCCGGCCTGGCCCAGGCCGGTTTTGCGGTGGACTGGGTGAAGGACGGCGAGGCGGCGGAACTCTTTCTCGGTGCCGAAGAATACGATCTTCTGATCCTGGACCTGGGCCTGCCCAGGCGCGATGGCATGGAGGTCCTGCGCAATCTGCGCAATGCAGGCAAGGATCTGCCTGTGCTCATCCTCACGGCCCGTGATGCCGTGGAGGACCGGGTGCAGGGGCTGGACAGCGGTGCCGACGACTATCTCATCAAGCCCTTCGATCTCGATGAGCTGGGCGCGCGGGTGCGCGCCTTGCTGCGCCGCCGCGGCGGGCGAGCCATGCCGGTGATCCGCCACGGCGAGATCGAGCTGGATCCCGCTTCCCATACGGTTACCCAGGCGGGGCGGGTGGTGGACATCTCGCCGCGCGAGTTCGCGCTGTTGCAGGAACTGCTGGAGAACCGGGGCAGGGTCCTGTCGCGCAGCCAGCTGGAGCGCAGCCTCTATTCCTGGAAGGACGAAGTGGACAGCAACGCCGTCGAGGTCCACATCCATCACCTGCGCAAGAAACTGGGCAGTGATCTGATCCGGACCGTGCGCGGTGTCGGTTACGTGATCGACAAGGTGCGATGAGCCTCTCCATCCGGAACCGCCTCCTGGTCACGCTGCTGCCGGTGACCTTCCTGGTATGGGTCCTGGTGGTCGCCATCATCTATGCCGGCACCCGTCACGAGGTGGACGAACTGATCGATGCCCAGCTGGTGCAGTCGGCGCGCATCCTGCTCAATGTCCTCAGCCACGAGTTCTACGAGGAGGATGCGTTCCGCAGGAAGATCTACGATCATCCCTTCAGTATCAGCCAGACCCTGGGCGTCTTCTCCCACAAGTACGAGCAGAAACTGGCCTTCCAGATGTGGCTGCCGCCGGGGCGCCTGGGCCTGCGTTCCCAGAGCGCGCCCGAGTTCCCCATGACGGAACTGGCCAACGGTTTCAGCATCCGCGTCATCGACGGCCAGGAATGGCGGGTCTACGCCGTCACCAGCGAGGCGGACGGCATGCAGGTACAGGTGGCGGAGAGCATCGCCTTGCGTAACCAGCTTCGCAACGAAATCGCCCTGCGCATCCTCGTTCCCATGTTGCTGGCATTACCGGTGCTGGGGGGGCTCATCTGGTACGGTGTGGGCCGGGCCACGCGCCCGCTGCGCGAGATCGCCGCGGACGTGGAACAGCGCCGGCTCGACCGGCTCAATCCCATCACCGAGCAGGATGTCCCCCTGGAGGCCCAGCCGCTGGTCAATGCCTTGAACGCCCTCTTCCGCCGCCTCCAGCAGTCCTTCGAGAACGAGCGGCGCTTCACCGCCGATGCCGCCCACGAATTGCGCACCCCCCTGGCGGCGCTCAAGACCCAGGCCCAGGTGGCATTGCGGGCCGGTGACGACGAGGTCAGGCAGGCGGCGCTGCGCCAGGTCATTGCCGGTGTGGACCGGGCCACGCACATGGTACAGCAGTTGCTGACCCTCGCCCGCCTGGATCCTCGCGGGGCTGTTCCGGCACGCCAGACGGTGGATCTGCGGGATGTCGTCAGGGGCGTGCTGGCGGAGGTGGCCAGTGAGGCGCTGGCCAAGGACATCGAGCTGGGCCTGGAGGCGCCAGCGGCCTGCCCGGTGCGGGGCGAGGAGGGCATGCTGGCGATCCTGGTGCGCAACCTGGTGGACAACGGCATCAAGTATACGCCCGCCGGGGGCCGGGTGGAGGTGCGCTTGACGATGCGTGACAGGCGGACGGTGCTGACGGTGGCCGACAGCGGCCCCGGTGTCGCGCCCGAGAGCAGGCAGCGCATCTTTGAGCGTTTCTATCGCAATCTGGATTCCAGGCCGGGTGCCCAGAGTCCGGGCACGGGCCTGGGGCTGTCCATCGTCAAGCGCATCGCGGAGCTGCACGACGCGGAAATCCGTCTCGATGACTCGCCCCTGGGCGGGCTGCTGGTGGAGGTCTTGTTCCCCGTGTGTGACGAACGGCGGGCCGTTCAGCCGCAGCCCTCGCAGCCTTCCCGCCCCGCCCCCGGCGGCGCCGCGCCGGGCCCTGCCTGAGCGCCGGATCTGCCGGCCCGGAGAGCCCCGGGGCGGGATTCCCCGGGGCGGGATTCCCCGGGGCGTGGTTCCTCGCCGGGCAGTTTCTGGAAGACCAGCATGCCTGCCACCATGGCGGCGACGAAGGCCAGGACCGGCGTCGTGCCGCTCACCGAGGCCACCAGCGCCGGTCCCGGGCAGTAGCCGGACAGCCCCCAGCCCACACCGAACAGGGCCGCACCGCCCAGGAGGCGTGCATTGATGGCCCGCCGCGAAGGGATGACGAAGGCCTCTTCCAGCAAGGGACGGCGGCGGCGCAGGGTGAGGCGGTAGAGCAGGAGGTTGACACCCACCGCGCCTCCCATCACAAAGGCCAGGCTGGGGTCCCAGTCACCGAAGATGTCCAGAAAGGCGATGACCTTGGTGGGCTGGGTCATGCCTGCCACGCCCAGGCCCAGGGCGAACAGCACACCGCACAGATAGACGGCCAGCAGCCGCATCACGATCCTGCTCCAATGACGTGGCGGACCAGGTAGACGGTGAGCATGCCGCTGCCCATGAAGACCAGCGTGGCGACAATGGAACGGGCCGAGAGCCGGCTGATGCCGCAGATGCCGTGGCCGCTGGTACATCCCCGGCCCAGGCTGGCGCCGTATCCCACCAGAAAGCCGGCCAGGATCAGCAGGCCCAGGGGCGCCGGGCTCGGCACGGCCAGCGACCCGGGGTGCCATGCCAGGAGGATCAGCCCGCCGCTCAACAGGCCGAGCAGAAATACGCCCCGCCAGGCCTTGCCGGGCCGACGCGGATAGAGCAGTTCGGCGGTGATGTTGCTGATGCCCAGGATCTTGCCGTTGAGGAAGAACAGGGCCGCAGCTGCGAGTCCGATCAGGATGCCCCCCATGAGGGAACTCAGAGGTGTGAAGTTTTCCATGAGCAATGGACCGCTGTTTGGACCAGGACGAAAAGTATACCATGGCGCAGTTTATCAGCCCTATTGAGATTGACCTGCAATGCATATGACATGAACGGCCCGGACAGAACGATGAGAAATCCGGGGGCAGTGGCGCGGGATTTCTCCCTTCGGTCGAAATGACACCGCTTTGTCATTCTGAGCGCAGCGAGGAATCCGAGACCGCCGGCACAGGATTTCTCCCTGCGGTCGAAATGACACGGTCCTTTGTCATATCCGGGCGTAGCGAGGAATCCGAGACCGCCGGCACAGGATTTCTCCCTTCGGTCGAAATGACACGGTCCTTCGTCATTCCGGGCGCAGCGGGGAATCCGAGACTGCTGACCAGGATTTCTCCCTTCGGTCGAAATGACACGGTCCTTTGTCATTCCGAGCACAGCGAGGAATCTGAAACCGCTGGCGCAGGATTTCTCCCTTTGGTCGGAATGACAGGGTCCTTTGTCATTCCGAGCACAGCGAGGAATCTGAAACCGCTGGCGCAGGATTTCTCCCTTTGGTCGGAATGACACGGTCCTTCGTCATTCCGGGCGCGGTGAGGCATCCGAGACCGTCGGCACGGGATTTCTCCCTTCGGTCGAAATGACACGGTCCTTTGTCATTCCGAGCACAGCGAGGAATCTGAAACCGCTGGCGCAGGATTTCTCCCTTTGGTCGGAATGACAGGGTCCTTTGTCATTCCGGGCGCAGCGGGGAATCCGAGACCGCCGGCGCAGGATTTCTCCCTTTGGTCGAAATGACACGGTCCTTTGTCATTCCGAGCACAGCGAGGAATCCGAGACCGCCGGCGCAGGATTTCTCCCTTCGGTCGGAATGACGCGGTCCTTCGTCATTCCGGGCGCGGTGAGGAATCCGAGACCGCCGGCGCAGGATTTCTCCCCTCGGTCGAAATGACACGGTCCTTTGTCATTCCGGGCGCAGCGGGGAATCCGAGACTGCTGACCAGGATTTCTCCCTTCGGTCGAAATGACAGGTGAGGGGGGCGAAATGACAGGTGAGGGGGTCGAAATGACAGGGGAGTGAGGTCGAAATGACAGGGTGGTGTGGTCGGAATGACACTTCTTGAGTAAGTCCGGCAGACTCCAGGAGTCTGTCGGATTTAGGCGATCGTAGCGAGCACGGTGGGAGAGCGAGCACGAATCTTCACGATTGCGAGGCGCATAGTGGGACTACGCAACGAGAAATCGGGGAGATTCGGGCCGCTCTCCCACCAGCGCAGTAGATCAGTCCTAAGTCCGGCAGACTCCTAGAACAGGTGGCTGTACATGACCTGCCAGTTAAGCTGGCTGTGGCGCGTCTCTATGCCCGTCACCGGGTTGGTGGCGGTGACCTCCGGCGCGTAGCTGAGGGCGAAATTGACCCCCTGGCGTGTGTTGAAGGCATATTCCACGCCTGCCGTGTAATGGTTTTCCACGATGGCGGGAAACAGATAGAGCAAGGTACGGTCGGGCACGGGATTGTCGGCTATGTTGACGCCGGTACGCAGTGTGAGCTGCGAGGTGGCCTTGAGGGCCACGCCGGCGTGGACCACCACCTGATCCTGCCAGTCCTGGGGCATGACGGCCTTCAGGGTGAGATTGGCAAAGGCCCCGTTTTGTGGTGAACCATCGGTCTTGAAGTCCATGCTGAAGCTTTTCATGGCATCGGACCAGTTGATGTGCTTCACGTCGGCCGTGATGAACCACTGTTCGCTGGCCTGCCAGGCCAGGCCGGCAGCGAGCATGGCAGGCCAGCTGAAGTCCTTGATGACAATGTCGCCGCGCAGGGGAAACACCGCATCCACGTAACTGCCGCTCAAGGGGGCGCCGCTCAGGTAACCGCTGTCCGCGCTCACGGCCATGTTGACGCGGGCCCTGCCGTCGAACTTGTCCAGCTGTACCTTGGCGTGATAAGTGGCGCCGAAGCGCAAGCGCTCGTCGAAGCGATAGACCAGGCCGATCTTGGCGGCGAAGCCCGTGGTGCGGGCCTTGCCGGTGAAATCGTTGTTGTCGGAGAAGTCGAAATAGCCGTAATAGACGTCATTGACGGCGCCGCTGGTCATGGCGGCCTGCAGGGCAGCCATCATGTTGCCGCCGATGAGCCCCTGGCCTGCCATGTCTCCCATCTGCTTGCCGGACATGACCATCTGCAGGTCCATGGTGGCCCATACGAAGTCGGCGGTGCCGCCCAGGATGAGCCGGTCCGTGACCTCATACGCGAGCGGCAGCATGAGCCGTCCCACGCCGATTTCCGTGCGTTCCTGCAGGCTCCCGGCGGCGGCGATGGTGCCGGCCGAGGGACTGCCGGCACCGGTGAAGGTGTTGCCGCCGCTCATGAGATTGGCCGCGAGGGTGGCGCCCGGGCCGATGTCGAATTCCGTGCCCATGCCGCCCTGGGCGAAGGAGGCGATGCCATAGCTCAGGCGTCCCTGTTTCCTGCTCCAGCCGAAGGCCGGCATGTAGAAGGCGTCGGCATCCGAGGTCCAGTCCATGGCACCCTGCCGCGACTGCACGTCGGGCCCGAGGAAGCCCAGGGCCAGATCCAGGCGTGCCCCCTGGGCCGCCAGTCCCAGGGTGGCGGGATTGTTGATCACGGCGGCGGTGCCATTGTCGTAGGCCATGGAGGCGCCGCCCAGTCCCAGGGCGATGGGTCCATAGCCCTCCATGTTCATGCCGTTGGTGGCCTGTGCCAGGTGGGGCATGATGAGGACTGAAAGGGTGGCCAGGAGGTGCGTGAAGACGGTTTTTTTCATGGGGATCTTACCTGCTGCGCTTGTTCTTGGTTTTTTTATTGGATCGCATTCCGGGTTGCCGGTACCGCTGCTCTCGCGGCTTGTGAGACCTGGTGAGCCCTGGCGATTCCTGGCGTGAAGACAGCGCCACGGGGCGGTGTCCTGAAGGATCTGCCTTGGCGGATCCGCCAGGCAGGAGTGGCTATCCGTGTCGTTCCGCCTTGCCGGGTCACCCGGAACCAGAAACAGAGCGAAACACTAGCATATTCCCGATTTTGATATAAATATCAAAATCTTTTATGCATATAAGGATTGGTTATATTGTGCAGGCGCTCTGTCCGTCAGCCCGATGCTCCCTTGCCAGGGCGAGGCAGGCGCGAGACGGGGCGGGTTTCGGTGGGAAATTGCCTGCTGAGCTGTTCGGCCAGGACCGAGAGCAGGGTGGACAGCACGGTTTCCGTGATGAGGTCCGCGTGGACATGATAGTAGTGCAAGAGGCAGCGCACGGGTTCATGGATAGCGCTGCGTTGCCGGTGTTCGAAATCGGTCCACGCCAGCACGGGCAGGTCATAGAGGGTGCGATCGACACAGACCCAGGCCTTGGCGTCCACGATCACGTCCATGCCCCGCAGACCGGGCAGTGCCATGCGGATGGGGCTGCCCAGGCGGAGCAGTCCCAGGCGAACCTGGTTGTAGCGGCCTCCCTCGATTTCGGTGCTGATGGTTCTCAGCTTGGGTACGTCTTCTATTCTGGACTTCATCCGTATTTTTCCCTTGGCTAGTCGGCGCTGCTATGGGATGTAACGGCCGGGGTGGGCCGATCCTGAAGAAGCAGTGCGCGTCTTTCCGCCGGCTGTGGCAGGGCAATGGCCAAGATTGTTACCATGGCTCAGGAGCAGACTGGAGAGGGTCAAGCATGGCGGGCGAGTGGAAGTCGAGTATGAAAACAGGGGTCGCTCTGAAGGTCGCATTACTGTCGATTGTCTTGGTCTATGCCATGGCCGCCTGGGCGGAAGGCCCCTACAACCGGGTGGAGTTCAGCGTCACGGCGAGCCGTGAAGTGCCCAATGATCTGGGGCGGGCCGTGCTCCGGGTGGAGGCCGAACACGAGGATGCGGTGGCCCTGGGAGACGAGGTGAACGAACGCATGCGCTGGGCCCTGGCGCAATTGCAGGCCTTTCCCGCCGTGGAGCCGCGTACCGGGACTTACCAGATCCGTGGCGTCTTCAACAAGAACCGTTTCAGTCACTGGCGCGCATTCCAGTTCCTGGAGCTGCGCAGCAGCGATGCCGTACAGCTGGGCGCCGCCCTGGGCCGTCTCCAGTCCCGCCTGCAGATACAGGCCATGGGCTTCGAGGTTTCCCCGCCGCGCCGCCGTGCCGTCGAGGACGAACTTATCGGCGCAGCCCTGGCCTCGTTCCAGGCGCGCGCCACCCTGATCCGTGACAATTTCGGTGCCCGCGACTACCGACTCGTCAACCTGGTGGTCTCCACGTCGGGACAGGGTACGGCCCCTGAGCCCTCCGTGACCAGGATACAGCGCCTTGAGCGGGGGAGAGCCGTGCAACCGCCCGCCATGGCGGCCGGCAAGAGCGAGGTCACCGTGACCGTCAGTGGCATGATAGAGCTGGATTGAGTCCGGACCGCAAAACGACGGGTGACGGCGCGTGCAACCCTGGCGCCCCTGCCCATGACGGCGCCGGTCACGGGGCGGCCTCGTAGAACGCGGAAAATTGACTGATGGAATACCAGATCCTGGAAGAGATCCTTCTCCTGCTGCTGGTGGCGGTGATCGCGGTCAGCATCTTTCACCGCCTGCGTCTGCCCGCCGTGCTGGCCTATCTCAGCGTGGGCGTGGTGGTGGGGCCTTCCGGCGGCGGCTGGATCAGCGATACCGAGGACATCCACCTGCTGGCCGAGTTCGGGGTGGTGTTTCTGTTGTTCACCATCGGCCTGGAGTTTTCCCTCTCCCAGCTGGTGGCCATGCGTCGCGAGGTGCTGGGGCTGGGCGGTGCCCAGGTGCTGGCGACCGCGCTGCTGGGCGGGTTCTCAGCCTGGCTGCTGGGCGTGAGTCCGGGAGGGGCCGTGGTGGCCGGGGGGGCGGTGGCCCTGTCGTCCACCGCCATCGTCGTCAAGCAGCTTGCCGAGCGCGTGGAACTCAGCTCCCGTCACGGGCGCCTGTCGGTGGGTATCCTCCTTTTCCAGGACGTGGCGGTGGTGCCTTTTCTCATCATCATTCCCGCGCTGGCCGTGGGTGCCGGGTCCTCCGTGACCGTGGAACTGGGCTGGGCCCTGACCAAGGGCGTGGCCGTCGTGGCGCTGATGATCGCCGTGGGACACTGGCTGCTGCGGCCGTTGTTTCACGAGATCGCCGTTTCCCGATCCGCTGAGCTGTTCACGCTGACCGCCCTGTTGTTCACCCTCGCCGCGGCCTGGCTCACCAACCTGGCCGGCCTGTCTTTGGCCCTGGGTGCCTTTCTCGCGGGCATGATGCTGGGTGAGACCGAGTTCCGCCACCAGGTGGAGTCCGATATCCGGCCCTTCCGCGATGTCCTTCTGGGCCTGTTCTTCATCACCGTGGGCATGCTGCTGGACATCGCCAGCCTGATGGCCCTGCTGCCCCATATCGTGCTGCTGACCCTGGCCATGATGGTGGGCAAGGCCCTGATCATCATTGCCGTGGGCCGCCTCATGGGCGTGGAACTCGGCGTGGCCGTGCGCACCGGGGTGGTGCTGGCCCAGGGCGGGGAATTCGGCTTCGCCCTCATCTCGCTGGCCCTGGCCGATGGCGTGATGGATCCCCATACCGCCCAGGTGCTCCTGGCGGCGGTGATCCTCAGCATGGCGCTGACCCCCTTTCTGATCCATTTCAACGGCCTCATCGCCAAGCGTGTCGCAGGTACGGGCTACCTGGGGCAACGCGAGGACGTGGTGCGTGAAGTGGTGGCGCAGGCGGGGGGCTTGAAGGACCATACCATCCTGTGCGGCTATGGCCGCATCGGCCAGAACCTGGCCCGCTTTCTGGAACGGGAGCAGCTTCCCTACCTGGCCCTGGACCTGGATCCGGTGCGGGTCCGGGATGCGCGCACCGCCGGGGAACCCGTGACCTACGGGGATGCCACGCGCGGCGAGATTCTCCAGGCGGCGGGGCTGGAACGGGCCCGTGTCCTGGTGGTCACCTTCGCCGACACCCATGGGGCCTTCAAGATCCTCCCCATTGCCCGGCGCCTGCGCCCCGACATTCCCCTCCTGGTGCGGGCACGCGATGACAGCCACCTGGAAGAACTGCTGGCTGCGGGGGCCACGGAGGTCATTCCCGAGACCTTCGAGGCGAGCGTGATGATCGCCTCCCACCTGCTCTATCTGCTGGGCGTGCCGGTGACCCGCATCGCCCGCCAGATCCAGGACGTGCACGAGCAGCGCTTCCAGATCCTGCGCGAGGTCTTCCACGGGCAGGAGCCGGAACAGGTCTCGGCGGGACGGGGAGGCGGCCACCTGGAGACCCTGGTCCTGGAGAAAGGCGCGCAGGCCATCGGGCATAGGCTGGGAGAATACGACCTGGCGCGCCATGGCGTCATCGTGACGGCGGTGCGCCGAGGTGGCATCAGGGGGTATGAGCCTTCACCGGACCTGGTGCTCCAGGCAGGGGATGTGCTGATCCTGTACGGTCCCCTGGAGGGGTTGAAGACAGTGCGGCGCATGCTCGTCTGAAAAGAATTGCGCTTTTTCCTGGATTCCGGCCTTGCAGGCCTTCATCCAGACGGCACAATATCCCCTGGTTCTCATGCGTTCTCACGCCTGGCCCGCCATGGCCAGCAATTCCTCACCGATGAAGTGTCGCCGCCAGCCCTGGCACACGCGCAGGCCTTGCTCGCCCCGTACCAGCCGTTCCAGCTCCCGCCGCCCCGTGACGGTCCGGGGTTCGATGCCGGCTTCCCGGCAGCGGTGCCGGAGGTGCGCCTGGAGGCGACGGACCTGCGCCAGTTCCTGTGCGCTGGGGCGCCGGGGTGCCGGTGCCTGGACGAACCCCGCGACGAAACCGGCGTGATCGTCACGGGACAGTGGTGCCAGGAGGGCCAGGAGTTCGTTCAGGGCGGCATCGCCGAGGTTCTGGTCGGCGCAGAGGCGCGCAAGCCTTTCTCTGCTGGCGGGTTGCTCCCGTGCGATGGCCAGCAGCAGGTCGTCGCGCAGTATCCAGCCGCGGGGGCGGTTTTCCGCCTCGGCCCGGCGTTCGCGCCAGGCCGCCAGGAGACGCAGGGCAGCCTGTTGGGCAGGCGGCAGGAAGCGCCCGTTCTTGAAACGCAGCCAGGCGGCTTCGGGGTCAGGCCGGTAACGCGCCGGATCGCTGAGCCGCTCAAAATCCTCATCCAGCCAGTCGAGGCGGCCCCGTTCTCTGAGGGCGTCACGCATGAGGGGGTAGAGGCGGGCCAGATAGACCACATCATCCGCCGCATAGGCCAGTTGTTCGGGACTCAGGGGCCGGCGCCGCCAGTCCGTGCGGGTCTGGCTCTTGGTCAGCCGGATGCCGAGTAATGCCGCCACCAGGTCTCCGTAGCCCAGCTGATCGCGGTATCCCAGCAGGGGGGCCGCCACCTGGGTGTCGAAAAGGGGGCGCAAGGGTGTCTCGTCCAGGCCATACAGCACTTCCAGATCCTGGACGGCGCTGTGAAAGACTTTCGTCCGCGCGGGATCGTGGAGAATCTCCAGGAGGGGGGTGAGATCCCCCAGGCGCAGGGTGTCGATGCAGGCGCACAGGCCGGGGACGGCCACCTGAAGCAGGCAGAGGGTGGGACGGTAGGTCCGCTCCCGGTGGAACTCCGTGTCCAGCGCAAGCCAGGGAGACTGGCGCAGGCGCCGGCACAGGGTCTCCAATTGGGCCGGGGTTTCGATGAGCGGAGGTGGGGGGTGCTTCATTCCCTCAATAATAGCGTACTGATTTTTATAATAAAAATTACATCCTGCGCGGCCGGCGTACGGCTGGAGTGCAAATCGCCACCGCCGTGCGCATGGTCCCCCCGCCGGATTTGACCTATAATATTCCAAGTATAACAACAGGTTTTATCCCTCGCCCCCTTCTTCTTGTAAATACAGGGACTCAGCGGCGTCGCCGCGTGTCTGCTTACCCTCTGGAGATGGTATGCGCCGCTGGTTGGCTTCTCTCATCGTCATAGTCGTCAGTTTTTTGACAATCGTCCTGGCGGATCAATACCTGCGCACCCAGGAGCTGGCCCGCAACGAAAGCCAGCTCCAGAGGGAGCTGCAGCTGGTGGCCTCACGGCTCGGCAATGTCCTGCGCGAGGCGGGTGTCCGCCTCTCGCTTTTCGCCGCCCGCCTGGGGACCGATCCCGAGTTTCTCGACCTGCAGCGTTTCGATGAGCTTGCGGCCCGTCTGATCGAGGGCCAGGCCTACCTGAGGCGGGTGGTTTTCGTGGACGTGGCGGGGCAGGTGCAGCATGCCTATCCCCCATACACGGGTCCGGGAGCGGAAGTGGGCGCGGAGACAGTGGGGCGGCGACTGGCCCTGCCGCAGGCCCTGGCGCTGGAGCGTCCCTTGCTGCTGGACGGCGGGCAGGCGCCGGCCTGGTGGGTGGCCGTTCCGCGGCGCGGCCGCCTGGGGGGCGCTCTGTGGGGTAGGCTGGACCTGGAGCGCATGCTGGCGGCGGTGAGCGGCAATGTGGATCAACGCCTCGTCTTCCAGTTGCTCGGCGAGGAGGACATGCTGGCGGGCGGGCGGATCACGCGGGATGACGAATTTCACACCGTGACGCTTCAAGTGGGAGAGGGCACCTGGACCCTGGTGGCGGCCTGGCGCGAGGGCGTGCCGCCACCCGACCGGGTATTGCGCAGTTTTCTCTGGCTGCTGGGCACGCTGTTCATGCTCAGCGCCCTGACCCTGGTCAATCGCCATTTCGATCATGCCCGGGGGATGGCGCTGGCCGTCTCGGGGCGTATCCGCGCCCTGCGCGAGGAGATACGGCGCCTGGGCAGTGAACTGCAGCGCCGGCTTCGGGAGGAGCAGGCGCTGGAGCAGCGTCAGCGCGAGCTGGAGCAACTCCTGGCCCACTGTCCAGGCGGCCTGTTTCTCACCGATGGCCGCGGCGATTTCGTCCATGTCAGCGAGGGCTGGTGCCGGCTGACCGGCCTGACCCGCGAGCAGTCCCTGGGGCGCGGGTGGATGAAGGGGCTGGAAGGGCGTGACAAGGAGGCGGTCCTGGCACGCTGGTATGGGGCGGTGCGCAACGGCGCCCCCTACCACGACGAGGTCCGCTTCCGCCACCCCGGCGGCCGGCTGGTGCGGGTGATGCTTCAGGCCGAGCCCCTGCGGGAGGAGGGCGTCGTGAAGGGCTATGCGGGGGTGGCGGTGGGCGTCGGGGAGCGCCAGGGCAAGGCGCCGCAAGCGCCCGCCACGGGCGAGTGGCGGGCCGTGCTGGACCGTCTGCCGACGCCCTATTTCCGCGTCGACGAGGCGGGCCGCCTCGTCCAGGTCTCCCGTTCCGCCGAGTCCCTGCTGGGATACCGCCAGGACGAATTGCGGGGCATGCCGGTGGCGCGGCTGTGTTGCAGTGACAGGGAGCGCCGGCGCCTGTTGCGCAGGCTGGCGAAGGAAGGCGCGGTGCGGGCGTTCGAGTTGCGCCTGCGCCACCGTCACGGCGAGGTGGTCTGGGTGGCCGTCAGTGCCCGGCGTCTCGATGGGGGCGTGGAGGGCACGGTCAGCGACATCGGCGAGCGCAAGGCGGCGGAGGCCCAGATGGCCAAGCTCTCGCAGGCCCTGGAACAGTCCGCCGATGCCGCGGTCATCACCGATCCCCGGGGCATCGTCGAATACGCCAACCCGGCCTTCGAGAAGCTCAGCGGCTATCGTCGCGAGGAGATCGTCGGGCGCAACATCAGCCTGCTCAAGTCCGGCAAGCACGATCGCGACTTCTACGCCCGCCTGTGGCGCACCATCCTGGACGGCGAGGTGTTCCGCGAAGTGTTCATCAATCGCCGGAAGGATGGATCGCTGTATTACGAGCAGAAGACCATCACGCCCATCAAGGACGCGCGGGGACGGATCACCCATTTCGTTTCCACCGGGCAGGATGTCACGCGCCGCATGGCCAGGCAGCAGCGACTGCGTTTCATGGCCGAACACGACATCCTCACCGAACTGCCTCACCGGGGACTGTTCATGGAGATGCTCGGCAAGGCCCTGGCCAAGGCGCGCCTGCACCAGCGCCAGGTGGCGGTGATGTTCCTGGACATGGATTGTTTCAAGGAGATCAACGATACCTTCGGGCACGACGCAGGGGACCAGGCCCTGAAGATTTATGCACGCCGCCTCCAGGCCGCGGTGCGGGAGGAAGACGTGGTGGCACGCATCGGCGGCGATGAGTTCGCCATCCTGGTAGACGACATGACGGGCACTGATGCCATCGCGCGCATCGCCCGCAAGATCATCGATTCCGTGGCCCCGCCCATCGTCATCGACGGCCAGGAGATCATGCTCACGGTGAGCATCGGTATCAGCGTGTTTCCGGACGATGGCGAGGATGCGGAAACCCTGCTCAAGCATGCGGACATGGCCATGTACCAGGCCAAGGACCTGGGGCGCAACAATTTCCAGTTCTTCTCGGCCGACATGCGGGCCAGGGCACTGGAACGCATCACCATGGAGAGCAGCCTGCGCCACGCTCTGGAGCGCGACGAGTTCCTCCTGCATTATCAGCCCCAGCTCGACCTGCGGGACGGGCGGGTGTGCGGTGTCGAGGCCCTGCTGCGCTGGCAGCATCCCGAGCTGGGGCTGCTCTCGCCGGGAGACTTCGTGCCGCTGCTGGAGGAATCGGGCCTCATCGCACCGGTGGGGGAATGGGTGCTGGCCACCGCCTTTGCCCAGGGGCATGCCTGGCATGAGGCCGGATTCGATGACCTGCACATTTCGGTCAATCTCTCCAGCCGCCAGTTCAACGATCCCGGCTTCATCGACAGGGTGGCGGCCATCATCGAGGACAGCGGCATCGATCCGTCCCTGCTCGAACTGGAACTGACCGAGAGCGTGATCATGCGCAACAGCCGCGCCACCAACATGGCCCTGGAGGGGCTGGACAGAATGGGAGTGAAATTCTCCATCGACGACTTCGGCACCGGTTACTCGTCGCTTTCGTATCTGAAGCGTTTTCCCATCGATACCCTGAAGATCGACCGCAGTTTCGTCCGCGATGTCAATGAAAGCGCCGACGATGCCGCCATCGTCGCGGCCATCATCGGCATGGGGCACAACATGAATCTCAAGGTGATCGCGGAAGGGGTGGAACAGCCGTCCCAGCTGGATTTCCTGCGCCGGCAGGGTTGCGACGCCATCCAGGGTTACCTGTTCAGCCAGCCCCTGCTGCCCGGGAGCATGACCCGCCTGCTGCGGGAGAAACGGGGCGCAAGGCAGGCTATTGCGTCAGATCCCTGATCTGGGTCTGAATGCGCTGGTTGCGTTCCAGGGCCTCGGTGAGTTCCGCCCGGCCGTCCCGCTGCCGGGCCAGCCGCTCGTGGACCTGGCGGCGGCTCAGCAGGGGATAGTCGTCGGGCCAGGCCAGGCGCGCCGTTTCGATGGGCGCATCCAGCACGATGCGGATGATTTCGTGGCTGATGCCGCCGTCGGCGCGCACAGTGCGCAGGGGCAGGCCGAGGGCCTCGTAACGGTCGTCGATGGTGTCCGCCGCCACGTCGCAGGGGTCGGCGTCGCTGAACAGCAGGTTGTGGCGTGCCTCGTCCGTGGGATCGGAGAGGCGGGCGACGGTGGCGAGGAAACGGCGGATGCGGGGATCGGCGGCCGCGGCCGGCGCGAGGTATTCGTCGAAACAGTGCCTGCCCGCCACGCTCACCTGGTAGCGCACCGTGGCGTATCCGTGCAGGGTGGGGCCGGGCCCCAGTTCATGGAGGCGCACTTCCGGCAGGGGCGGTCGCGAAGCCGCGGCGGCGTGGGCGGAACGCGGGACGAAAGGCGTGGCGAGATCCATCACCAGGCGCTGTGCCGTATCGACTGCGAAGGCCTGGCGGTTCGCCAGGTCGATGATCATGTAGCCATCAGCGATGGCATTGTCGATGCGGGCCCGGTCGTCCTGGATGAGCACGGTGCTGTGCCGCCCCTGTTCATCGACGCTTTCGATGAGCACGCCGCTCGCGGCGGCCAGGCCGGGGAGCAGGCCGGCAATCACGACGAAAAGCACGGAATGCAAGCACATGCGAAGGCGTGTAGCGTCTGGCGACAAGTCCCGTAACATCAATTTGTTTGCCTTAAGTATCGAGAATTACCTGAATCCATGACATGGGTAGCCCGGATGGAGCGAAGCGAAATCCGGGGCCGATTCTCCGCCTCATCAGCACGCCTCAGAGCGAAAAGACTTCCAGATCGTCGATCTCCAGGGTCCTGCCGGCGGCCGAGCTGGTAATCACCGCGAGGCTCGCCCCTTCGGGTCCGAAATAACGCCGGCCGACACGTTGCAGGTCTTCCAGCGTCACATCCAGCACCCGCTGGCGATAGGCCTGGCGCTGTTGGGGCGTGCGTCCGAACAGGGTGTTGTGAAAGACGTCCTTGGCCTCGCCCGCGGGTGAGCCGGGTTTGTCGATCTGGCCGATGACGCCGAGGATGGCCTCCTCCACCTCGCGCCATTCGTGGGGTTCGTTGAGCAGCCAGTCGATGGCGCGGTCGAAATCCGCCAGGGTTTCTTCCAGGCGCGGGTCCCGATAGGAATAGAAGCGGAAGGCGGCATTGTCGGCGTCGTGGCTCGCGCCGCCCCCATAGGCCCCGCCCTGTTCGCGGATGGCGCGGTGCAGGTAGCCGTTGCGCAGGAAGCCGGCGAGCACGTCCAGCACCGGGGCGTCCGGATGTTCCGGCGGCACGGTGGGATAGGCCTTGGCGCAGAAATTGACCTGGGTGTTGGTGGTCCAGAGCTGGCGGCTGGCCGTGCGCTGCGGAGGGAGCGTGAAGGCCTGGAAATCCGCCGTCCGTTCCGGGGCAGGTTGCCAGGTCTGCGCCAGGTCGGCAAGCAGCCCGTCGCGGCGCGCCGCCTCGCCGATGAGAAGCAGGCGCCGGGGCGCGGCGAGGATCTGCTGGTGGATCGCTTCGAGCTTCGCGGCGAGATCGGCCAGCGCCTGGCGGTCGTCGAGGGATTCGTCCAGCGCCTTGAGACGGCGGATGCCTTCCAGGCCGCGCAGGCGGTGGGTCAGCGCCGCCACGGGGCTCATGCCGGCGGCGGCGGCCATCATGGCCAGGCTGTGGCCCTGGCCGGTGACGCTCTGTTCCTTGCGCGCCCGCTCCTGGGCGATGATCTCGCGGATGCGGTCGTGCTCGTCGAAGCGCACGGTTTCCAGGGTCTCGCGCAGCAGGCGGCACAGTTCGCCGTGGTTGCGCACCAGGGCCTTGCTGGAGAGCACGAAATAGCCGCGCACCTTCTGCTCGTCGTCGATGGCGCCGCGGGCGGCGGTGTGGGCGCTCACCCCCCCGCTGATGGCCGACTGCCAGGCCTGGGTGGCGAGATAGTCCCTGCCCCCGCTGCCCAGTTCCGTGAGGCAGCGCGTGTAATGAGGCAGCAGGGCCAGCAGTTCCTCGTCCAGCCGGGGCATTTCCACCACGATCTGCTGATAGACCAGGCCGTTGGTCCCCTGGGGATAGAAATCGACGGGCAGGCCGGCGATCTCCGTTGCCTCGCCCTCGGGCAGGCGCAATTCCGGGGGGATATCCGCAAGTCCCACCTTGGGCAGGATCTCCGGGTCGTCCTGTTGCTGCTGACGGGCCTCCAGTTGCGCGGTCTGCTCGACGATGCGGATCTTGTCCGCCTCGCTGAGGCCCGCCTTGATGTCGGCGAGGCGCCGGGCCTCGGCCGCCGCGCGCTTGCGGTCGAGTTCTGGGTCGGGGGCCATGGCCAGGCGCACCCGGTGCGGGTTGTCCAGCAGCCATTCGCGCACCAGGCGCCTGATGAAGTCCGGGTCCTGGATGTCCCGGCGCAGGCGCTCCAGCACCGGGTCCAGATTGAGCAGGGCGATGGGGTCACCCCGATGCACCGCCGCGGGGAGCGCACCGAGGATGAGCTGCAGGCCATAGGGAAAGCCGTCGCCCGTGATCTCGCGCTGGCTGAGTTCGAGCTGGTGGAGGGCGGCCGCCACCTGATCCTGGGGCACGCCCTCCCGGGCCACTTTCTCCAGGGTGTCCAGCACCAGGGTTTCCACCGCGGCGGCGTTTTCCGTGCGGCAGCCTTCCAGGCCGCACATGAAGGTCATTTCCCGGTTGGAGTCCTCCAGGCCGCACAGAGGCGAGGGCGCGCTGCCCAGGTCGGTGGTTTCCAGGGCATGGCGCAGCGGCGAGGCGCCGTGGTCCAGCAGCACGCTGGAGAGGAGATGACAGCGCATCTGGGTCTCCAGGTCGGTGTTGTGCCCCAGCAGCCAGCCCAGCACCACGTGGGTCTTGTCGTCGTCCGCCTCGCCGGGTTCCACGGGATAATATTCCAGGGCCTCGCGGGGGGCGGTGTAGCGCCGCTCATCGGGCACGCTGAAGGTCTGGCCGAGGGGTTCGAAGCGCGCCAGGGCGCGTTCCTCGAAGCGGGCCTGGAGTGCTTGTGCCGGGATGTCGCCGTAGGTCATGAAAATGGCATTGGAGGGGTGGTAGTGGCTGCGGTAGAAATCCAGCAGGGCCTCGTAGCTCAGGTCGGGAATGTGTTCCGGGTCGCCACCGCTGTTGTAATGGTAGGTGGTGGTGGGAAAGACGTGGCTGCTGAGATATTGCCAGAGCTGGTTGACGGGCGAGCTCATGGCCCCCTTCATCTCGTTGTAGACCACGCCCTTGAAGACCAGCTCGCTGTCGGGGTCGTCGGGGCGTGCGAATTCCAGTCGATGACCCTCCTGGCGGAAATCCAGCTCCTCCAGGCGGGCGAAGAACACGGCGTCCAGATAGACATCCATGAGATTGAAGAAATCCTTGCGGTTCTGGCTGGCGAAGGGGTAGGCCGTCCAGTCGCTGCTGGTGAAGGCGTTCATGAAGGTGTTGAGGGAACGCCGCAGCATCATGAAGAAGGGATCGCGCACCGGGTAACGCTCGCTGCCGCACAACACCGTGTGTTCCAGAATGTGGGCCACGCCCGTGGAATCCATGGGAATGGTGCGCAGCGCCACGAGAAAGACATTCTCGGGGTTGTCACTGGCGATGTGCAGGTGCTGGGCCCCCGTCTTGCGGTGGCGGTATTCCTCCACCGTCACGCCCAGGGATTCGATGTGTGCGCTGCGCAATCCCTCGAAGGCGGGATGGGCCTCCAGGTTCGTGTCAGGTCTGGATGGTGTATCGGATCGGGAAATGTCCATGATGCTCCGTCGTCAGTCGTGGCAGAGAAGCCACATTCTACAACGACGGCCCCTTCCGGTCATGTGTCATGCCGGTATCACCCCATGCAGCGGGAGGGGGTCAGTAGAAGATGCTGATCATGTCGGCGAACTGGACGCCGGCCTCCTCCAGCAATGCTTCGGCGTCCAGCGTCTCGGGTGACAGGTCCAGCAGGCCCCATGCCTCCTCGTTCACCTGAAGCTCGGTCATGGGCATTTCGCAGAAAGCGCCGATCTCGGTGTGGTTGGCCAGTGCGTTGGCCAGATGGATGATGGCGGCCTCGCGGGGATTGGTCTCGGCTGAATCCGGCCGGTGGTGACAGGCCACCGCCTCCTGCAGGGCGTCGGGCAGGCGCCACAGTTTCATGAGCAGGGCGCCGAGGTCGGCGTGGCTGAAGCCGAACGACTCGATCTCCGCCGTGTGCAGGGCCTGTTCGTCGCCCTCGGTGCGGATCAGGAGTTCCTTCGCGGTCTGCGGGGCGCGGTGATAGAGGATCAGGCTGCCCACGTCGTGGAGCAGCCCGGCCACGAACATGCGTTCCGGGTGCAGCACGTTGCAGCGCCTGGCCAGCATGCGGGCATTGATGGCCGTATAGAGGCTGTGGCGCCAGAAGGTGTCCATGTTCACGACGTTGTGGGGGATATAGGAAAAGCTCTTCACCGCGGTGATGGCGATGACCATGCTGTACAGCTCGCTGATGCCCACCACCGCGATGGCGCGGGAGACGGTGTCGATCTTGCGGGAGAAATTGTACAGGGCGCTGTTGACGATCTTGAGCAGGCGCAGGGTCAGGTTGGGATCGCGGCTGATCACCGCGCCGATGGTGTGTGCCGAGGCGTTGTGGGATTCGATGAGATCGAAGACCTTGATACAGACATCGGGCGGCGAAACCAGGCCGGCCACTTCGTTGACCCACGATGCGGGCTCCTCGTGCCCGCGGCGTGCCTCTTCCGGGCGGGGCTGGTCCTTGGTCTTGGCAGAATTCGGTATGGCCACCTGGCTGATCCCTCCCTTGCTCTGGTAATGGGCCGGGCGGGGAAGACCGCCCTGGTCAGCCCCGCCACCGCGTAACCACATTGTGCGTGCTCGTCCACCCCTATAACGACAGCGGCCGGATTTTTTTTAGGGATGCCGCCTCGGCCGAGAATCCCGACGCCCGGCGGCAAGCTTGCCATACCTGCCGGCCCGTCGCCGATGCCCCATGATGCCGGGAATGTGGAAACAGACGCGGGCGAAGGGAGATTTTCATATGCAACCGACGATTGGGACTTGCATTGCCGTCGCGCAGTCTGGATGCAGGCCCCGAGGGGCGGCATCTTCTTGTTATTCCGAGCTTTTTTCTCTGTCATTTCGGCCGCAGGGAGAAATCCCGTGCCGGCGGTCTCGGATGCCTCGCCGCGCTGGGAATGACAAAGGACCGTGTCATTTCGACCACACCACCCTGTCATTTCGACCGAAGGGAGAAATCCTGCCCCCTGCCCCCAAGATTTCTCGCTGCGCTCGAAATGACAGGGATACAGTCATTTCCCGCCACGCTCGGAATGACAAAGGACCGTGGTCATTCCAGCCGCAGCGAGAAATCCTGCGCCGGCGGTCTCGGATTCCCCGCTGCGCTCGGAATGACAAAGCGGTGTCATTTCGACCGAAGGGAGAAATCCTGCCTCCTGCCCCCAAGATTTCTCGCTGCGCTCGAAATGACAGGGATACAGTCATTTCCCGCCACGCTCGGAATGACAAAGGACCGTGTCATTTCGACCACACCACCCTGTCATTTCGACCGAAGGGAGAAATCTTGTGCCGGCGGTCTCGGATTCCCCGCTGCGCTCGGAATGACAAAGCGGTGTCATTTCGACCGAAGGGAGAAATCCT
>Ga0256839_1002408_pt1 | contig 20848 bp, 22 predicted proteins | sample 354166metaG_FD_185968 | JGI IMG/M metagenome (GOLD analysis project Ga0256839, IMG submission 185968) | Hydrothermal vent microbial communities from Mid Atlantic Ridge, Atlantic Ocean - 354-166 | ecosystem: Environmental > Aquatic > Marine > Hydrothermal vents | place: Atlantic Ocean: Mid... | reverse complement strand
TAATCAAATAAACAGGGAGGTGGCGCGCCAATGGGTCTGCCTGATAGATAGCGCGAGTAGTTTTCTATACCTGAGCAATAGCCCACTTCGTTGATCATTTCTATATCGTATTGAGTGCGTTCTTTGAGGCGTTGCGCTTCTACTAAGCGACCTGCGTTGTAGAGTTCTTCTAAGCGCTCTTTGAGTTCAACTTTGATCTTATCAACAGCTGCGAGCATGATTTCTCGTGGTGTCACGTAATGTGTTTTTGGGTAAACGGTTAAACGAGGTACACGGCGTAAAACTTCGCCAGTCAGCGGGTCAAAAAAACTTAATTGTTCAATTTCATCATCAAAAAGTTCGATACGCACGGCTTCGATATCCGAATCTGCGGGGTGAATGTCGATAACATCACCACGTACACGGTAGGTTCCTCGCGATAGCTCAACATCGTTGCGTTTGTACTGCAAATCAGTGAGTTTGTGCACGATGGCGCGTTGATGCATCTTGTCGCCACGATCAAGATGCATCATCATTTTTAAATAAGAATTCGGGTCACCCAAGCCATAGATAGCAGAAACCGTGGCGATGATAATAACGTCGCTACGCTCTAACAAAGCCTTGGTTGCAGAAAGCCGCATTTGCTCAATATGCTCATTGATAGAGGCATCTTTTTCGATGTATACGCCCGAGGCTGGCACATAGGCTTCTGGTTGATAATAATCGTAATAAGAAACAAAATACTCAACCGCATTATCAGGGAAAAACTCTTTCATCTCCCCATAAAGTTGCGCCGCCAAGGTTTTATTGTGTGCCATGATGATGGTAGGGCGTTGTGTTTGGGCGATGATATTCGCCATGGTAAAGGTTTTACCCGAACCTGTTACCCCGAGTAGAGTTTGATGTAAAAAACCATCATTTAAGCCATCTACTAATGATTTGATAGCAGCGGGTTGGTCACCAGCAGGTTCGAATTCGGTATGTAGTGTGAATTGTGTATCCATCGGAAGACCTAAAAATATGATGTAGCTATTATTATACGCGATGACTCCTGACATCGTGCTGTCAGGAGTGCTTATTATTGGTGCTAATGATAGTTTGGGATTATATCGTGATAAAGCCTTTACTCAATCCAAAGATAGGGTATATTCCGAATTAATTATAAGACTGTTTTTAGGGATTCATTTCATGGCTATTGAGCTTTCAGAACGTGTTCAACGTGTAAAACCTTCGCCTACTTTAGCCATTAGCGCATTAGCGCAACAGTTAAAAGCAGAGGGGCGTGATGTTATTAATTTAGGCGTAGGTCAGCCGGATTTTCAAACGCCAGAACACATCAAAAAAGCTGGTATAGCCGCAATTAATGATGGTAATACGGGTTACACCGCTGTTGATGGTATCCCTGAGTTGAAAGATGCCATTATCAAAAAGTTTAAACGTGATAATCAGCTAGATTATGAGGCTGACCAAATATTGGTATCCTGCGGTGGCAAGCAGAGTTTTTCTAACCTTTGCCAGGCGTTATTGAATGAGGGTGATGAGGTTGTGATTCCTGCACCCTATTGGGTTTCATACCCTGATATGGTTTTACTCGCTGGCGGAGTACCCGTGATTGCGGAGGCTGGGCAAGAAGATAATTTCAAACTCACGGCTGAAAAGCTAGAAGCGGCTATTACCGATAAAACACGTTTGTTTGTGATTAACAGCCCATCAAATCCCACCGGTGTTTCGTATGATTTTGATGAGCTAAAAGCATTGGGTGAAGTGTTACTCAAATACCCCAATATCGTGGTAGCGACCGATGATATGTATGAGCTGATTTTGTTTGATAATTTAACAGCTGATCGTAAAAGACCCTTTGCGAATATTTTAAATGCTACACCAGCACTTAATGATCGTTGTTTGGTATTAAACGGCGTATCAAAAGCCTATGCAATGACAGGCTGGCGTATTGGTTATGCGGCAGGGCCTGTTGAAATCATTAAGGGAATGAAAAAGATTCAAGGGCAGAGCACATCAAACCCAACATCTATTTCACAATATGCGGCGGTTGAAGCGCTTAATGGTGATCAAAGCTGTTTAGTGCCGATGCTAGAAGCTTTTAAAGAGCGCCATGATTATGTCGTGAAAGCGTTGAATGAGATTGATGGTGTGGACTGTATTGAATCTGACGGCACGTTTTATGTCTTCCCCAATGTTGAGGGCTTAATCTCACGGGTTGATGGTGTCTCGACAGATGCTGAATTAGCAACACACTTATTAGATAAAACCGGTGTGGCACTAGTGCCAGGTAGCGCGTTTGGTTTGAATGGTCATATTAGGTTGTCATTTGCGACCAGTATGGAAAACTTAGAGCAGTCGATTGAGAGAATTGCTTCACTGTAATAATAGTAAACAATCATTTTCTTAGGATTTTAGAGGGAATTTACAATTAAATTGAATAAAATCTAATAAAAGAAGCTAAAACAGTATTTTTTGTCCATTTTTGCCCTTTTTCTTATACCACCCCCCCTCTTTTTCGATGATTTGTAGGTAAAAATGGGTCTGTTTAGATACAAATCATCGAAAAAGAGGGGGGTGGGTAATGATATTTGTATTATTTAGCATTATATTCTTGCCATTTCCCTCTTGCCTTTCTCTCCTCCCAGTTTATACCGTCTTTGCTTCGATAAGTGCCAGATACTGAGCAACATCCACCTGCACCAAAGCCAATTTTTCCTAAAAATACTTCTACGTACTGACTTTTAGTGTGCTTAATTGTGCTTCGAGCACATTTTGAAAAGGGGTAAAAAAGGGATGGACTTAAAATATTTTTCCACTTTATGACGATGCCTTCCTTAACAATAGCTTTATAAACTGAGCAATTATAGGCGGCAAGCCTAACTTCTTTTCCATCATTGTTTAACAGAGTGACTTCTTTTCCCTTAAAAGGATTCTGTAAATAAAAGAGATGTTCTTCTTCGACTGCACTCAAGGATAATTTTTTATTGGGTTGCTGTTTACTATATTGTTGTGGTTTTTTTTCGCAAGCAGATAAAATTATACATAGAGTTATGATTGGAATGAGTGTTTTCAAGGCTTTAGTCTCAACTTGCATAATAATACATACTAACTTGCCACTTTACCAAGATAATGTCTATGTGGAAATCGACTTGATCAGTCTCTCCTTAAAGCCGTTCACCTGTTTTTCCATTCAGAGCATGAAGTGTTCGTCCATCAGGATCATTATCATTTTCATTGGGTATCCATTTGGATAAACAGGCACGGTCTTTTACACAGGGGTCGGTCAATGCTTTCATGAAATTGACTAAATGGGTCACGTCACTTTCATTGATTACGGGCTTTGGTGTGATGTGAATCCCTGTATCGATTGCTTCTTGGGTATTTTGTTTTAAATCTTTAAGTGCAATATTTTTTTGTTGCAATTGGCTAGGGTCATAAGCTTTTGCAGACTTGATCGGTGAGAGCATATGACGTGTCACTGCCTCTAACGAGGTGTAAGCACCAGCATGACCCCAAGGGCCTGTTACTTCTACATTGATAAGTGATGGTGTGCGAAAGCGAAATTTATCATCTTCTTTTTTAGTGACTAGGTTGCAGCCGTAGTCATTGCTTCCTGTTACACCGTTGTCTTTACCTGCGCCAATTTGTGGCATGGCAGTGTTGTATGCCATTTCATCGGTGAAGAAATCTCCGCTATGACATTGTGCGCAACCCGCCCCACCTTTTTTTTGCGAGGTGTAAAAAAGTAATGCGCCTTTTTTTGCAGATGTAGATAGCGCATCTTTATTGCCTTCGATATAGTTTTTCCAGGGTGTATTGATAAATACTTGAGAGCGTTCATATTCTGCAATAGCTTCTGAGAAGTTTTGTTCTGTAATTAAATCTTCAGCGCTACCATCGGCATAATCAAATCCCTTTCTAAATTCTTCTAACCAGTTCTTTTCTAAGCGTTTAGCTAGTGCTCTTCGCATAGTTTGGTTAAATGATGCATTCATATATTTTCCACGCATTTCATCTGATGATGTGATTGGAAAACGCGCCTGTGCTTGTACTAGAGTATCTCCAGCGAGAGGGTCAATCGTGGGGTAGGGTACGTCTGGTGTCGTGATGCCTAGTTCGCTAACTTTTTCAATTCTCATATCATGAAACAACACACGCTTCCAAAATGCCACATTAAATGTTGTGGGTGCATTGCGTGGTACACGTGCTTGATCGCTTCCTTTTAACTCTCTATGTATGCCCATAATGTCGGGGTTTTTAGAATCGACACCTACAGAAAGTGAAAGATTATCTCCCCCGCCAAGCATAGGGTGGTGACAGCTTGCACAGGCTGTTGTGTTATCCCCGCTTAGTGTTTTTGAATAGAAAAGCTTCATGCCTAATTGAGCTTTAGGGCTGTTGATATTAGGTATGTTTTTATTTGAAGTAGGTATGCCTGTCAAATTGTGAGATTTAATAAGTGTAGTTAGCTGACTATCAATAATTGGTAGAGCTTGCTCGCCATAGCTGCTTAAGTTGATAGTGCTTAGCAGTAAAAATATCCATATTTGTAATACTGTTTTCATCGTTTTCTCTATTTTTTTATTCGAAATTATAGTGGCTGTAGTGATTGATGTAGAATTGTTATATTTTTAAATTGAGTGCAATTTGGAGTTCATAATCACTAAATAACGGTGGTTTTATGTGTGACTCTAGTTTTATTACGGTCTCTGTATTTTTCTTTGATACATTGCTTGCGATAACAAGTTTCTTCTCGTTTTGCCACTTTCTTTCCCAGTGTTGTAAAAATTTCTTTGCCGCAAGCTTACTACCTAGTTTTTTTAATTTTTTATAGCTGTAAGGCGAGTTTCCTGCCATATTTTCTTTAATATTTCGGTTGAGGAGTTTTCTACCTTGACTAGCGGCGAGGATGATTTTTAAACCTGCTGCACCTTGTTGATGAATTAAATATTGCTGGTATTCTGGGAGTTGAATTAATCCCGCTTTTACTAATCTCTTATTATTGAGAGCTTGTAGTTTTTTACTCATAGCTAATGATTTTTCAAAGTCATTACGATCTGTCATACATCTTTTTGAGGTACAAGAAATATCTTTAAGCGCTTGTAGTGATAGCTGGTGGTGGCCACAGGGCGAGGAGGTTGTTTTACAATTTTTATTTTTATTACTTGGTCTATACAATAATTTTCCTTGTTTTGATTCAATAGAATACAAAGTTGTCCAGAAGTCTGGTTCTATTTGAATACTCTGTGTTTTAGGTAATTTTGTATATTGGGGTTGATGAGAAAACTGGAAATAGGTAATCTCGTTTTCAATATCGCTATTGACTACTTTGCTAGAAATATGGTTATTAATTTTATCTTCTAATTCAAAATCAGAAGTGGAAGTATTAGAGATGAATCCATCAATATCTATTTCTGAGTTATGTATTGTAGGCTGCTGATTGTTTGTATAATTAGCTGAAGGTATTAGAAAAGTAGTGATACTCAGTATATATATTTTAATAAATGTAGATAAAGATTCCATGTGAAAACCAAGTGCATATTAATGCGAACTAATATACGATTTTTAATGGATTTTAAGTCTACCGCTGAATCAATGTTTTAAACTCTCTTATCACTTTATCGTGTTAAATCGACCAATTAACGCTGAGATATGCTTAAAGAATAATCAAACTAGCCTTAAACCATTGTTTTAAGTCATCAAGAAATTAGAGAGCGCTTGAAGCATCTACTTAATTTATGTGACAATGGAATAGTTGAATATTGACTAGCGCTAACGAGAGGGTGAAACTTTTCTGTAGGCCTTACGTGAAATTAAAATTTGGAGTTTGTCATGGGTATATTTGTATTGGGTATTTTGGTGGGTTGGTTAGCGGAATGGTTATTTTTTACTTTTTGGATTAAGAGTAATTTAAAAAGTAGTTCGTCTGATTGTTCAGAGTTGTCGGCTCTATTGAAAGCTAAAAATAAAGAGATAGATACTTTAAAGTCTTCATTATCAAAAGAAAAAGATAGTAAAACTGAAAATAAGGCTGAATCAATTGTATCGTCGGCTTCTACAGCAGTGCCAGAGTCCTCATTAGTTAATACGGTCGTTAAGAAAGAAACTTCTCAGAAAACAGTTGCAAAAAAGGCTGTGGCCACAAAAACAGAAACTACCACTAAAAAGCCTGTAGCTAAAAAGACGGTAGCGAAAAAATCTCCTGCAAAAAAAGCCAGTACTTCTAAGAAAACAACAGCCAAAAAACCAGCAGGTGATGATTTGACAAAGCTTAGTGGTATAGGCCCAAGTATGGCGGCGACAATGGCTGAATTAGGAATTACATCATATAAAAAACTTGCTGGAATGGATGATGATATTTTACGTGATATGCTCGAAGCATCAGGTGTTAGATTGAATAGTAATAAAGAAGCGATGGATAGCTGGAATGAGCAAGCTACCTTAGCAGACAAAGGTGATTTTGAAGGATTGAAGAAGCTTCAGGAAGAATTAAAGAAGTAATTTTTCTTACAATCAAAAACAAGAAAGGCTCAGAATATTGAGCCTTTCTTGTTTTTGTTCCATCCCCATTTCTAGTGAAGCTGTAGCTTCCCTAGCTCTTCTAAAATAGAATTAACTAAACTTTCTCCTTGGGCACCCATGCCTTTGCTGAGTACTTCTGGGTCTCGCTCTCCATCAATCAAATTTTTAATAATAGCTGACAGTAAAGTCATATCACCACCTGCATGGCTCATTTGTTCTGCCATATGGGATACTAGGGTTAAAGCCTGAGTATTGCCAGTACTCGCTTGATTGACCATATGCGCTATACCAGGTGCTGCCATGGTGGGATTTGATTGTGCTTTTTCAGGGTCGGGAAGCGTGCTGGGGTTTTGAATACCAGTAAGAATAGCCTCAATAATGACAGCATCCTCTTCATCAAGGTTTTTCATGAGTTTTTCTGAGCGATCTCCTTCGAGTATTTTATAAATACGAAGGACTAGATTCTGCCAGCCATTATCAGCACTAGATTTTAACACCTGACTAAGCTGCGGTCTGAGTTGAACATTGTGAGTAGTTTCAACGACCATGTTTATCAAGCTGGCATGTACTTGTAGTATTTGTTCTTGCTTGCTGGGAGTAGGGCTCATCAGCAAATATTAACTCTTTTGTTTCCTAATACCAACACTATATCAATGAATGACGTTTTAACTTGGAACGTAGTGTCGCTCGGTTAATACCTAAATAGGCAGCAGTACGTGATTGGTTGCCATTAGTATGTGTCATCAGTACTTCGAGTAAAGGTTTTTCAACTTCATCCATAACTTGCCTGTAAAGGAAAGTCGCATCTTGATCACCAAGGAGTTGTAAATACTCTTTGACTGTCGTTGTTGTTGTTTCTGAAAGTGAATGTCCGTTGGGTGATGTAATTGGGAGTGTATTCATGGGTTGATTCATGGGGTTAAACCTTTCCTTGGTTAGTGTATATCCTAGTCAGGACTAGAGTTTATTTAAAACACTTTCGAGATGGTTTAGCTGAGTGGGTGCATCAGCTATTGTAAAAAGCTCTCTTTTTAGTTTTTTAAGTAAAACCTGATCTTGATTTGTTAGGTTGTATAAATACCAACCAATATGCTTGCGAGCAATGCGAACTCCCTGATCTGTCCCATAGTAGCGATGAATGGCATCAATATGTGTTAACGTCGTTTCAATCTTTTCTCTAAAGCTAATGGGTTTAATAATGTTTTTGCTTAAAAAGTGACCATTTAATTTATCATTTATCTCTTTGAAAATCCAAGGTTGTCCATGGGTAATTCTTCCTAACATCAATCCATCAGCATTTGTGTAATCAAAAATAAACTTTGCATCTTCAATACTATAAATATCACCGTTGGCAATAACAGGGATGTTGATAGCTTGTTTTATCTGACGAATTGTTTCGTATTCGGCATGACCCATAAAGGCCTGAGAACGTGAACGTCCGTGTACCGCAAGGCAGGAAATACCTTGATCTTCAGCGATTTTTGCAATCTCAAGTGCATTTCGGTTGGATGAAGCCCATCCTGTACGAATTTTTAGTGTAACGGGTACATCAACAGATGAAACTATTGTTGCAAGAATTTTTTTAACTAAGGATGTATTACGCATTAAAGCTGATCCAGCGGCTTTATTACACACCTTCTTAGCAGGGCAACCCATATTAATGTCGATGATATTGGCGCCATTTTCTACATTAAACTGAGCGGCCTGTGCCATGACTTCAGGCTCTGTTCCAACTATTTGGGCAGAACGTGGTAGGGGTTCATCATCTTGAACTAGTCGTAACTGTGTTTTTCGTGTTTGTAATAATGATGGGTCTGAAGTAAGCATTTCAGAGGCAGCTAAACCAGCGCCATAAAGGCGGCATACATCTCGATAAGGGCGATCTGTTATTCCTGCCATCGGGGCAAGTAGAAGCTTGCTGGGTAGTTGATAAGGGCCTATCTGTAAGGGCATATTTTATGGGTTCTTTATAGAACGATAAAAATTATAGAAATTCGAACTGAAAATGAGTTGCATTTTTTCCCGGATCTCTTATTTTCAACTTTAATGTAATGGGGGTTTTAGGTGGAATGAGATGATTACTTTTGTAATCTGTTAAATATTCTTCAGGAAAAAATCGCCTAAGTGCAACTAAATTTGATTGTGCATCTCTTAAGCTAAGTTCAAGTACTGGATAAGCTTGATCACTTTTAGCCATGTTTTCAATTTGTGCAGAAATTAATAGGACATCGGGTTCATTGGGGTGAGCGAAAACATTATGATTAAGCATTTGTATTTTTTCTGGTTCATGAACGGGGGCATCTAAAATAAGATTGTGATTTTTATATAAAAACTGAGCAACTAATAATAAAGCTAAGAACGAGGCTATATTAATTGACAACTTACTTATACTTTTAGGAGTGCTTTCTTTGACAGATAATACTTGAGGTGTTGCTTGGAAATTCTCTCTTTTTTTATTTATTTCTAATTCTACTAGCTCTCCATGAGTATCAATGGTGGAGTGATTGGATTTGTTAGAATGTACCTGAGGGGGGGATGGTATTGTACGGTGTGCTTGTATCAACTGGTCGTGTATATCAAAGTTGTCACTGTCACTGTCATCCTGAAGCTCTTGGTAGTTTTTGGGAATAACGGTTGAAAGGTTTTTACTTGCATTAAATACAGCATTACATTCGCCACAACGGAGTAGACCTTTTGCAATAGTAACTTCACGCATATTGACATGATAGATAGCCTTGCATTTTTCACATTGTGTATACATAGGTCGTTAATAGTTATAATTAATATAAAGAAAAGTATTAAATTTTAGTGGCACTGATTCTAATCCAGTCATCCAGTGTTTTTATTTCAAAATCAGTAAATAAAGCAGAATAGGTTTCAATTAAATCAGACTGTTGTTCTTCTAGCAATCCAGATAAAACAAGCTTGCCACCTGAGCGTGTAAGTGAGGCTATTGTGGGAAATAGTTCAATTAAAGGCCCGCATAAAATATTGGCAAGTACCAAGTCATGTTCTTTTTGTGGGCAATCGTCTGGTAAGTAACAGCTGATTTTTTCTGCAGCAATATCATTGCGCAACATATTATCTTTAGTTGCAATGAGTGCCTGCGGATCAATATCTGTTGCATTAATATGTGTAGCGCCTAGTTTGATTGCGGCAACGGCTAAGATACCGCTTCCACAACCATAATCTACAGCAGACAAATCAATACATGGATTTTGATCAAGCCACTCAAGGCACAAGGCTGTTGTTGGGTGAGTACCTGTGCCAAAAGCTAAGCCTGGGTCAAGATGGATGTAAGTATGCCCATCAGGGTTATCAGTCGGAATATCATAATTACTGGGGTAAATCCAAAGTTTTTCACCAAATTGAATAGGGTGGAAGTCTTTCATCCAGACGCGCTCCCAGTCTTGATCTTCTAAGGTTTCAATATGAAAATCTTGAATATCCCAAGAGGATTTATTCTTATTAAGAAGTGTTTCAAGTTGGCTAAGATCACACTCACTTTCAAAAAGTGCCGTGATCACCATGTCGTTCCAAAGAAGTTGTTCACCAGGAAGTGGCTCTAAAACAGGTGTGTCATAAGCATCATTCCATGTAATGGAAAGCGCACCCGATTCTTCCATTGCATCTTCAATGGCTTGATGGTGTTTTTTTGTGGTCTGACAAATTACTTGCAGCCAAGTCTGGGCATCTGCCATTTAACTGTTAAAAACTAAGGCTAAAGCCCTAGTTTCTTTTCCAAGTAGTCGATGCCTGCACCACCTTTGATAAAGGCATGATCTTCCATAATGCGACGCTGTAGAGGAATATTGGTTTTAATGCCCTCTACAACCATCTCCGATAATGCACCGTGCATACGCTCAATAGCACCCGCACGATCTTCCGCATGAACGATTAGTTTGCCAATCATTGAATCATAATGGGGTGGAACGCTGTAACCGCCGTATATATGTGAATCAATACGAACACCCAAACCACCAGGAACATGAAAACGATCGACACGCCCAGGTGAAGGCACAAATGTATCAGGATCTTCTGCATTGATACGACATTCAATTGCGTGACCCGTTGGCTTAATGTCTTCTTGTTTGATTTTTAGTACTTCGCCTGATGCAATTAACAGCTGTTGTTTTACCAAGTCAACACCTGTAATCATTTCAGTTACAGGGTGTTCAACTTGTAAACGCGTATTCATTTCAATGAAGTAAAATTCATCGTTTTCATATAAAAACTCAAATGTACCTGCACCACGATAGCCAATATCAACACAGGCTTGTGCAACTGATTCACCTAGTTTCTTACGCTGAGCTGCCGTAATACCTGGGGCAGGGGCTTCTTCAACCACTTTTTGATTACGGCGTTGCATTGAACAATCGCGCTCGCAAAGGTGAATGGCATTGCCGTGAGTATCTGATAAAACTTGAAACTCTATATGACGAGGTTTTTCTAAGAATTTTTCCATGAAAACAACGTCATTATTAAAAGCCTGACCAGCTTCTGTTTTGGTCAGTATGATTGATTCAATCAGGTCAGAAGCATCATAAACAGTACGCATTCCACGACCACCGCCACCACCTGTAGCCTTGATGATGACAGGGTATCCAATTTCTTCTGCCATTTTTAGTGCAGCATCAGGTTCATCAGGAACAGGGCCATCAGAACCTGGTACACACGGTACACCCGAAGCGTTCATGGCTTTTTTAGCTTCAATTTTGTCACCCATAACGCGAATAGTATCCGCTGTTGGGCCGACAAAAATGAATCCGCTAGATTCTACACGCTCGGCAAAATCAGCATTTTCAGATAAGAAACCATAACCTGGGTGTATAGCATCGGCATCTGTTACTTCAGCCGCGCTGATAATCGCAGGAATATTCAGGTAACTATGTAACGATGAGGGTGGGCCAATACAAACAGATTCATCGGCAAGTCTTACGTGCTTTAAATCACGGTCAGCGGTTGAATGTACGGCTACGGTTTTTATGCCCATTTCACGACAAGCGCGTAAAATACGTAGAGCAATTTCGCCACGGTTGGCGATCAGTAATTTTTTAATCATTGGGTCTCTCCATCAAGCTTTATAAGGTCTGTGTAGATCACTCAATAACAAAGAGTGGTTGACCAAACTCGACAGGTTGCTCGTTATCAACCAAAACTTCTTTAATCACGCCAGATTTTTCTGATTCGATTTGGTTAAGCATTTTCATAGCTTCGATGATACATAAAGTATCGCCAACCTTGATGCTATCGCCAACCTTAACAAAAGGTGAAGAGGTTGGTGATGCAGCCTCGTAGAATGTACCAACCATTGGCGAATCAATTGTCTCACCAATAGGCGCTTCTGCAACAGTGGGTGCTGGTGGAGGAGTATAGCCTGCTTGAGGCGCTGTTGCGGGAGTAGCTACTGCCATAGGTGCAGCGGGAGCTGCAATCATCATAGGGGCAGGGGAGTTGCGTGAGATACGTACCGACTCTTCGCCTTCAACAATCTCTAGCTCGGCAATATCGCTTTTTTCAATAAGCTCAATTAGTTTTTTGATTTTTCTAACGTCCATGATTTTAAACTCTCATTTAGATGGTTTACTCTTCCAATTGGTGCAATGCGGCTTGTAAAGCTAACTCATAACCTTGAGCGCCTAAGCCAACAATTGTGCCGATCGCAATGTCCGAAAAATAGGAATGCTGGCGAAATTTTTCACGTTTGTGAACATTGGAAAGATGTATTTCAATAAAAGGGATGTTAGTCCCAAGTAATGCATCACGAATTGCAATGCTGGTATGTGTAAACGCCGCAGGATTAATGAGGATGAAATCAACATTATCTTGTGAGGCTTGGTGGATTTTATCGACGAGGTCAGACTCTGAATTACTTTGAAACTGTGAGATTTGGTGCGAGTCCGCTTGTGATTGAAGGCGCTCAAAAATACTATCTAAAGTGTCAGAACCATATATTTCAGGTTCACGAGTACCTAACAAGTTAAGATTTGGTCCATTTAGCAGTAGTAATTTAGCCATTTTTATTACCCTAGATCACTTTGTTGTTACTTTTATTGTTTTTCTATGTTTTTAACGAAGATGTAAACAATTCGCGTCAATTTCGAGCGATGTTACTCCATTTTAATGGCTAAAGCTAATCAAAATAAGTGTGTTTTCAGTAAAAAAAGGCGTTTTATTTAACCCACCCCCCCTGTTTTTCGATGATTTGTATGAATTTCAGTGCTTTATTTCGTACAAAACGCCGAGCTGAACGTTAGTGAGACAAAAACTTAGTAATTAGAGTGAGTAAAGCGAGTAAAAGTGGAAGGGCTGGCACAATTGAAGGTTGTAGGTTTTTAAAATGCTGTTTTGTTAATCAGGTTCACCTTAAACAGCAACAACACCTTTGATATGTGGATGTGCTTCGTAGCCTTCTAGCTCAAAGTCTTCGAAGCTAAAGTCGAAGATACTTTTTACATCAGGGTTTATCTTCATTGTAGGTAATGTGAGTGGCTTACGGCTGAGTTGCAATTCAGTTTGCTCTAAATGATTTGAATACAAGTGAGCGTCGCCCAGTGTGTGTACAAAATCACCTGCTTCTAAGCCAGTGACTTGTGCGACCATCATCGTGAGAAGGGCGTAGGATGCTATATTGAAGGGTACGCCCAAGAATATATCGGCACTGCGCTGATAGAGTTGGCAGGAGAGCTTCCCATCAGCAACATAAAATTGAAAAAATGCATGGCAGGGCGGTAGCGCCATGTTTTCTACATCGGCTACATTCCAAGCACTGACAATGATTCTGCGCGAATCAGGTGTATTTTTGATTTGGTCAATAATCTGCGAGATTTGGTCAATGTGCTTGCCATCTGGTGTTGGCCATGAGCGCCACTGTGAACCGTAGACTGGGCCAAGATTACCGTCTTCATCAGCCCATTCATCCCATATTCTCACACCGTTTTCTTTTAAGTAAGCGATATTGGTGTCGCCTTGTAGAAACCAAAGTAATTCATGAATTATTGAACGTAGATGACATTTTTTTGTGGTAACAAGCGGGAAGCCTTTAGATAAATCAAAACGACTTTGATAACCAAAGACAGATTTTGTACCTGTGCCAGTTCTGTCTGTTTTTACTGTGCCATTTTCGTGTACATGGCGCATGAGGTCTAAATATTGTTTCATACCGCGATAGCCTTGTTTCGATACGCCCAAATAAGTAAGCCTAGTCCAATTATTATCATTGGTAATGATAATAATTGTCCTTCGGTAAGCCAGTCTATGCCCAAGTAGTTACTATTGTCGGGTACACGGAAAAACTCAACCGTTGAACGTGCAATGCCGTAACCTAATAAGAATAACCCAGTTATAGCTCCTGTGGGACGTGGTTTCTTTGAAAATATCCAGACCAATAAAAATAATAATATACCTTCACCTAATACTTCATAAAGTTGTGAAGGATGGCGTGGTAAATCATCAACGTGTCCAAATACCATGCCCCATGATACGTCTGTGGGCCTACCCCAAAGTTCACCGTTAATGAAATTACCCATACGTCCAGCACCTAGTCCGATAGGTACTAAAGGTGCAATGAAGTCACCGAGCTTTAAAGGTGTGATTTTCCACTTTCGTGCCAGTAAAAACATGGCGATTGAAACGCCGATTAGCCCACCATGAAAACTCATACCAGGCTCCCATAAACGGAAAAGCTTCAGTGGGTCGGCCATCAATTGTGGGAATTGGTAGAAGAACATTTCACCAATTCTGCCCCCCGCAATAACGCCGATAGCACCGTAAAACATCATATCATCGACTTGCTCTGGCTTTACGGGGCTATTGGGTCTGCGCGCGCGCATTTTCCCTAAAAAGAGGAAAGATAAAAAACCAACCACGTACATCAAGCCATACCAGCGAACGCCTGTGGTTTCAGTAAAATGGATAAGAATGGGGTCTATTTCAGGATATATCAGCATAGGTTTTTAGTATTAGTTATTAATTTAATTGAAAAATAAAGTTTTAAGAGCATTACCCGGATCATCAGCACGCATAAAGGCTTCACCGACTAAAAAAGCATTCACATTATTTTCACGCATCAATGTAATATCTTCTGAATTATGAATACCACTTTCTGTGACAACGATACGTCCTTCGGGTATTTGAGGTAACAAGTCAATAGTGGTGTGTAAAGAGGTGTCAAAATTGCGTAAGTTTCTGTTGTTGATGCCGACTAAATCAGCATCCAAGGGCAGGGAACGTAACAATTCTTCTTCATCATGTACTTCAATTAAAACATCCATACTAAGCGCACGGGCTAAGCTGTAAAGTTGGTTGAGTTTCATATTGTCCAATACGGCAACAATTAACAAAATACAGTCAGCACCCATCATCCGAGATTCATAAACCTGATACGGGTCAATAATGAAGTCTTTACGAATCACGGGTAGCTTGCATGCAGCTCTGGCTTGCTTTAAATCGGTATCGCTACCTTGAAAGAAATCAATATCTGTTAAAACGGAGATACAGCTTGCCCCGCCTTTTTCATAGCTCTTGGCAATTTCATCTGGGTGAAAGTCCTCTCTAATCAAACCTTTACTTGGAGACGCTTTTTTAATTTCTGCGATTATTGCAGGTTCATCGTTTGCAAGTCGTGCTTTCATAGAGTCAACAAAGCCACGTACAGGAGAGGCATCTTTTGCTAGTTCGATGACTTGTTCAATTGATTTTATTTTTACTCTAGCATCAATTTCTTGTTCTTTTCGTTTAATGATCTTTTTGAGAATATCGGGGGTGTTTGTCATATTTAAAGCTACTACTTTTTGTTATTACAGATGTTTTACTGTTGATTTTTTTGCTGGATAAAAGCGCTCTTATGAAAACGAGTTGCTCTTATTAATTAGGTCCAGTAATTTTTGTTTAGCATCTCCTGAGGCAATTACTTCAAGTGCGCGTTCAACCCCCGATTGATGTGAGGAGACTAAACCAGAAACATAAATTGCAGCTCCCGCATTTAATGCGACGATGTCGCGAGCCGCATTATCTTCATTACTTAAAACAGAATTGATCATTTCTAAACTTTCTTCTGAATTTTTGACACGAATATCGCTAATAGGATGTTGCCTCATACCAAAGACTTCAGGTTTGATTGTGTATTCCGTAACATTTCCATTTTTAAGCTCAGCCACAAAAGTAGATGATGAAATGCTTATTTCATCCATTCCGTCTTCTGCGTGAACAACCATCACATGATTTGAACCCAGTTTATTTAAAACATCAGCAAGAGGGCGAACCCAATCTTTACTAAAGACACCTAATACTTGGTTAGGCGTACCAGCAGGGTTGGTTAGAGGGCCAAGTAGATTAAACAGTGTGCGCACGGCCATTTCTTTACGCGGGCCAATGGCGTGCTTCATGGCGCTGTGATGGTTTGGTGCAAACATAAATCCTACACCAATATCATTTACACAATCTTTCACTTGTTCAGCCGTAATCTCTAAATTAACACCCGCAGTTTCTAATAAGTCAGCCGCCCCTGATTTACTTGAGACTGAACGGTTACCATGCTTAGCCACACGTGCACCGGCAGCCGCTACCACAAAGCAACTAGCGGTAGAAACATTAAATGTGCCACTGCCATCACCACCTGTACCAACAATCTCCACAAGATTTGTGGTGTCAAGGTCAACAGGGGTCGCAAGTGAGCGCATAACACTAGCTGCGGCTGTAATTTCTTCAACAGTTTCACCTTTCATGCGCATGGCAACGAGAAAGCCACCTATTTGTGAATCAGTCGCTTGTCCTGTCATGATTTGATGCATGACATCGCTCATTTCATCTTGGGTGAGATTTTGATTTTCTATGACTTTTTGTAATGCTGATTGGATGTTCATTTTATCAAGGGGATTATGATTTTATGGTGAGCAAGATACTAGCACGAGAAAATTACCCAGTCATGAAAATCGCATTTGAATATCATTCAAATTATTTATTTGGGAAGATGAATGTGCAAAATAATTTCGCTGATTTTTTTGCGGGAAGGATTGTTTTTTTAGGCTTAGAAAAATAATGCCGAACAATTTACTGACCAGCAATCATCTCAGGTGTATTCTCCATTGAGTCAGTAACAGGTCTATTCACTTCCATATTAACGGGCACAGGCATCCAAACAGTATTTCCTTGAACATAAACAGGAGGCAAACTATTGGCATAGAATGGAGTGTAGCCACCAATAAATTGAGGATTGTATTGAGGGTGTGGAATATTCATTATGCGTTGTTGCTGGGTGTTAATATTCATCTGAGCACTAATTTGTATCTGTTTGCTGTTCTGCATCAGCCTTTTTAGTTTTAGAACCGTTTTTCGATCTGTCTTGCCAGTGATTGTATAATTGACAAATGCATCAGTTAGTTTTTTCTTCGCAGTTTGTTCTGGGTTGATCGTTTGTAGTCTTTGTCCATTAACTGAAGCACGTACTTTTAAATGAGGGTTTCTGAGTAAATTAACCAACATAATGGCTGTTTTTTTATCCATGGTTCCGTTGGCGGTGTACGTTGCGTTAGGAATTAACTGGTTGGATGCCTGATTGCTAGTATTTGCTATCTTGTGTGTTTCAATTTTAGTTGCAGATGCCGAATTGTTTAGTATTGCCACAGCACAAAGTGCAGTGCTAAATATAACGGTAGTTTTAGAAAAATTTTTCATGATTTTTTTATCCCCAGTATTTCCTTCAGTTAGTGTCGTTGTCCAAGTGACGACTATTTTTATTATTTTTACGATAGTTTAGTATCATCATACTGAATAGTCGGTTAATTCGCCAATTTATCGTTACTTTTCATTATGCACCATCAGGCACCATCCCTAATTGAATACTCAAAAAAGGTCAGTTTAGTGTTAGCATCGCTCGCATTAGCTTAATTAGGAGTGCCCATAATGGAAGATATGACTTTCATCCCTAGCGAAAACCCTGGTGCATTTGAACGCCACTTAATTCGTAAATATAACAATCCATTGTTTGAAGAAAGACAAACAAAAATTAACAGCGATACACTGATGGAAGTACAGAAAAAAGATCATGATATCTTGCAACAATTCATGGTTGATTTTAAAGAAACTATGACAAAAGCTGTAACCTTCAAACCCAATGAGGATAGCGAAGTCATTTTAGAAATTAAAGATAAGCTTGATAAGCTTTACGCAACGGCTGCCAGTGTGGCGGATGACCAAACTCGCGTGAGAGAATCTATCAAAAAGCTTTTAGGTGTGATTATGCAATCGGTGCGGCAGGGTGCTGGTGATGATGCTCATGCCCTGCAAGAGCTGGAGCAAGAAGAGGGCGCACGAGCGGCAAATTTTGAGTTTTTAGAGTCAAAATTGGTGGCTGATATTTTAGACCCAGAATCCCCTATCGATAATGATGATCTAATACCAACATTACTTTCAGTTGAAGATAAAGATGAACTTGCTTTGGCTACGCAACTATTTGACCTTGAGCAAGTAAGCTTTTTATTAGCAGAAGGCGAAGAGTTATTGAATAAATTGGATAAAGAAGGCGAAGATGTAAAATCTGCTGCCGAAAATTTCGTGTTTATTGAGGGTTATAAGCAGTATTTGGAGAAACAAGCATAGTTTTAATCTATAGATCATTGAGAAAAGAAACTAATAGATTGTAATATTTCATCTTGAGGTATGAACTACCTCAAGATGAAAATAAATAAAACTAAAAGATTTTGCCAGCATCTTTGTTGTTTCGTCCATATCTCATGCCAACTAGTCCCATCATAAGAACGAGTAATATAAGAGACCATTCAGACAAGGTTGGAACATTTGTCGGCGATTGTGATCTTGTAACAATTAACGTATCAAGCACGTTTAACCAACCACTATCTGCTGTTCCAGTTGGTAATGCATTAAACCAATCATAACCGATAAAGCTCACTCGACCTAACCCTACAACTAAATCGAAAACAGCTGTGTTTAAACCACCAGCATCAGTGTAAATAGCGTTTGCACCTACCGGTAAGCTGGCTGTTGTTATAGACTCTGTGCGACTTATTCCTGTGACTGCGGTAGGGCCAGTAAGCACACTACCAGTAAGGTTAATACCAGAGGCAGTAGCAAAACCAAATAAGCTATTTAATAAAACCGTGTCACGACCAAAGCCACCATGAACAATTAATTGCCCTCCACCATTAACAAACGCCACAATAGCAGCAATTGCTGGTCCACTTAAGGCGGGGCCTAAAGATGCATTTTGTTGCTCTGGAATGATTAAAGTATCTTGCCCTGCTGTTGCGGCATTAATGGCAGCAGCGGTTATACCCGTAAATGTTGTAACGGTATGCCCTTGAGAAGTAAGTGTTGCAATCTCTATTACTGCCTCACCTGTAATAGCGGTAACATCAACATAAGTACCATTATTAAAAACTACAACGTTTGCAGCGCTCGCAACTCCTGATATGCCCATTGAAACTATTAGAAATACCACACTTGGCATTAATTTTCTTAAAAAACTCATAAAACTTCCTTGTTAATAAAATTATAAAATATATTTTTCTTGTAATCTTTATTTCAGTCAGCACCTTACAGTAGTGTTGTAAGTAAGCAACTAGTACATTTGTACTAGTTAACCACTAGTAAAGATTATATAAGTTTGATAAGAGATTGAATTTATTGCTTTCTTATGGTTATATATTCGTAATAAAAACCTGTATTAAAAAGGAAAAAACACTAGTGTCCGGTTAAAAACCCCAAAAACACAAAGAAGCCCGAGTCTATAAGGATAAGGTAGAATATGCAGTTAAATAGACAGCATTTTCACCCACCAAAGAGACTCAGGCTATGAAGCATACTAACACTGTTTTACACGGACTATTACAGCATATATCCAGACCACTTTTTGATAAGGCAGTAGAACGTCACAAAGGTGACTATAGGGTAAAGAAACTCTTCTGCTGGACACAATTTGTCTCTTTACTTTATGCCCAGCTATCCAACCGACAATCTCTACGTGACTTAACGTTAGCGTTTAATAGCCAGTCTAATTTTCACTACCATTTAGGGGTTAATGAGATCAAACGATCAACCCTTAGCGAGGCCAATGAATCCCGCCCTGTAGCGATCTACGAAGAGCTTTTCTACTCCGTACTAGAGAAGGTTAGAGGCACGGTTGCCAATGAAGCTAAGGACGTTATTCGCCTGATTGATTCAACCACCATTAGCCTCAATCAGCATGACTTTGAATGGGCAAAATTTCGTACCCATCAAAATGGTATGAAACTTCATTTTGTCTATGATCCAACAACCAAGGTTCCCACTTATTTTAGTATGACACCCGCTAAAGTGAATGATTGTGAAGCAGCAAAAAGCATTCCGTTAATCAAAGGAGCAACCTATGTTTTTGACCGAGCCTACAACCATTACGAGTGGTACTACAAAAATTTACATTTAGAAGGAAATACCTTTGTTGGACGGATGAAAAAGAATACGGTTTATGAGGTGATAAAAAGCCGAAAAGTGAGTGGCAATATTGTCTCTGATCAAGAGATTCGTTTAAGCAGTAAAAAGGGACAAAATTGCCCCATAACCTTGCGACGAATACACTTCATACGAAAAGAAGATGGGAAAGAAATAGTATTAATTACCAATGACTTAAAACGAAAGGCAGAAGAATTAATGGCGCTTTATAAACAACGCTGGGAGATAGAGTTATTCTTCAAATGGGTTAAGCAAAACTTACGTATAAAACGCTTTTTAGGCACTTCGGAAAATGCAGTAAAAACTCAGATATTAATTGCCATGATAGCTTACTTATTATTGCGCCTTACGAAGAATAGTTTGCCTCTTAATAAGCTCTCTTTACAGGAGATTGCACGATTGATCGCTGCCAATATCCTTCACAAAAAGAGTCTTAGTGAGTTGCTTTTGAAGGTCTTTGATAAGACTAAACCTGATAAATCAACAAGATACGACGGGCAGTATGCTTTTGGTTTTTAACCGGACACTAGTGTCTCTAATTAATGAAAAAACAAGACCTTATAAAGGGATTGTAATTGGAGCACAAATTGAATCAATACCTAAGGAGTTTATTTTCTTAGCCTTATTAGTTTTAAATGCCTTGAATATCATATTTGTATTAATCTGCTTCTGGTATGTTAGAAATAAAACTGTTACAAAGTTAGGCTGAATTAATAAACATATAACAAGCCAATTAATTTGAACGCCTAAGTCTGCCTTCTTTTTCAAAAAGCATCTTGTGTTATAGTTTGTCGCTCTGGAAAGTTTGTGCTGGATTTTCGGCGATCAAATTATTGGGGCGTTATGTGTCTGCGACGCTATAAGGCTGTAAGAGATTTCCTTTCATTTCTAGCTTTTA
>Ga0256839_1002407_pt1 | contig 20851 bp, 17 predicted proteins | sample 354166metaG_FD_185968 | JGI IMG/M metagenome (GOLD analysis project Ga0256839, IMG submission 185968) | Hydrothermal vent microbial communities from Mid Atlantic Ridge, Atlantic Ocean - 354-166 | ecosystem: Environmental > Aquatic > Marine > Hydrothermal vents | place: Atlantic Ocean: Mid... | reverse complement strand
TAATGGCTCTTTTATTTTCGGGGCCGATACTGATATGGATGGGATTGTTTTGGCCATAAAAATAGAGGCTATCAAATGGTAAGTGTTTAATAATCCATTGCGCTAATATTAATGAGTTAATATTTTTGGCGTAAAAATCACAGGCAAATCCTTCGCGTTTGCAAATAGGCTTGTTTTTTGAGTTGAGTTCATAACCTGCATGTTGATCCAGTTGTGGGGCTATACCGGGTTTAGGCTTTTTTTTAATGTGCTGAAGCAGCTCATTAGAGCAAAAACCATAAGTAATTTTAATTTCCCCAAAGTGCTCCACAACAGGGTCAAGTATTGTTGTTGCTATTTCTTTAATGGCGGCAATCGTTCTAGGGTCTGTAGGGGTATTTATAAGCTGAGTTTTATTTTGCGTTGTACCGCAGTGAATAAAATCAATGTATTTAAAATGTTTGCTACAGTTTTTTAGCGGGTCAAAATTTGACATGATGCATAAATTTATCTTGCCTTATTTTCTTGTACCTGAACTTGGCTCTATTTTTCTTAGTGAGAGTTATGCATATCAATAATTTCAGTGGCGATTTTTTTTTCAGCTTGTGCGTCATCATTACGCAAGGCTTCAATATTTTGTAAGTAAGTATCATCAATATCGCCGGTGATATATTGGTGATCGAAGCAAGACGTGTCGAATTTTTCGATGTCAGGGTTACCTGCCCGGACAGAGTCAACTAAATCCTCTAAGTCTTGGTAAATCATTTTATCAGCCCCAATGGCAGTACAGATTTCATCTTCATTACGGTTATGGGCAATCAGCTCATGTGCTGCCGGCATATCAATACCATAGACATTAGGGTAGCGTACTGCGGGAGCGGCGGAGGCAAAATAGACTTTTTTGGCGCCGGCATCTCTTGCCATTTGGATGATTTGTTCGGAGGTGGTGCCGCGCACAATAGAGTCATCGACTAGCAGGACATTTTTGCCTTCAAATTCTAAATCAATGGCATTGAGTTTTTGACGTACAGATTTTTGGCGTAGTTGTTGGCCCGGCATAATAAAGGTGCGGCCGATATACCGATTTTTGATAAAGCCTTCGCGATATTTAATGCCTAGTGTATTGGCCATTTGCAAGGCGGAGGTGCGGCTGGTGTCAGGGATGGGAATGACCACATCAATATCATGCTCTGGCCATTCTTTTATGATTTTAGCGGCTAGTTTGTCGCCCATGCGTAAACGCGCTTTATAGACGGATATTTTGTCAATAATGGAGTCAGGGCGGGCAAAGTAAACATATTCAAAAATACATGGGCAATGGTCGGTTTTTTCGGCACATTGCTGTGTGTATATTTGTTCATCTTCGGTGATAAAAATAGCTTCGCCGGGGGCAATATCACGGATGATTTTATAGCCGAGTACATCAAATGCAACACTTTCGGAGGCAATCATAAATTCCGTGCCTTGCTCTGATTGGCGTTGGCCAAAGGCGATAGGGCGAATGCCATGCGGGTCGCGAAAACCGATGATGCCGATATTGGGAATCATGATAACCACGGCATAAGCCCCTTTACAGCGGCGATGTACGCCTTGTACGGCTTTGAAAATATCGTCTTGGTTTAAGTCGAGCTTGCCCAGTTGTTGTAGTTCATGCGCAAAAATATTTAATAAGACTTCAGAGTCGGAGTTGGTGTTTAAATGTCGCTGGTCTTCAATAAAAAGTTCTTTTTTGAGCTGTTCTGTGTTGGTTAGGTTGCCGTTATGCGCTAAAGTGAGGCCAAACGGTGAGTTGACGTAAAAGGGTTGTGCTTCGGATGAGCTGGAGCAGCCGGCGGTTGGGTAGCGTACATGCGCAATTCCCATTTTGCCTTTTAGTTTTACCATTTGTTCGGTGCTAAAGACATCACGGGTCAGTCCGTTATCTTTGCGTAAATGTAAACGTCCGTTTTCACATGTGACAATGCCGGCGGCATCTTGGCCTCTATGTTGGAGCACTGTGAGTGCATCATAAAGGTCTTGATTTACATTTTGATGGGAAACGATTCCCGCAATACCACACATTTTATTACCTTTGTCTTATATTGAATGTTACGAATTAGTTATAACTTAACTTGTCAGCAAAATCATCTGGGATATGGTCACGCAACCAGACGGCTAATGCTTGAAATTGAGGAATGAGTTGTGATTCTTGCCACCAAGGGCTCTCCGGAAGAGGCGTTAGTCCTGCCAGCATTACTAAAATCACGACTAAAATAGCACCACGTGCGGCACCAAAGACTAAGCCTGCCAAGCGGTCGGTGCCTGTTAGTCCTGTTTTGCTGATGAGTGCGCTGAGCAGATAGTTAATAATGGCACCGAGTATTAAGGTGAGTATAAACAGGCTAATAAAAGCTGTGGCAATTCTGACGCTAGGAATGGCAATCGCGTTTGTTAAAAGTTCGGCCAATTGTGAGCTAAAGGTCAGTCCGACCCAAGAGGCCACTCCCCAAGTCACTAAGGCAAACGCTTCTTTAATAAGCCCTCGGAAGAGGCCTATTATCATGGAGATTGCAATTAAGCCAATCATGGCATAGTCTATCCAAATCATATGCTTACCTATTCAGAAACTAACATTGTTTTCACTTTATAGAGAGCTTCTAGTTGTTGTTGTGCTTTTACGGCGCGTGCTTTATCTATTTCGGGGCCTACGCGTAAGCGGTATAGGGTGATGCCTTTGCTATTGGTGATTGAGTCAACATAGGCGGTAAATTTGTTTTTACGCAATTTGTCACGGAAATCTTGCGCATTTTGTTTGTGGCTGAAACTACCTACTTGAATAACCCAACTTTTTAAGTCGCTGTCTTTGGCGGATTGGACAATGGTTTCTGCTTGAATTTTTATTTTAGCAGGTATTGGCCGAGATAATACTGCTTGCTGATTTTTGGGAATGGTGTCTAGTAAATCTTGCATGCCATTATCCGGCTCTTTGGGGAGAGATAATTCATTGGTGTAGTTATCGGCATCCGGTACCGGGTTGTCAAATAGCATGGGCACAAAAATAGCGGCAAGAGCCGTTATCACGGTTGCACCGACAATACGTTGTTTTAAGGTTTCATTCATCCTATTTTCCTGATAAATCGCTAAAAAGGTTTAGGTATTCCGATACGAGAAAAAAAGAGCCAAACACTAAAACGAGGCCATTATCATTTTGTGCATTAGTTTTGGCAGCTTGAAAAGTACTGATAAAGTCATTGAAGTGAAAGCTGACCTGTGGGATGTTGCATTGTCTGAAAGCCTCGGCCAAGTCTTCTTTTTGGCTGGCGCGTGGGTTATGCAAAGGCGAGATATACCAATGTTTTACAATAGCTTGCATGGGCATGATAACGCCTTGCTTATCTTTGTCATTCATTAGGGTGAAAACGGCATGCACAGGCTTTGTCGGGAAAGCGGCTTGTAAATAATCTGCTAAGGCTTGTGCGGCTTGTGCATTGTGGCTGACATCTAATAATACGGTTGGTTCGGTTTGTATGACTTGAAATCTGCCAGGTAAATAGGCCGTTTGTAGGCCTTGTTTAATAGCTTGTATGGAGACCGGAATCTTATTTTGCAACGTTTGGATGGCCATTAAGACGGCTGCTGCATTACGGTATTGGTGTGTGCCTTTTAGTTGCGGTAAGGGGAGGGCGTTGAGTTGTTGTTCTGTGCTGTGCCATGACCAGTTGCTTGTTTGTTGTTGGTAGCCAAACTCATGGCCAATGCGTGCGATAGGGGCGTGTATTTTATGAGCCTGTTCAATAAGTGATTGCGGTGGCTGTGGGTCGCTGATAATGGCGGTAATATGTGGGCGAAAAATGCCTGCTTTTTCAAAACCGATGGCTTCACGCGTTTTACCTAGCCAAGCGGTATGATCGAGGCTGATGCTGGTAACCAAAGTTGCATCAGGATCAATAATATTGACGGCATCTAAGCGCCCACCTAAACCGACTTCTAATAGCTGAATATCTAAGTCGGCACGTGCAAAAATATCTAATGCGGCTAAGGTGCTAAATTCAAAATAACTTAGCGAAATATTTTCTCTGACCGCTTCAATTCTTGTGAAGGCGGTGCAAATGAGATCATCACTAACAGGTATACCATTTATTTTGATGCGCTCGTTATATTGGGTGATGTGCGGTGAGGTGTAGGCACCGACACGTAAACCTTGAGCACGATAAATGGCATCTAAAAAAGCAATACTTGAGCCTTTACCGTTGGTGCCGGCAACCGTGATGGTGATGGGTTGTTTATTGCCGGGTGTTAAGCGTTGCCTTACTTGCGCCACTCGCTCTAAACCTAAGTCTATACTTTTTGGGTGTAGTGTTTCTTGCCAGTCCAACCAACCTTTTAGGGTGTCAAAGTGCATAAGAGGGAAAAGAGATAGATTTTAAGTCAGCGTGTGATAAGGAGCTTATCCCTTTGCTTATTTTTTATATTGCAATAAGCAAAGGGTGTGATACTTGTGTTTTATGCGGGGCGGTTAGCCATCAGAATGTTGAGAATGGAACTCAATTTTTCACGAATTTCGCGTCGGTCGATAATCATATCAATCGCGCCGTGTTCTTGCAAAAATTCACTGCGCTGAAAGCCTTCCGGCAACTTTTCGCGTACTGTTTGTTCGATAACTCGAGGGCCTGCAAAACCAATTAATGCTTTAGGTTCGGCAACATTAATATCACCTAGCATGGCTAGACTCGCCGAAACACCGCCCATAGTGGGGTCGGTCATAAAGGAGACATAGGGCAAACCTGCATTGGATAATTTGGTTAATGCGGCACTGGTTTTAGCCATTTGGAATAAAGAAAACAGCGATTCTTGCATGCGCGCGCCTCCACTAGCGGTAAAGACAATAAACGGTGCGCCTATTTCAATACTTTTATTGACTCCCCGTACAAACCGCTCTCCGACAACAGAGCCCATAGACCCCCCCATAAAACCAAAATCAAAGGCTGCAACGACAATAGGTTTGTTTTGCAAAGTACCGCTCATAACGACTAACGCATCAGTTTCTTTGGTTTTCTTTTGTGCTTGCGAAATGCGATCTTTATATTTTTTGCTATCTTTGAATTTTAAAGGGTCGAGCGGTTTTAGGTGGTCGGCAATTTCTTCACGGCCTTCAGTATCCAAAAATAAATCGATACGTCGGCGTGCACTAATGCGCATGTGGTGGTCACATTTAGGGCAGACATTGGCGTTTTTTTCTAGCTCGCTATTATATAAAATGGCATTACAGGCTGAACATTTATTCCATAGACCTTCAGGGACAGCCGTTTTTTTGCTGTCAGAATCTTTTTTCATAATAGTCGAGGGGACTAATTTTTCAAACCAACTCATAATATGCTCCGCTGTTAATCTTGGGTATCCATGGCTAAACGCATGGATTTTAATAATTCGATGATTTCTTGCTTGGCCGTTGCAGGGGCTTCTAAATTGGCTTCTATTTTACTGATTAAAGCACTGCCGACGACGACTGCATCACCTAAGCCGGCAATTGTTTGTGCTGTTTCTGCATCTTTGATGCCAAAGCCAATACCGACGGGCAGTTTGGTATTGGCGCGTATATCAAGCAACTTTTTTTCAACATCACTGGTATCTAAATGTCCTGCACCGGTGACACCTTTTACCGAGACATAATAAAGGAAGCCGCTACCGACAGCGTCCATTTTTTTAATTCTGTCGATGCTGCTATTAGGTGCTAATAAAAAGATTTGATCTATATTATGCTGATTGAGTAAACCCGCGCATTCTTGTGCTTCTTCGGGGGGCAGGTCAACGGTTAATACGCCGTCAACACCTGCTTGTTCGGCCGCCTTGGCAAATTCGGTATAGCCCATTGCTTCTACGGGGTTAGCATAGCCCATCAGCACAACGGGTGTTTCTTGATTGTTTTCTCTAAATTCAGTGACAACTGCTAAAGTGCGCCGTAAACTCATTTTATGCGCTAAAGCACGTTCACTAGCACGTTGAATAACTGGCCCATCAGCCATTGGATCAGAAAAAGGGACACCTAGTTCAATAACATCTGCACCTGCCGCGACCATGGCATGCATCATGGGGACGGTGAAGTCGGGGGTAGGGTCGCCTGCGGTAATAAAAGGGATAAGTGCTTTATGGCCTGATTTTTTAAATTCGGCAAATTTGGTTGTTAAGCGGCTCATATTTTAATTCCTTCACGCTCAGCCATCGTGTGCATGTCTTTGTCGCCACGGCCTGATAAGTTAACAATCAGTATGTCATCTTGTTGCATAGTGGGTGCTAATTTTAAAGTGTAAGCCATTGCATGGCTAGATTCTAAAGCAGGAATAATACCTTCCATTTTGGTGAGGGCATGAAAGCCTTCTAAAGCTTCCTCATCGGTGATGCTGACATATTCTGCACGGCCTATATCTTTGAGCCATGAATGTTCAGGGCCGACTCCGGGATAATCTAAACCAGCAGAAATAGAGTGGGTTTCGATAATTTCACCATCATCATCTTCCATTAAATAGGTGCGGTTACCATGTAAAATACCAGGACGACCTGCGCAGAGAGGAGCTGAATGCCTCCCTGTTTCTATGCCGTCACCGGCGGCTTCAACCCCTATCATTTTAACCTCGGCATCATTAATAAATGGATGGAATAAGCCTATGGCATTAGAGCCACCACCTATACAAGCCACTAAAGCATTTGGTAGTTTGCCGGTTTGTTTTAAACATTGTTGTTTTGCTTCGCGGCCAATAATGGACTGAAAATCTCTGACCATGGCAGGGTAAGGCGCAGGCCCTGCAGCGGTTCCGATAATATAGAAAGTATTATCGACATTGGTGACCCAATCGCGAATGGCTTCGTTAAGTGCGTCTTTGAGTGTTTTTGAGCCGGAGCTAACCGAAACGACCGTTGCGCCTAATAATTGCATACGATATACATTGAGTGCTTGTCGAGCAATATCTACAGCACCCATATACACAACACATTCCAAGCCAAGACGTGCACAAACGGTTGCGGTGGCAACGCCGTGTTGCCCTGCGCCGGTTTCGGCAATAATACGCGTTTTTCCCATACGTTTGGCTAATAAGATTTGACCAATGGTATTGTTGATTTTATGCGCACCCGTATGGTTTAGGTCTTCGCGTTTAAGGTAAATTTGCGCACCACCCAGTTCACGGCTCCAGCGTTCAGCATGATACAGTGGAGAGGGACGACCGACATAGTGCTGGAAGTCTTTGTCCAGTTCAGCCATAAAGTCGGCATCTGTCATATATTTTTGGTAGGCCGTATTGAGCTCTTCGACGGCAGGGATTAATGTTTCCGCTACAAATAAGCCGCCATAAGGGCCAAAATGTCCCCGTTCATCAGGCATATTGTATAAATCAGTTGTTTCTGTCACTTAGGTAAACCTCAGTTAAAAATGCTGCTATTTTATTATTATCTTTTATGCCTTTAGATGCTTCTACGCCACTACTGACATCAAGTGCATAAGGGTGTACATGTTGAATTGCTTTGCGTGCATTGTGCACAGTTAGCCCACCTGCAAGAATAATGGGCAAATCACAGTGGCTAGGAATTAAATCCCAATCAAATTTTTCACCTGTCCCCCCCGGTACCCCGGCATGGTAGGCATCTAGCAATAAACCTGCCGCATCATGATATTCAGTACTTAAGGCCTTTATGTCGGTGTTGGCTTGCATTCTGATGGCCTTGAGATAAGGCTTGTCGTAAATGCGGCATTGCTCTGCCGTTTCATTGCCATGAAATTGCAGGATATCAATGGGCAACTGTTTAATGGTGTCGGCTATTTGTTGCGTGTCGGCATTGACAAATAGAGCAACAACACTTGTAAAGGCAGGTAATGCGGCAATAATTTCTTGTGCGCGATGTAGGGAGACATGTCTAGGGCTAGGTGGGTAAAACACGAGTCCGATAGCATCAACACCGGCTTTTGCTGCAAAAACGGCTTGTTCAGTGTTGGTAAAACCGCAAATTTTGACGCGTGTTCGTTGCATGGTGTCGCTTATTTTATTGAAATCAGATTAAGCAGTAAATCGCGATAGAATATCATACTGACATACTCCCTTGAAGAGAAGAAATGCTCTGCTTGTCATATTTACAGTGTATAAGTGATTAAAGGTATAAAATATGGGCGGTTAATCATTATTTGTCGGTATAAAATATTCACATTACCTTAATGCGGAGGGTGCTCATGACCGTCATGGTGGTGCGCTGTATCATGGCTATGTGTCTGTGGTTTGAGTGCTTCATGTGCATGAGTCGCTGTGGTATGTTCGTGGTCATGTTCATGTGCTGTCATTGCGTCATGCTGATGTACTTGCTGAGGCTCGGACATTTTTTGCATGACAGGCGCAATGGCAACGCCATGTTGGTAAACCATAAAGCCGCCTAAATCTGCCCCGAATGTTAAGAGGATGACTAATAGTGTTGACAGGCTAAAATAGCCATAAGTTTTTTTTAGGAGAAAATCTTCCGCTGCAAAGAAACGACGTATGGATAAGGTGAGCGCAATTAAAGTAACGGCAATACCCAATGCTTGGTGGCGTAACATAATGGCATGAGTGACCTCATTATGAGGCACTGAATACGCCGCTTGGAAGCCGGCAATAACGGTTAAAATTGCACTGCCCGTGCCAATATAAAGTAGCGGCGTACCCAATGCACGCCATTTGGGCTTGTTAATCAAGCCGCCTAGCGTATCGGTACAGAAAAAAAGTATCAACAGCGCGATTGGAAAATGAACCAGTAATGGATGAATGTTATCAAGGGCGGCAATGCCCGGAAAAAAAGCGGCAAAAATTTCTGTTCCACTTTTTGTTGTTAAAGATTCTATAAAGGTTAAAAAGGATTCAAGGCCTTTCATGGCTCCTATATCACTGTGACCTGCGCCATGTACTTGCGGAAGCATTGTAAAGAATAAATCAATCATGTGTCTTGTCAAAAAATTAGTATTCGTTTGGGGGATAATTGCATTATACGGTTATTAGAGGCGAGTATTCAATTGTGCCGGCAGAGCAGACGTGTAAATAATTGAATTTAGGGATTTTGTGTAATCAGCTTGGGGTGTCCTTGGGAAATAGTAAAATGAAGGGGCAGGATGAGGCTTTAGGTGGCGGCATATGAAAATATAATATTGAGTTCAATGATTATAAAACGCTATAATATTTCGTTTTTATTGAGGAATTGTTTGTGACGCAACATATTTATCATGCAATTGATCGCAATCAATTTGCTAAGGATCTGGATGATATTCGTAAGGACGTTTTACGTGATGTGGGGATGGAAGATTTCCGGCATTTAAAAAAAATAGAGCGTTGGGGGCGAATTTGTTCAGCGATTGGTTATGGAACGGCGTGGATTATTCCTAATCCGATTTCTGCTTACTTGATTAGCCAAGGTAATGTGACGCGGTGGACGACCATTGCACATCATGTTACACATCGCGCGTATGATAAAATTGCAGGAATTCCAAAACATTATACCAGCAAGGGGTTTGCTAAGGGGAAGCGTCGTTATATTGACTGGTTGGAGTGGATGCTACCTGAAGCATGGGATAAAGAACATAATGATTTGCATCATTATAATCTGGGTGAGCAGGCTGACCCTGATCAAGTCGAATATAATACCGCAGATTTTAGAGCGATTAATATGCCGCAATGGGTACGTTATTTATTCCTTGGGGTGATGGCTTGTACATGGAAGGCTATTTATTATGCACCTTCGACGCTAGTTGAATTGCAACGGGCACGTGATAAGAAAGAAGGTAAAGAACCGGTGGATTATCCGCGCATAGATATATGGAATCCAATGAAGCCGGTAGGATATGATTTATGGACAAAATGTTTATTGCCTTATATCTCCATTCGTTTTGTACTGATACCGTTATTGTTTATTCCGGTAGGGATTGTGACAGCTATGGGAGGGGCAGTTGCGGCAACGAATGTTTTGCTTAATTCTCTTTTAGCAGAGGTGTTTACTAATTTGCATACATTTTTGGTGATTGGTACCAATCATGTAGGGGATGACTTATATCTTTTTGATGAAAAGGCGGATAATAAAGGTGAGTTTTATTTACGCCAAATATTTGGGTCAACTAATTTTACGACAGGGACTGATCGTGTTGATTTTTTGCAGGGTTGGCTGAATTATCAAATTGAGCATCACATTTGGCCGGATATGCCTTTGAGTCGCTATCATATTGCACAACCTAGGGTAAAAGCTTTATGTGAACAATATGGCATACCTTATTGTCAAGAATCTGTTTTTAAGCGATTGAAAAAGACTTTAGATGTGATGACGGGTAAAACGTCTATGATGAAGCCTTTGCCGGCGAATTGATTTGTGAAATAAAATTAAATTTGCATCTTTAATATGCGATGCAATGCGGGAAGAGAGCCTACTTTTAAGTGAGGGGCTTGATATAATCAAAATTATAAAAAAATCTTAATGACCGCACCTTGAAAATTCAGTAGAATTCAAACGATGATTCGATTTTTTCGAATAGTGATAATCACAATTATATTATTTCATAACGGGATGGGTCGCAAGGCTCCTCCCGTTTTGTACATTTAAGGTGGCTAATTTGAATAAACCTGCATTATTAATGTTGGAGGATGGGACAGTTTTTCAGGGTGTGTCGATAGGCGCAGATGGCTGTTCAGCTGGTGAGGTGGTGTTTAATACATCCATGACAGGTTATCAGGAAATCCTCAGTGATCCTTCCTATGCCAAGCAAATTATAACATTGACGTACCCGCATATTGGTAATGTGGGGACTAATGATGAGGATAATGAAGCGGCAACTGTCTTTGCCAGTGGCTTAATTATCCGTGATTTACCGATAATGGCGAGTAATTTTCGTTCAGAACAAACATTATCCGCTTATTTGCAAGCTAATAATGTTGTCGCTATCGCTGAGATTGATACACGCCAATTAACACGTATTTTGCGTGATAAAGGGGCGCAACGAGGGTGTATTATTGCTGGTGATAATATTGAGGAGGATTTGGCGAAAAATGCGATTGCTGCCTTTCCAGGCTTGAAAGGCATGGACTTGGCAAAAGAGGTCACAACTGCAGAAATCTATGAGTGGACTGAAAACACATGGAATTTACAACAAGGTCATACGCCTGCTGAAAATTTAACAAAACATGTGGTGGCTTATGATTTTGGAGTTAAGCGCAATATTTTACGCTTACTTGCTAATCGCGGTTGTCGAGTCACCGTTGTCCCTGCAACAACCCCTGCTGCTGATGTTTTGGCAATGCAGCCTGATGGTGTGTTTTTATCTAATGGGCCGGGTGATCCGGAGCCTTGTACTTATGCTATTAGCGCCATTCAGACCATTTTAGAGAAAAAGATACCGGTATTTGGTATTTGTTTGGGACATCAATTATTGGCTCTGGCTTGTGGTGCGCAAACGGAAAAAATGAAGTTTGGTCATCATGGTGCTAACCATCCTGTGCAAGAAAAAGCAACCGGTCGAGTGATGATTAGTAGTCAAAATCATGGTTTTGCAGTAGATGCAAAAACGTTACCTGACAATGTGAGTGCAACTTATCATTCTTTATTCGATGGTAGTTTGCAAGGTATTGCACGGACTGATATTCCTGCGATGAGTTTTCAGGGACACCCTGAGGCAAGTCCTGGGCCGCATGATGTAGAATCATTATTTGATGATTTTATGGACATGATGCAGACAGCTAACTAATAATAGAGTTTAAAACGAATATGCCAAAAAGAACCGACATAAAATCCATTTTATTATTAGGCGCAGGCCCTATTGTGATTGGTCAAGCTTGTGAGTTTGATTATTCAGGCACTCAGGCTTGTAAAGCACTGCGCGAAGAAGGCTACCGCATTATTCTGGTCAATTCTAATCCTGCGACGATTATGACAGACCCTGATATGGCGGATGCAATTTATATAGAGCCTATCGACTGGCAAACGGTCGAAAAAATTATTGCCAAAGAAAAACCTGATGCGGTATTGCCGACGATGGGCGGGCAAACTGCCTTAAATTGTGCATTAGATTTAGATAAACACGGCGTATTAGAAAAATACGGTGTGGAAATGATTGGCGCGACTAAAGAAGCCATTAATATGGCTGAAGACAGAGAATTATTTAATCAGGCCATGGGTCGCTTGGGGTTTGAAGTCGCACGTTCAAAAACAGCACACTCAATGGAAGAGGCTTTTGCTGCGCAAGCAGAGGTCGGTTATCCAACGGTCATTCGTCCTTCCTTTACTATGGGAGGCAGTGGTGGCGGGATTGCTTATAATAAAGAAGAGTTTATTGAAATTTGTGAGCGTGGTTTGTATTTATCACCCACTGATGAATTACTCATTGAAGAGTCGGTGCTGGGGTGGAAAGAATATGAAATGGAAGTGGTACGTGATACTAATGACAACTGTATTATCGTGTGTTCCATTGAAAATTTTGATCCGATGGGGGTGCATACGGGAGATTCGATTACCGTTGCGCCTGCGCAGACTTTAACCGATAAAGAATATCAAATTTTAAGAAATGTCTCTTTGGCCGTTTTACGCGAAATTGGTGTTGATACCGGTGGTTCTAATGTGCAGGTAGCGATTAACCCTGCTGATGGTCGCATGGTTGTGATTGAGATGAATCCGCGTGTATCACGCTCTTCTGCATTGGCCTCTAAAGCCACCGGTTTTCCGATTGCCAAAGTGGCTGCAAAATTAGCAGTAGGCTATACGCTGGATGAATTGAAAAATGAAATTACAGGCGGAGCAACGCCTGCTTCATTTGAGCCAAGTATTGATTATGTGGTCACGAAAGTGCCACGTTTTACCTTTGAGAAATTTCCTCAAGCAGATGACCGTCTGACAACGCAAATGAAGTCAGTAGGTGAGGTGATGGCCATTGGGCGTACTTTCCAAGAGTCTTTGCAAAAAGCATTGCGTGGGCTTGAAATTGGTGTTGATGGTTTGGATGAAATTGTGGACTTTTCCGAGCCTAATGCTGAAGATATTATGCAGCGAGAAATGCGTCACCCAGGACCTACGCGCCTATGGTATGTTGCTGATGCATTCCGTAGCGGCATGTCATTTGAGGATGTGCATGAAGCCAGTAAAATTGACCCTTGGTTTTTAGCGCAGGTTGAAGATTTGGTGTTGACTGAAAAATCTTTAGCGAGTAAAACCTTGGCAACCTTAAAAGAAGGTGAGCTATTTAAGCTCAAGCAAAAAGGTTTTTCGGACGCGCGTTTGGCAAAATTGTTAGAAACTAAAGAATCGGCGATTCGTAAGACTCGGCATCAGCTAGATATACGCCCTGTGTATAAGCGCATTGATTCCTGTGCGGCAGAATTTTCTTCGGATACGGCGTATTTATATTCAACTTATGAACATGAATGCGAGGCACGTACCTCTGATAAAGAAAAAATCATCATTTTAGGCGGTGGCCCAAATCGTATTGGCCAAGGTATCGAATTTGATTACTGTTGTGTGCATGCGGCATTAGCTTTGCGTGAAGAAGGCTATGAAACCATTATGATCAACTGTAACCCGGAAACGGTTTCGACAGACTTTGATACCTCAGATCGCTTATATTTTGAGTCTTTAACCTTAGAAGATGTATTAGAAATTATTGATTTAGAACAGCCTAAAGGGGTTATTGTGCAGTACGGTGGACAAACACCCTTGAAATTGGCACGTGCTTTAGAAGCGGCTGGTGCACCTATTATTGGGACATCACCTGATGCAATTGATTTGGCAGAGGATCGTGAACGCTTCCAGAAGTTATTGGAAAAACTGAATTTAAAACAACCGCCGAATGCAACCGCGCGTTCAACTGAGCAAGCCATTAATGCGGCAAAAGATTTAGGTTATCCATTAGTCGTGCGTCCCTCTTATGTATTGGGTGGTCGAGCTATGGAAATCGTTTATAACGAGGAAGGCTTACAACGCTATATGAAAGAGGCGGTGAGCGTTTCTAATGATTCACCGGTGCTTTTAGATCGTTTTCTCGATGATGCTATCGAAATGGATGTTGATGCCATTTATGATGGTGAAACATTATTAATTGGTGGTTTAATGCAGCATGTGGAGCAGGCAGGGGTGCATTCGGGCGATTCAGCTTGCTCGATTCCACCTTATGATTTAGCTGAGCATTTACAAGACCAGTTACGCGTGCAAGTGACACAAATGGCCGAAGCTTTAGGCGTTCGCGGCTTGATGAATACCCAGTTTGCGATTCAAGGTGAAACGATTTATGTGTTAGAGGTTAACCCTAGAGCATCCCGTACGGCTCCTTTTGTGTCTAAAGCAACAGGTTATCCTTTGGCGAAAATTGCGGCACTATGTATGGCAGGCAAGAGTTTGCAAGAGCAAGGCGTGACTAAGGAATGTGTTCCTGATTATTACTCAGTGAAAGAGGCGGTTTTTCCGTTTGTTAAGTTTCCGGGGGTTGATCCATTATTAGGCCCTGAGATGAAGTCAACCGGTGAGGTGATGGGGGTTGGTAAAACATTTGGTGAGGCTTTTGCTAAAGCGCAACGTGCGGCAGGTGTTGATTTAAGTCATAGTGGTAAGGTTCTGATTAGTATTCGCGAAGCAGATAAACCTAAAGTGGTTGAAGTGGCGCGTATGTTAATTGCTAAGCATTATGAAATTGTTGCCACTAAGGGAACCGCTAAAGTACTTGCTACGGCAGGTATTGCTTGTGACATCGTTTATAAAGTCAATGAAGGTCGCCCTAATACGGTAGATATGATTAAAAATGATGAAATTCAATTGATTATTAATACGACAGAAGGTGTAAAAGCGGTGGCAGATTCATTTACCATGCGCAGAGAAGCCTTGCAGCATCATGTGACCTATTATACTACGATGGCGGGTGCTAAGGCGGCGTGTTATGCGATAGGCGAGCTTGATGCAGGCGATGTTAATTGTTTGCAGGATTTGCATAAAAATTTAGTTTAGGAACGAAGGTTTAATTGTCCCGGTACAAATTAATGCAAGATTTTTATTATACTTGTATTAAAAAAGCCGCTTATTAAATCTATTTTTGACGTTACTGTAAAGGCTGACTTAGGTTGGCCTTTATTATTTTTGATAACATTAGAAGAAGTTTGGAGTTATTGATGGACAAAGTACCTTTAACAGTTGTAGGCGCGAATAAGTTACGAGCTGAATTGGAAGAATTAAAAACTGTTACCAGGCCACGTATTGTTGAAGCCATTGCAACAGCAAGAGAACATGGTGATTTAAAAGAGAATGCTGAATACCATGCTGCACGTGAACAACAAAGTTTTGCAGAGGGGCGCATTAATGAAATTGAAGCTAAGTTGGCGAATGCGCAAATTATTGATGTCACCAGTATTGATGCGAAAGGCAAGGTGATTTTTGGTGCGACCGTTGAAATTGAAGATTTGGATTCCGAGAAAAAATTTACTTATCAAATTGTGGGCGTTGATGAGGCCAATATTAAAGAAGGGCGCATTTCTGTCGGCTCTCCTATTGCTAGAGCATTGATTGGTAAAGAGGTGGATGATGTGGTAACCGTTAAAACCCCAGCCGGTGATGTAGATTATGAAATCTTGTCTATTCAGTATATCTAAATGACTATTTAAGAATGAGTTAAAGGCGGGCACCTTGTTTTTGATTATGCAAGGTACTGCCTTTATTAGGTGTGAGCATAAAAAATCAATCCTGAAACCAAATAAAAAATAAGGGAGATTCAGGTATTATTAGGCTCTTATTTTTAGGACTGCTTGAATATGTTGTGACTGTTAAAAACCATATCAGATTTAATCTCTGCGTCGCGGTGCTTGTTTTTGTTTTTTAGGTGTCGCTTCAGGTTTTTTACGGTAAATAACCAGAACTTGGCCTATACTTTGAATGAGTTCGGCTTGGGTCTCGGTACAGATATGCGCCTGAATGTGTTGACGTTCCGTTCTTTCGGCACGAACTTTTATTTTAATGAGCTCGTGGGTATCAAGTGCCGATTCAATTTCCTTGAGTACCGCTTCGGTTAAGCCTGCTTGACCAATCATAACGACCGGTTTTAGAGCGTGTGCTCTTGTTATCATTTGTTTCTGTTGTTCAGAATTCACTCTCGATATATCCTTTCAATAAATAATTAGCATAATTTTACACTAAAATATATGGCGCGTAGTAAAAGTAGTAATCAATGGATGCAAGAGCACCTTAATGATGAGTATGTTAAAAAAGCAAAAGCTTTAGGGTATCGTTCGCGAGCAACGTTTAAATTAGTCGAAATCATCGAAAAAGATAAGTTAATTCAGCCGCATATGAATGTCGTTGACTTAGGGGCAGCACCTGGTGGCTGGTCTGAATATGTACGTCAGGTGGTTGGCAAGAAGCAAAAAGTAATAGGTTTGGATATTTTGGAAATTGAGCCGATAGAGGGGGTTGATTTTATTCAAGGTGACTTTAGAGAGGCTGTCGTTTTTGAAAAATTAAAGACATTATTGGCAGGTGCACCAATACATGTCGTATTATCAGATATGGCACCTAATCTAAGTGGTAATAAAGCAATTGATCAGCCAAGTGCTATGTATTTATGTGAGTTAGCTTTAGAAACGGCACAAACTGTTTTGGTTGAAGGTGGGGCTTTTTTGGTGAAAGTATTTCAAGGAAGCGGTTTTGATGCTTATAAACAGCAAGTTGCCGAATCGTTTGATAAAGTGCTGATTAGAAAACCAAAGTCATCCAGAGCGCGTAGTAATGAGGTTTATATTTTAGCTAAGGGCTTTAAAAAGCAATAAAATGCCCTAATTGTTATTTTATGATTATAAGGACTGAGAATTTTATAAAACCCTCAGCCCTAAGGCTTTGTTTTAAATATTTAACAAACATGGCAGTGAATCCGGCAACATGCATGTTGGTGCATTTACTCTATTTTTTTATAAGGACTGTTCCGGTCAGAGGCGTAAAAGTTGAACGATATGTTTAAAAATATAATTTTATGGGTTGTCATTGCCATGGTATTGATGTCCGTATTTAATAATTTTGGCCCACGTGGGACAGGGCAGAAATCAGTGCTTTCCTACTCGCAATTTATAGATGCCGTTAAAGCGGGGCAGATTCAAGATGTTATCTTGGATGATGAGAATGGCATTAGAGGGCATTTGCAAGGGGGTGAAAAATTTAGCTCTTACGCACCTAATGACCCGCATTTAGTGGATGATTTATTGGCTAATGGTGTGGAAATTAAAGCGCAACCTGCTGCTGAAGAGTCCATGTTAATGCAGATTTTTATTTCTTGGTTTCCCATGTTATTGCTGATTGGCGTGTGGGTATTTTTTATGCGCCAAATGCAAGGCGGTATGGGAGGCAAAGGCGGCCCTATGAGCTTTGGTAAAAGCAAAGCACGCATGCTGGAAGAAGATCAAATCAAAGTGACTTTTGCTGATGTTGCAGGTTGTGATGAGGCCAAAGAAGAAGTTGAAGAAATGGTCGATTTTCTAAAAGACCCTTCTAAATATCAAAAGTTAGGCGGTAAAATTCCACGAGGCGCTTTAATGGTAGGCCCGCCAGGTACCGGGAAAACATTATTGGCTCGTGCCATTGCCGGTGAAGCAAAAGTGCCTTTTTTTACTATTTCAGGTTCTGATTTTGTGGAAATGTTCGTTGGGGTGGGTGCTTCACGAGTTAGGGATATGTTTGAACAGGCTAAGCGTCATGCGCCTTGTATTATTTTTATTGATGAAATTGATGCTGTTGGTCGACAACGTGGTGCAGGTCTTGGTGGTGGCAATGATGAGCGCGAGCAAACCTTGAACCAGCTATTAGTTGAAATGGATGGTTTTGAAGGCAATGAAGGCGTGATTGTGATTGCTGCAACGAATAGGCCGGATGTTTTAGATGCCGCTTTATTGCGTCCCGGTCGATTTGACCGTCAAGTCACGGTGAGTTTGCCGGATATTAAAGGGCGCGAAAGAATCTTATCGGTACATATGGGAAAAGTGCCTGCTGCTGATGATGTTGAATTAAAATATATTGCCCAAGGGACGCCAGGTTTTTCGGGTGCTGATTTAGCCAACTTAGTGAATGAAGCCGCTTTGAATGCAGCGAGAATGAATAAACGCTTAGTTAGTATGATTGACTTGGAAAAAGCAAAAGATAAGCTTATTATGGGTGCGGAAAGACGCTCTATGGTCATGGATGAAAAAGAGAAAAAAATGACAGCTTATCATGAGGCAGGGCATGCTATTGTAGGGAAGATTGTGCCCGAACATGATGCCGTTTATAAAGTCAGCATTATGCCACGCGGTCGTGCGTTAGGTGTGACCATGTTTTTGCCGGAAAAAGAGCAATACAGTGCGAGTAAACGCAAGCTAGATAGTATGATTTCTAGCCTATATGGCGGGCGTATTGCTGAAGAGCAGATTTTTGGTTGGGAGCAAGTTTCAACAGGGGCTTCTAATGATATTGAGCGCGCGACCGAATTAGCCAGAAATATGGTAACTAAATGGGGCTTGTCGCAGCGTTTAGGGCCATTAGCTTATAGTGAAGAAGAAGGCGAGGTATTTTTGGGGCGTTCGGTCACACAGCATAAAAGTGTTGCGGATGAAACATCACATACTATTGATGAGGAGATACGTTCAATTATTGATCGTAACTATGAACGTGCTGAGAAAATCTTAAAAGAAAATGAAGATATTTTGCATGCCATGGCGGCGGCATTAATAAAATATGAAACTATAGATAAAGACCAGATTGATGATTTAATGGCACGTCGAGCTGTTAGAGATCCAGATGGCTGGGATGATACGCCACCACCTAATGAAGGCGTTAAAGCGACGAGTATACCATTAAAGAAAGATCCTGAAGTGCCGGGTGCGAATGCGGCAGAGCAGAACGGATAGAAAGACAATTTAGTATACCTATTCAGGTAGGCAATCAATAAGGGAGGGGGCTTTGCTTGCTCCCTTTTTTGTAATGGATAATTAGGAAACAGGTAGATGAAAAAAAAATATTTTGGTACAGATGGAATCCGCGGCACTGTCGGTGAATCACCCATTACTCCGGATTTTTTTCTGAAATTAGGTTGGGCAACGGGGCGGGTTTTTGCTGAAGAGGGTGAGGGCTTTGTTTTGGTGGGTAAGGATACGCGTATTTCGGGTTATATGTTTGAGTCGGCACTAGAAGCAGGGCTTTCGGCAGCCGGCGTTAATACGCGACTGCTAGGCCCCATGCCAACGCCAGGGATTGCTTATTTAACGCAAACATTGCGTGCACAAGCTGGGATTGTTATCAGTGCCTCACATAACCCTTATTATGATAATGGAATTAAGTTTTTTTCTACGGAAGGGACTAAGTTAGCAGATGAGTTAGAACATAAAATTGAATATTATTTGGAGCAAGCGATGACAACGGTTGCCTCTGATAAATTAGGGAAAGCACAGCGGGTATCAGATGCGGCAGGGCGTTATATTGAATTTTGTAAAGCAAGTATACCTGCTAGTATTGACTTTAGTGGACTGAGGGTGGTCGTTGATTGTGCCAATGGCTCGACTTATCATATCGCGCCGCATGTTTTTTCTGAGGTGGGTGCTGAAGTGATTGAAATTGGCACTAACCCAGATGGTTTGAATATCAATGAAAAATGTGGGGCAACCAAGCCTGAGCAGTTGCAGGATGCGGTTATTGAATTTCGCGCTGATCTTGGTATTGCCTTAGATGGTGATGGTGATCGCCTGATTATGGTGGATCATAAAGGGGAAGTGGTCGATGGGGATGAATTAATCTTCATCATTGCAAAAGCACGTAAAGATGCCGGAAAATTAATTGGCCCTGTCATTGGTACATTAATGAGTAATCTGGGAATGGAGCACGCGCTTAAAAAATCAAAAGTAGATTTGTTGCGGGCTAATGTAGGTGACCGTTATGTCATGGAGTTAATGAAAAACCATAATGGTATCTTGGGTGGGGAAGGTTCGGGACATATTATTTGTTTGGATAGGACAACGACCGGTGATGGCATTATTGCTGCCTTGCAAGTATTGGCCGAAATGCATCAAACGGGTAAAAGTTTGTATGAACTCAAATCTGAAATGACTAAATATCCACAAGTTTTAGTCAATGTACGTGTTTCTAAGAAAGTAAATCCTAATGATAATGAAGTTATTCAAAAAGCCGTACAGCTTGTTGAAAAAGAGCTTGGGAATGATGGGCGTGTTTTGTTACGTGCTTCAGGAACCGAGCCATTAATTAGGGTCATGGTTGAAGGTGTAGACCAAGATAAAGTGACCGAATATGCACATCAGTTAGCGGATCAAGTGAAGAATGCAATAACTGCTTGAAATGGTGACTTATAATAGCTATCATAGTCCGTTTAAATTCTGGAGTTTGTGATGCGCCGTGGTTTGGTAATCGGAAACTGGAAAATGAATGTACATCGGCAGAGTGCGGATCAACTGGTTGATGACATTATTGCTGATATGCCTGATGTCAATGCCGATTTGGTGGTGTGTCCTCCTTATTTGTATATTCCTGAGGTGAGTGCACGTATTGCCAATAGCAAACTAATTTGTGGTGCGCAAAATATTGCAGCGCATGCAAAAGGTGCTTATACGGGCGAAATTTCTGGCTCGATGTTGCAAGAATTTGACTGTCAATATGCGATTGTAGGGCATTCTGAGCACCGTAAATATTACTCAGATGATAATGTTGTGGTTGCTAAAAGATATTGTCAAGCGATAGAGTCGGGTATCGTCCCTATTTTAAGTACGGGAGACTCCTTAGCGCAACGAAAGCAGGGTATTACCTTTGAAGTGATTGCCAAGCAGATTGAAGATGTCATTGATATTGCAGGTATTGATAGTTTTCGGCATGCGGTTATTTCATACGAACCGCTATGGGCTATTGGGACCGG
>Ga0256839_1002406_pt1 | contig 20852 bp, 17 predicted proteins | sample 354166metaG_FD_185968 | JGI IMG/M metagenome (GOLD analysis project Ga0256839, IMG submission 185968) | Hydrothermal vent microbial communities from Mid Atlantic Ridge, Atlantic Ocean - 354-166 | ecosystem: Environmental > Aquatic > Marine > Hydrothermal vents | place: Atlantic Ocean: Mid... | reverse complement strand
TATCGTATATTGGCTATTACCTCGGCCTTCCAAGCCGATGAGAGGAGTTCGATTCTCCTTACCCGCTCCATATTTCAAGGCTCTCTTTGTTGGTTTGTTAATTCAGATTGATAGAGAGAGCCTTTTTAATTTGCTCTTATAGCTCAGTCGGTAGAGCGCATCCATGGTAAGGATGAGGTCATCGGTTCGATTCCGATTAAGAGCTCCATATTTTGATAATATTTGCACCGAACTGCTTTGACAGTCGTTGCTACTTAGGAGATTGCATCATGGCAAAGGAAAAGTTTGAACGCGGCAAGCTGCACGTGAATGTTGGTACGATTGGTCACGTTGATCACGGTAAGACAACTCTTACAGCAGCGTTAACGATTGTACAAGGTAAAAAGTTCGGTGGAGATATCAAAGATTTTGCGTCGATTGATAACGCACCAGAAGAGAGAGATCGTGGAATTACCATCTCTACTTCACATGTAGAGTATGAGTCAGACACTCGTCACTACGCACACGTAGATTGTCCAGGTCACGCCGATTATGTTAAAAACATGATCACTGGTGCGGCACAGATGGACGGTGCTATTCTGGTTTGTTCAGCCGCAGACGGGCCAATGCCACAAACACGTGAGCACATCCTGTTATCGCGTCAAGTAGGTGTTCCATATATCGTTGTATTCTTAAACAAAGCCGACATGGTTGATGACGAAGAGTTGTTAGAGCTTGTTGAAATGGAAGTCCGTGAACTTCTAGATATGTACGAGTTCCCAGGTGACGATACACCAGTAATTATCGGTTCTGCACTAAAAGCGATCGAAGGTGATGAGTCAGAAGTTGGCGCACCCTCTATTGGACGTCTAGTTGAAGCGTTGGACACTTACATTCCAGATCCAGTCCGTGAAACAGATAAAGACTTCCTAATGCCAGTAGAAGATATCTTCTCAATCCAAGGTCGTGGAACCGTAGCAACCGGTCGAGTTGAGACAGGGATTGTTAAGGTTGGAGAAGAGATTGAGATCGTAGGAATTAAAGACACCATTACTACAACGGTAACCGGTGTTGAAATGTTCCGTAAGTTGCTTGACCAAGGTGAAGCAGGGGATAACGTTGGTATTCTATTGCGTGGAACCAAGCGTGAAGAGATTGAGCGTGGTCAAGTACTTGCGCATAAAGGAACAATTAAGCCACATACAACGTTTGAAGCAGAAGTTTATGTTCTGTCAAAAGACGAAGGTGGACGCCATACGCCATTCTTCCAAGGTTACCGTCCACAGTTCTACTTCCGTACGACGGATGTGACTGGTGCCTGTACTTTACCAGAAGGTACAGAAATGGTTATGCCAGGAGATAACGTTCAGATGAAGGTTGAGTTAATCAATCCAATCGCGATGGACGAAGGATTGCGTTTTGCGATTCGTGAAGGTGGTCGTACCGTTGGAGCAGGTGTTGTTGCTAAGATTTTAGATTAATCTTTGTAATGCTTGCAAGATAAAAGAATGGGATGTATAATCCCATTTTTTTTGTGACATACATTTTAGGGGTATAGCTCCAACTGGTAGAGCACCGGATTCCAAATCCGGGTGTTGGGAGTTCGAATCTCTCTACCCCTGCCAATATTCTACGGCCTGTATTTCATTTGAAATACGGGTCGTTTTTAATTTAGCAGATAGGATTTATGAGTAAAGAAATGGATAAAGATAGCTCTGCTCGCTCTTTGGATACAGTTAAATTATTGCTGTCCATAGCGATTCTGATTGGTTCTCTCGTGGGATATTATACGTTTCAAGATGTACATGGCGTTGTTCGTGTTCTTGGGGTTGTAGTAGGGATTGGTCTTGCCTTATTTACTTTATATCAGACGACAATGGGTCGTGGTTGGTTTCTTTATGTGATGCATGCAAAGCGTGAAGTAAAGCAAGTCGTTTGGCCAACGCGCCCTGAAACTGTTCAAATGACTTTGATAGTGTTTGTTGTGGTCATTTTGATGGGAATCTTTTTGTGGTTGATTGATATGTTCTTTTTGTGGGCTGTGAAGCTGTTAACAGGTCAAGGTGGTTAAGATGGCAAAAAGATGGTATGTCGTTCATGCATATTCTGGGTATGAGAAAAAAGTTCAGAAAAGTTTACAAGAGTATGTCGAAAGAGAGGGGCTTCAAGACTCTTTTGGTGATGTACTTGTGCCTTGTGAAGAGGTTGTTGAGATTCGTGATGGTAAGAAGCGTACGAGTGAACGCAAGTTTTTTCCAGGTTACGTTTTAGTTCAGATGGAGATGACGGAAGAGTCATGGCATCTGGTTAAGAGTGTGCCTCAGGTAATGGGTTTTATCGGCGGAACAAGTGATCGCCCTGCGCCAATTTCTCAGAAAGAAGTTGATCGTATTTTAGAGCGAGTTGAGAATAGTGTCGATAAGCCAAGACCTAAGGTTATGTACGAGCCTGGCGAGATGGTTCGAGTAATTGATGGTCCATTTAAAGATTTTGAAGCGGTTCTTGAGCGCGTTGATTACGATAAAAACAAATTAGAAGTAACGGTTTTGATTTTTGGGCGTTCTACGCCTGTTGAGCTTGAATTTACTCAAGTTGAAAAAATTTAAAACCGTTTTAAGTAAGTACGGGGAGCTGAAAAGCGTTTGACCCACATTAGGAGAGAGTTATGGCTAAGAAGATAGAAGCCTATATTAAGTTGCAAGTTCCTGCTGGAGCTGCAAATCCAAGTCCACCAGTTGGGCCGGCGTTAGGTCAGCATGGTGTGAATATCATGGAGTTTTGTAAAGCGTTTAATGCGCAGACTCAAAGCTTAGAGAAAAACATGCCAATTCCAGTTGTTATTTCTGTTTACAGCGATCGTAGCTTTACATTTGTAACGAAAACACCGCCAGCATCCATTCTTTTGAAGAAAGCCGCTGGGATTAAAAGTGGTAGTGCTATTCCAAATGTTGATAAAGTTGGGACGGTAACACGTGCGCAGTTAGAAGAGATTGCTAACACCAAGATGGCGGATCTGAATGCAAATGATTTGGATTCAGCAGTTAAAATCATTGCGGGCTCTGCTCGTAGTATGGGTCTAGTGATCGAGGATTAAGAGAATGGCAAAACTTACTAAAAAACAAAAAATAAATGCAGAGCGCGTGCAACGCAATGTTGCATATGATGCAGTTGAAGGGTTCGATTTAGTTAAAGAGCTTGCAACGGCTAAATTTAAAGAGTCGGTTGATGTGGCAATCTGTTTAGGAATTGACCCGCGTAAATCAGACCAGGTTGTTCGTGGTGCGGTTGTGCTTCCTAACGGAACGGGTAAAGATGTTCGTGTTGCGGTATTTACCGGTGAAGCAAATCAAGCGGCGGCAAAAGAAGCGGGCGCTGATTTTGTCGGTATGGAAGAGCTTGCGACTGAGATTAAGGGCGGCATGATGGATTTTGATGTTGTAATTGCTTCACCAGATGCTATGCGTGTTGTTGGTATGTTGGGTCAAGTATTAGGTCCGCGTGGTTTGATGCCTAACCCTAAGACAGGTACTGTAACACCAGATGTGGTTGGTGCAATCAATAATGCGAAAGCCGGTCAGGCACGTTTCCGTGCAGACAAGGGTGGTATTGTTCATGCGGCAATTGGAACGGTTGACTTTGACTCGGTTAAGTTGAAAGAGAATTTGAATGCCCTTTTGGAAGAGCTTGTGAAAGCAAAGCCAGCTTCTGCGAAAGGTGTTTATGTGAAAAAAGTGACTGTTTCTTCAACAATGGGTCCAGGCCTGTTGGTTGATCAGTCAACACTGTAATAGTATTGTTGCATTTTTAGTGCAGTAGTATTATTTGCGAATATGGGACTCCTTGAATTAACTTGTTTGATTTTGAGTGAGCGCCCATCGCAGACCGTAGGCGAATACAAGCACTGTATTCTTAATAGTTATTAAGCCTGCGTAGATGGAAGGGTTTAGTTAAGTAATTGACTGAGCTGTTTGGAGGTTATATGGCACTCAATATCGAAGGTAAAAAGCTTGTCGTTGAAGAGGTTTCTGCAGTGGTTGCAGAGGCTGGTTCAATGGTTGTGGCTGAATATCGTGGGTTGACGGTAGAGCAAATGACCCAGTTACGTGCAAATGCGCGTGCGGCTAATGTTCAGGTTCGTGTTGTTAAAAATACACTTGCACGCCGTGCGGTTGCCGGAACTAAGTTTGAAGACATGGCGGATACGTTTGTAGGGCCGTTAGTGTTTGCTTTTTCTGGTGAAGAGCTAGGAAATGCGGCACGTGTATTCAAAGATTTTGCTAAAGGTAATACTGCACTTGTTGTTAAGTCATTATCGATTGGTGAAGGGGTTATGGACGCAGGTCAATTAGCGACTGTTGCGGCGCTACCGACTTACGATGAAGCCGTTAGTAAGCTTCTGTATGTTATGAAAGAACCTGTTGCGAAACTTGCACGTGGTTTGGTTGCTGTTAAAGAGCAAAAAGAAGCTGAAGCGGCTTAAGTTTATAAGCTTAAGTGTAAAAATAAATTAATTAATTTTTGGAGATTTCAAATGTCTGTATCAAAAGATGATATTTTAGAAGCGGTTGCCAACATGTCTGTAATGGAAGTTGTTGAGCTAGTTGAAGCAATGGAAGAGAAGTTTGGTGTGTCAGCAGCTGCAGTTGCCGTTGCTGGTCCTGCTGGTGATGGAGCGGATGCGGCGGCAGAACAAACTGAGTTTGATGTTGTTCTTACGGGCGCAGGTCCAAATAAAGTTGCAGCAATCAAAGCGGTTCGTGCAGCAACAGGTTTAGGTTTGAAAGAAGCTAAATCAGCAGTAGAAAGCGCGCCTTTCACTCTGAAAGAAGCGGTTTCTAAAGAAGAAGCTGACGCATTAGCGAACGATTTAAAAGAAGCTGGTGTTGAAGTAGAAGTTAAGTAATTTAACTTTTATTGCTGTTTATTCAGCATGAGAATGGCTGACGCCTAGCGTCGGCCTTTTCTCGTTTTTAACAGTGTGTAAAAGTGTGTTAGTAATGTGTGGATAAGTTGCACTGCTACTACAGTTTTATGCATTATATTTGTAATGATTTCGTTGTGTGCAGTCCTGGCAACTAACGTCGAGGTAAAAAATGACATATTCTTTAGTCGAGAAGAAACGTGTTCGTAAAGATTTTGCGAAACTCCCATCTGTTTTAGAAGTACCCTATCTCCTATCCCTTCAGAAAGGCTCTTTTCATGAGTTTTTGCAAAAGGATAAAAAACCCGCAGAAAGAAGTAAAATTGGTCTTCATTCCGCTTTTCAATCAGTTTTTCCGATTCACGGTGTCGCAGGGACGGCTAATTTAGAGTATGTCAGCTACTATATGGGAGAGCCTGAGTTTGATGTTAAAGAGTGTAAGCAGCGTGGAGTTACCTATGCGTCCCCTTTGCGCGTAAAAATGCGCTTGGTGTTGTTTGATAAAAATGCACCTGCAGGAAAGCGTCCTGTTAAAGATGTGAAAGAGCAAGAAGTCTATTTGGGTGATATTCCTTTAATGACGGATAACGGAACCTTTGTTATTAATGGAACTGAGCGTGTTATTGTGACTCAGTTACACCGCTCTCCAGGTGTTATTTTTGATAGTGATAAAGGGAAGTCACACTCCTCTGGTAAGTTGCTTTTTAATGCTCGAATTATTCCTTATCGTGGTTCATGGTTAGATTTTGAGTTTGATCATAATGACTGCGTTTTTGCTCGAATCGATCGACGTAGAAAGTTACCTGTATCAATTTTGTTGCGTGCAATGGGTTACTCGAATGAAGATATTTTGTCTGAGTTTTTTGAATCGAACGTGGTTAAGCGGATTAAGAAAGGTTTTAAATTAAAGTTAAACTTGGAGCAGTTAAAAGGTCAGATTGCGGCGTTTGATATTGAACACGATGGTCAAAAAATCGTTGAAACGGGCAAGCGCATTACTGCGAGAACCATTAAAGCATTAACGGAAGCGGGTATTAATTCTGCTATTGTGCCCGAAGAGTACCTTGTTGGAAAAGTGTTAGCCTCAGGTATTACAGACAAAACAACGGGTGAGCTGGTCTGTCGCACAAATGAAGTATTAACCGTTGAAAGTATAGAGAAAATCTCACAAATTTCAGGGTGTGAATTTAAGATTATCTATATTGATGAGCTTGAAAATGGTCCCTATATGTCAGATACGTTGAATTTAGATTCAACGACCTCTCAGGTCGAAGCCCAGATTGAAATTTATCGAATGATGCGACCAGGGGAACCACCAACAAAAGAGTCCTCAGAAGCTTTATTTAAAAGCCTGTTTTTTGATGAGGCACGTTATGACTTGTCCTCTGTAGGGCGAATGAAGTTGAATCGTCGTTTGGGTCGTAAAAATAACGATGGTTCTACGGTTCTAGTAAAAGAAGATATTATTGAGGTATTGAGAGAGTTAATTAATATCCGTAATGGACTCAGTACGGTGGACGATATTGATGCACTTGGAAATCGTCGTATTCGTGCGGTAGGTGAGATGGCTGAAAATGCTTTCCGAGTTGGATTGGTTCGAGTCGAGCGTGCCGTTAAAGAGCGTTTGAATCAAGCAGAAACCGATGGTTTATTGCCTCAAGATTTAATTAATGCGAAGCCTGTTTCGGCTGCCGTTAAAGAGTTTTTTGGTTCCAGTCAGTTATCCCAGTTTATGGATCAAGTTAACCCGCTGTCTGAAGTAACGCACAAGCGTCGCGTGTCTGCGCTTGGGCCAGGCGGATTAACGCGTGAGCGTGCAGGATTTGAAGTTCGAGATGTACACCCGACGCATTATGGTCGAGTTTGTCCAATTGAAACGCCTGAAGGTCCGAATATTGGTCTGATTAACACCTTGGCGATTTATGCAAAAACTAATGAATATGGTTTTTTAGAGACGCCTTATCGTAAAGTTGTTGATGGTAAGGTAACGGATGAGGTTGAGTATGTTTCAGCGATTGATGAGATGCAGTATGTTATTGCGCAAGCCAGTGCTGACTTGGATGCTGATGGGCGATTTGTAGACAGTCTTATTTCGGTTCGTCATAAAAATGAGTCTACGTTAATGTCTCCAGATGCGGTTAACTTAATGGATGTTTCACCGAAACAGATTGTTTCGGTAGCGGCTTCATTAATTCCGTTCCTTGAACATGATGATGCTAACCGTGCACTGATGGGTGCCAACATGCAACGTCAAGCGATTCCGACCTTACGTGCAGAAAAGCCTTTGGTTGGTACAGGGATTGAAAAAATCGTTGCGATCGATTCTGGTGTGACCGTGGTTGCCGATCGTGGGGGGGAAGTTTTATCGTCTGATGCCTCTCGTATTGTCGTTCGAGTTTCTGAATCGGAAATTAAAGAGGGTGAGTCAGGGGTTGATATTTATAACCTAGTTAAGTATCAGCGCTCTAATCAGAACACCTGTATTAACCAGAAGCCGATTGTTAAAAAAGGCGATATCATTAAACGTGGTGATGTACTTGCCGATGGTCCTTCAACCGATTTAGGTGAGCTGGCGCTTGGGCAAAATATGCGTATCGCATTTATGCCTTGGAATGGTTATAACTTTGAAGATTCTATCTTAGTTTCAGAGCGCGTGGTGCAAGAAGATCGTTATACCACGGTTCATATTGAAGAGTTAACTTGCTTGGCTCGTGACACTAAGCTTGGGCCAGAAGAAATTACGGCCGATATCCCTAATGTAGGAGAGTCTGCGCTTGCCTCGCTAGATGAGTGTGGGATTGTGTATGTGGGGGCCGAAGTTAAACAAGGCGATATTTTGGTTGGTAAGGTCACGCCAAAAGGTGAAACTCAGTTAACGCCAGAAGAGAAGCTATTACGTGCGATTTTTGGAGAGAAAGCTTCAGATGTGAAAGACACCTCTTTGCGTGTAACCAAGGGGATTGAAGGAACGGTTATTGATGTTCAGGTCTTTACGCGTGAGGGGATTGAAAAGGATTCACGTGCGGTAGAGATTCATGAAGAAGAGTTGTCAGGTATTCGTAAAGATATTGATGAGCAGTACACGATTCTTGAAAATGACATGTTGATTCGTATTGAGTCTATGTTACTAGGTTGTAAGTTAGTTGATGGAACCGAGGTTACTGCGAGTTATTTAGCGGGTATTGAACGTATTAAGTGGTTCTCGTTGAACGTAGAAGACTCTGAAGTTTCACGTCAATTAGAACAGCTTGAGGTGCAGCTAAAGGCTCAACGTGTCGCATTTAATGACGCCTATGAAGAGAAGCGTAAAAAGCTCACACAAGGTGATGATCTTGCGGCGGGTGTTTCTAAGATGGTTAAGGTTTATGTTGCTATTAAACGTCGTATTCAGCCGGGTGATAAAATGGCGGGTCGTCATGGTAACAAAGGGGTTATTTCAAGAGTATGCCCTGTCGAAGATATGCCATATGATGAAACTGGACGCCCTGTTGATATCTGTCTTAATCCGTTAGGGGTGCCGTCTCGTATGAACGTGGGGCAAATCCTTGAAGTACATTTAGGCTTAGCCGCAGAGGGGTTAGGTACTAAAATTAATACCATGCTTCAAGAGCAGGCAGAGATTGCAGAATTAAGAAGTTTCTTGAATAAAGTTTATAATGAAACACAAGGGCAATCGGTTGATCTTGATCAGTTTAATGATCAGGAAATTTTAGAGCTGGCCAATAACCTTAAAAAAGGTGTTCCAGTTGCTTCTCCAGTATTTGATGGGGTTTCTGAAGATCAGATTAAGGCGATGTTAAAATTAGCCGATTTGCCAGAGTCCGGTCAGATGACGTTATTTGATGGTTTGACGGGTGAGGCCTTTGATCGTCCTGTAACTGTTGGTTATATGTATTACCTCAAGTTGAATCACTTGGTTGACGATAAAATGCATGCGCGTTCAACGGGGCCTTATAGCCTTGTTACACAACAACCATTAGGTGGTAAAGCTCAGTTTGGTGGTCAGCGCTTCGGAGAGATGGAAGTCTGGGCGCTAGAAGCGTATGGCGCCGCTTTTACACTGCAAGAGATGTTAACGGTTAAGTCTGATGACTTAAATGGTCGTACCAGAATGTATAAAAACATTGTGGATGGTAATGAGTATATGGAGCCAGGTATGCCAGAGTCCTTTAGTGTATTGCGTAAAGAAATTCGTGCATTAGGTATTGATATAGAGTTGGAGCAGGATTAATGAAAGATTTACTTGGTTTTCTAAAAAAACAAAATGTGAGTAGTGATTTTGATGCAATTAAGGTATCGCTTGCCTCTCCAGAAAAAATTCGTTCATGGTCTTATGGTGAAGTAAAGAAGCCGGAGACGATTAACTATCGTACCTTTAAGCCAGAACGAGATGGTTTGTTCTGTGCAAAAATATTTGGTCCCATTCGAGATTTTGAATGTTTATGTGGTAAATATAAGCGCTTAAAGCATCGCGGTGTTATTTGTGAAAAGTGTGGGGTTGAGGTCACTCAGTCTAAAGTACGTCGTGAGCGTATGGGGCATATTGATTTAGCGACGTCGGTTGCACATATTTGGTTCCTAAAATCACTGCCTTCACGTATTGGTTTAATGCTTGATAAAACGCTTAAGTCGATTGAGTCGGTTCTATATTTTGAGGCATTTATGGTCGTTGACCCAGGGTTAACACCGCTGGAACCCTGGCAGCTATTGACGGAAGAAGAGTATTTAGATGCATTAGATGAGCACGGTGATGAATTTGAAGCGTTGATGGGTGCTGAAGCCATCAAGAAAATGTTGCAGTCAATTGATCTTGTGGCGGAATCAGAAGCGTTGCATTTAGAAATTGAAAGCACAAACTCTGAGACAAAACAGAAGAAGATTACGAAGCGATTGAAGCTCATTGAGGCTTTCCTTGGTTCAGGGAATAAGCCAGAGTGGATGGTTTTGGATGTGCTTCCTGTCTTGCCACCAGAGCTACGTCCTTTAGTACCTCTGGATGGTGGTCGTTTTGCAACGTCTGACTTGAATGATCTTTATCGTCGAGTGATTAACCGTAATAACCGATTAAAGCGTTTATTAGACTTAATGGCGCCAGATATTATTGTGCGTAATGAGAAGCGTATGCTTCAAGAATCGGTTGATTCATTGCTTGATAATGGACGTCGTGGCCGTGCAGTAACAGGGACCAATAAGCGTCAACTTAAATCATTAGCCGACATGATTAAAGGGAAGCAGGGTCGTTTCCGCCAAAACTTACTGGGTAAACGAGTGGATTACTCTGGTCGTTCGGTTATTGTTGTTGGGCCAACGTTACGTTTGCACCAGTGTGGCTTACCGAAAAAAATGGCTTTAGAGTTATTTAAGCCTTTTATTTTTAGTAAATTGCAAAAGCGTGGTTCTGTTCCGACGATCAAAGCCGCCAAAAAGATGGTTGAGCAAGGGCTGCCTGAGGTTTGGGATGTATTGGATGAGGTCATTCGTGAACATCCAATCTTGCTTAACCGTGCACCAACCTTGCATAGGCTTGGTATTCAAGCCTTTGAGCCTGTGTTGATTGAAGGGAAGGCGATTAATTTGCACCCACTGGTTTGTTCTGCATTCAATGCTGACTTTGATGGCGATCAGATGGCGGTACACGTACCGTTGTCTTTAGAAGCTCAGTTGGAGGCACGTACCTTAATGATGTCGACCAATAACTTGTTATCCCCTGCAAATGGCGAGCCAATTATTGTTCCCTCTCAAGATGTGGTATTAGGTTTATATTACCTTACACGCGAAAAGATCAATGCACTTGGTGAAGGTAAGAGTTTCTCGAACTGGCAAGAGGTTCAAAGAGCGGTTGAGTCTAAAGTTGTTAATCTGCATGCACGCATTAAGTTAAAGCATGTTGAGGTGCTGATTGATGAGTTAGGGGTTGAGAGTGTTGCAACACGCATTATTGATACCACTGCGGGCCGTGCGCTGATTTCTAAGATTTTACCGAAAGGGTTAAGTTTTGATTTGATCAATAAAAACTTGACGAAAAAGAATATTAGTACCGTTTTAAATACTTGTTACCGTATTTTAGGGCCAAAAGAGACGGTTATTTTTGCAGATCAGTTGATGTATGCAGGTTTTAAGTGGTCTACGATTGGAGGATTATCCTTCTGTTCAGATGACATGTTAATTCCTGATGAAAAAACAGAAATTATTAAGCGTGCTGAGCATCAGGTTGAAGAGATTCAAAGTCAGTTTGCACAAGGTCTTGTGACGGAAGGTGAGCGTTATAATAAGGTGGTGGATATTTGGTCTCATACCAATGAGTTAGTCACCAAGGCGATGATGGATGAGCTACAGTTTGAAACCGTTATTGATGCTGAAGGGAAAGAGGTGCAACAAACTTCATTTAATTCAATCTATATGATGGCAGACTCTGGCGCACGTGGCTCGGTTGCACAGATGCGACAGTTAGGTGGTATGCGTGGACTGATGGCTAAGCCAGATGGCTCGATTATTGAAACGCCTATTACGGCAAACTTCAGAGAGGGCTTGAACGTACTTCAGTACTTTATTTCAACGCATGGTGCTCGTAAAGGTTTGGCGGATACAGCGCTTAAGACAGCAAACTCTGGATACCTTACAAGACGTTTGGTTGATGTCGCTCAAGATGTTGTGGTGACCGAGGCGGATTGTGGTACAGAGTCTGGCGTTAAGATGACCGCGCATGTTGATGGTGGTGATGTTGTTGAAACATTAAGAGATCGTGTGTTAGGCCGCTTTGTTAATAATGATGTTATGACGCATGACGGTGAGCTTCTTGTTACAAAAGGAACGTTGATTGATGAAAAAATTGCCGATTTAATTGATGTAAATGGTGTGGATCATGTTGATGTTCGTTCTCCAATGACCTGTGAGACCAAGTTTGGTATTTGTAAGCAGTGTTATGGGCGTGACTTGGCTCGTGGACACTTAGTAAATATGGGTGAGGCCGTTGGGGTTATGGCGGCTCAGTCTATTGGTGAGCCTGGAACCCAGTTGACCATGCGTACTTTCCATATTGGTGGAACGGCTTCTGGTTCAGCGGCTCAAAGTCAGATAGAAGTGAAGCATTCAGGTTCGGTTAAGTGGGGTAGCATTAAGACGATTACTAATCCTGATGGTCAGATTGTTGTTACATCGCGCTCTGGTGTGGTTTCTGTTATTGATGAAAAGGGGCGTGAGCAAGAGCGTTATAAAATTCAATATGGTAGTGTGTTGTCTGTGAAAGAAGGGGGTAAAATTTCTTCTGGAGACACGCTTTGTCAGTGGGATCCGCATACGCATCCAGTTATCACTGAAGTAGCAGGTAAACTGTTGTTTGGTAACTTTGAGGGAACTGTTGAAGAGCATATTGATGAGCTAACAGGGCTGACGACGCATGTGGTTAAAGATGCGAAAGAGCGTGCTTCATCTGCAAAAGAAGCACGCCCTTATATTGCATTGGTTGATGCAAAAGGAGAGGCGATAAACTTCCCAGGTACACAAACCCCTGCGATCTACTACTTACCTGAGAATGGTGTCGTGGTTGTTCAGGAAGGCAGTGATGTTGGTGCAGGACAAGTCTTGGCAAAAATTCCGCAAGCCTCCTCTAAGAATAAGGATATTACCGGGGGGTTGCCTCGTGTTGCCGATCTGTTTGAAGCGCGTCAGCCTAAAGAACCGTCTATTATGGCAGAGGTTTCTGGTGTAATTGGCTTTGGTAAAGAGACGAAGGGTAAGCAGAGGCTGGTTATTACGCAAGATAGCGGGGAGCAATATGAAGCGTTGATTCCTAAATGGCGTACGGTAAGTGTCTTTGAAGGGGAGCGAGTTGAGAAGGGGGATATCGTTGTTGATGGAAGTCCTAATCCTCATGATATCTTGCGTTTGCTCGGCATTGAAAAGCTGGCAGAGTATATTGTGGATGAAGTTCAAGATGTTTATCGCTTGCAAGGTGTAAAAATTAATGATAAACACATTGAGACGATTGTTCGTCAAATGTTGCGTAAGGTGGAGATTAAATCCGTAGGTGATACCGGTTTAATTAAAGGTGAGCAGACCGAGTATTCGAAGGTAATCTCTTTGAATGAGAAAATGCGTGAAGAGGGTAAAGTTGAAGCAGGTTATCAGCGAGTATTGCTGGGAATTACCAAGGCCTCTCTTGCAACAGAGTCCTTTATTTCAGCGGCATCATTCCAGGAGACTACTCGCGTACTGACCGAAGCTGCGGTAAGTGGAAAGCGTGATAAATTAGTTGGATTAAAAGAAAATGTAATTGTTGGGCGTTTGATTCCTGCAGGAACGGGGTTTGCGTATCACCAAGCACGAAAAGCGGCGGCTGATAAAGCCGCAGATGAACTAAAAGTCTTCATGAATACCGAGAAAGTGACGGACTCAGTTGAAGAAGCTGTTTCAGTGGAAACAGAGGTAGAAACTCAAGAAGCGTAAATCAAATAAATTCAAGCAGTTAATGCTTGACTTATTGTGTTTAGGTCTTTAAAATCCTCTATCCTTATTTGTATGCTTTTTTAAAGTTAAGGTGTACAGTTCGTATTAAGTTTAGAGTTAATCTCATATTTGGAGAAAAAGAATGGCGACTATTAACCAGTTGGTGCGTAAGCCGCGTAAAGATAAACGTAAAATTTCAAATGTTGCAGCGCTAGAGGGGTGTCCTCAGCGTCGCGGAGTTTGTACGCGTGTTTATACAACAACCCCTAAGAAGCCTAACTCTGCTCTGCGTAAAGTTGCGCGTGTACGATTGACGAACGGTTATGAAGTAGCTTCCTATATTGGTGGTGAAGGTCATAACCTTCAAGAGCACTCGGTGATATTGATCCGCGGTGGTCGTGTTAAAGATTTACCTGGTGTACGTTACCATACAGTTCGTGGAGCGCTTGATTGTGCTGGCGTTTCTGAGCGTAGACAAGGTCGTTCTAAGTACGGTGCAAAACGTCCTAAGGGTTAATTTGTAACTCCTTAACATACGCTTTGCAGTTTTTAGTGTTAAATTTATACCGGAAGAGTTGAGAATGGCAAGAAGAAGAGAGATACCAAAGAGACAGGTTTTACCTGATCCAAAGTTTGGTGATTTAACGTTAACAAAATTTGTTAACATGATAATGAAAAGTGGTAAAAAAGCCATTGCTGAAAAAATCGTTTATGATGCATTAGATATTGTGGTTGAACGAAAGAACGGTGGTGATCATGCAGCTTTACTTAAAGAAGCGCTTGATAATGTTGGGCCAATGGTTGAAGTTAAATCTCGCCGTGTTGGTGGTGCAACGTATCAGGTTCCCGTTGAAGTTAGACCAGAGCGAAAAACTGCTTTAGCAATGCGCTGGATGGTTGAAGCTTCTCGTAAGCGTAGTGAGAAAGGCATGATGCTACGTTTAGCGGGTGAGTTAGGCGACGCACTTGAGGGTCGAGGCTCAGCGGTTAAGAAAAAAGAAGATACACATCGAATGGCAGAGGCGAATAAGGCCTTCTCTCATTTCCGTTGGTAATCTGATTAGGGGCCCTGTTTAGGGCCTTTATTTTTTGTATTTAATAAAAGGTTATTAAAGTGGCACGTACAACCCCTTTGGATAGATACCGTAATATCGGTATTATGGCGCATATTGATGCGGGTAAGACAACAACAACAGAGCGTATTTTGTACTATACAGGTGTTTCTCATAAGATTGGTGAGGTTCATGATGGTGGTGCAACGATGGACTGGATGGAGCAAGAGCAGGAGCGTGGAATTACAATTACTTCTGCCGCGACCACTTGTCATTGGAGTGGGATGGCTAAGCAGTATCCTGAGCATCGTATTAATATTATCGATACACCGGGTCACGTTGATTTTACGATTGAAGTTGAGCGCTCATTGCGTGTATTGGATGGCGCGGTAACCTGTTTTTGTTCGGTGAGTGGTGTTGAGCCTCAGTCTGAAACAGTTTGGCGCCAAGCAGATAAGTATGGCGTGCCACGTATGGGTTTTGTGAATAAGATGGATCGCGCTGGTGCTAACTTCTTAAACGTTAACCAAATGGTTATTGATCGTTTAGGAGCAAACCCTGTTCCTATGCAACTTCCGATCGGTGCTGAAGAGAATTTTCGCGGTGTTGTTGATTTAGTGAAAATGAAGGCGATTTATTGGGAAGAGGAGAACATGGGTATGGAGTATCGTTATGAAGATATTCCTGAGGACATGGTTGAGCTTGCGAATGAGTGGCGTGAAAAGATGGTGGAATCTGCTGCAGAAGCAACAGAGGAGCTGATGGATAAGTATCTTGAGGGAGGGGAATTAACAGAAGAAGAGATTAAGTCTGGTATTCGCCTTCGTTGTATTGCGGTTGAAATTGTTCCTATGTTTTGTGGTTCGGCTTTTAAAAACAAGGGTGTTCAAACGCTTCTTGATGCGGTTATTGACTACATGCCTGCACCAGTAGATGTTCCTGCGATTACGGGTGAGCTTGAAGATGGTTCTCAAGGGGTTCGAGAGTCGACAGATGATGCTCCGTTTGCTTCATTAGCATTTAAGATCATGACGGATCCTTATGTTGGGACGTTGACTTTTTTCCGAGTTTACTCAGGGGTCTTGAGTTCAGGAAGTCCTGTTTTTAACTCGGTTAAGATGAAGAAAGAGCGTATAGGTCGTTTACTGCAAATGCACTCTAACTCTCGTGAAGAGATTAAAGAGGTTAGAGCAGGAGATATTGCCTGTGCGGTTGGTCTTAAGGATACGACAACAGGGGATACCTTGTGTGATCCAGACAATAAGATTGTTTTAGAGCGAATGGAGTTTCCTGATCCAGTAATCTCGATTGCGATTGAGCCCAAAACAAAGGCTGATCAAGAGAAGATGGGGATTGCGCTTCAGAAGCTAGCCGCAGAAGATCCATCTTTCCGTGTTCATTCCGATGAAGAGACTGGGCAGACCATTATTTCTGGTATGGGAGAGCTTCATTTGGATATTATTGTTGATCGAATGATGAGGGAGTTTGGTGTTGAGGCAAATGTTGGCGCACCTCAGGTCTCTTATCGAGAAACAATTACGACAGCAGTTGAGGTGGATGGTAAGTTTGTTCGTCAGTCTGGTGGTCGTGGTCAGTATGGTCATGTCGTTTTCAAGATGAAACCACGTGAACCGGGTGAAGGTTTTGAGTTCATTAACAGTATTGTTGGTGGTTCTGTTCCTCGCGAGTACATCGGTGCTGTGGAGAAGGGTGCAAAAGCTCAGCTTGAAAATGGTGTTTTAGCTGGTTTCCCTATAGTTGATGTAAGTGTTGAGTTGATTGATGGTTCTTATCACGATGTGGATTCCAATGAGATGGCATTTTCGGTCGCAGCTGGGATGGGGATTAAGAATGGTGTTGCAGAAGCGAATGCTGTAATTCTTGAGCCTATTATGGATGTCGAAGTGACGACGCCAGAAGAGTATATGGGAGATATTATCGGAGATTTAAATCGTCGACGTGGTATTGTTTCCAGTATGGATGATATTCCGACTGGTAAGTCAATCAGAGCTGAGGTTCCTTTGTCTGAAATGTTTGGTTACTCGAATTCGATGCGCTCTTTAACGCAAGGGCGAGCGAACTATAGTATGGTTTTCGGTCGATATAACCACGCACCTAAAAATGTTCAGGATGAAATTATTGCGAGTGCTAAGAAAGGCTCTTAATTTTTTATTTAATAAGACCTCTTCGGTTTGAGAGGGGTCAATTTAATTTGTAGTAGGTATTTAAAATGGCAAAAGAAAAGTTTGAACGCGGCAAGCTGCACGTGAATGTTGGTACGATTGGTCACGTTGATCACGGTAAGACAACTCTTACAGCAGCGTTAACGATTGTACAAGGTAAAAAGTTCGGTGGAGATATCAAAGATTTTGCGTCGATTGATAACGCACCAGAAGAGAGAGATCGTGGAATTACCATCTCTACTTCACATGTAGAGTATGAGTCAGACACTCGTCACTACGCACACGTAGATTGTCCAGGTCACGCCGATTATGTTAAAAACATGATCACTGGTGCGGCACAGATGGACGGTGCTATTCTGGTTTGTTCAGCCGCAGACGGGCCAATGCCACAAACACGTGAGCACATCCTGTTATCGCGTCAAGTAGGTGTTCCATATATCGTTGTATTCTTAAACAAAGCCGACATGGTTGATGACGAAGAGTTGTTAGAGCTTGTTGAAATGGAAGTCCGTGAACTTCTAGATATGTACGAGTTCCCAGGTGACGATACACCAGTAATTATCGGTTCTGCACTAAAAGCGATCGAAGGTGATGAGTCAGAAGTTGGCGCACCCTCTATTGGACGTCTAGTTGAAGCGTTGGACACTTACATTCCAGATCCAGTCCGTGAAACAGATAAAGACTTCCTAATGCCAGTAGAAGATATCTTCTCAATCCAAGGTCGTGGAACCGTAGCAACCGGTCGAGTTGAGACAGGGATTGTTAAGGTTGGAGAAGAGATTGAGATCGTAGGAATTAAAGACACCATTACTACAACGGTAACCGGTGTTGAAATGTTCCGTAAGTTGCTTGACCAAGGTGAAGCAGGGGATAACGTTGGTATTCTATTGCGTGGAACCAAGCGTGAAGAGATTGAGCGTGGTCAAGTACTTGCGCATAAAGGAACAATTAAGCCACATACAACGTTTGAAGCAGAAGTTTATGTTCTGTCAAAAGACGAAGGTGGACGCCATACGCCATTCTTCCAAGGTTACCGTCCACAGTTCTACTTCCGTACGACGGATGTGACTGGTGCCTGTACTTTACCAGAAGGTACAGAAATGGTTATGCCAGGAGATAACGTTCAGATGAAGGTTGAGTTAATCAATCCAATCGCGATGGACGAAGGATTGCGTTTTGCGATTCGTGAAGGTGGTCGTACCGTTGGAGCAGGTGTTGTTGCTAAGATTTTAGATTAAATTTAGTCGTAATATTTTGCAATACAAAAAAAGGGGCCTTTGGCCCCTTTTTTTGTATCTGTTATTAAGGGGTTGTTTTAATTGGGTTATGTTGTTATAATCCGCTCCCTTAGTTTGCATGCATAGATAAGTGTAGGCTTTTTATTAAATAAATGAGACAGAGATTATGGCAACTCAGAATATTCGTATTCGTTTAAAAGCGTTTGATCATCGTTTGATTGATCAGTCTGCTCGTGAAATTACGGAAACAGCAAAAAGAACGGGTGCACAAATTCGTGGTCCGATTCCTTTGCCGACACGTAAAGAACGTTTTACAATCTTAATCTCACCACACGTCAATAAAGATGCGCGTGATCAGTACGAAATTCGTACGCATAAGCGTCTATTAGACATTGTTGATCCAACAGAAAAAACTGTTGATGCATTGATGAAGCTTGATTTGGCTGCTGGTGTAGATGTTCAGTTAGAATTGCGTTAATTGCAGTTTGGTTAGTCATCAGTCGTTATGGCTAGCAATAAATAATAATGAGGAAATGATATGAGTATTGGTATCATTGGTAAGAAAATTGGCATGACTCGTGTTTTTGACGAGGATGGTGTCTCCACTCCGGTAACGGTTGTGGAAGTTGAGGTGAATCGTATCACTCAAGTTAAAACGCTTGAGGTTGATGGCTACTCTGCTGTTCAGGTTACGACAGGGTCCGTGCATGCTGGTCGAGTCACTAAGCCAAAAGCGGGGCATTTTGCAAAAGCAGGTGTTGAAGCGGGTAGAGGGCTATGGGAGTTTCGTGCAGATTCAGTTTCTGAAATGGAAGGTTTGGATGTAGGTGGTGAGCTTACGGTTGAGCGTTTCAATGATGTGACGACTGTTGATGTAACAGGTACGACGAAAGGGAAAGGTTTCCAAGGTGGGATTAAGCGTCATAATTTTACGATGCAAGATGCGACACACGGTAACTCAATCTCTCATCGCTCGAATGGATCTATTGGTCAGAACCAAACCCCTGGACGTGTTTTTAAGGGTAAGAAAATGTCTGGCCATATGGGTGATGTTCGTCAAACAACGCAGAACTTAAGTTTAGTTAAGGTTGATGCAGAGAATGGTCTGTTATTGATTAAGGGCGCAGTCCCTGGTGCTAAAAATAGTACTGTCATTGTTCGTAAAGCTGTTAAGTAGGGTGGGCATGATGGAATTAAAATTAATTGAATTAGCTACAGGTAAAGAATCTGGTGCGGTTTCTGTTTCAGATGCTTTATTTGGTACGGAGTTTAATGAAGCGCTAGTGCATCAGGTTGTTACCGCGTATATGAACGGTGCTCGTGCAGGTACTAAGTCTCAGAAAAACCGCGCTGCGGTTAGAGGTGGTGGTGCCAAGCCATGGAATCAGAAAGGGACGGGTCGTGCACGTGCCGGAACAAGTCGTAGCCCTATTTGGGTTGGCGGTGGACGAGCGTTTCCAGGTCATAATCGTGACTTTTCAGAGAAGGTAAATAAGAAGATGTATCGTGGAGCGATGCGTTCGATTGTTGCAGAACTGAATCGAAGTGGACGCTTGGTTGTCGTTGATGATTTTAAAGTGGATGCGCCTAAAACAAAAGAATTTAAAGCAAAGCTTGCACAGTTAAGTGTTAAGGATGCTTTGGTGATTACAGAAGGTTTTGATGAATATTTATATCTCTCTTCCCGTAATCTTTACAGTGCAGATGTTTGTGATGTTGCATCAATTGATCCTGTGAGCCTGATTGGTTTTCAGACAATTGTGATTACTCAAGCAGCTGTTAAGCAACTAGAGGAGCAGTTGGCATGAATGAAGAAAGAATTCTGAAAGTTTTACTTGCCCCACATATTTCTGAAAAAGCAGCGTTGCTTGCAGATACAAAAGAGCAGTATGTGTTTAAAGTTGTTTCAACAGCAACGAAACCTGAAGTTAAACAAGCCGTTGAGTCGTTGTTTGATGTGAAGGTTGAGTCTGTGAATATGATAAATATTAAAGGTAAGCGTAAAGTCTTTAAGGGTCGTCAAGGTCAACGTAATGGTGTCCGCAAGGCTGTTGTTCGTTTAGCTTCCGGTCAAGAAATTGATTTTGCAGCTGCTGAGTAAGGAGTTTCAACATGGCAATTATTAAGAAATCAAAGCCGACCTCGCCAGGTCGTCGTTTTGTTGTAAGTGTTGTTGAGCCAACTTTGCATAAAGGTAAGCCTCATTCAGCACTACTTGAAAAGAAATCAAAAACAGGTGGTCGTAATAATAACGGTCGCATTACGGTTCGCCATCATGGTGGCGGTCATAAGCAGCACTATCGTATGGTCGATTTTAAGCGTGCCAAAACAGGTGTTCCTGCAACCGTTGAGCGTTTAGAGTATGATCCAAATCGTTCCGCTCATATCGCTTTATTGAAGTATGCAGATGGTGAGCGAGCTTATATTATTGCGCCTAAGAGTTTAGTCGCTGGGGATGTTGTTGAGTCAGGAGATCATGTTTCTATTAAGCCTGGTAACTGTTTGCCTCTTCGAAATATTCCGGTTGGTACCATTGTTCATAATATTGAAATGCGTCCTGGAAAAGGGGCTCAGATTGCACGTAGTGCGGGCGTTTCAGTTTCTATTGCTGGTCGTGATGGTGCTTATGTTTTGCTTAAGCTTCGTTCAGGTGAAATGCGCAAGATCCTTGCTGAATGTAAAGCAACGATTGGTGAAGTTGGTAATGCGGAGCACAGCCTTCGTAAGCTTGGTAAGGCTGGTGCAAAGCGCTGGCGTGGTGTTCGCCCTACCGTTCGTGGTGTGGCGATGAACCCTGTAGATCACCCGCATGGTGGTGGTGAAGGTCGTACATCTGGTGGTCGTAACCCCTGTACGCCTTGGGGTGTTCCAACCAAAGGTAAGAAAACTCGTAGTAATAAGCGTACAGATGGAATGATCGTACGTCGTCGAAATAAAAAATAAGGAAGGACACTGATGCCACGTTCAGTTAAAAAAGGACCTTTTGTTGATCATCACTTGTATAAAAAAGTGATCGAGGCACAAGAATCTGGTA
>Ga0256839_1002405_pt1 | contig 20853 bp, 25 predicted proteins | sample 354166metaG_FD_185968 | JGI IMG/M metagenome (GOLD analysis project Ga0256839, IMG submission 185968) | Hydrothermal vent microbial communities from Mid Atlantic Ridge, Atlantic Ocean - 354-166 | ecosystem: Environmental > Aquatic > Marine > Hydrothermal vents | place: Atlantic Ocean: Mid... | reverse complement strand
CACGAATGGTGGGAGGCCCAGAAGCCTGCCAACCAGGAGGGGGAAAAGGTGGTCAGTATCGACCACTGAAATCAAGGCAACGCCGATCCTGCGGAGAAGAATTTACAGCAGAATTGGGACTTGACCCTGCCGACATCAGCGACCACGCGGCGCATCGGTTGGCCGTAGTAACGCATCATCCATTTGGTCATGACACGAACAAAGTGAATCGCCTCATAGTTTTCGATGTTGACCTTTTTGACAATCGGTGGCTCCTGGGCCCTGCGCATCGCCATCTCCGCCAATGATCTGAGCATCTCTTGCGCTGATGGCAATGTTGGTGGATATTCCACGGGAAAATAGGTCAACGAATACCGCATGTAGTCCGGTACGCGGTCGCTGCCGACTCTGGCCTTCAGGCGTTTTGCCAGCTTCTCCATCTCTCCATAAACCCCCAATCGTCGCACCATGTACTCCATGGCTGTATCGCTCAGCAGATCCAAAGCACCAACGTAGCGCATCGGTAGGGCATGGTCCAACATGCGCGCCAATTCATTGGCGGCTTTGGAGATGTCCATCATCTTTTTGGTGTGCGCATCGCGCGTGTCTCTGAATTCTGGGGGTGGGACAGATAGCGCATCATGAACGGCCGCCCAGAGACGTGAACCGGCATCATCGAGCACTGTCACCGTGTATCCACCAGGTCGGTTGATTTCCACCTTGAATGGTTCACGCGCCACAAGGGATCGCCATACCTTTGCCATCACCGGCTCGGATGACTCCGAAATCAGCACGCCCAGCCATTCCTTCTCAATCGGTGGATCGTCAGAGGGCATATCCTCATACCACTGCACAAGCGCCTTTGGGGCGGTTTTGGCAATCTTCATTGCGCACCTCCACGCAATACCTCATGAATTGAAGCCAGCGCGGGCCTGGTGAGGTGGCCAGGTGTTCGGGGCGTCCCCCTAGCGCTGGCTGAACTCGGTCAAGCGGCTTTCTGGGGTTGGGCCTTGGGCTGGGGTACCGGTTCCCCCGACTGCTGGCAGGCTTCGATCCATGCCTCCATAGCGTCGTGAATCTCCCGCAGGGCCTCCTCCTGGGTCTCGCCGAAGGCACAGCAACCCGGCAGGTCCGGTACTACGGCGATATAGCCCTGGTCCTCATCGCTCCAGAAGATTTCAATCAGGTAACGGTGGGTCATAGGTCGGCTCCGTATTTCTCTATCATCGCGATCAGTTGGCGGGCCTGATAGGTGGGGATACACCCGCCACGGTTCTGGAAGTTCAGTTGCACCGGCTCGCCGGAACGTTTGAACACCCGGTGCGATCCTTTGCCACTCTCATGGACGAATCCCAACATCCGCGCCACCTTGCAGGCATCATCAAATCTCACCGCCTTGGGATTGCGGCGAATGGCCACCAGCAGCTTATCCTTGCGGCTCATGCCCGCATCCTTCCGATTGGCACCACATTGGCCCCACTTCTCAGCCCGTCCAGATAGTCGGCCCAGGCTTGCATCATCTCACGGCGCTGTTGAAGAAACCGGGTGCGGTTATAGGCACGTCCCAGGGTATCTGGGACGGCGTGGGCCAATTGGTGTTCGATCACTTCCGGGGGATACCCGAGTTGTTCATGCAGCAGGGTCCGGGCGGTGGCGCGCCAGCCGTGGCCGGTCAATTCATTTCGGGTATCGATCCCAAGGCGCTTGTAGGCGGCGTTGATGGCCGCCTCGGACATGGGCTTGAGGGGTGAATGGCCGTTGGGGAACACCCAGCCGCCGGCCACGTGGGCGGTGAGGGGGTGTATCTCCTCGATGAGCGCCAGGGCTTGCCGGGCCAGGGGTACCAGGTGTTCCGTGCCGGTCTTGCTGGTGGTGTAGCGCCATTCCCGCCCCTCGAGGTCGATATGCTCCCAGCGCATGGTCCGAAGCTCGCCGGGACGGACGAACAGATAGGGCAGCAGGCGGATGGCGACGCTGACCACTGGACTGCCGGAAAAGCCGTCGATGGTTCGCAGCAGCTCCCCCACCTTCACCGGATCGGTGGGGGCGGCCATGTGGCGTGGTTTGCAGGGTGGCAGTGCCCCTTTCAGGGCCGGGGTGGGATCGGCGAACACCGCACCAACGGCCATGCCATAGCGGAACACCTGGCCGATCACCTGAATGCAGCGGTGGGCGGTCTCCAGGGCCCCCCGTTTTTCCTGGATGCGGGCCACGGCCAGGATATCGGGGGCGCTGATTTCGGTGATGGGACGGTGGCCGATGTAGGGGAACACGCACCGTTCCAGCATCTCCCAGGTGCGCTTGCGGTGGGATTCGCTCTTGCCGTCCAGGTGCCGGGCCTTCCAGTCTTCGGCTATGGCCTGGAAGCTGTTTTCGGAAAGTTCCTTCCGTTTCTGTTTTTCCATCTTCCGGGCCTGGCCGGGGTCAATACCCTCGGCCAGCAGGGCGCGGGCTTCGTCGCGCTGGCGGCGGGCTTCCTTCAGGGACACCTCGGGCCAGGTGCCGAATCCGAGACGGCTTTCCTTTCCGGTGCCGGGCCGCCGGTATTTGAAGCGCCAGTATTTGGCCCCGTTGGGCATGACTTCCAGATACAGCCCCTTCTCGTCGCCTTTCTTATACGGCTTGTCCCTGGGCTTGAGATTCTTGATTTCGGTCGCGGTCAGCGCCATGGCGTTTCTCCCGTCGGGTGGTCCCAGGTTCGATTCCGGGAAATCCGGTGCCCCCATGGTGCCACCGGATGCCCCCAATTGTGCCCCCAAAAGTGGGGGCATGTAGTGAAATCTTATGGGACGTTACGGGAATGAACAAGCATGAAAAAGCCCGCTGGAATGCGGGCTTTGAGACGTTATGGAATGTCGTGGGATGGGTGTTTGGTCGGGACGGCAGGATTTGAACCTGCGACCCCCACAACCCCATTGTGGTGCGCTACCAGACTGCGCTACGCCCCGATGAACCATAGATTATATCCAAAATTTCATTTGCTTTCCAGAGTCGGGGGCGATGCTTCTTCTCGATCCTGATATTCCCTGGAATAGGTTTCGATACGGCTTTTGAGCTTGTGGCCCGCCTTGAACGTCACCACCCGCCTGGCGCTGACCGGAATCTCCTCCCCAGTCTTCGGATTGCGGCCGGGACGCTCGTTCTTGTCGCGCAGATCGAAATTACCGAATCCGGACAACTTGACCGGATCACCCCGCTCCAAGGAGCGCTTGATCTCTTCGAAAAAGAGATCCACCAGTTCCTTGGCCTCTTTTCGGTGGAGACCGATGTCCTCGAACAATCGCTCCACGATATCCGCTTTGGTCAAGGTCATCTCTACCCTCTCAACCTGGCCCCGAAGCGCTGCCGCAGGGTTTCGAGCACCTGACCGATAAGCCGCTCGACCTCGTCATCGGTCAGGGTACGATCGGGATGCTGCAGCACCAAACCCAGGGCCAGGCTCTTTTCATTTTCCGCCAGTCCCGGTCCCCGATAGACATCGAACAGGACCAGATCGACCAATAATTTTCCAACACTGTCTGTGACCGTGTCCAGCAATGCCTGAGCCGGCACCGCCTCGTCGACCACGACGGCCAGATCCCGGCGTACCCCGGGAAAGCGGGAAACCGGTCTGTAAAACGGGAGGCGGCATTGTTCGATCACGTTCTGATCGAGTTCGAACAGAAATACGTCCTGATCGATCCCCAGTTCCTCGGCCAGCGCCGGATGCAACATTCCCAGCCAACCGCAACGGCGCTGATCGGCACGATCGACGATGGCGGCACTCTGACCCGGATGCAGGGCAGGATGCGACTCGGGGCGGAAGGTGAAAGCTCGCCTGCCGGTCAATTCCAGCAGTGCCTCCACGTCTCCTTTGAGATCGTAGAAATCGACCGGGCGCCGCGGCAGAGCCCATTGCTCGGGGAACGCTTCTCCGCTGAGGATCGCCGCCAGGCATTTTTCCTGATGGATGATTCCGTCCTTCCGGTAAAACCGCAGACCGCTTTCGAACAGGCGGATTCGGGTCTGCTGCCGACTCAAATTGTAACGCAGCGCCTGCACCAAACCGGTCCACAGGGTGGTCCGCATGACGGCCATGTCGGACGAAAGCGGATTGACCAGGGAAACCGGCTCCCGCTCCGGAGCCAGCTTTCGCTGCAACGCCGCATCGACGAAACTGTAGGTGATCGCCTCCTGATAACCGCGGTCACGAAGCAACGCATTTACCTGCGCCATCGGCAGCCGCTCTTCCGGCACCGTCCGCAGGGTCACGGGCAAGCGGGGGGTCCGGGTGGGCAAGTTCTGATAGCCGGTGATGCGGGCCAGTTCTTCGATCAGGTCGGCTTCGATGTCGATGTCGAAGCGGAAACTGGGCGGAGTCACCCGCCAGTGGCCGGGACGGTCGGTTTCGACCGCCATACCCAAGCGTTCCAGGATCGCCGTCACTTCCTCCGGGGCGAACCCACGCCCCAGAATGCGCTCGATTTGAGCGGCACGAAGCGGAATCGGCCGTTTCCGCGGCAGGCGGTCAGGGGCGACCGCGGCCACCACCGGTCCCGGTCGGCCACCGGCGATCTCCAGAATCAGCCGGGTGGCCCGTTCCATGGCCCGGGCCTGCAATTGGGGATCGACACCGCGCTCGAAACGGTGGGAAGAATCGGTGTGCAGACCATAGCGGCGCGCCTTGCCCATGATCGCCGCCGGGGCGAAGAAAGCGCATTCGAGCAGGATGTCTTCGGTCGCATCGCTGACCGCCGAGTCGCGACCGCCCATGATACCGGCCAGCGCCAGCGGCCGCCGGGCATCGGCGATGACCAGTTCGTCGCCGCTGAGCTCGATCTCTTGATCGTTGAGCAGGGCCAGTTTTTCCCCGGGACGCCCCAAACGCACCTGGATTCCACCGTCGATCTGGGCGGCATCGAAGGCATGCAGCGGCTGCCCCAGCTCCAGCAGAACGTAATTGGTCACGTCCACCACGGCACCGAGACTGCGGATGCCGCTGCGGCGCAGCCGCTCCTGCATCCAGACGGGGGTCGGCGCCCCGGGATCGATTCCGCGGATCAACCGCCCCAAATAACGGGGGCAGCCCGCCTTGGCCTCGTCGGTGACCTCGATGGGCCGTCTTTCATCGTGGAGCGGGGTTACCGGTGCAATGGCTTCCGGGCGCCAGGCGATTCGGTTGAGAACGGCCACTTCCCGGGCGATTCCCTCGACGCTGAGGCAGTCGGCCCGGTTCGGGGTCAGATCCACCTCGATGACGTGGTCGTCGAGCCGGAGATAGACCCGTAGATCCTCCCCCACCGGCGCATCGGAAGGCAGTTCCCAGAGTCCTTCCGCCGCCTCGGCCAGACCCAGCTCCTTGGCCGAACACAGCATGCCGAAGGACTCGATCCCCCGCAGTTTGGATTTCCGGATCTTCGATCCATCCGGCAACACCGCCCCCACCGTCGCCAGCGGCGCTTTCATGCCCCGGTGTACGTTGGGCGCACCACAAACGACCTGCAGCGGCGCTTCCTCGCCCGCCGCGACCTGACAGACTCGCAATCTGTCGGCGTTGGGATGGGGTTCCACCGAAATCACCTCGGCCACCACGACTCCGGAGAAAGGGGGAGCCGCCGGCTCGACGGCGTCCACCTCCAGTCCCGCCATGGTCAGCTGCTCCACCAGGTGTTCGGTATCCACCGGCGGGTCGACGTATTCCCGGAGCCAGGCTTCGCTAAAGCGCATGAATGAAGCTTCTCAACGAAATTGTTCCAAAAAGCGGAGATCGTTTTCGAAGAACAGGCGCAGATCGCCGATGCCGTAACGCAACATCGCCAGGCGCTCGACCCCCAGACCGAAGGCGAAACCGCTGTAACGGTCGGGGTCGATCCCTACGGCCTGAAACACGTTGGGGTGAATCATGCCGCACCCCATGACCTCGAGCCATCCGCTTCGACCACAGATCCGGCACCCTTCACCGCCGCACATCACACAACTGACGTCCACCTCGGCCGAAGGCTCGGTGAAGGGAAAATAGGAAGGACGAAAGCGCACCCGAACGTCCTGTTCGAAGAACAACCGCAGGAATTGATCGAGAACGCCGCGCAGATCCGCGAAACTGACCTCGTCGTCCACCAGGAAGCCCTCCACCTGGTGGAACATGGGGGTGTGGGTCAGATCGGAATCGCAGCGGTAGACACGCCCGGGGGCGATGACCCGGAACGGCGGTTTCCCCGATTCCATCACCCGGATCTGCACCGGCGAGGTATGGGTGCGCAGCAGGGTGTGGGCGTCGAGGTAGAAGGTATCGTGCATGGCCCGGGCGGGGTGATGAGGGGGGATGTTGAGGGCCTCGAAATTGTGATAATCGTCTTCGATCTCGGGCCCCTCCGCCACCTCGAATCCGGCCCCGACGAAAATACGCCGGATACGCTCCAAGGTCCGGGTCACCGGATGCAGCCCGCCGCTTCGCTGACCGCGCCCGGGCAGGGTGACGTCGAGGGTTTCCGCCGCCAGCCGGGCTTCCAGACGAGCCTGATGCAACCGCCGGCGGCGGTCTTCCAGGGCCTGCTGGAAGGTCCGCCGGGCCTCGTTGATGGCCTTTCCCGCCGCCGGCCGCCGTTCCGGCGGCAATTCACCCAGCGCCTGAAGACGCTGGGTAAACAATCCCTTTTTACCCAGATAGCGGACCCGAACCCGATCCAGTTCGGACAGATCCCGGGCCTGCTGCAACTCGCTCTCCGCCTGTTGCAGCAGCGCCTGCAAATCTTCGGTCACCGGGGGTCAGGCCTGGGCGGCGATCCTGGCCAGTTCGGCGAAGGCTTCTTTGTCGTGCACCGCCATATCGGCCAGAACTTTGCGATCGATGTCGATGGATGCCTTTTTCAGTCCCGCCATGAAGCGGCTGTACGACAGGCCGTTTTCCCGGGCAGCGGCATTGATGCGGACGATCCACAGGGAACGGAACTGACGCTTGCGCTGCTTCCGGTCCCGATAGGCGTACTGACCCGCTTTGATAACCGCCTGCTTGGCGACCCGGAACACCCGGCTGCGGGCTCCATAATAACCCTTGGCCTGTTTGAGAATTTTCTTGTGACGGCGGCGCGCAGTCACTCCGCGTTTGACTCTCGGCATGATGGCAATTCCGTTCTAAGTTTCAGGAAAAGGATTGTCCGTCACGCATAAGGCAGCAGTTGCCTGGCCTCACGTGCGTTGGCGTGGCTGAGATACGCCTTGTGACGCAGGTGGCGCTTACGCTTGGTCGCTTTCTTGGTGAGAATGTGGCGGCGGTTGGCGTGGTTGCGCTTGAACCTGCCGGTGGCGGTCCGGCTGAAGCGCTTCGCCGCGCCGCGATTGGTCTTCAGTTTCGGCATCGTTTGCTCCTCAATGAACGACTTATGCTCTAATAGGCGGCGGGGAGGATGGCCGCGCTCATTTCTTTCTCGGCGCCAGCACCATTACCATCTGGCGTCCCTCCATCTTGGGATGCTGTTCGACGACGGCATATTCCTCGAGATCCTTTTCGACGCGCTTCAACAATTCCATACCCAGTTCTTTGTGAACCATTTCCCGGCCGCGGAAGCGTACCGTGACCTTGGCCTTGTCGCCGTCTTCCAAGAACCGGATCAGGTTGCGCAGTTTGATCTGATAATCGCTCTCCCCGGTTCCGGGGCGGAACTTGATCTCCTTGACCTGAATCTGCTTTTGTTTTTTCCGGGCCGCCTGGAGCTTTTTGCTCTGCTCGAAACGGAACTTGCCGTAGTCCATGATCCGGCACACCGGCGGATCGGCCTGCGGCGCCACCTCCACCAGATCCAAACCGGCCTCCTCGGCGATTCGTAGAGCCTCGGCCAGCGGCACCACGCCGATCTGTCCCCCGTCCGGGCCGATCAAGCGAACCCGAGGGGCCCTGATGTCCTCGTTGCGACGGACTTCTGTGACTTTCGCTGCGATGAGGTTATCTCCCCGTTGATTTACGATTCCTGCACATCCACGACCAACCGTTTGGCCGTCACCTGCTCCTGCAACCAGGATGCCACTCGATCCAAGGGCATGGCCCCCAGATCTTTACCCTTCTGGGTCCGCATCGCCACCTGGCGCGCCGCCATTTCCTTATCGCCCACGATCAGCAGATACGGCACCCGTTGCATGGAATGCTCGCGGATTTTATAGCCGATCTTCTCGTTTCTCAAGTCGGACTCGACCCGAAACCCCCGGGACCGCAGGAAGCTTTCCACCTCCAGGGCATAATCGCGCTGATTGTCGGTGATGTTGAGCACCACCGCCTGCACCGGTGCCAACCACAGGGGCAGCAACCCGGCGTAGTGTTCGATGAGAATACCGATGAAACGCTCCAGGGAACCGAGAATGGCCCGGTGCAGCATTACCGGCGTCTGACGGGAACCGTCCTCGGCCACGTAGGTGGCGCCCAGACGGCCGGGCATGGAAAAATCCACCTGGATGGTACCCAATTGCCAGACCCGGCCGAGACAATCCTTGAGGGCGAATTCGATCTTGGGACCGTAGAAGGCCCCCTCCCCGGGCTGCAACTCCCAATCCAGCCCCTTACGGTCGAGGGCCTCTTCCAGGGCCTTTTCCGCCTTATCCCAGATTTCGTCGCTGCCGACCCGCTGTTCCGGACGGGTGGACAACTTCACCAACACGTCGTCGAAGCCGAAATCCCGATACACTTCGTACAGCAGATCGATGAAACGGGAAACTTCGTCCTGAATCTGGGCCTCGGTACAGAAAATATGGGCGTCGTCCTGGGTGAAGGCCCGTACCCGCATCAGGCCGTGCAGGGTACCGGACGGCTCGTTGCGATGACAGGATCCGAATTCGGCCATGCGCAGGGGCAGGTCGCGGTAGCTCTTCAGGCCCTGGTTGTAGATCTGCACGTGGCACGGGCAGTTCATCGGCTTGATGGCGTAGTCCCGGTGCTCCGAATGGGTGGTGAAGATCATGTCGCCGAACTTGTCCCAGTGGCCGGATTTTTCCCACAAGGAGCGGTCCACCACCATCGGCGTCCTGACTTCCTGATAGCCGTTCTGCCGGAGCTTTTCCCGAATGTACTGCTCGATGGTCTGATAGATGCGCCAGCCCTTGTCGTGCCAGAACACCATGCCGGGGGCCTCTTCCTGGATGTGGAAGAGGTCGAGTTGTTTGCCCAGACGGCGGTGGTCACGCTTTTCCGCCTCCTCCAGGCGGCGCAGGTATTCCTTGAGCTGTTTCTTGTCGGCCCAGGCGGTGCCGTAGATGCGCTGGAGCATCTCGTTGCGCGAGTCGCCGCGCCAGTAGGCCCCCGCCACCTTGGTGAGCTTGAAGGCCTTGAGCTTGCCGGTGTCGGGCACGTGGGGACCGCGGCACAGATCGGTGAAATCCCCCTGAGAATAGAGGGAAATCGCCTCGCCTTCGGGAATTTCCTCGATGATACGGGCCTTGTACTCCTCCCCTTGACGGCGGAAGAATTCGATCGCCTGCTCCCGGGGCATCTCCTGGCGCCTGACCGGCAAGGCCGCCTTGGCCAGCTCCCTCATTCTGGCCTCGATCTTTTCCAGATCCTCGGGCGTGAAGGGACGCTCAAAGGCGAAATCGTAATAGAAGCCGTCCTCGATCACCGGACCGATGGTCACCTGGGCCTGCGGGTACAACTCCTTGACCGCCTGGGCCAGCAGGTGAGCGGTGGAATGACGCACCACCTCCAAGCCTTCCGGTTCCCGCGGGGTAATGATCTGTACCCGAGCGTCCCGGTCGATGACGTAGCTCAGATCCACCAGGCGATCGTCCACCCTGCCGGCCACGGCCGCCTTCGCCAGTCCGGGACCGATGGCCTCGGCGACCTCCCTGACCGTCACCGGGTGGTCGAATGCCAGCTGTTTGCCGTCAGGAAGCGTGATCGTGGGCATAGAAAACCTAAAAATAAAAAGCATCGCCGAGCGATGCTTTACGGTCCAAATTTGGTAGGCGCGATTGGATTCGAACCAACGACCCCCACCATGTCAAGGTGGTGCTCTAACCAACTGAGCTACGCGCCTATTTGAGTAATTATGAAGCAAAAAATTTTCGCTGTAAAGCGCGTCTCAGCGCCCGGCCCTGCCACGCCGTCGGCCGATGATCAGAGATGCACCGACACATACCACCAGCATTCCCAAAGACAACTCCAGCGTCAGGAAGGTTCCCACCTTCAGCCAGGCGAAACCGGGATGGACGAAGCGCACCAGCCAACCGGCCGCTTCGTTGGCCACGGCACTGAAAAAACTTGCCCCCCCCAACACAACCTTCCACCAGACCGGCAATTCGGTCATGAGGAGCAGATGCACCAGGGTCATGGCCAGCATCCCCTGGGCGAAGAGATGGAAATGGCTGACTTCCAGCAGACTTTCATAGGATCTGGGCGGGCGAAATTCGGCCTCGTTCCCCAGATAGTAGGCCACCACCGACGCCGGACTCAGATCCATGTTGTGGAAGTACATCAGCGCTGCGCTGACGGCGAACAGGACGATGTACCCCAGGAACAAGAGGATGCAGGTGTTGAGCAGCACCTTGCGGTGATGCTCGCCGGTGACGAAGAATCGCATCACTCACCTCCCGCAGCGACCGTCACCGGCGTTTTTCTTCCCGAAAGGGCGATCTCATAGATAGCCAACACCTTGCGGACGCTTTCGAGCGTCCCGCGGACGCTGAGGGTGGCGCCGGACACGCCGTCTACTTCACCGCCGACCCGGAGCGCCGCCACCGGCTTTCCCGCCAGTTGTCGGAACCACGGCTCCGGCGGCTGATATTCCGGCGGTTCGTGGAATGCCAATACGACCACATCCCGCACCTGGCCGTCCGGATTCAGAACGATCAACAAGGTTTCCGGCTTGGTGCGCACCGTGTGGGTCTCGATAGCGGCGTAACCGACGATCCGGCCGTCACGCTTTCCCACATAGAAGGTGTACAGACTGGAATCCAGCTTCACCCGTCCCAGGCGTTCGATCGCCCGGCGCTGGACATCGGTCAGGAACAGCGGCCGCATTTCGACCGCCGCCTCCGGACCGAAGGCCAGCTCCATCGCCTCCTTTTTGCTGTAGTAGACCTTGGCCGAGCCGGCGGTCGCGAAGACCGCCAGCAGCACCCCCAGCAGAAACGATGTGCGGCGAGGCAACGGTTTTTCTTCAGAAAATGAAGCCAAGCCCGACGTTGAATTCATCGGCCACCTCCCCTTGATCGGCATCGAAATTCCGGTAATCCGCCTTGATGACCACGTTGGGAATCGGTTTGTAGTGCAGCCCTACCTGCCACAGGCGACGGTCCAGGTTGCCGTCCTTGTCGAATCCGCCGGCCACCTCGGCCTGGGTGTCCCAGCGTTCGTAGCGGAAGAACGGCGCCAGATAGTGGGTGGATTCCGGCAGCAGCCACGGCAGGATATTGTAACCGGCCTCGGCATACCAGCCGAACTGCTCGCGGCCCACCGTCTCGCCCACCGCCCGGCTGACCTTGCCGGCGTCGCCGATGTGGCTCCAGGCTCCCAGGGCGCGCACTTCCCAACCGCGGTACTTCCACTCCAGGTGGCCCTCGTAGAGCTGGGTGAAGACGTCGGCTCCGCCGATCTCGTCCTGCCCTGAGTTGCCCAGGTAGGCCGAACCGCCGACGGTCAATCCGTGAACCCAGGGCACCGCATAGTCCATCCGGCCGACCCAGGCCAGGTTCTCGGCCTTGGCCCTGCTGGCGTTCTGACGGCCGCCGCGGATGCCGGCGGCGGAAAAACCGGTGGCATCCATACCGTTGACCACGTAGGTGGTATAAGTCAGCCCCGGCAACAACTCCCCGAACAGACCGACACCCAATTCGCGCCACGTGGTGGGAATGATCCGCTGCTCTACCTCCGGACGGTTGTTGCCGAAGAAGAAAGGGGGTTCGTGGATCGGGTTGATGAATCCCATCGGAATCAGCACGATCCCGGCGCGGACGTTGGCCCGGGGATCGAGAAAGAAATCCAGCGCGGCGAACTCCGCCGATACCGATCCCCCCCGCCCCGTCGTGGCATGCTCGAACTCCAGCTCACTGTTGAACAGGATCCAGTCGTTGAACTTGTAACCGACGTAAAGCACGAAACGCAGATAGTCGGCATTGTCCTTCCTGCCGCTCTGATCGTCGGTGAAGACCTGATAGCGCCCTTCGCCGTAGCCGCCGATGGACAGCCCCTTGCCCACCTGATAGACCTTGGAGGCCGCCGGCCCCAGGCCGTACATGGATTTGTATTCCGGCTCCTCGGGAATCACCAGCAGGGTGCGCATCTTCTCCAGCTCCTGCGCCAGGATGCTGGTCTCCCGTTTCAACTCCTCGACTTCCCTAGGCGCCGCCTTGGCCTCGGTTTTTTCGACCTTCTCCTTTTCCGCCAGTTTGGCCTTGAGGGCTTCGATCTCCTTCTGCTGCTGCTGCACGATACGCCACAGCTCCTCCGGCGTCGGCATCGTCGATTCCGCCAGAGCGGGGGCAATGGACAAGGCAGCCACACTCAGGGTCGATACGGCTCGGACCAACGTTCGCATGAACCATCCTCCCTTGGTTGATTTGATCAATCATTAAGGAAGGATAGATGTTAATACAAATGATAACCGTTATCAAATACATTTACTCCACATCGCCTTGACGACGTGCGTTTCAGTGCAACAGTGCCCGGAGCCGGCTTCGCGCGCCGAGAAGATGATCCTGCCAGTGCAGACGATAGCCCGCGTACCAAAGGCTCAGTGCCGGCTTCGGACTGGTGGATTCCACCTGATACAGTTGCAGGCCGCGGCGCAATTCGAAATAGAGATCGGTGATGTCGTCGGCCAGACTGCCGGAATGATCCTCCGGATCATCGACCTTGTCCCCGGCCAAAGGGTAGCCGTCCAGATCCCCCAGAAACGCCTTCAACCGGCAGTACAGCTGGAAGCGGTGATCCAGATCCGGCAGCACGAAAAAACCGCTCTCCGTTTCCAGATTCAACCGGGCCATGCCGTCGTCGATGACCCGCAACAATCTTTCGATTTTTCTCAACCAGGGCAGGCACTGATAGCGTTCGAACCGTTCCACTGTCCGGCAAAACTCTCCGATCGCTTCGATCAACTTGCTATAATCGCTATCCATGTTTCGGCATCCGCCTTGAAGACCGATCTACTCCAAGTTTAGACGATCCCGTCAGGTTCTCCTTGAAACCCATCGTACTCGCCGTTTCCGGCCACGACCCGACCGGCGGTGCCGGCATCCAGGCCGACATCGAGGCTATCTTGAGTCAGGGTTGCCACCCCTGCACCCTGGTCACCTGCCTGACCAGCCAGGACACTAGCGACGTCCGGAGACTGTATCCCCAGTCCCCCGAAATCCTAGCGGCGCAGTGGGAGGTGCTGTGGGCCGACGTCCCCGTTCAGGCCGTCAAAATCGGCCTGTTGGGCTCGGCGGAAATCGCCACCTGTCTGGCCTCCCTGCTCCGCCAGACAGCTTGTGAAACCGTGATACTCGACCCGGTTCTGCGAGCCGGCGGCGGAACCGAGCTGGCGGACGAACGCCTGATCGAGGTCCTCTGCGAGGAACTGTTGCCGCTGGCCACCGTCGTCACCCCCAACCTTCAGGAGGCCAGGCGACTGAGCGGCAAGGAACTGCCCCATCAGTGCGCCGATTGGCTGTTGGAACGGGGCTGCCGGGCGGTTCTGATCACCGGTGGTGACGAACCGACGCCTCTGGTCTATAACACCCTGTACTGGAAACACCATCACAAAACCTTCACCTGGGAAAAACTCCCCGGCGGCGCCCATGGCTCCGGCTGCACCCTGGCGGCATCCCTGGCGGCCCTGCTGGCGCGGGGGCTCGAGCTCGAGGAGGCGGTCCGCAAAGCCCAGCAATACACCTGGAACGCGATCAAGTATGCCTTTCGCCCCGGACAGGGAAAGAAAATCCCCGACCGATTCTTCTGGAGCTGACCGTGTCCCTACCCTTTCCCGAACGTGGTCTGTACGCCGTGACCGCCGACCTGGAAGACTTCGGGCATCTGAAACGGCAGACACGGGCCGTCCTGAGCGGTGGCGCCCGGGTCGTCCAGCTGCGTGACAAACACGGCCGCCTGTCCCCGGACCAAGTGCGGGAACTGGTGGCGCTGTGCCACGACTTCCGCGTCCCCCTGATCGTCAACGACCGCGTCGATCTGGCCCGTCGCACCGGCGCCGACGGCGTCCATCTGGGCCGCGACGACGCCGACATCCACGAGGCCCGCAAGATCCTCGGCCCCGATGCCATCATCGGCATCTCCTGTTACCGGGACTTGACCCGTGCCAGTGCCGCCGAACGGGCGGGCGCCAGCTACGTGGCCTTCGGCGCTTTCTTCCCCTCGCCCAGCAAACCGGAAGCCGCCCCCGCCCCCCTGACGCTGCTGCGGCAGGCGCGCCGGACCCTGCGGTGCCCGGTCGTCGCCATCGGCGGCATCACCCTGGACCGGGCACCGGAAGTGATTGAGGCCGGCGCCGATCTGATCGCGGCGATCAGCGCCCTGTTCCACGCACCGGACCTCCGAAGGGCCGCTGCCGGTTTCGCCCGCCTGTTCCCGGAACCGAAACGGGAATGAGCCCGATCTCCCCGCCCCGAAGACGGTTTTTGCGTCTGCTGGCCTGGTGCAGCGGCTGGACCCTGCTGCCGCGTTTGGCCCGCCCGGACGATGACCGCCTGCGGCAAAGCCTCAAGGAATTGACGGGCGGCGTCGAGCCCGCATTCCATCCGGGCGTCGGATTGCGGATGCCGTCGCGGGCGGTCTCCCGTCTGGCGGTCCCGGTTCGGGTGAATTGCCGCCTTCGGCACGTGGACATGATCGCCCTGCTGGTCCGCGATCACCCCGATCCCCTCGCGGCCCGCTTCAACCTGTCTCCCCGGACGCGCCCCTACATCCGCACCCATCTGCGCATTCTGAAGGACAGCGAGGTGATCGCCGTGGTGCGCGCCGACGGCCGCTATTTCCGCCAAAGCGCCAAGATCAGCGTATCGGAAGGTTGCAGCTGATGATCGAATACCGCAGCAAGCGGCGCAGCGACGACAGCGTCGAAGTCCGCCTGTTCTTCCCGACCAACGAGACTTGGACCGGCAAGGAGACCTGGCCCGAACGCCACCTGGATCACCTGAGTGTCCACCTCCACGGCGTCCTGATCCTGGAAGCCGGCTTCGGACCCGGCATCGCACCGGAACCTTTTTTCGCCCTGCGCATCGACGATACCCGTCCCGGGGACCGGCTGAAAATCCACTGGCGCACCAACCAAGGCCAAAGCGGCGTCCTGGAGATCATCCTGCCATAGGCTCAGGGGTTTTCACCGCCCTCCTCCTCCACCTGCCACAGTTTCTCCAATTGGTAGAACTGGCGGGTTTCCGGCAGCATCACATGGACGATGACATCCCCCAGATCCACCAGTACCCAGTCCCGGGAATGCTCACCCTCGACCCCGAGCGGCTTGATGCGATGCGCCGCCATCGTCTCGACCACGTGATCGGCGAGCGCATGGACGTGGCGCTCGGAAGTGCCGGAAGCCACCACCATGTAATCGGTCACACTGGTCTTGCCGCGCACATCGAGCACGGTCACCTCCCTGGCCTTCATGTCGTCGAGGGCGTCGAGCACCCACTGGAGCAATCGTTCAGTCATGTTTCGACTCCGTCGCATAGGACCGTTTGATCGAATCGAGCACGGGATCGGGCAACAAATAGCGGGGGTCCCGTCCCTGGCACAAACACTGCCGGATCAAGGTGCCGGAAATTTCCAGCCGGGTCACGCGGGTGAAATGGATCCGGCCCGCCGGAAGCCGCTGCAATTCCCGCGCTTCCGCCGTCCCCAGCCGTTCGACCCATTCCAGCAGCGGAGGACGCCAGTCGGCCCGATAACCGGGACGGTCCATCACCACGATGTGGGCCAGGTCGAACAGGCGCTGCCAGCGATGCCAGCCCGGCAACCCCAGAAAGGCGTCCAGGCCCAGAATCAGGCAAAGCGGCTCCTTGCCCACCTCCTGGCGCAGCGAGGCCAGGGTGTCCACCATGAAGGAGGGACCCGGACGCTCCAGTTCCCGGGTATCGAGGACGAAACCGGGGGTGTCCGCCAGCGCCAGTTGGAGAAAGCGGCATCGCTGCCGGGCGGAAAAATGAGGCTGGCGGCGATGGGGGGGCACCCGGCAGGGAATGAAATGCACCGCCCGCAGCGCCAGGCTTTCCCGGACTTCCAGAGCGGTGCGCAGATGGCCGTAGTGAACCGGATCGAAGGTGCCGCCGTAAACGCCGATCATTCAGGTGCGGATCTGGCCGTCACCGAGGACGACGAATTTCTGGGTGGTCAGTCCCTCCAGGCCGACCGGACCGCGGGCATGGAGCTTGTCGGTGCTGATACCGATCTCGGCTCCCAGACCGTATTCGAAACCGTCGGCGAACCGGGTGGAAACGTTGACCATCACCGAACTGGAATCCACTTCCCGCAGAAAACGCCGGGCCCGGCTGTAGTCCTCGGTGACGATGGCGTCGGTATGGGCGGAGCCGTACCGGGCGATGTGGTCCATGGCCATGTCCAGGTGATCGACGACCCGGACGGCTAGGACTGGCCCCAGGTACTCCGCGTACCAGTCCTCCTCGGTGGCCGGTCTGCAGTCCCCGACGATGGCGCAGGTTCGCTCGCAACCGCGCAGCTCCACGCCAGCCCGGCGAAATTCCTGCGCCAGCCGCGGCAGCACCCGGTCAGCGACGGCCTCGTGCACCAGCAGGGTTTCCATGGCGTTGCAGACCCCGAAACGCTGGGTCTTGGCGTTGACGGCGATCCGTACCGCCTTGTCGAGATCGGCCCGATCGTCGATGTAGACGTGGCAGACCCCGTCCAGGTGCTTGATGACCGGAATGCGCGACTCGGCCACGATACGCTCGATCAGGCCCTTGCCCCCCCGGGGGACGATGACGTCCACGTAGCGGTCCATCTGCAGCAGGGCCCCGACGGCCGCCCGGTCGGTGGTCTCCACCACCTGCACCGCGGTCTCGGGCAGCCCGGCCCGTTCCAGACCGGTACGGATACAGGCGGCCAGGGCCTGGTTGGAATGAATCGCCTCGCTGCCGCCGCGCAGGATACAGGCGTTTCCCGCCTTCAGGCACAGACCGGCGGCGTCCACGGTGACGTTGGGACGGGATTCGTAGATGATGCCGATGACTCCCAGGGGCACCCGCATCCTGCCCACATGGATCCCGGAGGGGCGAAACTTGAGGTCGGTGATCTCCCCCACCGGATCCGGCAGGGCGGCGATCTGGCGCAACCCTTCGGCCATGGCCGCGATGCGGGCGTCGGTCAGGGTCAGACGGTCCAGCAGGGCGTCGCTCAGTCCCCGCTGGCGGCCGGCCGCCAGATCACGCTGGTTTTTCGCCTGGATCGATTCCCGGTTCGCCTCGATGGCGTCGGCGATGGCACGCAGGGCGGCATCCTTGCTCCCGGTGTCCGCCCGGGCCATGACCCGGGACGCCGCACGCGCCTGCCGGGCGAGGGTCTCCACATAAGTTCGAATGTCGTTGACGCTCATCGCTCTCTCATCGTGTCTCCATCATACCCATCCATCGATCGGCACCGGTGGCCAGACCGAGGCACAAATCACGCAGCCCCGGCCACGCCTCACCGTCCTGCTGCCCCTTGATCTGGGCGTCGATTCGCGCCGCCAGACGGACGGCCCGATGCAAATCCGCCGCCCGCAGCCGCTCTAGAGCCCGTTCCAGTTGGGCCTTGCGCCGATCCCACAGCCGCAGCCGACGACAACTCTCCGCCAACGCGATGCCGCGGCGCCGGTCGTCCAACAACGTCAGCAACAGCCGCACCTCCCGGGTGACCGCCCATAATACCACGGCCGGGGCCACACCCTCCGCCGCCAGCCCGGCCAGGATACGGTCGCAGCGCGCCACCCGCCCCAGCAACATCGCCTCCACCAGGTCGAAGACGTCGAAGCGGGCGCTGTTCGCCACCGCCCGGGCCAACCGGTCGGCATCGACGACGGCGGCGCCGAACAAAACGTGCAGTTTATCGATCTCCTGGGCGGCGGCCAACAGATTGCCCTCGGTGCGCAGAGCCAGCAACTGAAGGGCATCATCGCTCAGGTGTAACCCCCGAGTCCTGGCGCGACGCGCCAGCCAGGCGAGAAACTCCCGCCCATGCAGGACCCGGGTCTGCACCGCGACGCCGAGGCGCTCCAGGCTCTGGAACCAACCCGCCCGAGTCACTGCCGCCGGGGCGTTCTCCAGGATCAACAGCAAGACGGTGTCGGCGGCCGGCGCCTCGGCATAGCGGCCCAGAACCCTGGCGCCCTCGTTCCCTACCTTGCCCTCCGGCACCCGGACGTCGAGGAGACGACGACTGGCGAACAGGGGCAAAGCTTCGGCCTCCGCCGCCAGTTCTCCCCAATCGAACCCCGGCAACACGGTGAAGATGCGGCGCTCCTCGAAGCCGTGATCCCGACAACAACGGCGGATCGCGTCGGCGGCCTCGGTGAGCTGAAGCGACTCGTCGCCGTGAAGCAGATAGACCGGACGGGGGCCCTGGCGCAGCTGGGACGCCAACTGAGGGAAATCAACCCGCATGGACCAGGACCCTCCGCAACCGGCGCAACAGCGTGCGAGCCGCCTCCCGCCGCATTTCCTCCCGGATGACGCCCTCCTCTTCCGACTTGCCGATGATCTGGAACTGGGGATTGAGATAAATGCGACGAATGGTGACGGTCTGCATGGGCAACAGCACCCCGCCGTCCGGTTTGCGCGCCTCGAAGCGAACCCGATAGATCAGCTCGAACTCGATCGCCTTGCCGTGTTCGTCCAGAGAGACGATACGCCGGTCCTGCTGGATCTGATGGACGACCACCACACTGCCGGCCTCCTTGGGATCGCGTGTCAGGCGGCCTTCCACCAGATCGAGCAGCCGCTGCAGCTCACGGGCGAACGGCCGGTCCAGGCCGATACCCGCCAGGGCGACGACCCGCTCGTCGGGCGGCAAATCCACGGCGCCGCGCAGGTGGAAACCGCAGCCGCTCAAGAGCGACCAGGCCAGCAGTAACGGTAGCAATCGCATGGAGGCACATCCCCAACTTGCGTGACAAAGCCGTATAATACCCGCTTTTAACCGACAGGCCAGCGACCGTGAGCCAGCCACGCACGTTTCAAGACCTGATCCTCACCCTCCAGGATTACTGGAGCCGCCAGGGCTGCGTCCTGCTCCAGCCCATGGACATGGAGGTGGGCGCCGGCACCTTCCACCCGGGCACTTTCCTGCGCGCCATCGGGCCGGAACCGTGGCGCACCGCCTACGTCCAGCCGTCGCGCCGCCCCACCGACGGCCGCTACGGGGAGAATCCCAACCGCCTGCAGCATTACTACCAGTTCCAGGTGCTGCTCAAACCCTCTCCCCCGGACATCCAGGACCTGTATCTGGAATCCCTGCAGGTCTTGGGTTTCGATCTGCTGGAACACGACGTCCGCTTCGTGGAGGACAACTGGGAATCCCCCACCCTGGGCGCCTGGGGGCTGGGCTGGGAGGTGTGGCTCGACGGCATGGAGATCACCCAGTTCACCTACTTCCAGCAGGTGGGCGGCCTCGACTGCCGTCCGGTGTCGGGCGAGATCACCTATGGCCTCGAGCGCATCGCCATGGTGCTGCAGAACGTGGAAAGCGTCTTCGATCTGGTGTGGGCCGAGAACGGCGCTCAGACCATCACTTACGGCGACGTGTTCCATCAGAACGAGGTGGAAATGTCCGCCTACAACTTCGAACACGCCGACGTGGATTTTCTCTTCCAGGCCTTCGACCATTACGAGGCCGAGTGCAAAAAGCTGCTGGAACACCAGTTGCCACTCCCCGCCTACGACCAGGTACTCAAGGCGTCCCACACCTTCAACCTCCTCGACGCCCGTCACGCCCTCTCGGTCACCGAACGCCAGCGCTACATTCTGCGGGTGCGGGAACTGGCCCGCGGCGTCGCCCATACCTACTACGAGCGCCGCAAGGCGTTGGGATTCCCCATGCTGGAGAAGGAAGCCGCATGAACCGTCACGATCTATTGTTCGAACTGGGTACCGAGGAACTGCCCCCCAAGGCGTTGCACGCTCTGATGGAGGCCCTGCGCGACGAGACGGCCGAGCGCCTGACCAAGGCCGACCTGGCCTTCGCCTACCTCGACGCCTACGCGACTCCCCGGCGTCTAGCGCTGATCGTCCACGAACTGTGCGAAGCCCAGCCGGACAAAACCGTCGAGCGCCGGGGGCCGTCCGTGAAGGCCGCCTTCGACGCCGAAGGCAAACCGACCGCCGCCGCCTTGGGCTTCGCCAAGCGCTGCGGAGTCGCCGTCGAGGATCTGGAAATCCTGGAGAACGAGAAGGGACGCTGGCTTCTGTGCCGGATTCACCAGCAGGGCCGAAAAGCCGAGGAACTGGTGCCCGAAATCCTGAACCGGGCCCTGGCCGCCCTGCCCATCCCCAAGCGGATGCGCTGGGGCGACGGTGAGGCCGAATTCGTCCGTCCGGTCCACTGGGCGGTGCTCCTGTACGGCGACCGGGTCATCGAGACGGAAATCCTCGGGGTGAAAACCGGCGCCGTCACCCACGGCCACCGTTTCCACTGCCCGCGACCGCTGCGGCTGCGCCAGCCGGATCATTATCCCCAACTGCTGCTGAGCGAAGGCCGGGTGCTCGCCGACTTCGCCGAGCGCCGCAACCACATCCGCCAGCAGGCGGAGCAATTGGCCCGGGAGGCCGGCGGCCGCGTCCACATCGAGGACGATCTCCTCGACGAAGTCACCGCCCTGGTGGAATGGCCGGTGGGGCTGGTGGGCGCATTCGAGGACCGGTTCCTCGCCCTGCCCAAGGAGGTGTTGATCACGGTCATGCAGACCCACCAGAAATACTTCCCGGTCCTCGACG
>Ga0256839_1002404_pt1 | contig 20854 bp, 19 predicted proteins | sample 354166metaG_FD_185968 | JGI IMG/M metagenome (GOLD analysis project Ga0256839, IMG submission 185968) | Hydrothermal vent microbial communities from Mid Atlantic Ridge, Atlantic Ocean - 354-166 | ecosystem: Environmental > Aquatic > Marine > Hydrothermal vents | place: Atlantic Ocean: Mid... | reverse complement strand
GCCGGTGGCGTTGGAGGCGGGGAGTCGGTTTGCGATTCGTGAGGGTGGGCGGACGGTAGCGGCCGGAGTGATCACGAAGATTTTGGAGTAGGTCTGGCCCCTGGAACAGCCGGAAACCCGGCGGGGGCGACCCCGATGAGGCGTGCTCCCCGCCGGGCGCCACATATCGCAGGCGAGTAGCTCAAGTGGCAGAGCGGCGGTCTCCAAAACCGCAGGTTGCGGGTTCGAGTCCTGCCTCGCCTGCCTCGGTAGCATGGCCACCGACCCGAGTCGGTGGCCATTTTCCGCCCGGGATCGGGGGTTTCCAGGGCCCTTGGTTCCCCTGTTGGAGGGAAATGGACACATCGTGAGCCGATCATCATCCATTGCACAGCGCAGCGACAACCCCATCCTCCGCTACATCCGGGAAACGCGGGCCGAACTGGCCAAGGTCACCTGGCCCACCCGAGAGGAGGGCCTGCGACTGACGGTCATCGTGCTGATCGTGACGGCCGTGTCCTCGGTCTTCCTGTGGGCGGTGGACACGGTGTTCAGCTTCCTGATCGCCCAGTTCCTCCGCCTGGTCTAGCCGTTTCGTCGGTGGAGGGGAGCGGGCAGGCGGCCCACCGCGGCCATGGGCCGCGAACCAGGCGCGATGGGGCCGCCCTGTGCACACCGATCCGGAGGCCGGGCAGGGCCCATCGCGGGAGGAGGCCATTGTGGACGAGCGCAAGAATCCGCCGGAACGGGACATCCCTCCGCCTTCCCCCGAGGAGGCGGCGGACGTGCTGGACCCGGAGGCCGAGACCGAGGCGGTAGAGGAGCCAGAGACCGCCCCAGCGCCCAGCGGACCCCAGGCCCAGTGGTACGTGGTCCACTGCTATTCGGGCATGGAGAACAAGGTCAAGCGGAACCTGGAACACCGGGCCGAGTCCATGGGGATGCGGGACAAGATCCTGGAGGTGGTGGTCCCCACCGAGACCGAGATCGAGATCCGGGACGGAGTACGCCGGGAGGTGGAGCGCCGGGTCTTTCCCGGGTACATCCTGGTCAAGATGTTCATGGACGAGGACAGCTGGTACGTGGTCCGCAACACCCCGGGCGTCACCGGCTTCGTGGGCGTGGGCAACAAGCCCACTCCCCTGAGCGAGGACGAGGTCCAGCGTATCATGGAGCGCATTGAGTCCGGCGAGCCCCGGGTGAAGGTCAAGTTCGAGGTCGGCGAGCGGGTGCGGATCACGGAAGGGCCCTTCGCGGAGTTCAGCGGCGTGGTGGACGCCATCGATCCGGAGAAGGGCAAGGCCCGGGTCCTGGTGAGCTTCTTCAACCGGGAGACCCCCGTGGAGGTGGATCTCCTGCAGCTGGAACGGGAGACACGGTAAGAGGAGTCGAAGATGGCCAAGAAAGTCAAGGCGGTGGTGAAGCTTCAGATCCCGGCCGGCAAGGCCAACCCCGCGCCTCCTGTGGGCACCGCTCTGGGCCCCCACGGCGTGAACATCATGGCCTTCTGCAAGGAGTACAACGCCCGGACCCAATCCCAGGTGGGCCAGATCATCCCGGTCGAGATCACCATCTACACGGACAACTCCTTCACCTTCATCACCAAGACCCCCCCGGCCGCAGACCTGATCAAGAAGGCCGCGGGCATCGACAAGGGCAGCCCAGAGCCCAATGTCCAGAAGGTGGGCCAGATCACCCGGCAGCAGGTCCGGGAGATCGCGGAGATCAAGCTCAAGGACCTGGGCAACGTTCCCCTGGAGAGCGCGATGCGCATGATCGAGGGCACGGCCCGCAGCATGGGCGTCACCGTGGTGGACTGAGGCGCCCGGGCGAACGGACCGGAGACGAGGAGCCGCTCGTCAGCAGTTCACGAATTCGTAGCGGAGTCGGCATCCTCAGAGGCCGACTCCAGGGAGGGCGATGCCGCCTCGGAGGATGTTCACCCCTCCGTTGGGCTGAAATCGTGGATCACTGTTCGTGGGAGGCGAGGGACAGGCCCCTCGCCGTTGGCACCACCCGGGAGGAGACCATGCCGAAGCACAGCCGACGCTATCGAGAACTGCTCGAGAAGTTCGACCTGAGCCGGAGCTACAGCCCCGAGGAGGCGGTCAAGCTTGTCAAAGAGCTGGCCACCGCCAAGTTCGACGAGACCATCGAGGCCCACCTGCGCACCGGCGTGGACCCCCGCCACGCGGACCAACAGGTCCGGGGTGTGGTGACCCTACCCCACGGCACCGGACGCACCGTCCGCATCCTGGTCTTTGCCGGGCCGGACGGCACCGCCGTGGCCGAGGAGGCCGGGGCAGACTATGTGGGCGGCGAGGAACTGGCCCAGCGCATCCAGCAGGGCTGGCTGGACTTCGACGTGGTGTTGGCCACGCCGGACATGATGCGGGTGGTGGGCCGCCTGGGCCGGATCCTGGGGCCCCGAGGCCTGATGCCCAGCCCCCGGGCCGGCACGGTGGTCCAGCCCGAGGACCTGCCCCGAGTGATCCAGGAGGTCCGGAAGGGCCGGGTAGAGTTCCGGGTGGACAAGACCGCCAACATCCATGCGCCCATCGGCAAGGCCAGCTTTCCACCCGAGCACCTGCTGGAGAACTTCGCGACCCTGATGGAGGCCATCCGGGAGGCCCGCCCCGAGGCGGTCAAGGGCCAGTACATCCGCCGGGTCGCCCTGGCCCCCACCATGGGGCCCGGGGTGAAGGTGGATCCCAACATGGCCCTGGCCCTGACCACGGAATAGGGGCCGTGCCTGGACAACCGAATTTCGGCTGTTGTCGCTGTGCCGGAGACAGCAGGTGTGGTCCCCGACCACGTAAGCGGACGATCCGGTCCCGCCTGCCGAGGCCTGACACAGATCCGGTCCTGGACTCCGTGTCCCTGGGGGCAGGCCCCCTGTCGGCCACGGGAGATCGGGGCCCATCCTGTGAACCACGCCTCTGTGTCCCCGGGCACAGGGGCGTTTCTGTTCAGAGCGGATGCCAGAAGCGGCTGTAAGCGAGAAAGGAGGAGAGTCCCTTGGCCATTACCCGGCAGAGGAAAGAGGAGCTGGTCGCGCGCTATCGGGAGCTGCTGGAGGCGAGCACGGCCCTGGTCTTCACGGACTACCGGGGTGTGACCGTGGCCCAGATCAACGAGCTGCGCAGCCAGCTCAAGGAGACCGGCACCACCTACATGGTGGTCAAGAACCGACTGCTCAAGCTGGCCCTGGAACAGGCCGGCCGCCCCTCGGAGCTGGACGGCCTGCTCACCGGCCCCAACGCGGTGGCCTTCCTGGGGGAGGACATCGGCAAGGGGGTCAAGACGCTCCGGGACTGGATCCGGCAGAGCGGCGATGAGCTGATCACCATCAAAGGTGCTCTGCTGGAGGACGAGGTCCTGGACGCGGAGCGGGCCGCCAGCCTGGCCAACCTGCCCACCCGGGAGGAGATGTTGGCCACCCTGCTGGCCACCATCATGGCCCCGGCCAGCCAGCTGGCGCGGGTGATCCACGAGCCCGGCGCCAGCCTGGCCCGGGTGGTCAAGGCCCGGGCAGACCAGGAGCAGCAGGCCGCCTGATCCGGGCCGGATGTCCGCCCTTCCCGCGGGCCACCCGTCGAGTTTCCATACCCGTGTGTCCATCGATTCCCAGCCATCGATTCCCAGGAGGAGAGCATCATGGCAGATCTGCAGGCGATCAAGGAACAGCTCAACAGCCTCACCCTGTTGGAGGCCGCCGAGCTGGTCAAGATGTTGGAGGAGGAGTGGGGCGTGAGCGCCGCGGCCCCGGTGGCCGTCGCGGCCGTGGCCGGTGGCGCGGGCGCCGCGGAGGAGGAGGTCGAGGAGAAGACCGAGTTCGATGTGGTCCTCAAGGAGATCGGCCCCAAGAAGATCAACGTCATCAAGGCCGTGCGGGCCGTCACCAGCCTGGGCCTGAAGGAGGCCAAGGAGCTGGTGGAGAGCGCACCGGCCCCGGTGGTCCAGGGAGTGCCCAAGGAGACGGCCGAGGAGGTCAAGACGAAGCTGGAGGCGGAAGGCGCGGTGGTGGAGATCAAGTAGGCACTGCCTCCAACGACCACGCCGAGACTGGCATCCGCAGCCCAGGGGCTCGGGGGAGAATCCCCCGAGCCCTTTCTTCGTGGATCCCTCTCTCTCTCAAGGCGCCCTCGGCCACCGACCTGCTGGCCCACCTTCTCCTGTGGACACCTCCCCTGGGACCGGGTGCCGCGGAGGGAGCCCAGACGACAGGGCGCTGTTCCTCCTTCCTCCTCCCGGCGCGGCACCGAACCCCTGGAGCGCACCCCCCGATCGGGCCTGGGCTTTGAGGTGCTTGGGGGCCTCTGGCGGTTGTGCTACAATGGAGGTCCAGCCAGCGGGAACGAGTTCTGCCGGAGCCACCGAGAAGACGGCCTCATGGAAGCCCATGCACGCCAGGGGAAGCCGTCGAAGGACGAGCCCACACCAGCGGAGAGGGACCATGGTCCCTGGCCGGTGGTCGGCCATGCCTGGGCCGTGGAGCTGCTCCGCCATGCCCTGGCTCCAGGGGGCCCAGGCCCCGGACACGCCTACCTCCTCTCCGGCCCTCCCCAGATCGGGAAGACGACCCTGGCCCAGGCGCTGGCCCGGGCCTTGCTCTGCCGGGAAGGGGGCCCCGATCCCTGCGGCCGGTGTCGTTCCTGCCGGCTCATGGAACGGGACAGCCACCCGGACTTCCGCCGGATCCAGCCCCTGGACCGGGAGGGCCAGCCGGATCCGGTGCAAGGGCTCCTGCGTGCGGACCAGGCCAGCCAGATCGTCCGGGAGGCCCTGTTGCGACCGGTGGAGGCCCGCTACAAGGTCTTCCTGATCCAGGAGATGCAGCGGGCCAACGAGGCCTTTGCCAACAAGCTCCTCAAGACCCTGGAGGAGCCGCCGGAGCATGTGGTCCTCTGCCTGACGGCCCACCATCGCAGCCGGGTGCTGCCCACCATCGCCAGCCGTTGCCAGCACCTGGAACTCCGCCCCCTGGACCGGGCCACGGTGGAGCAGGCCCTGCAACACCGTTGGGGGGCTTCCCCGGAACAGGCCCGGCTTCTGGCCCGGCTGTGCCAAGGCCGCCTGGGGTGGGCGGTGGAACGGCTGGCGGATCCCGGTGCCCTGGAGACCCGTCGGGAGGCGTTGGCCGAACTGCGGCAGTTGGCCCGGTCTGGCCGCATCCCGCGCCTGGTGTACGCGAGGGAGCTGGCCACTCGCTCCGGGGGCACTCCCGGCCTGTTCGAACAGCTCGACCTGTGGGCCTCCTGGTGGCGGGACGTGATGTTGGCCCAGGCCGGATATCCGGACGGCTGCACCCACGTGGACATGCTTCCGGCCATCCAGGAGGATGCCGCCGCGTTCCATGCCGCCCAGGTGCGGCGCTACCTGGCCCTGTTGGGCCAGGTGAAAGACCACCTCCACCGTGCCGCGAACGTTCACCTGGCCCTGGATGTGCTGCTCCTCCAGATGCCCCGGCCGGTGAACCTGGAGTGATATCGAGGAGAAGCCATGCCTGTCGTCGTCGGCGTTCAGTTCAGACCTGTCACCAAGATCTACTACTTCGATCCGGACCGTCGCCTGGACCTGATGCCCGGGGACTACGTGGTGGTGGACACGGCCAAGGGCCGCGAGGTGGCCCAGATCGTCCAGCCCCCCCACACCGTCGCCCAGGAGGAGCTGGTGGGCGACGTGAAGAAGGTGGTGCGGCGAGCCACCCCCTGGGACCTGCTGCAGAAGGACCTGTGGCAGCGCAAGGAGCGGGAGGCCCTGACCATCTGCCGCCACAAGGCCCGGGCACATGGCCTGAAGATGAAGGTCACCCGCTGCGAGTACAACTTCGATGGCGGGCGGCTGACCGTCTTCTTCACCGCGGAGAAGCGGGTGGACTTCCGGGCCCTGGTCCGGGACCTGGCCCGGACCTTCCAGACCCGGATCGAGATGCGCCAGATCGGCGTCCGGGACGAGGCCAAGCTGTTGGACGGGGTGGGAAAGTGCGGGCGTCAGCTCTGCTGCACCAGTTGGCTGCGGGAGTTCGCCCCGGTCAGCGTGCGCATGGCCAAGAACCAGCAGCTTCCGCTGAACCCGGACGAGATCAGCGGTGTCTGCGGCCGGCTCCTCTGCTGTCTCTCCTACGAGGATCCCCTGTACAAGGAGCAGAACCGCAAGATGCCCAAGGTGGGGGCCGAGGTCATCACCCCCCAGGGCAAGGGCCGGGTCCGCCACCTCCATCCGCTGAAGGAGACCGTCACGGTCAAGTTGGAGAACGACGTCCTCGCGGAGTTCTCCGTCCACGAACTGATCACGGGCAAGCGCAACGGGGGCGGCTGTGGCCCCTGTGGGGGGTGCACGGCCGAGCGGCGGGCCCGGGCCGCGGAGGACAACGCCCGCCTGTTGGCCGCCCGAGAACAGGCAGAAGGGGGGGCGGACCCGGACACCCCGGCGGGGGAGGAGGCCCCCGAGGCGGGAAAGGAGCGGAGCATCCGGGCCCGGCGTCGGGCCGATCGTCGGCGCCGTTTTCGCCGGCGCCGACGAAAACGGTAGGTGCCACCCCGTCTGGGCCCAGGCAGGCAGAAGGCCGCCAGGACGTTGCCCGGCGGCCTTCTGCCTGCCTGTTTCACCGGGTTGGCCCGGACGTCGTCCCTGGCCGAGCCCTCTATTTGGCGTGGGCCACCGAACGGGTCTCCCGCACCACGGTGACCCGGATCTGGCCGGGATATTCCAGGTTGTCCTCGATCTTCTTCGCGATCTCCTTGCTCAGCTCGATGACCGCCAGGTCGTCCACCTCCTCGGGCTTCACGATCACCCGGATCTCCCGGCCGGCCTGGATGGCGTAGGTCTGGCTGACCCCTGGGAAGCTGTTGCCGATCTCCTCCAGCGCGGTGAGCCGTTTGATGTAGGTCTCCAGGCTCTCTCGCCGGGCCCCGGGCCGGGCGCCGCTGATGGCGTCCGCGGCGGCCACGATGACCGCCTCGATGCTCTGGGGTTCCACCTCGCCGTGGTGGGAGGCGATGCAGTTCACCACCTTCTCGCCGACGCCGTAGCGCCGCGCGATCTCCGCGCCCACCAGGGCATGGGGCCCTTCGATCTCGTGGCTCACGGCCTTGCCGATGTCGTGCAACAGGCCGCCCAGGCGGGCCGTCTGCACGTCCGCGTGGAGCTCCGCCGCGATGATGGCCGCCAGGTGGGCCGTCTCGATGGCATGGTAGTACTGGTTCTGGCCGTAGCTGCTCCGGAACTTCAGGCGCCCGATGAGCTTCACCAGCTCCCGGTGGAGCCCCTGGCAGTGGGTCTCGATGAGGGCCTGTTCGCCGGCCTCCAGGATCACCTGCTCCACCTCCTGCTGGGCCCGTTCCACCTCCCGCTCCACCCGGGCAGGGTGGATGCGGCCGTCCGCGACCAGCTTGCTGAGCGCGATCCGGGCCACCTCTCGGCGGACCGGGTCGAAGCTGCTGATGAGGATGGCCTCGGGGGTGTCGTCCACCACCAGGTCCACCCCGGTGGCCTGTTCGATGGCCCGGATGTTGCGCCCCTGGCGGCCGATGATCCGGCCCTTCATCTCGTCGGAGGGCAGGCTCACCGTGCTGACGGTGTACTCGGTGACATGTTCGCTGGCCACCCGCTCCACGGCCAGGGCCACGATCTCTCGGGCCCGCTGTTCGGCCTGCTCCTGGGCCTCGGCCTCGGTCTCCCGGATGACCCGGGCCATCTCCTGGCGGGTCCGCTCCCGGACCTGGGCCAGGAGCCGTTCCCGGGCCTCCTCCTCGGTCATCTGGGCGATCCGTTGGAGCTCGGCCCGGTAGACCTCCTCCGCCTGGGCCAGCTCCACGGCCTTCTTGTCCAGTTGGCTCTGACGCTGGTTGAGCTTGCGTTCCCGGTCCTCCAACTGGTCCAGGCGTCGTTCCAGGGTCTCCTGCCGGTTCTGCAGCCGTTCCTCGATCCGCTCCAGCTCGCGACGACGGCGGGCGTACTCCGCGTCCATCTGCTCCCGCAGCCGGACCTTCTCCTCCTGGAGCTGCAGCCGCATGCGCTGGGCCTCGGCCTCGGCCTCGGCCAGGACCTGGGCTGCCTGCTGCCGGGCGCCCTCCACCGTACGCTCCTGCCGCTCCCGCTCCACACGGGTACCGACCTCGCGTCCTCGAGTGTAGGCAACATAACCGGCGATGGCCGCACTGATCAACGCCACGACCAGGATCCACACGATGGCTAGTGTGTCCATCTCCGGTTCCTCTTCACTTGCTGGATCTGGATGAATGCCGCTACGCCGGCGGTCCGCCCTCTCTCCGGTGCCTCTTGGGCTCTGGCCGGGGCAAGGGCAGACCGCGCGGACAACACCGTTGCACGGACAACACGACTACACAGCACGGGTGCCACTGCACAGCACGATTCCACCACAGTCCGAAACACGTCGACAGTCCGATTGTAGGGCGGCGAACACGACCCAACCGGGACGCGCATCGAGTACAACCCGGAACGGAGACCCGGGCCGCGTGGCCAGGGAGCTCCCAGGGCCGCTAGAGGGCGTCGTCCGCCGGGTCGGTGTCCTCCCGGTCCAGGTGGGCCAACACCTCCGCGATGGTCTCCCAGTCGAAGCCTCGACGCTGGAGGTAGCCCTGGGCCCTGCGGCGGAGGGTCTCTTCGTCCAGGTGCCGCCAGCTAGGCAGCCGTTTCCGGAGGGCTTTTTGGGCTGCGGCGATCTCGTCCCCTGCCGAGGCCAGCACCTGGTCGATGACCGAGGGGGGAACCCCCTTCTGCCGGAGCTCGTGGGCCAGGGCTCGGACCCCTCGGGGGCTGAACCGTTGCCGCTGCGCTACCCAGTACCGGGCGAAGGCCCGGTCGTCCAGGTAGCCCTGTTCCTCCAGGCGTGCCAGCACCCATGCCACATGCTCCGGGGGCAGGGGCCTGCCCTGGGGGCGGTACCGGGACAGGTTCTGCCGTACCTCCCAGGTGCTCCGGGGGCGTACGGCCAGGAAGCGGAGGGCCCGGTCCAGGGCCTTGGCGCGGAGGTCTACCTGTTGGAGGGCCTGGATCTCCGCGTCGCTCAGGAACTGGCCCTTTTGCAGGTGGGCCGCCTGGGTGGCCGGCAGCCCGAAGGCGTACCGACCGTCCAGGTAGACGCTGACCCGGTCGCGGGTGTGTCTCTGGAAACGCAGTTCGGTGATCGTTCCCGCCATGGTGCCCTCGGTGTCCTGGGGTGGGGCCAATGAAAAGGGCGCTGCAGCGTGACGGCAGCGCCCCAGAGGCCCTTCTCCCTCGTTGTCTGGTCGATCTTCACCGCACGATCCTGACCGCTGGGTCAACTCCCTGCACCGTCGTCGCCTGGGGCCGACCCCGTCCAGGGGATGGAGGTGCGATCCGTCCTGGGCTGCGGCTGCACAGGGCGCCTGGGGCACCGAGTCTGCAGCCACCTGCTCGGCGTAGTGGGCCTGGCCCTAGGAGGACGACCGGAGCTCCGGAACGACGGGGCGTCAGGCGGTCGCGGCGGAGGCAGGATCCGGGGCCACCGCCGCGTCGGTGGGGGCGATCGTCAGGCCGACATGCTCTCGGATCCGGCGCTCGATCTCCTCTGCCAGCTCGGGGTTCTCCCGCAGGAAGGCCTTGGCGTTCTCCCGGCCCTGGCCCAGTCGGAGCTCTCCGTAGCTGTAGAAGGACCCGCGTTTGGCGATGACGTCGTACTCCACCCCCAGGTCCAATAGGTCCCCCATCTTGGAGATGCCCTCGTTGTAGATGATGTCGAACTCAGCCACCTTGAAGGGCGGCGCCACCTTGTTCTTCCGCACCGTCACCCGGGTTCGGTTGCCGATGACCTCGCCGCCCTGTTTGATGCTCTGGATCCGACGGACGTCCAGGCGGACGCTGGCGTAGAACTTCAGCGCCATCCCCCCGGCCGTGGTCTCTGGGTTGCCGAACATGACCCCGATCTTCTGGCGGAGCTGGTTGGTGAAGATCAGGCAGGTGCCGCTGGCCTTCACCGCGCCCACCAGCTTGCGCAGGGCCTGGCTCATCAACCGGGCTTGCAGGCCCACGTGGCTGTCGCCCATCTCCCCCTCGATCTCCGCTCGGGGCACCAGGGCGGCCACGCTGTCCACCACCACCACGTCCATGGCCCCGCTCCGGATGAGCGCCTCCGTCACCTCCAGGGCCTGTTCCCCGGTGTCGGGCTGGCTGACGTACAGGTTCTCCACATCGACCCCGATCTTCCGGGCGTAGAGGGGATCCAGGGCGTGCTCCACGTCCACGAAGCCGCAGATGCCTCCGCTGCGTTGGGCCTCCGCGATGATGTGGAGACACAGGGTGGTCTTCCCCGAGCTCTCGGGCCCGTAGATCTCCACCACCCGCCCCCGGGGCACTCCGCCCACCCCCAGGGCGATGTCCAGGCTCAGACTGCCGGTGGGGATGGCCTCCACCTGAAGCCGGGTGGCCTCCCCCAGCTTCATGATGACCCCTTCCCCGTACCGTTTGGTCAGGAGAGCGATCGTGTTTTCCAGGGCCTTCTGGCGACCGTTCGTGGCCATGTGCCGCTCCGGAACCTGCCGATGTACCCCCCTGGGCGGGGGTGGGGAGGCACGAAGCCGCCCGTACACTGTATGGACTTTTCCGCTCGAGCAAGTGGACACAGACAGGTGTCGCGCTATCGAGTTGTTGTGCAGGGGCCCGAAGGCCGGGCCCCCTCTCGAACTTTAGTTTACTTGACCGGACAAGATTATGCAAACCCTCGCGCGGGCCGGCAGGCGACCTGGGGATCCCAGGGAGGCGGGATACGGGACAGGGGCGCCGCGACCCAGGCGGCCCCTTCGGCGGGACAGGCCAGGGTCCCACCGGGGGCTGAGGGGCAGCTCTGGGGGGAGGGGACGGTTGCCGGGGGCCGTTCATCCGGGGCCCGGGGCGTAGATCTTCTCCCGCAGGGCCTGGATCTGGCGCCGCAGCGCCTCGTCCCGCTCCTGCTCCTGGGCGATCTTGTCGACGCCGTGTCGGATGGTGCTGTGGTCTCGGCCGCCCAGGAGGTCGCCGATGGCCGGCAGGGAGAGGTCGTTCTCGGTTCGGAGCAGGTACATGGCCACCTGCCGGGCATGGGCCACCTCTTTGGTGCGGCCTCGCCCTTTCAGGATGGCCACCGGGACCCCGAAGTGTGCGGCCACCAGGTCCAGCACCTGGCGGGGCTCGCGGGGTTGGCGCCGGGGGGCCAGGTCATCCAGGGTGGTGGCGATCATCTCCAGGGTGATGGGCTCTCGGTAGAGCCGGGCCTGCATGGCCACCCGTTTCAGCGCGCCCTCCAGCTCTCGGATGTTGCTGTCGATCCGCTCCGCGATGAACATCAGGATCTCCTGGGAGATCTGGACGCCCAGCACCTCGGCCTTGGACTGGAGGATGGCCACCCGGGTCTCCAGGTCGGGCTGGCTGATGTCTGTCAGCAGGCCGCCCTCGAAGCGGCTGCGGAGCCGGGCCTCCAGGGTGGCGATCTCCTTGGGCGGGCGGTCGCTGGTGATCACCACCTGCCGGCCGGCTGCGTGCAGGTGGTTGAAGGTGTGGAAGAACTCCTCCTGGGTCCGCTCCTTGCCCGCGATGAACTGGATGTCGTCGATCAGGAGCAGGTCCACCTGGCGATACTTGTTCCGGAAGGCCTGGGTGCTCTGGTCGCGGATGGCCGCGATGAGCTCGTTGGCGAACTGTTCTGCGGAGCAGTAGTAGACCCGCATTCCCCGTCTGAGGATCTCGTGGCCGATGGCGTGGAGCAGGTGGGTCTTGCCCAGGCCCACGCCGCCGTAGATGAACAGGGGGTTGTACTCGCCGCCGGGGTTGTCCACCACGGCCAGGGCCGCGGCCGCGGCCAGCCGGTTGTGGCTCCCCACCACGAAGGTCTGGAAGGTGAAGCGGTGGTGGAGCGCGGCCTCCAGGATCTGGTCCACGGTGACCTGGGGCGTCTCCGGCACTGCCCCCGGGGGCTCCGCGGGCCGCCAGGAAGAGCCGGCGTGGGCGCGGGCCGTCGCCGGCCCGGGGTGGCCCGCCGGGCCCCGGGCCGTGGAACCCGGCTCGGAGGCCAGCCGGTACAGGGGCGGCAGCTCGTCCGAGGAGGGGGGCTGGGCCAGCGGGGGCTTGACACAGAAGCGCACGTCCACGGTGCGTCGGGCCATCCGGGCCAGGACCTCTTTGATCCGGGGGCGCAGCCGGGTCTGGAGCCAGTCCCGGGCATATGGGGAAGGGGTGCCGATGATGAACTCCCCGTCCTCGTAGGCCAGCACGGCCGTATCCCGGAGCCAGGTGTCGAAGGTGCTGCGCTGCAGGGTCATGGACAGTTCGTCCAGGGCAGCCTGCCAGAGCGCGTCCGGGGGCTGGGGGAGCTCCGCGGGGCCCGGCGCCTGGGGGGCCTCCTGGGCAGGGGTGGGCGAGCCCTCGCCCCGGGGAACGGGGGCATGGGGCCGGGGGATATCGTTGCCCCCCTCGAAGACGTGGGGGAAGTCGCTTCCGCGTCGTGGGCGCGGGGCACTGGGGTCCATGGGCACAGGCACTTCCTCCTCCTCGGTGGTGGACACGGGCCTGTGGCGTCCTGCGGATTCGGATCGGCTTCTCGAATTGCGAACCGTTTCACACGATGGGCAGCCAGCTCCGCCGGAAGGGTCGGCGGGAGGCACTGCACGGGAAACGTCGATGTCTCAGCCACCCGGGAGGACGTGTCGCCGGGGCTTTTTCGGGGCATCCAAGGGATCGCGCAGGTCGGTCTGGGGCCTGTCGCTGCCGCTGCTGGGTGCGGATCCCAGGTGGCCGATGGAGGACGATCACGGAACGTCACCGACGTTGGACAACCGGATCTATGCCTGCTAGTCTACCAGAAAGCCCCCAGATCGCCAATCGTCGCGAGGGGGCCACGGGCTTCCATGTCCACAACGCGAACGTCTGTTCCACGCGATATCTAGTGGTGTTGTGGACTCTTTCCCCAAAATAGGCGGGTTATCCCCGCCGTTCTGGGGATAACCCGCTGCAAAATTTTAAGAATGAGCCCCCCACCCCCGGGGCCCGATCCGGCCCCACCGGATCCGGGGACCGGGGGCCCCGGGTTGTCCCCGTTTCCTCACCGGATCTCCCCGAAGTTGTCCCCAGATCGGTCCCGTGGCCGAGACCAGGCCTCGGGCGTATGGCGGAGGGCTCGGCCAATATACGGGGCTCACGGCGCGGCGGGAGGAGTGGGGGCAGGCGGTTCCTGCAGGAAACAGAGGAGGCTCTGGACCACTCCTTCGGCCACCTGATGGGGCCGCTCCACCAGGAGCGCTCGGTCACCGCCCAGGAAGCCCATCTCCAGGATGGCCGTGGGCGTGGTGGGGGCGGCCCAGCGGAAGGCGTAGTAGTTGGTCATGTTCCGGGTGATGGTCTCCGGGTGGTTCCGCAGCCCGGTGACGGCCGCGTACTGGGTGTGGATGCAGGCCACCAGCCGTTCCTCGGGCTCGGAGACCAGGCTGAGGGAACGGGTGGCCACCTTGTATCCGCTCAGCCCCACGCAGCTGTCCGAATGGAGGCTGAGCAGCACCGTGGCCCGGAGCCCCCGCAGCCGGGGGTCCTGTTCGTCCAACACCCACACCTGGACACCCTGGGAGCGGAGGCGCTCCGCCACCTGGGCCGTGATCCGGGCGTTGACCTCCACCTCCTGGAGGAGCACCTGGCCGGTGTTGTCCGTGCAGACGGCTCCCGAGTCGTAGCCTGCGTGGCCCTGGATGAGGGCCACGGTGGGGCGTCTTCCCAGGCCCAGGCCCAGGAGGGCGGCCAGGTCCAGGTTGGAGAGGGGATAGCCCGCAGCCTGGGCCACCAGCACGCCGGTGGCCAGGAGCGACGCCAGGCTGACCAGGATGAAGAGCCGTTGGAGGCGGACGAGGAGATCGCGACGCATGTCACTGCCAGGTGAAGGTCCGAATGTCGCTGGGCTGGCTGGCCCGTTCGATCTCCCGTCCCTGGCCCCGGTCTGGCCAGACCCGGACCACGTTCACCTGCCAGGCATAGGTGGCCTGGGTTCCGGGGCGGGGCGCGAACTCCCGGCCCAGCCGGTAGCTGGTCCCCTTGGTCCACACCGCGGCAGGGGTGGGGTGGAGCCCTTCCACCGGCCATATTCGGAGGATGTACCACTCGTTGTCCGCCAGCAGGTCCACGCTGAGCCAGGTGAAGAGCACGTCCTGGTTTCGGGGGATCTGGGCCTCGGCGATGGGGGTGAGGAGCTCCGGAGCGGCATAGGTGGAGAGGGAACGCTCCAGTTCCCGGGCCGCTTCGCTGGAGGCCAGGACCTGGGCCGGCACCTGGTCCACCGGGATGCGGAGGACCTGGCCCGGCCGGAGCAGGTCCGGCGACGGCAGCTCGTTGGCCGCCAGGATCGCGTCCACCTGGGTGCCGAAGTGGATGGCCAGCCCCACCAGGGTGTCCCCGGGTTGTACGGTGTAGCGAAAGACCGTGGGCAGGGTGAAGCGGCCGTTGCTCTCCAGGACCGAGGCCGGCAGGGGGATGCGGAGCTCGTCCCCGGCCCGGATGAGATCGTCTTCCAGGCCGTTGGCCTCCCGGATGGTCTCCACCGGCACCCCGTAGCGGCTGGCGATGCCGATGAGGGTCTCGCCGGCCTGGACCTTGTGGACGATCTCCCGGGGCACAGGTGGGGGCGTGGCCGGGGGGGTTCTGGGATCCGCCATCGGATCCTGGGCGGGGGAAGCGTCCGCGGGGGCTTCGGGGGGATCCGGGCTGGCCGAGGCCAGGGTACGGCCCTGGCCGTTGGCCTGGGGAGAGCGGGCGCCGAACTGCCACCAGGTGAAGACCACCAGGAGCGCGATGAGGACCAGGCCCAGGTCCAGCCAGCGGACGCGAGGTCGAGGGGATGGCTCCTGCAGGGAGTGGCCACAGAAATAGCAGACGTCCGCCTGCTGGGCCACCCGGGTGCCGCAGTTGGGGCAGCGCCGTGTCGAGCCGGGGGAAGCGGGATGCATGTCCATGGGGCCATTATAACATCGAACCTGTGGCGGGAGGGAACCCGGCCGTCCCCACCGAAGTCCCTCTCCCTCCTCGGCCCTTGCCGTGGGCAGCGAACCCCGCCATCCTCCTCTTCCTGGGGCGGGGGAAGGGTTCTGGGCCAGGCCGGGCATGGCCCTGGGGGCCAGAGCCGGATGCGTTCTCCAGATGGGTTTGGCCATCCACCGGCCTCCCTGGTATACTGTAACCCCGTGTGCGCCGATCGTTCCCCCGCCCCGGGGCGGGGGCCTGCCATCACCTGTGGGGCGATTCCATGACCACCTTTCTGATGATCGCGAGCATCATCATCGCCATCACCCTGATCGCGGTGGTGCTGATCCAGGGCCACTCCGGTGGGCTCGGCAGTGCCTTCGGCGGCGATGCCGGCATCTACCGCACCCGTCGGGGCGTGGAGAAGACCCTCTTCAACCTGACCATTGTCCTGGCCTCTCTCTTCATGCTCCTCAGCCTGATCACGGTGGCTCTCCAGTAGCATCGGCTCCCCGCCATGCACACCGACGCGCCGACGCCGGAGCCGGGCTCTCTCCCCACGGCCCCCCTGGGCAGGCTGCTCCGCTGGCAGATCCTGTTGGCCTTCCTGGGCATCGCGATCCTCTCCACCCTGTTGGGCCTGACGGCCTACAACATCTCCACCGTGGTGGTCCCCGAACGGGGAGGGGTCTTCCGGGAGGGGGTGGCGGGCTACCCCCAGTACATCAACCCGCTCCTCTGTCACGTCCACGAGGTGGACCAGGACTTCTGTGGTCTCCTGTATCGGGGCCTCACCCGGCTGGACAAGCACGGCCAGGTGGTGCCGGATCTGGCCGAGGCCTGGACCGTGACCCCGGACGGGCTGGTCTACACCTTCCGCCTGCGGCCGAACATCTACTGGCACGACGGCACCCCGGTGACCGTGGAGGACGTGCTGTTCACCGTGGAGATGATGCAGGCCCCCGACTCGCCGGTGGTGCCCGACCTGGCCCAGTTCTGGCGCACGGTGGAGGTGGAGGCAGTGGACGAGCGGACCCTCCGCTTCACCCTGGAGCGCTCCTTCGCCCCCTTCCTGGACTACACCACCGTGGGGCTGTTGCCCAAGCACATCTGGCAGAACGTGCCCCCCTCCCAGTTGGCCACCACGCCCTTGAACCTGAACCCGGTGGGCACGGGCCCCATGCAGGTGGTCCAGATCGGCGCGGAGGGGATACGGCTGGAGCCCAACCCCTACTATCCCGACAAGCTGCCCTACATCTCGGCCCTGGAGTTCCGCTTCTACCCCGACTACCCCTCCATCTTCGCCGCGTTCACCCGGGGCGAGCTGGACGGCATCAGCCGGATCCTGCCCACCGACCTGGCCGTGGCCCGAGAACGGCCGGACCTCCAGCTCTTCACCACCCTGGAGCCCAAGTACGTGAGCGTGGTCTTCAACCTCCAGAACCCGGACGTGGCCTTCTTCCAGGAGAAGGCTGTCCGCCAGGCCCTGCTCTACGGCCTGGACCGGGAGGCCTTGGTGGCAGAGGTGTTGAACGGCCAGGGGGTGGTGGCCCATTCCCCGCTGCCGGCCCAGAACTGGGCCTACGCGGAGGACGTGCCCCGCTACGGCTACGACCCCGAGCAGGCCAGACGGCTGCTGGACGAGGCCGGCTGGATCGACCGGGACGGCGACGGGATCCGGGAGAAGGAGGGGCAGGCCCTGCGCTTCATCCTCCTCTCCAACGACGACCCCATCCGGGATCGGGCCATCCAGTGGCTGGCGGAGCGCTGGCGGGCCTTGGGGGTGGATGTGCGCCCCCAGACGGTGAGCTTCGCGGGGCTGGTCACCGATTTCCTGGCGCCTCGCCGCTTCGACGCCACCCTCATCGCCTGGGACCTGGCCGGGGATCCAGACCCCTACCCCCTGTGGCACAGCAGCCAGGCCCGAGAAGGGGCCCAGAACTACGCGGGCTGGGAGAACCCCCAGGCCGACGCGCTCATGGAGGACGCCCGGGCCGAGATCGATCCCCAGCGCCGTCGGGAGCTCTACATCGCGTTCCAGCGCCTCTTCGCGGAGGAGCTGCCCGCGCTTCCCCTCTACTATCCCACCTACACCTACGGCGTGAGCCGTCGGGTGAAGAACGTCCAGATCGGGCCCATCAACAACCGGGCCGACCGGTTCGCCACTTTCCCGGATTGGTACATCGTCACCCGACGGGTGCCGGCCAACCAGGCCCGCACTCCCTGAGCCGGCGACGGGGCAGGGCTCAGAAGGCCTTGGCGGGGTTGCGCCCGATCAGGCAGTACTGTTCCAGTTCGTAGACCACGCCGTTGGCCGGCGCGGATTGGTCCGAGAGCCAGAAGACCACATGGGCGGCCACCTCCTCTGGGGCCAACAGCCGCCCGATGGGCGCGTACTCCGGCGGCACTCGGTGCTGCCATCCGGGGGGCAGCCCCTCCCGCTCCTTCAGCGCGATCTCGTTGGGCGTGGCCACCCAGCCCACGTTCAGGTGGTTCACCCGGATCCCCTCCTCGGCCAGCGCGTTGGCCAGGTTTCGGGAGAGGGTCATCAGGCCGCCCTTGGCCGCGGAGTAGGCCAGCAGGTTCGGCTCGCCGGAGAGGGCGTTGATGGAGCCGATGTTCACCACCACGCCGCCCCCCTGCCGGCGGAAGTGGGGCACCGCCTCCCGGAGGATGAGGAGGGGAGCCCGGAGGTTCACCCCGATGATGCGGTCGAAGGTGGCCGGATCCGTGGTCTCCAGGTTGCTGCGGGTGGTCAGGGCCGCGTTGTTCACCACCCCGTCGATCCGGCCGAACCGCTCCACCGTGGCCGCCACCACCCGCTGACAGACCTGGGGATCGCCCAGATCCCCCAACACGTAGGCCCCAGCCGGGCCCAGATCCCCGCACACGGCCTGGGCCCGGTCCAGGTTCCGGCCGTGGACCATCACCCGGGCGCCCTCGGCCACGCAGCGTCGGGCCGTGGCCTCGCCGATGCCGGTGGTGGCGCCTGTGACCAGGATGACCTTTCCCTCCAGCAACATGGCCTCCCCTCCTTGAACGGGCTGTTTGGCGATCCTGCCGGGTGCATTATACTGTGTCCGGGCCCGTTTGCCCACAGGGGGCGTCCGGGGCGGGGCCGGGCCCAACCCAGGCGCCCCACCCCCGGTCCGAGAAGCCACGAAGGAGTCGAGCCATGACCCGTACCTACGATGTGATCCTCATTGGCGGCGGCATCATGGGGTGCAGCACGGCCTTTCAACTGGCCCGCCGTGGGCTGAAGGTGGCGGTGTTGGAGCGGAGCCAGATCGGCGCAGGCTCCACGGGCCGTTCCTCGGCCATCATCCGCCAGCACTACTCCAACGAGCTCACCGCGCGGATGGCCCTGCACAGCCTGCGGGTCTTCCAGCACTTCGACGACGCGGTGGGCGGCGAGTGCGGGTTCACCCAGACGGGCTTTGTGGTGCTGGTGGCCGCGGAGGACCAGCCCGGCCTGGAGGCCAACATGGCCCTGCAGCGGCGGGTGGGCATCCGCACGGAACGTCTCTCCCCCGAGGCGCTCCAGGAGCTCATGCCCGGCCTGGAGGTCCAGGACCTGGTGGCCGCGGCCTACGAGCCCGAGGGCGGCTACGCGGACCCCCACCTGACCGTGAACAGCTATGCGGACGCGGCCCGGCGCCTGGGCGCGGAGATCTTCCTCCACACGCCGGTGACGGCCATCCGCTTTCAGGGAGACCGGGTGGTGGGGGTGTCCACCCCCCAGGGGGAGTTCCACGCGCCCCGGGTGGTGAACTGTGCCGGCCCCTGGGGCCGTCGGGTGGCGGCCATGGTGGGCCTGGACCTGCCCATCAACCCCTGCCGGGTCCAGGTGGCCTTCTTCCGGCGGCCTCCGGGCTACGAGGCCCCCCATCCGGTGGTGGCGGATTTCGTCCACGCCAGCTATCTGCGTCCGGAGACGGGCCAGTTGACCCTGGCCGGGCTCATCGACCCCGCGGAGGCGGAGAACACGGTGGACCCGGAGCGGTACGATGAGTCCGTGGACTTCGACTTCATCCTGGATGTGGGCGAGCGGATGGTGCGCCGCTGGCCGGCGATGGAGCGGGCAGAGAGCGCCAAGGGCTATGCGGGCCTCTACGCGGTGACGCCGGATTGGCACCCCATTGTGGACGAGCTGCCCCCGGGCAGTGGCCTCTATATATGCGCGGGCTTCAGCGGCCACGGCTTCAAGCTGGGGCCCGCGGTGGGCCTGATGGTGGCCGACATGGTCACCGAGGTGGAGGAGCCCACCTTCTCGCCGCACCTGTTCCGCTTCGGACGCTACGGGGAGGGGCAGCCCGTCCGAGGCCAGTACGAGTACAGCATCGCCGGGTGAGCTCGGCCCCGAGCCCGGGGGCCTTGTCTCCCACCGGGGCCTTTCTCGGTGCGTTCCGCCTTCCCCATCCAGCCCTTTGGGGCGGGTGGGGAAGGCCCTGGGAGGCGTTTTGGTATCGGCTATGGATGCCGAGGCCCTGCGCGAGCGGATCCGCCGTCGAGCCTGGGAGCTGGGCTTCGATGCGTGCGGCTTTGTGGCCCCGGATCTGCCGCCCCACGCGCGGTTCTTCCTCCGCTGGCTGGAGGCCGGCCGGGCCGGGGAGATGGCCTATCTGACCCGCTTCCAGGCCCAACGGCTGGACCCTTCTCGGCTGGCCCAGGCCCAGGGGGGGCCGCCCCTGGGCACCGGTATCGTGCTGGCGGTGGACTACGGCCAGGCCGCGCTGCCGCCGGAGGTGCTGTCGGACCCCAGCCGGGGGATTGTGGCCTCCTACGCCTGGGGGGAGGACTACCATGAGCTCATCCGCCCCTTGCTCCACCAGCTGGACGGGTTCATCCGGGAACACACGGGGCGTACCGTCCGGGGCAAGGCCCTGGTGGACACAGGCCCGGTGCTGGAACGGGACTGGGCCCAGGAGGCGGGCATCGGTTTTCTGGGCAAGAACTGCTGTACCATCCGGCCGGGCTGGGGAAGTTGGCTTTTCCTGGCCACCCTGTGGATCCCGGAGGTCCTGCCGCCGGATCCGCCGGCCCGGGGGATGGAGGTGCCTCCCGTCTCTCCCGAGGCGGTGATGGCCGGTCTGCCCTGGGAGGGCCACTACGGCTGGTGGCGGCTCTCCCCGGCTGTGGTTCCGCCCCCGCTCCATGCCACACCCGGGCCGGGACGGCCGGGCACGGCGATTCCCCTGTCCCCGTCTCCCCCCCTGCCCGACATCTCTGCCCCGGCCGGGTCGGCTCGGCCGGGTAGCTGTGGCAGCTGTGCCCGTTGTCTGGAGGGCTGCCCCACCGCGGCCTTCGTGGGCCCGTACCACCTGGACCCTCTGCGCTGTATCTCCTACTGGACCATCGAGGCCCGGACGGCCATTCCCCGGGAGCTGCGGCCGGGTTTCGGCAACCGGATCTTCGGCTGCGACATCTGTCAGGAGGTGTGTCCCTGGAACCGGCGTCGGGGTTTGCCTCGGGAGCCTCGGCTGCCCGGGCTGCGGGCGCGGGCGGAGTGGATGGCGCCTCCGCTGTTGGAGGGGTTTCGCGGGGAGTCGCCCTATTGGCTGGTGGAGGCGGCCTTTCGGGAGCGGTGGCGGCGCTCGCCGGTGCGCCGGGCGGGCCGGTCGGGGATGCTGCGGAACGTGTGTGTGGCCCTGGGGAACTGGGGCCACCCGTCCGCGGTGCCTGCGCTGGTCCAGGCCCTGGCCGATCCGGATCCGTTGCCTCGACGGCATGCGGCGTGGGCCCTGGGCCGGGTGTTGGTCCGTGCCGGGGATCCGAGGGCCCGGGCGGCGCTGGAGGCCCGGCTGGCGGTGGAGGCGGACGAGGGGGTGCGGGAGGAGGTGTGCGCGGCTTTGGGGGGTGGATGAGGGGATGGGTCTTGGGGGGAGGTGTGCCCGGTTCCTGGGGCGGGGGGGGGGGCTGT
>Ga0256839_1002402_pt1 | contig 20858 bp, 14 predicted proteins | sample 354166metaG_FD_185968 | JGI IMG/M metagenome (GOLD analysis project Ga0256839, IMG submission 185968) | Hydrothermal vent microbial communities from Mid Atlantic Ridge, Atlantic Ocean - 354-166 | ecosystem: Environmental > Aquatic > Marine > Hydrothermal vents | place: Atlantic Ocean: Mid... | reverse complement strand
TGTCTAATTGACTCGTATAATGAAGGGTAAGAGCCATTAATAATTAAAACGAGCGAAGTAATAAACAAAGCAGCGATAATAATGCTGATATACACCTTGATTTCAGTATCTTTTAAATAAACTCTCATTGAAGCAGATCGCCAAGCAATAAAGTGTGAGGCAAAATTAATGCCTGCAATAATCATAAAAACCATGCAAATTGATTCAATTAAGGGGTTGTTAAAATAAGCAATAGAAGCATCGTGAGTGGACATGCCACCAGTAGCTAGGGTGGAAAAAGCGTGAGAAACAGCATCAAACAGGTTCATTCCTGCCATATAATAAGCCAAAGCACAAATGATTGTTAGCCCCAGATAAATGTACCACAACATTTTGGCGGTTTCTGTAACTCGCGGTGTTAATTTATTGTCTTTCATCGGGCCTGGGGTTTCGGCTTTAAACATTTGCATGCCACCAATTCGTAGCATCGGCAAAATGGCAATCGCCAACACAATAATCCCCATCCCACCTAGCCATTGCAAGAGTTGTCGGTAAAACAAAACAGAATGAGGTAAGCCATCTAATTCAGTCAGAATTGTCGCCCCTGTAGTTGTCAAGGCAGAAACTGATTCGAAAATTGAATCAGCTAACGATAAATTCAGTGAGGTGTCAAAGTATAAAGGTATTGCTCCACTGATTCCAAGTATAATCCACGATAGCCCTACAACAATAAAACCACTGCGGATATTTAAATCGCTACTGGCTTTGCGAAAAACATAAAGCAGAGAAGACCCCAATATAAACAGAGTTAAAAATCCTTGAATAAAAGGTTTTACATCGCCATCTTGGTAAATATAACCTATTGCAATTGGAGGAAGCATAAACAAACTAGCAATCGAAAGCAATAAACCTATAATTCTTAAGACAACTTTCCCAAAGGTCGAGTTGTTATTTTGTTGAGCATTAAATTGTGAAGAACTCTGCATTCATCTATTATATAAAAAACAAGTATTCACACAAGTTAAATCATTTAAGAGCTTAACTTTCCCAATAAGCGGGAATCAATAACACAAAAAGTGTAAAAATTTCTAATCGACCAAAAATCATTGCCAGTGCAAGAGTCCACTTGCTGCCATCTGCTAAACCAACAAAATTAATATGTGTTGTTCCCAAGGCAGGACCTATATTGGCAATTGAGGATAAAACAGAAGTTCCTGCGGTGGTTAAATCTTCACCGAAAAAGAGTAAAACCATAGTAAATATTGTTAAGATAAATATAAATTGCAGCATAAAGGCAGAAACAGAATCCAAAACACGGTAATTGACTGTTTTGCCATCAAGCTTGACAATAAACTGAGCATGAGGGTGGATTAGGCGATACAGCTCTCGAATACTGAGCTTATTGAGTAAGACAATTCTAATCATTTTAATGCCACCAGAAGTTGACCCTGCACATGCACCCATTGTGCCAAGTAATATAAGTAAAAATGGCACTAAGCTCGGCATTAGGCTAACATCATTAGTAGTAAAACCAGTGGTTGTAATCATAGAAACGACTTGGAATGATGCGTGTCTAATAGACTCATATAAACTAGGGTAATAATTATTGCTGAGTAAAATCACAACAATCAAAACAATAGAGGTCAATACGATACTCGCATAAGTTTTGATTTCTGTGTCATTAATATAAGGTTTGAGTGAGGCCGCACGCCAAGCAATAAAATGTGAGCTAAAGTTAATGCCGGCAATAAACATAAAAATCATGGCAATAAATTCTATTAATGAATTATCAAAATAGGCCATGGAATCATCATGAGTCGACATGCCTCCAGTTGAAAGAGTGGAAAATGCATGGCCAATAGCATCAAATCCATTCATGCCAGCCATATAAAATGCAAAAGCACAAAGCAAAGTAATACCTAAATATAAATACCATAAAGATTTAGCGGTTTCAGTAATGCGAGGAGTCAGTTTATTGTCTTTCATTGGACCTGGCGTTTCGGCTTTAAACATCTGCATTCCACCAATTCGTAACATGGGCAAAATAGCAATCGCCAACACAATAATTCCCATTCCACCAAACCATTGCAGTAGTTGACGATAAAACAGCAGTGAGTGGGGTAGTTCATCTAAGTGATTAATGATGGTGGCACCCGTTGTTGTTAGAGCTGAAACGGACTCAAAAAGAGCATCAGTTAAGGATAAGTTAAGAGAGTGTGAGAAGTAAAGCGGAATCGCACAACTACCTCCAATAATTAACCATGATAAGCCTACAACAATAAAACCACTGCGGATTTTTAAGTCAGACTTAGCACTTCTATAAGTAAATAATAATACACTCCCAGAACTAAACAATGTTACAAATCCAACTAGAAAAGGTTTTATATCACCATCTTGATAGATATAACCAATAATTATCGGTGGCAGCATAATCAGGCTGGAAATGATTAATAACAAACCAATAATACGCAGAACTGTGCGACTAAACTTAGGTTTTATTTGTTTTGTTGAAATTGTAATATTTGGATAATCCATAACAAAATGCTCATTAAAAAAATAACATTTTCATTCTTTTAAATAAAAAGTGTTAAGCAATATAAAAGCTCCAACTCGATTTGTTGGAGTTCAAATTCGAAAAAGCAGTGTTAGGGCAGTGGAGGAGCGCGGGATAAGTATTGAAAGGTTAATTGGGCTGGCGGGTGTGTTTTTTCATTATTCGAAACTGTAGTAAAACAGAGAAAGTTTATATTAAAGGTTAAAAGTATACAGGCAGCTGAATCATCGTCAACATCATTGTCGTGAAACTCAAAGTTCAACTCATAAAGATCCGTTAATTCATTTTGAATTGGATTATTTTCTAAACTAAGATTGTTATACAGTAAAAAAACAAATGATAATACAAACACACTTGAGATTAGCTGTGATAAATTGTATTTTTTAAGAGGTTGTGAAGAATCAGTGAAAACCATTATCATCTTATAAGGTTTATTGTTTATTAAGTCAACAGTTATACGAAGTTTAATAGCCTTTTTGGGCAACTAAGAGAGTGAAAACAAAGCGATGTTATTTCATTTTAGGTAATTTTAATTCTGATTTCGAATTCTATCACAAATCGGTTCAAATCGGGTTTTCACCCTCGCCAATTCGAAATATCAGAAAGTTGTTATACTTTAAAGGTCTTCAAGAGCTAAAGTAAGACCCTTAACATGCGTAATAGGTTGAGAATAAATAATGCCGGCACCTTCTCCAACAATATCAAGTTCTAGCATTATTATTTGCACCATTTTATCCACCCGTTTATTTAAAGTGATAAACATTAAATGGACATCAGTGTTCCCACTATGTAGACGGTTATAAAAATTGGACATTTCTTTTAAACCCATTCCATGTGCATCCATAATGGTAACCCCCGTTGCTCCTGCTTGTTTAGCTGCCAACAATGCCTTTTCTTCTTTGTGTTTAGGAACAATGACATGCACAGTCGAAAAAAGGGCTTTAAACGAGTGCCTTTTATCAGTATCTTGAATATTAACTGTTGCTAATTTCATATTATTAGCATCGGCAAGTGCGTAACGAAGTTCGCCCAACTTTATCTCCAATAATTCTTTTTTGCCTTTAACGCCAATTTTGTCAACCACAATGCCGTAAATCATAACGGTAAGAATTGGGAATAAAGAGGCAAATGCAATTAGACCAAACCCGTCAATAAGTGGATCTCTCCCAGCTATGTTAGTGGCAAGACCTAAACCAAGAGCAGCAACAAGTGGCACTGTTACCGTTGAAGTGGTGACTCCACCACTGTCGTAGGCAATTGGTATAATGTATTTTGGAGACATAAAAGTAAGAAATATAACCGACAAATACCCAATCACAATATAATACACAATCTCACCGCCATTAACAATGCGATAAGCACCTAAAGCAATACCAACAGCTACTCCAAAGGCGACAAATAAACGCAACACAAAACTATTAACTCTGTCATCACTAATTTCTTGGGCTTTTTTTGCAATGGCTATCAATGAGGGTTCTGCCATAGTTGTCGAAAAACCAATGGCAAAAGCAAATGAGTAGATAATAAAATTATTGTTTTGTTGAGTGAGTTGGAATGCCATAGTCTCACCTAAACTGAACAAACCCATTTCTAAGCCTAGTACAAAGGCATAGAGTCCAAAAATAACCAGACCAAAACCAATAATGACTTCTTTCAAATTTTTAATTTTCTTTTTTAGTACAATATATTGAAAAAAGAAAATAACTGCTAATATGGGTAAAACATCAAAAATAATATTAAGAATACCTTGAAGTAAGCTAGTAATATCAAATTCGAAACCAGTTGAAGTAGAAACGCCAAGTTGATGGCTAATAGGTCCAACAAATTCGACAACTTCTACAAATTCATAAACATAAATTCCATAAAACTGAACAAAAATCATTGGCGTTAATGAGGCAAAAGCGATTAATCCAAAACCATCAAGTATTGGATTTCTACCCTCAATTGTCGATGCCAGCCCAATACCCAAAGCAGCAACAAGAGGAACGGTAATTGTTGAAGTGGTTACACCACCCAAATCATAGGCAAGCCCGATAATTTCAGAAGGAGCAAATACTGTTGCAGCAACCACTAAAACATAACCTAAAATAATATAATAATGGATGGGGTGACCTTTGATAATCCGCCAAACACCAAGCACGATTGCAAAACCAACCGACAGTGCTACCACCATACGTAATGTAAAGGAGTCAATTCGGCCATTACTAACAAATGAGGCTTTATCAGCAATCACCAATAGTGCAGGCTCTGCCACGGTAGTGCCAAAGCCAATCATAAAGGTAAATAATATTATCCAGAAAGTTGAACCTTTGTTAGCAAAATCTCTTGCTAGCCCTTCACCAACTGGAAAAATTCCAACCTCAAGTCCAAGCAAAAAAATTGCTAAACCAATGCCCACAATAAACAATCCTATGGCAGTATTTTCCCAGCTATTAGGAATTGCTTGAATAATAGCCAGCTGAAAAAATAGAATAACTAGAATTATCGGTAAAAGGTCTCTAAAAGATTCTTTTAGGAGTTTTAAAAATGCAGATATTGTTAACATATTATCACTTTGCTTACAGTTTTTTTTTATTGTAACCTAATCAAGTGACAAAATGGTTATTTAAAAATCCTTTAAAACAAAATTCTATTTTCTTGAGTTATTTTACCCAAATTCTGATAGAGAGCTTTGCATAACTATATGGCGAAAGAAAAAATAGAGAAAATTTGCCAGATTAAGTTAAAAATTGTAGGTAATAACCAGTTATTGGCGAGATTTTTAGCGAAAAGCTGGTGAATTTAATCATTTTTTACTCGTCACTATAATTATGCAAAGGTCTCTGATATAGAAAAGATAATTATTTAATGAATGTTATCTAGGGATTTGGGTAAAATCTGTGAAAAATTCGGTATATTGTTTGGCTCTATGTATAGGGTTTATAGGAAAATTGTTCAACGGTTGCTTAAATTCTATTTGCCCTTGACATAGAGTCTTTTTGTTACTATATTTGAGAAATGAATCAGATTTTATTAAAAACAAATAAAGCCAGCAAGGATAAAGAGTGGATGAAAATGCACTTATTATTTTCTTTTGTTATAGCTTTACAATTTTATACGATTCATCACAAAATTGAACACTTAAAGAAAGACTCTAGTAGAGAGTGTGTTCAATGTATTTTGTCTGTTGACTATTTTGATTTAGAAGACACTGAAGTCAATATAATTGAAGCATTGACCCATTTTCAGTATGTGTTAAATTTAAATCAATTGATTCCACAGTTAAGCCCTAATTTTTATTTGGGTCGTGCTCCTCCTATTTTTTGTTAAAAAAATATAAAACCAAAAACCTTAAAGTATATCAATACAATGCCTGATTTTGATATGAACGCAGTTCTATTTAAGTCAGCTATTTTGTGTGTATAATTATTAACAAAAAAGTAGTAGGTACAAAATGAAAAATTGCAAAGTCATTCCATATATGACATTAACACTGCTGTTATCTTCGGCAAATGCAGAAACCTTAAAGGGAACCATAAGTAAAAATGGGCAACCTCAACCAAATGTTAAAATAGTTATTCCAAAAATTAATAAAGAGACAATCACTAATGAAAATGGCTCTTTTAAGTTTGAAAATTTAGCTTTTGGACAATATGAGTTTGATATTAAAGGAGCTAACAGTAGTCTATTTAGTACAAAAGTGCAATTTAATGACTCAAAGGGAGTGACTATAGATTTATCTTCATTTGATTACGAAGAAATTGTAGTGACAGCAAATCCCTTAAAACACAGTGCTTTTAAGATGACGACACCCGCAACTGTTTTAAGTGAAGAGGAGCTGATAATAAATAGGTCTCTAAGTTTGGACCAAACATTAAATAGTGTTACTGGTGTTAATTCTGGTAGTTTTGGTGCTGGTGCTGGTCAAGTTATTATAAGAGGACAACAAGGTCCTCGTGTGCTTATATTAAATAACAACATAGCACTTCAAGATGCATCCTCAGTGAGCCCTGACCATTGGATAAGTTCAGAGACATTACTAGCAAAACAAATTGAAGTTCTTAAGGGACCTGCAACACTTTTATATGGAGGCGGTGCAATTGGAGGCGTAGTTAACATAGTAGACAATAACATCCCAAGAGAGGTAATTGATGGTATTGAAGGTGGTTTAGAGTTACGGGCTTCTGACTCTGCACTCAAAGAAAGAGCCGCAGTTGTAAGTTTGGAAGTAGGACTGTCAGATTTACTCATGACTAATTTTAGTTATTTTAATATTGAGACTTCAGATTATGAAATACCCAACAATGCAAAATCTTCAATTTTTCTTGAATCAGAAGAAGGGGTTCAAGACGAATTAAATTTATCGGGTATTTTAAAAAACACATCGGTTAAATCAGATGGATACACTATTGGCTTTTCGGTTATAAATCAAAACGGATTTTGGGGATTATCGTATTCAGATTTGAATAGAAATTATGGGATTCCGGGTGAAGAGGAAAGTGTGCGTATTGATTTAAATAAAGCAGTTCTAAATTTGAAAGCTGAGCAAGAGTTTAATAGTGAAAATTTCTTCAAGTTATTAAAAGCGAATTATTCACGAACAGATTATCAACACGTGGAGCTAGAAGGGACTGAATTTGGTACACTTTTTAGTAATGATGCTGGCGAATTTAGGCTTGAGTTGACTCATGAGCATATTGCTGGTTTTGAAGGTGTTTGGGGTTTTCAATATTCGCAAAGGGTTTTTTCTGCGATTGGTGAAGAAGCTTATATATTACCATCAAAAACCCTTATCTTTAGTGCCTTTTTGATTGAAGAGAGAGATTTTGATAATTGGCATGGAGAGTTTGGTATGCGATTAGATAACCAATCAATCAAGACTGATTTATTAGGTGAGATTGATGATACAGTGTACAGCGTATCACTAGGAGCAACATTTAATATTTCTAAGCAATGGACTTTGCCAATGAATTGGGCATTGGCACAAAGGCTGCCAACTGCTGAAGAGTTGTTTTCAAATCAATCTAATGCATCAGAATTGATTCCACATATAGCAACTAACACCATTGAAGTAGGCAATACAGAATTAACTCACGAAACTGCCAATAATATAGATATTGGAATAAGGTATAGAAATGAAGCCTTGTCATTTAACCTATCTGCCTTTTATAACAAAATTGATGATTTTGTGTATTTGGAAAACACAGGCGAAGAATCAGAGGGTTTTCCAGTTTTTAATTATAGCCAACAAAAAGCTACGTTTAAAGGTTTTGAAACAGATTTAACTTATCGATATAACAGTAAATCTGGTTTAATATGGAACTACAGATTATTTGCAGATACTACGACAGCCACACTCTCAAATGGGGAAAATGTACCACGAATACCTGCAAGAAGAATCGGTTTGGATTTAGGAGGGATTTATGGAGATTATGCATTTAATATAGGTTTTGTTCATGTTAGTGAACAGGGTGAGTTGGCAGAATTTGAGTTGCCAACTCAGTCTTATAACAATGTTGGGTTAAATGTTAATCGTGTTTTTGATTATGGTAATTTCAGTACATTAGTTTTTTTGAAAGCAGATAATTTATTGAACGAAGAAATCAGAGAGCACTCATCATTTCTTAAAGATATTTCGCCAAGACCTGGTAGAAGTGTAACAGTTGGCTTGCGATTAACTTTTTAAATCAAACCGAGAAATGGTCTTATAAACTAAGAGACATATAGAAACCTCTCGCTTAATGATGTCTATAATTGTTTCTTTATTTTTCTTCGTTGTTGCGAATTTGCGAAAGAAAATGCACTATTTTCTTCTTGACTTGAGGGTGGAATAACATTCGAAAATGGTTGGTGTTTTCGGTAGTGTGGTGGTCTATCCAATCGGCTTGAGTTTCATCAAGTGCCACGGTTCCATCATTAGGTTGGGGTAATTTCGTCACTAATCGTGCAATGCCAATGCTGTTGGATGTTCCAGCGATCATATAAGATTTTCGAAAGACTTGAGGATTAACGACACCATTGGTTAACGGTTCAGTGGCATATTTGAGCATCCAGCTTGTCCATTTTTTTTCACTCATGGCTTTTGCCGTACGTGAGCCATTAATGGGAGAGCCCAACATGATTAACTTGCCTGTTTTGACAATGTTAGGAAGACTTCTCATGGATAGAATGCCACCCATAGAATGAACGACTAAATGTACGGTATCTTCTTTGCGTGAATTAACAAAAGCAGTTAGCTTTTGCATATTGAAGTCAAATGGTCGTTTGGTTGTCTTGTACCCAAAACGGTAAACTTTATAACCTTTTTGAGTCAAATATTTTGCAATAAAGTGAAAAGACCAGCGACTCATCCACAAGCCATGAACAAGCACAACGGCTTGTTCATTGATGGGTTCTGTCATTGGAATTGACTGTTCATTATTCATTTGAATTCGCTTTCTTGCTCCAAATCTGGATAAATGGCTTGTACATGCACTTCTTCAAGTTGTTTATCAGGAATTTCCGAAGGAGCAGAGGTCAATGGACAACTTGCCGATGAAGTTTTAGGAAAGGCAATCACATCACGAATAGACTCAACACCACACATGAGGGCAGCCATTCTATCCAAGCCCAAAGCTATTCCACCGTGCGGAGGGCAGCCGTATTGCAAGGCCTCGAGTAAAAAACCAAATTTGGCTTGTGCTTCTTCTTTGCTAATGCCTAATAAATCAAGCACTGCCGATTGCACACCTTGGTCGTGAATACGAATCGAACCACCACCTAATTCTACGCCATTCATGACGATGTCATAGCCTTTAGAAATGGCTGTACCAGGATTGTCACGTAATTCTTGCTCAGTTCCTGTTGGGGCAGTAAATGGGTGATGAATCGCATCCCAGCGTTTTTCGTCTTCGTTCCAATCAAACATAGGGAAATCAACAACCCAAAGTGGTTGCCAACCTTCCTTAACCATGTCTAAGTCCTTGCCAACTTTTAAGCGCAACTCGCCCATGTATTGCGTGACCGTATTGTAATCACCAGCCCCAAAGAATAATAAGTCACCATTTTCGGCATTTGTTTTATCTAAGATTGCCGTTAAGGAATCATCATCAAGGAATTTCACAATCGGGGATTGCAAGCCATCGCGACCATTTTCTTTGGCATTGACTTTTATCCAAGCAAGCCCACGAGCACCAAATTTAGCCACAAACGGTGCATAATCATCAATTTGTTTACGCGACATGGCAGCACCGTTTGGAACTTTTAAAATTGTCACGCGCCCCTTTGGATCATTGGCAGGACCAGAAAAGACTTTAAATTCAACATTTCTAACGGCATCTGCCACATCAACAAGTTCTAAATCAATACGCATATCAGGTTTATCTGAGCCAAATCGTTGCATGGCTTCGGCATAGGTCATACGAGGGAATGGATTGGGTAAATCCACATCCAAAACTTTTTTATAGGCATCACGTATCATTGGTTCTGCCATGTTCAAGATGTCTTCTTGGTCGACAAATGCCATCTCAATATCGAGTTGAGTAAATTCGAGTTGCCTGTCGGCACGTAAGTCTTCATCACGAAAACAACGCGCGACCTGATAGTATTTATCCATGCCCGACATCATCAATAATTGTTTAAATAACTGTGGGGATTGTGGCAGAGCAAAAAATTTGGCTTGTTGTGCGCGCGAAGGTACCAAAAAGTCACGTGCTCCCTCAGGTGTTGCCTTGGTAAGAATCGGTGTTTCCATATCCAGGAAATCTTGATTATCTAAATGGTTTCGTAAAGTGCTGATAAGCTTACTGCGAAGACGCATGTTTTTTTGCATTGCTGGGCGACGCAAATCAAGGTAACGGTATTTTAAACGAACCGCTTCGGTGGCTTCTTCATCCATCATAAAAGGCAAAGGCTTTGATTTGTTTAACACTTCGTAGTTATCCACAACCACTTCAATTTTGCCTGACTTTAAATTTGGATTGGCTTGCCCTTCTGGGCGATTACGCACATGTCCTTTGACATGTAAACAGTATTCATAACGCGCATCTTCAGCAATTTTAAAAGCATCGGCATTATCGGGTTCAACCACCACTTGTAAAATGCCTGAATGGTCACGCAAATCAATAAATATGACCCCACCATGGTCACGGCGTTTATCCACCCATCCACACACTTCGACTTGTTGGTCTAATTTTTGTTCTGTAACATTGCCACATAGGTCACTACGCATTGCTTTTTCCTGATTATTAAGTTTTTTAACGAACCGCTAATTTTACTGTTTCTTGCCAGTATTTATAGTTTTTTAAAGAGAATCGGTCGAAAAATGCCGTATTGAATGGATTAATGATTTATAAATCACGAATGATTCGAAATCCTATGTGTGAATAGGCACTCTCAGCACTTAGTTTATCTTCATGTATGGCTTGGTTGGATTGTTGACCATGATACCAAGAGCTGCCCATTGCAATGGGAGTGTTGCAGTTGCCAGATGAGCAAGAAACCCATTCGCTTACGTTGCCTTGAATATCATAGAGACCATTTTGTTGTTTGGAAAAGTTGGCTACAGGTGCCGTGTGTTTGTAGTTGTCATTGCAGCTATAATTATTTTCTTTATTGCGAATTTTATCGCCTTCTTTTCCTGCAAGATTACCAGATTTGCATGGCTTAAAGTTTTTATTGGCATCTGCATACATAAGTATCCATTCGTTTTTTGTGGGCAATCGATAGTTGTTTCCAGTTTCTTTTGATAACCATTTTGTGAAAGCATTAGCGTCGGTTTGTGTAATGCAGACAACAGGGTGGTTGTCGTTTTGAGTAAAGAAATGTTTCTTCCACGTTTTTTTGCCGAAAAGTGAACCGCCGCCTCCTTTTTGTTTGCACTTGGCAGCAATACGGTTGGTTGCATCACTAAATTCTTTGTATTGTTCTCGGGTTATTTCTGTAGTTGAAACGGCTAAATCTGGAGCGATTAAGATGGTTTCAATATTTTTTTCATCCAATAGAATCTCGCCAATCTTTGGTTTTAGTTTTTGTTGTGCTTGGATAGTGAGTTCGGCTATAAGTGCATTATTAGGGTCTATTGTTTTAACAACTTTGGCTAGAGATTTTACTTTTTCAACGGAGAAACGATCAGAAGAAATATCCAATTTTTTTATGGTAGCAATCAAGTCCGTGTTCTGAATCTTATATTTACGGTTTGAAAATTTGGTTTTGGTATTGAATCTATTGAGTGAACGAGCGTGTTTCAAAGCGGTATTAAATTTATATTTCAGTAGGGCATTTTTTATCAGTTGATAGTATTTGCCTCCAATATTTTCAATGCCTTGCATGGCACGCTTATTTTCAGGATCGCTCTTGAGTACTTGCAACAATTGATCGGTTGCGTTGTTGTTTTTTGGACGAGAGAGTTGGTACTTTTCAATATTTTGAAAAGCAAGGGTTAATAAATTCTCATTACTTTCTGCTGTTGAGCCAAGCTCTGCAGCATCTGTTGTTACTTGTTGTTGTGAAATCAAATCAGTCGGGGTGTTTTCTTCCGCTTTTACGTCTGATTCTTCTTTTAATTCTGAGTTATTGGTGGGGAGTTCACTGTTATTATCGGCGGTCAATGCTGGGAGTTGCTCTTGGTTTTCTGAGGCAAATCCATCTTTAAGAATAACCTGTTGAGTCGCTGGTTTTTGTTCAGGAGTCAATGTTGTTTTGTTTGTTGTTTCGGGGTTAATTGTTTTTGATTTTTGTGCAGGAGCTGCGACAAGCTCAGTGGTTGTTAGGGGTTTGGAAATTGTAGTTTTGGGCTCAACCGGAGACTTGTTGAGTGAAAACACACCAATCACTAACAACAAAAGAAAGACTGGTATAAACCATTTTAAGTGTTTTTTTGCATCACCAGTCAGTACGTGCTGAATTGAATCGTTGGTTCGTTGTAAAGGACTTGTTGGAATGTTTTTAAGTGCCTGTTTTAACTCTGACATGGATTGATAGCGGTCTTCGGGCAGTTTGGCTAAACATTTATCAATAAGTTTTTGCCAGTGCCGCATTTTAGGAGGCAGTTGAGGCGGTTCGGTACTGACATGGTCCACTAAAATTGAGATGCTTTCATCGCCATCAAAGGGCACTGTTCCGGTAAGTCTTTCATAAATGACAATGCCTAAACTATAAACGTCCGTTTGTGGGCCAACCTTGAGTGAACGCGCTTGTTCGGGACTCATGTATTGTGCCGATCCTACAATTTGGTGTTCTTGCGTCATTCGCGTGCCATCTTTTGACACAGCGATACCAAAATCTGCAATTTGTACGTTACCAAACTTATCAAATAATAAATTTTCAGGCTTAATGTCGCGGTGTATTACCCCCCGTTGGTGAGCAAAGCTAAGTCCGTCGCAGATGGACATAAGTAATTTAATAAACTCACTTTCATCTGCTAGAATATAATCGGAAAAATCACCATGATTCAGGTACGGCATGGTGAAAAATATTTCCCCTTTTGATGTTTGTCCAATATTGTAAATATTGATAATGTTTGGGTGATCAAGCTGGGCTATAGTCTTAGCCTCGTGTTTAAAACGTTGAACATCCAAGTCATTATTAGCAATTTCAATGCGCATGACTTTAACCGCAACTTCTCTTTTCAAAGAAATTTGCTCGGCCAAATAGACCACAGACATACCACCCTCACCAATCTCACTGATGATGCGCAAGCCTGGAATCTTTAAGTCTATCTTGTTTAAGTTTTTAAGTCTTTTGGTGTCCAAATTTCTATCCTGTTTGAACTTGTATTCTATGCTAAATGTTTTTTTATTCCAATAATATTGAGTGTTTAAAGGCAGTCTTTGCATTTAAAATTACAAAATTAACGTAATTATGAAAGTGTTTTAGTGCTGCATGGTAAAATAGGGCAGTTTTAAGCAAGGCTCTCATGTCGGATGGATATTACAAATTTTAGAAAAGACTACACAAAATTCGGATTAACGAGAAAGGATTTAAACAGCAATCCTTTTGCTCAATTTACTCATTGGTTTGAACAGGCACAAAGTGCTCAGGTAGAAGAGCCTAATGCAATGAGTATTGCAACTGTTAATGAAAATGGAGAGCCGTCTATTCGAACAGTTCTGCTTAAAATATTCGATGATAAAGGTTTTGTGTTTTTCACTAATTACAATTCAGCAAAAGCTCAGGATATAACGCACAACAATAATGTGGCATTGTTATTTGCTTGGTTGGATTTAGAAAGGCAAGTGCGAATTTCAGGAAAAGTTGAAAAAATCAGTCAAGCAGAATCGTTTGCCTATTTTACTTCTCGCCCCAAAGGTTCGCAGTTAGGGGCGTGGATTTCTCCTCAATCAAAAATTATTGAATCTCGCGACTTTCTCAAGCAAAAATTAGCCGAAATGAAGTCAAAATTTTCCTCAGGTAAAATTCCTCTGCCAAGTGCGTGGGGTGGTTATCGGGTTGTTCCTGAAAAGTTTGAATTTTGGCAGGGTCGTAGCAGTCGCTTACACGATAGGTTTATTTACCAAAAAGAGGACGAAAAATGGATTATTCACCGATTAGCACCATGAAAAAACTTTACAACAGCCAAGCGATTAAACACATTGACCGTTGTGCAGCTAGTTATTTAAAAGTCAGTAGTTTTGAGTTAATGCAACAAGCAGCCCAAGCTGTTTATAGCTATGTTCAACACGAAGAAAAAATCTTGATTGTGACTGGTGTAGGCAACAATGCGGGTGATGGATTTGTTATGGCAACATTGGCATTGGAAAACCAACAACGCATCCAAGTGTGGAGTTTAGTCACTGTTGACAAGTTGCCTGCCGATGCAAAAAAAGCAGCACGGCTTTACAAAGCAAAAGGAGGTGAAATTATTTATGAAGCACCCATAGAGCCTTTTAATTGTGTTGTTGATGCTATTTTTGGCACAGGTTTGAATCGAAAAGTGAGTGGAGAATTTGCCTCTGCTATTGGCTGGATAAATCAACAAAGCTCTCCAGTTTTAGCCGTTGATATTCCCTCAGGATTGGATGCAAGCACAGGTGTTATTCAAGGTTGTTGTGTTAAAGCTGATAAAACCATTACCCTTTTAAACCCTAAGATAGGATTGCATACCAATTGGGGTAAAAACCAGTGTGGGCAAGTGTATCTTGAAGCATTAGCGGTTCCCGATGAAGTTTATGATGAAGTTGAGTCTTCGTGTTTTTTACTGGATAAGCAAGCCTTAAGCCATCGTATTTTTAAAAGAAATGAAAATTCTCATAAAGGAAGTTTTGGTGCGGTCGTTGTGGTTGGTGGGCATGATGCGATGTTCGGTGCTTTGGTGTTGTCTGGTCAATCAGTGTTAAGAAGCGGTGCTGGATTGGTTGAAGTGGTCAGTAATCACAAGTTGGCTTGTCTTATCTCAATAGCACAGCCTGATTTGATTGCAGCCATTGATTTGGCTTCTTCGCGGTTGCTATCAAAAGCAGAAGTTTTAGCCATTGGTCCTGGTTTGGGATTGAATCAAGAATCTCGTGATGTATTGGATTATTGCCTTAACCAAAAGAAGAGGATGGTTATAGATGCCGATGCGTTAACTTTGATTGCTCAACAGCATGAATTTAATGGGGATGTTGTTCTGACACCACACCCAAAAGAAGCCGCTAGTTTGCTGCAAGTTAGTATCGAAACAATTCAATCTAATCGAGTAAAATATGCGCTTGAAATCAGTAAAAAATATAACTCAATTGTCGTTTTAAAAGGTTCAGGGACGGTTATAGCTCAGCCATGTGGAACAACTTATGTGTGTCCATTTGGGTATTCGGGTATGGCAACAGCTGGGATGGGCGATGTTTTGACAGGAATAATTGCAGGTTTGATGGCACAAGGGTTTTCCTCAATTGATGCTGCCAATACTGCTGTTGTATGGCATGCACAAGCGGCACAAGCCTGCAACAAAGGCACTGGTTTAATGGCATCGGATGTTATTGATAAGCTACCGGAGATAATTCAATGAAAGTCGATGTCAGTAGCCTCACACAATTAGAAAAATTCGCTCAAATATTTAGCCAAAGCATTAAACCAGGGGATGTTGTTTTTTTGCAAGGAGATTTGGGTTCAGGCAAGACAACCTTTACTCAATTCTTACTCAAGCACTTGGGTTACCAAGGTCGAGTTAAAAGCCCAACCTATGCCATTTATGAGAGCTATAAACTCAGTCAGTTTGAGTTGATTCATATGGATTTATACCGATTAAGTAGCCCAGAAGAACTTTATTACATGGCAATTGAGGAAATAATTGATAGCCACAATGTGGTTATTATTGAATGGCCGCAGAAGGGAAAAGGGGTTTTGCCAATACCAAGTCAAACATTGACTTTCAAATTGCTTAATTCTACTTTAAGAGAGTTAAATCTAGAGAATGCATGACATATCTTCCCTATCTTGCTGTATTTTAACAATAAAAGTTGTTTTTTATAGGTGAAAACTCTAAAATTTAGTGATGAAACTGAAAATTGTAATATTATTCTCATTGGTTTTTACCTTAAGTGCCTTAGCAACCACTCAGGTTAAAGGTTTGAGGGTGTGGACGAGTCCTGAAGACACTAAGGCGGTAATTGATTTGTCTGAACAAGTTGATTACAAATTGTTTCAATTGGAAAATCCGCCTCGTGTTGTGGTTGATATTGAAAACACCAAAATTACCAAAAAGTTTAATTTAAAGAACAATTCTGTAATAAGAAAAATCCGTCACGGAAAAAAAGGCAAGACAACTTTGCGCTTAGTTTTTGATTTAACAAGCCAGCAAAGTGCCAAGAGTTTTTTACTTAAGCCTGCCAAACAATATGGACATCGGTTGGTTATTCAATTGAGTAAACCTAAAGCAAAAAAGAAGAGAGTTGCTCAAAAACACAAAAACAAAGACCGGGACATCATTATAGCAATTGATGCTGGACACGGTGGTGAAGACCCTGGAGCCAGTGGTGCATCGGGTACGAAGGAGAAAACAGTTACCTTGCAAATTGCTAAAAGGTTGGCACAAGCAATTGATAAAGAAAAAGGCATGAAAGCAGTACTTATTCGAGAGGGTGACTACTATATTGCTTTACGTAAACGTTTTAAAAAGGCACGAGAAGAACGAGCGGATTTATTTGTCTCTATCCATGCTGATGCCTTTCATGACCCCAAAGTGCATGGCATGAGTGTTTACATTCTTTCAAAAAAAGGAGCAACATCTGAAGCGGCAAAATGGTTAGCCCAATCTGAAAACAATTCGGATTTGGTGGGCGGAGTCGTGCTTGAAGACAAAGACAATGTGTTGGCAAAAGTATTGTTAGACTTGTCGCAAAATGCATCAATGGAAGCCAGTTATAAAGCCGCGAAAAAAGTGTTAACGGCTTTAAAATTGATTGAAAAGCCCCATAAGAAAAATGTTGAACGTGCCAGTTTTGTGGTACTAAAATCTCCTGATGTGCCTTCAATGTTGATTGAAACGGCTTATATCAGCAACCCCAACGAAGAAAAAAGGCTAAAGACCAAAACATTTCAACAAAAATTAGCCAACTCAATCAAAGATGGGATTAAACAATATTTTTACAGTTCCCCTCCGCCAAATACGTGGATAGCCAATCACATAAGGACAGCAAAACATACGGTTGCAAGTGGTGAAACATTGGGAGCTATTGCACAGTCATATAAAGTATCAATGAGTGAATTGAAGCAGCTCAATAACAAAATATCTAATAACATTCGGGTTGGAGAGGTGTTAATTTTACCTAAAATCATACCCTAAAAGTCTCACTTGATAATGAGACGTGCTAAGTGGTTGTGCTATAATTGTGTTTTCACTATCGTGATTTGGGTATTATGAGTTCCAATACAAAGTTTCAAAAATTAATAGCCACAAAATATCAGGTTTACAATAGCTTGTTTCTAACCTTGCCATTTGAAGGCGTTGCCGATGTGGGAATGCTTTTGCCATTATTGTCAAAATATTGTCTTGATGAATTTAATAACAATAAAACCCCCAAAGGCATTATTGATGACTTCTTATTAACTTACACGAAGATTAATAACGAAAAAGATAAAATATCCATTCTCTTTAAGTTCATGCAATACATTGAACGTCAGGTGGTTTTATTTGATGCAGTGGAAGATTCTGCCTACGAAAAAATCCACAACTTCAATGGCAATGGCACAATTCCATTTGTTTTTAATCGAGCCAAAACTACTCAGCAAACGCAAGCACTTATTAGAAAGCTGCATAATTTTAAAGCTAAAATTGTATTAACCGCTCACCCCACTCAATTTTATCAGGGGCGTGTTTTATCAATTGCTAGTGAATTAGAAGAAGCAATACGAAGCAGTAATTTTGATACAATTAATGAACTTTTACAACAGCTAGGGCAAACCGCATTTGTCAGTTCAGACGCACCATCACCCTTTGAAGAAGCAACGCGATTGATGTGGTATTTGGAAAATGTCTTTTATCATTCTATTGCTAAAGTGCACGGTCGTATAAGAAAAGAACTTTCAAAATTAGGTATTTGTGACTTCCGAAATGATATTATTAATGTGGGTTTTTGGCCTTGTGGAGACAGGGATGGCAACCCCTATGTTACCTCTCAAATAACGCATGAAACAGCTAAACAATTAAGGCATAAGGTTTTTATTTGTTATTTTAAGGATTCAAAAATTCTTAAAACTCGCATGACTTTCTCTGGAGTGGACCATTTGGCAGAGAATATTTACAACAAATTAGCAGAAACTATTTACAATTCTGGAGGAGAAACTTATCAAAATAAAACCCAATTATTGGATGACTTAAACGAAATTAAGCAAATAGTTCGGGATAAACACAACGGTTTGTTTATTGATGTTGTAGAAGATTTTATAGTTAAAGTGCATTTGTTTGGATTTTATTTTACAAGTCTGGATATTCGCCAAGATTCACGAATACATGCTGAAGTTTTGATTGATGTTTTTTCCGCCTTTCATCAAGGTAAATTGTCGGATTCTATTCAAGGTAATATACCTAAAGACTATTCGCAACTAGATGATAAAAGTAAGATTAATGTATTGCTCAATATTAAGGGAGAGGTCAATCCAGAAATATTTAGAGCCTCAATGACAAAAGAAACGCTTAAATCCTTTTATGTCATTAAAAAGATTCAACAAGAAAACGGACAAGAAGCGTGTCGTCGGTATATTATTTCAAATACCCAATCCACCAGAAATCTTATCGAAGTGTACGCATTAGCGCGCTTATGTGGATGGACTAAGGATGATTTTTCCCTTGATATTGTGCCCTTACTGGAAACCATTGATGATTTGGATAATGGTAAGGAAATTTTGGGTTCTTTGTATTCCATACCCGCTTACCGTCAACATCTTGAGCAAAGAAACAACCGTCAGTACGTGATGCTTGGCTTTTCTGATGGAACCAAAGATGGTGGTTACCTTAAAGCCAATTGGGGAATTTTTAAGGCCAAGGAAAACTTAAGTCAAATCTCCATGAAAAACAACATTAATGTGGTGTTTTTTGATGGAAGAGGAGGGCCTCCTGCTCGTGGTGGCGGAAACACCAATAAATTTTATTCCTCATTAGGCGAAAATATTGCCAACCACGAAATTGAATTAACAGTCCAAGGACAAACGATTTCATCCAACTTTGGGACATTAAACTCGTCGCAATATAATTTAGAGCAATTGCTTTGTGCAGGACTAGAGAACACCGTTTTTAAAGGGGACATCGCCAGTCTTGATGACAAGCAGCATGAATTGATTGAGGATTTATCCGAATTAGGTTTTAAAGCTTATAAAGCATTCAAAAACTACCCCGTATTTATTGATTACCTTGAGGATGTCTCGGTGCTTAAATATTATGGCTTAACCAATGTTGGTTCTCGCCCTGTTAAACGGCAGTCAAATAAAAAATTGAACCTCTCTGACTTACGAGCCATTCCTTTTGTTGGTGCTTGGACGCAAATGAAGCAAAACGTTCCAGGATTTTATGGTGTTGGGTATGCACTTAAACGATACGAAGATGCAGGACGATTACAAGAAGTCACTGACCTCTATAGGCATTCCTTGTTTTTTAGAACCTTAATCGATAACTCCATGCAAGCTCTGAGCAAAAGCTACTTTCCACTGACCTCATATTTGCAAGAAGATGAAAAATTTGGCAAATTTTGGCAAGGAATTTATGCTGAATTTAAGCAAACTAAACGTTTATTATTGATAATATCAGGACAAAAAACACTGTTAGAGAAAGCACCCTATACTAAAGCGTCAATAGCCATGCGTGAAAAAATTATCCTGCCGCTAATTACCATTCAACAATACGCTTTAATGCGAGTCAAAGAAATCGAAAAAAATGGGGGAGATGAAAACCTCAAATCAGTCTATGAAAAAATTATCATACGCGCCTTTTTTGGCAGCATTAATGCATCACGTAATGCTGCCTAATGATACAAATGTAAAGAAGGTACTTAACAGACTACTAAATCTACAAGCGCTTTCCTTTTTGCCAGCTAGTTAATGTCTTTTTACTGTAAATATCCCTAAACTCAATATTAATAAAGTTAATACTAATAAAATAATACCATTTGACAAGGCAGGAACTGGTGTAGGAGGTGCAAAAGGGTGAAAACTTGATAAAGTCATTGTCTCTCCACCTCCTCCAGCAGCCCCTAAGGAAAAGTAAAATACACCTACTGGTGGGGCTCCTGCTATGGGGCCGCCTTGTACTGATGCGATGGATTGGTAGTTTGTAGGTTGTAGTGTTTGTAGTGGTTGAGAAATCCCAAACAAATTAAAGTCACCATTGTTGCCATCAGGCGTGCCCCATGTGCCACTTGGAGTTACTTGTCCAACAAACTCTGTTGTTATATCTAACGTAGCACCACCAGTTGCAAAAGCTATAGCACTAAAGTCTGCCAATGTGAAGGTTCCATCACCAGAAGAAGAGCCTGAAACCGTCACATTAATATCCAACACGAGTGGGTCAGGTAATGAAATAAAGTTATCAGAGTTTACAGTAGGATTGGGAATTAAATCGGTTTCTAAAACGATATACCCTACAGCTGTTGCAGGATTGCCATTTCCTGTAAAGACAAAGTCATACCTTTGTGGCACAGCTTGAATTTGAGCAGAAAAAATTAATACAGATAGTATAATTAGTATATATTTCATAGCTTTTCCATTTTTGTTATTAGAATTTTGAACTATTATAACAAATAAACAAAAAAAACACTATTGATATTTTTTGTTTTCACAAAAAAAAGACTAATTTATACCTTAATGCTCCAAAGGACGTAATTTTTTAGAGGCTTTGTGCAGTGTGCCGTTGATAAAGGTATGTGCACCATCGCCGCCGTATTGTTTTGCCAGTTCGATG
>Ga0256839_1002401_pt1 | contig 20869 bp, 21 predicted proteins | sample 354166metaG_FD_185968 | JGI IMG/M metagenome (GOLD analysis project Ga0256839, IMG submission 185968) | Hydrothermal vent microbial communities from Mid Atlantic Ridge, Atlantic Ocean - 354-166 | ecosystem: Environmental > Aquatic > Marine > Hydrothermal vents | place: Atlantic Ocean: Mid... | reverse complement strand
GCCATGCGGAGCCGTTCACGCGGTAGAAGAGCACGGCTCTGTAAATTGCGCTCCGCCCGTCGCCGAGGGTTGCGCTTATCTTCACGCTCTCGCTTGCTCTGGCTGAGCGAACGTAGGTAACATCGCCTATTTCAGGCGCTTCCTCGTCGCCGAAGACGGTGAGCAGGTGCTTAGCCTCAGCCCTTGAGCCCAGCCACCAGAGCGCATATATCCTGCCGCCGGCTGCGCTTGCCTTCGGTCTTGCAACCTCCCTGCCAGAGTAGCTGAGTTCGTGCAGCTTTGCCGTGCCCCTCCAGAGGAGGTAGATTTTCGTGTAGGCATTCTCGCCCCACTTGACCACCGGCAGAAGCACGAGATTGCCGGCAACCACAGGAGCTCCAGCCGGCTGCTCATCCTCTGCAAAGGTGAAGTTGCCCACAACGTTGCCGCTGAAGTCAAGCACGTAGAGGTTCAGGGGTCTCTCGCCAAGGTCTCTGACGGCGTAGAGCCTGCTCTCGCTCACAGCGAGATACGGGTTGCCGTAGATGTCAGAGCCTGTGCCTAAGCTTTTCCTCCAGAGCTCTTTTCCGTCCTCTGAGAGAGCCACAAGCCCATCGGAAAGCACAAAAACCCTGCCCCTCTTCGCTACGGGTGCGCTCATCCCTCCGCCCGGCGAGTACTTCCAGAGCAGCCTCCCGCTCTTCATGTCAAAGGCGTAGAGCGCTGCCTTTTCCTCAGCGGTGCCTGGAGTGGTGGCGTAGAGCACTCCATCGCTCGCTGCGAAGCCGAGCACGGCACCGCCCTCAACCTGGTAGCTCCAGGCAGGCTCACCATCCTCGGTGAAGCAGTAGATTCTGTTTTCCGCGGCAACGCACACCATGCCTTCGGAGACGATTAAGTTGCCTGAGGCGCTCTGCTCTTTGAAGCCGAACTTTCGCTGCCAGAGCACCTCTCCCGTGCTCTTGTCTATGGCTATGAGCACCGGCTCCTCGTAAGGCTTCAGCACGTCCGGCTGCGTTGTGGCTGTGGCGATGTAGGCGTGCTTTCCAACGCCGTAGCTGAAGTAGGTTAAGCCTGTGCCCAAAGCTAAGAAGCGCCACCTTTCAACGTCCCACCCCTGTCTGGCACGCTTGTCCTTCTCAAGTTCAATATAGCCACCAGCTCCGCCTGCCGGCGCCTCTGCAACGGCTGCAACATCAACACCCCAGAGCAGCTCTCCCGTGCTGGCGTTCAATGCGTAGAGCCCGCCGCCGTCGGCGAGAAAGAGCCTCCCGCCTTCCACCAGCGGGGTTGTTATCACGGGGTCTATGCTTGCGGAGACGTTGCGCTGGTAGATAAGCTCCGGCACCCGCGGAGCCTCTGAGCCGAGCAGATCGCTCTGCTGCGTGCCCTTAACCAGCTTCCAGGGCTTGAGCTCTGGGAGGAAGGGTGAGATGTCAGGCGCCTCAGAGGCATGCGCTGATGCGAGGGTTAGCAGAAAGATAAGGGCAAGGCAGGGAAACCTCACCTCAGCCACCTCCATAGGAGGCACGTACCTGCTGCAAAGCCAAGCTCTCACCCCGCAGCTCAGGAGATAACCTTGCTCTCCAGTCTGGAAACCCTCTTCAGCAGGTCCTCTATTATCTTCTCTCTCCCCCTGAACTCCGCAAAGTCCTCCCTGAGCGCTGCCACCTCGGATGTCAGGGCGTCTATGCGCACGTTCTGGCTGTCTATGCGCTTAGTCTGCGACTCAATCTCACGCCTCAGAGCAGAGATCTCCTGCTTCAGCTCCTCCCGAACCGAGCATATCTCCTGCCTGAGCTCGTCTCTCGCAGACTCTATCTTGGCATCAAGCTCGCTCCTCACTGACACTATCTCCTGCCTGAGCTCGTCCCTCACAGAATCTATCTTGGCGTCAAGCTCGCTCCTCGCTGACTCTATCTTGGCGTCAAGCTCGCTCCTCACTGACACTATCTCCTGCCTGAGCTCGTCCCTCACAGAATCTATCTTGGCGTCAAGCTCGCTCCTCACTGACACTATCTCCTGCCTGAGCTCGTCCCTCACAGAATCTATCTTGGCGTCAAGCTCGCTCCTCACTGACACTATCTCCTGCCTGAGCTCGTCCCTCACAGAATCTATCTTGGCGTCAAGCTCGCTCCTCACTGACTCTATCTTGGCGTCAAGCGCGTCAATGCGTCTGCTGACATCCACGAGCTGAGTATTCATGCCCTCCAAGCGCAGGCTCATGTCGCCAACGCGGGAGCTGAGCTCCTCAACCCTGCCGTCAAGCCTGCTTATGGCAGCCTTTATGTCGCTGAGCTCCGGCACCAGGAGCTCCCTGATAGCCTCTCTGACAGCATCTTTCATTGCTTAACCCTCTGCTTTCATATCTAATAAAACTTCCTGCGCCACAGCAGCGGAGCCAGGGCAAAGAGAAGCGCCAGCGTGGGGCCGCACACCCTCGCCGGCGGGGGCTCGGGTCCCGGAGGTCTGGGTCTTGGCACTGCCTCTGTCACCTGCTCCTCCGCCCCCTCTGCAGAGAGAACCAGCACTCCTCCTCATTCCTCTCACCTCTGTCCCGTCCTACTTCACATCTCACCCATGTTACTATCGGTGGTTATATATACCCTTCGCTTCAGCCACCACCTCCCGAGGTAACCTCCACCCTCACCTGCGTGTATCCATCCCTCTCAGCCGTCACCTGCACAGCCATGCCGGCATCTGGCTTAACCGCGCTCAGTACCGAAGAACTCCTCTCCATCACCATGAACCCGGCGTCCTGCAACCTCTCCGCGTACCACCCAATCACCTGTGCTGGCTCATCGTACGTGCCGTAGGTGATGCTCACCATCCTCCCTCCACCCATGCCGACGGTGGTGTACTCAAGCATCACCGCCCCCGGGTACCTCTCCACGGGCTCCTCACCCTCCACCAGGTCGCTCTCCGGCAGTCTGTTCGGCGCATAGCTCACCTCAATCTCCGTGTACGCCCTGCTTTCATCTGGTGGATAAACGCTCATCTCCAGCCTCTCACTTCCCCTCGCAAAGTACATCTCCACACCGTACCGGGAGGCACTCTCCTCCACAACCTCCCATCCCTGCTCCTTCAGCCTGCTCCTGTACCAGGCTGCCACATCCTCCGCGGCATCTCTGGTGCCATATGTCAGCTCCAAGTACGCACCAGGGGCAGGGTACTCCCGCTCTTTCTCGTAGGCAAGCAGCACCGCCCCCGGGTACCTCTCCACGGGCTCCTCACCCTCCACCGCATCAGAAGCCGGGAGACCCTCAGCAGTGCCGCTCACTGCACTCTCCTCACCCCGCAGCACCTCCATGGGGGCGGTGGCAACATAGTAAACCGTGCCCCCGCCATCCTGTCCGTACGCACCGTAAGCCCAGACCGCCACACCTCTGTTCTCCCTCTCAAAGAACACCGCACCCCACACGGCGCCGCCCTGGGGCGTGCTCACCCTCACCACCGGCACCTCATCCACTGCTCTGTAACCCCTGTCCTCCATCTCCCTTCTGTACCACTCCAGCACCTCCTCCACGGTAGCATCCTCAACAAAGTAAACCCTCACCTCCACATCCTCCGGTATACCCATCACCCTCATGTAGATGCTGGAAGGGCTGTAAACCTCAGAACCCCTGTACACCGGCACCTCACCATCCACGGAAGATGCACCACCTGCACCCTGAATACCCTCCCCCTCACCACCTGCCCTGCCAGCGCATCCCGCCAGCGCAGCCAGCAGCAGCACAAGCAGCAGAGCCTCACGCCTCACTCGCATCACCTCCTTTCCTCTATCCCTCCTCCACCTCCCTGTAGCTTATTCCGATGTAGGTGTAACTCCTGCCATTAGCCTCAAACTCCGCTATGGTCATGGCAACATACGGCAGGCAGCCCTCATTCGCCCCGCACTCCTTCCGCTTGAAATCAACGTACAGCGAGGCTCCTGCGGACGCACCGCTGAAGGGCAGCACCGCCCCCTGGGCGGGCTCCTTCCTGGCAAGCGCCCACCCCCTGCTCTCCATCTCCCTCAGGTAAAACTCCCTCACCCTCTCAAAGCTGTCTGCTGTGTAGTACTCCACATCCGTGTACCTCACGCCTCCCAGCGTGTAGCTGTCATAAGAGACCCGCACGCTCGGATTATACCTTGGCACCTCGCTCAGGTCAGAACCTGGAGCATCCTCTCCGGGCAGGGTGACGCTGCCTGAGGCGCAGCCAGCCGTAACCGCGAGCAGCAGCAGCGCCGCGCACACCCACCTCATTCCGCGCACCCCCTACGCGTACCTCTCGGCAATTCCGCCTGCCACCGGCACCTTCCAGGTCTCGCCTCTGTAGGCTCTGTACATCAGCACCAGCCACAGCACTATGGAGGCTATGGCCACCAGCATGCTCAGCAGTCCCACAAATATCAAGCTAAGCACCGCACCCAGCACCGGTATGCTGCCCAGCACCGCACCCACAGCTGAGAGAACAATCTGGAACACCAGGATTCCGCCAAACACAACCATGCTCTGCACCGCATGGAAGCGCACGAATTTACTCTCCTTTTCAAGCAGGTAGAACACCGCACCCGTTAGCACGCCGAAGAGGTAGCACAGCGCTCCTGCGATGTTCTCATCCACACCAAGCGAGCTCCTCTGCATACAACCACCTGCATCTCCCGGGGCTCAGCGACCCTATAATTACTGGTAGCCGGCTGGATATAAGTGTTTTGCCTGCCCACGCTGCATGTTCTACCGAGCCGCCCTGCCAGAAGCTGCACACGCCTCCTCCAGCCTCTGCAGCACCCACTCCCTCCTCAGCGAGGCTACAAAGGGACCTGCTCTGGGTCCGCTCCTCCTGCCGAGCATCGCCAGGTACACAGCCTCAAAGGCTCTTCTCCCCCCGAGCCCCATCTCCTTAGCCAGCCTGAACATCTCCTCCTGCAGCCTCTCGCCCTCAGGCTGCTTCTCAATCACCTCCCTCAGCCTGCACAGGAAGGCGAGCTGCTCAGCATCAAGCCTCTCCCTAACCTCCCCAAAATCCTGCAGCAGGCTGAGCCTCATCTCAGGCGCGTACCTCTCCACCCAGGCTCTCGCATGCGCAATCCTCTGCCTGAGCTCCTCCTCCACCTCCTGCGAATAATGCCCAGAGCGCTTCAGGCTCTCCAGCGCCTCCCCATCCTCAAACAGGCACGCCACCACTGCTGCATGGGAGAAAGGCAGCGGCACAGGCTTCATCGGCTCGCCCACCTGCGCAAACTCATACAGCCTGCGCAGGTGCCTCTCCTTCGCTTCATTCTCAGCCCTCTCCATGCCAAAGTACACCCTCGCCACCCGGTCGTACTCATCATAAAGCTTCGGCAGCTCCCTCCAGGAGAAGCTTCTGGACTTCATTATCTTCTTGCAGTACAGGAATCGCAGTAGCTGCGGCGGCGCCACCTCCAGCCACTCCTCAGGATAAACCACATTCCCCACCGAAGCGCTCATCTTCCTCCCATCTATGAGCAGGTGCTCGTAGAACAGCGGCACTGGCATGGGGAAACCTAAGATGCGCTCGCATATCTCCGCGTTCACCCACCAGGCGCTCCCCGGCACCACGTACTCCTTGCCGGCGCCCTCACAGCACACCTGCCAGCGCGCCCACTGTGCCGCCCACTCACTCTTCCACATCAGCTTGCCCTCATCCCTCAGCGGGTCAGCATATCCCGAGAAACCGCAGCCCCTTGCGGTATGCTTCTCAAACTCGTAGTCACGGCAGGTGTACCTTATCCTGCCCCTCTCCACCCCCTCCACCCTGGGTGTTATAATCCTCCCGCACCCCCTGCACACCGGCACAAAAGGGCTCCACCTTCCAGCCTCCTTAGAGGGCTTCACAATCTCCCTCACCAGCTCCATGTTCTCAAGCAGCTTTCTGATATAGGGGGCAAAGCTCCCCCTGCGGTACTCCTCCCTCATGGAGTACATCTCAGGCTCAACCTCAAGAAAGCGCCTCATCACCTCCAAGTAGCCCTCCACGTGGTGCTCTGCATAGCTGCCGTGGCAGCCCCAGGGGTCAGGTACCGAGCTCACCGGCATGCCTATGTACTCGGCGAGCTCTGCCGGAGCGCCCTCGGGCACGCTGCGCAGCGGGTCCATGTCCTCAGCCACCCATATCAGTGCCGCCTCCACCCCTGCCTGCGAAAGCGCCCTCACCACACACTCCCCCCTTATGGTATCGCTCAGCCTCCCTATGTGCAGCGCTCCCGAGATGCTGGCGCTGCTCTTCACCACATACCTCTCCGGCTCCGGCACCTCCCGCTCAAGGTACCTGAACCTCCTTCTCTCAAGAACCTCCCTCGCCTTTCTGTCAGCCCAGAACATGGCATCGCTCATTCAGCGCACTCCTCACTCACCCATCTCAGGTAATCCCTGTTTCCGCCGCACACCTCCACCGCCACCACCTCCGGCACAGTGTAGGTGTGCAGCTCTTTTACCCTCTCAGCCACCCTGTCCACCAGGCTCTTCAGGCTCTTCACCACAAGCAGAGCCTCCTCGGCTTCCTGCACTCTGCCCTCCCACCAGTAAACCGAGTGCACCCTCTCCACCACGTTCACGCAGGCTGCCAGGCGCTCCTCCACCAGGGTTTTTGCAATTTTTTTCGCCTGTTCCGGGCTCTCCGCAGTAACATATATTACCACGTACATGGTAGAGAGGTAAGGTGCATTAAAATAAAAAGGTGACGGAATGAAGAACTGGCAGTGGTTTGTGCTGGTGGCGGTGCTCTCAACCCTCTGGCTCACCCTGCGTGGCGAGCCCACCAGACTTGAGAGCTTCATAATAAGCGTTGCCCTCCTGTGGTTTGTGCTGCTTGAGGTCATGGAAAAGAGCAGGACGAGATATGACAGGCACGGCATCTTTCTGGTAATCAGAACCGAGCGTGGCAGGGAGCTTATACACAGCCTGGCGGCGCACCGGCGTCTATGGCTGGGAGCCGGCAACCTGATAGCGCTGGTGGGCATAGCCGGCACGCTGATGATGGCGGGGCTGCTGCTCCTCGGCTTCTACTTTCTTGCTGCGAAGAGCGTAGACCTGCTCCAGCCAAAGCCCGTGGTGCCCGGCTACACCATACCCTTCTGGTACGGCATCATCGGGCTCATAACGGTGCTCGTGGTGCACGAGCTGGCACATGGCGTGGTTGCAACCGCCGAAAGAATAAGAGTGAAGAGCCTGGGCATCGCGCTTCTGGGCGTTATACCCATAGGCGCCTTCGTGGAGCCGGACGAGCAGCAGCTCAGGCGGAGCACCTGGCTGGCGCAGCTCAGGGTTTATTCAGCCGGCTCCTTCGCCAACCTGCTGGTTGCCCTCCTCGCCACCTTAGCTCTGGGCTTTTATGCCAGCGCAATATACGAGCAGGGAGTGCAGGTGGTGGAGGTGGTGGAGGGCTCGCCGGCAGCGCAGGTGCTTGAGAGGGGGATGGTGATAAAAAGCATAGGCAACCGCGCCGTCAGCACAGCCTCCGACTTCTACGAGGCTGTTGCAACGCTCAAGCCGGGTGAGAGGATATCCATACAAACAGACAGAGGAACCTACGAGCTGGTAACCGCTGCCAGGAAGGACGACCCGGAGCGGGGCTTCATAGGCATCAGAATCTCGCCCAAGCTCAAAGACCAGGTTCAGCGCTACTTTGGACTGGCGCTGCCTCTGGTTATATACTACTCCCTCTACTGGATAGCGCTGCTCAACGAAGCCATAGGCTGGATAAACCTGGCACCCCTCCACCTGGGCATTGCTGCAACAGACGGGCACCACGTGCTCAGGCTGATTCTGGAGAAGCTTCTTCCTGCCAGAAGCGCCGGCTCTGTGGCAACCTACGTGTCAACGCTGATGGTTCTGATTCTGCTGGTGAGCATAGTAAAGCCTGGAATGGTGCCGGGTGGTTGAATGGAGCTTGAGATCAGAAGGCAGCTTATCCACATGAGCGGCGCAATCACACCCCTCTACCTGCAGTACGCCTACGAGCGCTTCTCTTCCTGGCTGGCTCCCGTGGCTGTGCTGGTGTTCCTGATAATCTCAACGGTGGCTGTTTCGGTGGCTTACAGAAAGGGTGTGAGGGTGCCGGTGCTCAGCAGAATAATTGAGTCCGCCGAGCGCCCGCAGGTTATAGAAGAGGAGCCCGGCAGGGGCACGCTGCGCTTCTTTGCAGGAGTCCTTGCAACGGTGGTGCTCTTCGGGATGCTTTTAAACGCACCCTTCTGCGTGAGCGCCGCCGGCATGCTGGTGCTCGCCCTCGGAGACTCGGTATCAACCCTGGCAGGGGTGAAGCTGGGCAGACACAGGCTGCCCCACAACAGGCGCAAGAGTGCTGAGGGCACAGCCCTGGGCGCAGGTGCAGCCTTCGCAGGGGTGCTGGCTTACATGCTCGCCCAGGGTGCATCCGTGCAGTTCTCCGCTGCCCTGGCATTAGCCTCGGCAGCCTCGGGAATGCTCGTGGAGTCTCTGCCACTCAAGATTGATGACAACCTTACCGTGCCGCTGGCAGGTGCGGCTGGTGCATATGCGGTTATGCTAATGGGGTGATGTGAATGAAGGTGGCTGTGGTTGTAGGCAGCGAGTCTGACAGGAAGCTTGCGGAGGAGGCTGAGAGGGTTCTCAGGGAGTTCGGGGTGGAGTGCAGCGTGCACGTTGCAAGCGCACACCGCAACCCCGAGAGGGTGGCGGAGCTCGCCAGAAACAGCGACTGCGATGTTTTCATAGCCATCGCAGGGCTGAGCGCCGCGCTCCCGGGTGTGCTGGCAAGCCACACGCTGAAGCCGGTGATAGGCGTGCCCAGGGAGGTGAGGCTGATGGGGCTTGACGCCCTGCTCTCCATCGCCCAGATGCCGCCAGGAGTGCCCGTGGCTGCCGTGGGCATAGACAGCGCAAAGAACGCCGCACTCTTAGCTATCAGAATCTTAGCCCTCGGGAATAAAGAGCTGGAAGAAAAGCTCAGAGAGCACCGGGAGAGGATGCGTGGGTGAGCAGCTTCTGGCTGTACAACACCATGACGCGCAGGAAGGAGCGCTTTGTGCCCCTGCGAAAAGGCGAGGTCAGGATGTACACCTGCGGTCCCACGGTGTACGACTACGCCCACATCGGCAACTTCCGAGCCTACGTCTTCCAGGACCTGCTGCGCAGGTGGCTGCGCTTTCTCGGCTACAGGGTGGTGCAGGTGATGAACATCACCGACGTGGACGACAAGACCATCGCCAGGAGCAGAAGCGAGGGCGTGAGCCTGCGGGAGTACACGCAGCGCTACGAGCAGGCGTTCTTTGAGGACCTGGAGAGGCTGAACATAGAGAGGGCGGAGCACTACCCCAGAGCCACCGAGCACATAGCCGAGATGGTGGCGCTCATCCAGAAGCTCATGGAGAAGGGCTATGCCTACCGCGGAGAGGACGGCAGCATCTACTTTGACATCTCCAAGTTCAGAGGCTACGGAAGGCTGGCAGGGCTGAGGGCAGAGGGTCTCATGCCGGGGGCGAGGGTGAAGCAGGATGAGTACGCCAAGGAGGAGGCACGGGACTTTGCCCTGTGGAAGGCGTGGAGCGAGGAGGACGGCGAGGTTTACTGGGACACACCCTTGGGCAGGGGAAGACCGGGGTGGCACATTGAGTGCAGCGCCATGAGCATGCGCTACCTGGGCGAGACCCTTGACATCCACGCAGGCGGCGTGGACCTGATTTTCCCGCACCACGAAAACGAGATTGCCCAGAGCGAGGCAGCCACCGGCAAGCCCTTTGTGCGCTACTGGGTGCACAACGAGCACCTCTTAGTTGAGGGCAGGAAGATGAGCAAGCGCCACGGAAACTACTACACCCTCAGGGACCTGCTGGAGATGGGCTACGAGCCGCTTGCGGTGAGATACCTGCTGCTGGCAACCCACTACCGCAGGAAGCTGAACTTCACCTTCAGGGCGCTGGAGGATGCCACGAAGACTGTGGAGAGGCTGGAGGAGCTGATGCGCAGGCTGGAGGAGTACTCGCCACGCAGAGAGGAGCCCACAGAGCTTTCCAGATTCACCTCAGAGGCTAAGGAGAGGTTCGTCAGCGCCATGGGGGATGACCTGGACACGCCCCGCGCCCTCGCGGTGGTCTTCAGGGTGCTGCGGGAAGCCAACAGGGCGCTGGGCTCGGGCAGCGCGAGCGCCGCTGATGTAGCTGAGCTGAGAAGCTTCTTCAGCGACTTCAACAGCGTCTTCGGTGTGGTGCGGGAGGTGCAGGAGGAGCTTCCAGAGGAGCTGATGAGGATGATAAGGGAGCGAGAGGAGGCGAGGAAGCGCAGGGATTACGCCACCGCAGACCGCCTGCGGGAGGAGCTGCTCAGGCGCGGGGTGGTGGTGGAGGACACGCCAGAAGGCACGAGATGGAGGGTGAGAGGGCACAGGCAAAGCTGAAGGGCAGCTCCGCTCTCAGCTCGCACAGCTCGGAAAACCGCTTAGCTCCTGGTCGCTGGAGGTGATAGGAACCCGCTGGAGGTTCCTATGGTTGCTGGAGGTATCGGAACCCTCGGGAGCTACGCTCCCTCGGTCTTCCTCGCATGGCTCGGAAAACCGCTGGAGGTTCCGATAATAGTTCAGAGGTTAACGGAAGGTATTAGGTAAGGGTGATAGGTGTGGTTGACAAGGAGGCTGTGGTAAAGGCGCTGAAGGAGATTATAGATCCCCACACGGGCGTGAGCGTTTACGATATGGGGCTGATAAAGGACCTGAAGGTTGAGGGGGATGAGGTTTCGCTCACCTTCGTGCCCTCCTCACCCTTCTGCCCTCTCGGGGTGCAGCTCAGCACCCAGATAAAGCAGAAGGTTGAGGCTGTGGAGGGTGTGAAGAAGGCGAGGGTGAGGGTCTCGGGACACGTGCAGGAGAAGGAGCTCAACGAGATGCTCTGCAAGTAGTATGCGCAGGCTGAAACTCTGCCCCCCGGGTCTGGAGCTGCTGAGGCTGAATGTGCTTAAGACAGGCAACGTTGCCAACTTCCCCAACTCCGAAAGAGCCATGTGGGCAGAGTTCATGCCCTCCCCGCCCAAGCTCCTGAAGCGCAGGGCGGAGGTGGTCTACTTCGTCGGCTGCATGGCGAGCTTCTCACCCCAGGTGCAGGACATCCCCGCAGCCTTGGTGCAGCTCATGGAGAGGGCGGGTGTGAACTTCACGATTCTGGGTGAGAAGGAGTACTGCTGCGGGTATCCGCTGCTGGTGGCGGGCATGGACGAGGACGCCGAGAGGCTGGTGAGGCACAACACCAGGGTTATTGAGCGCACGGGAGCGAGCAGGGTTGTGTTCTCCTGCCCGAGCTGCTACAGAACCTTCAGGGAGGTTTACAGCATAGACGCCGAGCCCGTGCACCACACGCAGTTTCTGCTGGAGCTGGTGGAGGAGGGTGCCCTCAGCCCGGGGAGGCTTGAGCTCAGCGCCGTTTACCACGACCCCTGCGACCTGGGCAGGCACTCGGGAATCTACGAGGAGCCCAGGAGGCTGGTTAGGCGCTTCTGCACCCTCCGTGAGATGCCCAGGGCGAGGGAGGTGGCGCCCTGCTGCGGTGGCGGCGGAGACGTGGAGACCGTGAGCCCTGAGCTGGTTAATAGAATCGCCTGCTCGGCTGCCGCAGAGGCTGAGGGTGCACGCCTGCTGCTCACCGCATGCCAGCAGTGCAAGCGGGTGCTGAGGAGGGGTGTCAGAGAGGCAGGGGTGGGGGTTAAGGTGAGGGATGTGGCAGAGGTGATGCTGGAGGCGCTTGATCGGTGAGCCTTGAGGAGCTGTTCTCCTTCATGGACACAGAGAGGGTGCTCACCAGCGTGGACGAGCTGGTGCTGTACTCCTACGACGCAGCACCGAGGAGGTGCATGCCGGCAGCGGTGCTGAAACCGGTGGATGAGGAGGAGGTGGTGGAGCTTCTCAGGGTGTGCGCCGAGAACGGGCTCAGAATTACACCCAGAGGTGCAGGCACAAGCCTCTGCGGCGCCTCCGTGCCATCTGAAAGAACCGTGGTGGTTGACTTCACGCTGATGAACCGCATTCTGGAGGTGGATGAGGACAACCGCTACGTGCTGGCTGAGCCCGGGGTGGTGTACGGGGAGCTCAACAGGGCACTGGCCGGGTATGGGCTGTTTTTTCCTCCCGACCCGGCAAGCGGCAGCGTGTGCACCATAGGCGGTATGGTGGCGATGAACAGCTCCGGCATGAGGGCGGTGAGGTACGGCACAACCAGGAACTACGTCTCAAGCCTCAGGGTGGTGCTCAGCAGTGGCGAGGTGCTCAGCCTGGGCGGGAGATACGTGAAGTCATCCTCCGGCTACGACCTGCTCAGCCTCTTCGTGGGCAGCGAGGGCACGCTGGGGCTCTTCACCCGGGTGGGGCTGAGGGTGCTGCCCAAGCCGGAGCACGCGGAGATGGTGTGCGCCGAGTTTGAGACGGCAGAGCAGGCGTGCAGGGCGGTTCTGCCTTTGCTGAAGCGCACCCACCTGCTCTCGGTGGCTGAGCTGATGGATGCCAGCGTGGTGAATGCCACGGGAGGCGAGAGGGCGCTGGAGGGCTGGCAGGGCGGGGCGGTGCTGCTGTGCGAGAGCGAGGGCTTCTCCAGCAGCGCCGTGCTGGAAGAAGCCAGAGCCGCAGAGGAGGTGCTGAGGAGGCATGGAGGCAGACTGCTCGGCGCTGATAGCGAGCAGGTGTGGAGCTGCAGGAGAGGTGCGCTGCCTGCGCTTGCAGAGCTGGCTGAGAACCTGCTGCTTGAGGATGTAACCGTGCCGGTGTCTGCCCTTCCGGAGATGCTCAGAGCCATAGAGGAGGTCTCGGAGAAGCACGGCGTCAGGATTGCGGTCTTCGGGCATGCGGGCGATGGCAACCTGCACCCCACCTTCCTGTGGGATGGCGAAAAGGCGCCGGAAAGTGCCATTGAGGAGCTCTTCAGAAGGTGCATCTCTCTGGGCGGAACCCTCTCGGGAGAGCACGGCATAGGCACTGAGAAGCGCAGGTTCATGAGGCTTGAGCACGGCAGGGCGCTGGAGCTCATGCGGAGGATAAAGCAGGCAGCCGATGCCGCGGGCATGCTCAACCCGGGCAAGGTGGTGTAACCTATATATAACCTCGGCATCAATCCCACCATTATGGGTGCAGTGGACAGCCTGAGCGAAACCTTCAGAATGCTGCCGTCGCAGGAGCTGCTGGTGCCGGCTCTGACCTACACCATACTCTCCCTGCCCACGCTGCTGCAGAGCTTTTCTGGAGGAGCTCCGGGAGGTGTGGTGCTGGAGGCTGCCTATGGCGTGCTCCTGTGGCTGATTGCGCCCTTCTTCACCGCCGGCATAATGGGCGTGGCACTGGAGGCGAGGAGAAGAAATGCCAGGATGTCAACCTTCTTCCAGTTCGCAAAGAGCAGGTACCTGAGCCTGCTCATCGCAACGGTGCTCGTGGTGATCGCCATCTTCGGCATAGCAATGGTTGCGCTGCTCGGAGGCATAGTGAGCTACCTGGGAGGCAAGCTCGTGTCCCAGAGCATGGCTGCGCTGGCGCTCCTGCTCTTTCTGCTCATCTTAGGCTTTCTCGCAGTAGCGGCAGCGGTGCTCTTCAGCTTTTATGACGCCTGCGTGGTGGTTGAAAACTCTGACCCGCTTTCAGCCTTCACCTGCAGCATGAGGTTCGTGAGAGCCAACCTGCTGCACGTTCTGGCATTCTTCGTGCTTGCCATTGCAGTATTCCTGCTGTTTTCCGTGCCCAACATGATAGCAGCCCTCTACTACCTGCTCACAAGCCTGCCAGAGCTCTCCTTAGAGGCGCTTGAGGGCAACACCCTGCCCAAGCCGGGGTTTGGCGCGGCGCTGCTGCTGGTCTCAGCGTACATAATCTCAAACACGCTCATGACAGCCTTCCTGCCGGCATACAAGGCTGTGTTCTACTCCAGGCTCAGGAGGTAGATTATGAGGGTGGCTCTGAGGTGCATCTCCTGCATGAAGACCTACCCCCAGGACACCAGAAGCTACACCTGCCCGGAATGCTCCAGCCTGCTTGAGGTGTGCATTGACTTAGATGCGGTGAGGCTGAGCAGGGGCATGCTTGAGCAGCGCAGCTTCACGCTGTGGAGGTACAGGGAGCTGATGCCGGTGGCTGAGAACAGCAGGATAGTGAGCCTGCGTGAGGGCGGCACTCCGCTGTACAGGGCGCATGAGATTGCGGAGTACACCGGCGTTAGGGAGGTTTACGTGAAAAACGAGGGCGCAAACCCCACGGGCTCCTTCAAGGACAGGGGCATGACGGTGGGCGTTACAAAGGCGCTTGAGTTTGGAGCCAGAGCGGTAGGATGCGCATCCACCGGCAACACCTCAGCCTCCCTCTCAGCCTACGCCGCAAAGGCTGGCATACGCTGCTTAGTGCTGCTGCCTGCAGGCAAGATTGCGCTGGGCAAGCTCGCTCAGGCGGTGCTGCACGGTGCAACGGTGGTGGGTATAAGGGCGAACTTTGATGTGGCGCTCTCGCTGATAAAGGAAGCCTGCGAAAGGTACGGGGTTTACCTGCTGAACTCCATAAACCCCTGGAGGCTTGAGGGGCAGAAGAGCTGCGGATTTGAGATTGCGGAGCAGCTCGGCTTCAGGGCGCCTGACAGGGTGGTGGTGCCCATGGGCAACTGCGGCAACATCTCGGCAATATGGAAGGGCTTCAGGGAGTTCAGAAGCCTGGGGCTGATTGAGGAGCTTCCGGCAATGACTGGCATACAGGCGGAGGGGGCGTCGCCGGTGGTGGAGGCGTTCAGAGCCGGGAGAAGCGAGATTCTGCCGGTGAAGCACCCCGAGACCCTGGCGACGGCAATCAGGATAGGTGCCCCGGTGAACGCACCAAAGGCGCTGAGGGCAATAAGGGAGAGTGGGGGCTGTGCTGAGAGCGTGAGCGATACCGAGATTCTTGAGGCTCAGAGGGTGCTCGCCAGGTGCGAGGGCGTTGGCGTGGAGCCGGCGAGCGCCGCCAGCGTGGCTGGGCTGAAAAAGCTGGTGGAGGCTGGAGAGGTGGACAGGAGCGAGCGGGTGGTGTGCGTCACCACCGGACATGCGCTCAAGGACCCCGAAATTATCTTCTCCAAATACGAGAAGCCTCTTGAGATTGAGCCGAACATCCTTGAGCTCGGGAAGATTATATCCAGTGGTGCATGAAGTGCTTAGTTGTCATAGGCGACGGGATGGCTGACCACCCCTTAGAGGAGCTCGGCGGCAGAACGCCCTTAGAGGTGGCGGATACGCCAAACCTTGACCACGTGGCAGAGCAGGGCGCCTGCGGGCTTGCCAGAACCGTGCCGGAGGGTATGCACCCTGGCTCTGACATCGCCAACCTGAGCATTCTGGGCTATGAGCCGAGGAAGGTGTACACGGGCAGGGCACCGCTGGAAGCTCTGAGCCTGGGCATTGAGCTCGGCGCCAGGGTTGCCTTCAGGTGCAACCTCGTTACCGTTGAGGATGGCGTGCTCACAGACTTCACCGCCGGGCACATCAGCACAGCCGAGGCTGGGAAGCTCATAGAGGCGCTCAACTCGGAGTTTGCAGGGGAGGGGAGGTTTTACACGGGGCTGGGGTACAGGCATGTTTTCGTGTGCGACTACGGGGAGGAGGTGAAGACCACACCACCCCACGACATAGTGGGCGAGCGCATCGCCCAGCACCTGCCGTCGTCAGCCTCGGAGAGCGGCAGGAGGCTGAGGGAGCTGATGCTGCGCTCTGCAGAGGTGCTTGCGGCTCATGAGGTTAACAGGCGCAGGGCAGAGGCGGGGCTAAGGGAAGCCAGCATGATATGGCTGTGGGGGCAGGGCAAGAAGCCAGCGCTTGAGCCCTTCAGAGCCATGACCGGCATGAGGGGTGCGGTGATATCTGCGGTTGACCTGATAAAGGGCATCGGCGTTGCCGCAGGCATGGAGGTGCTCAGCGTGCCAGGTGCCACTGGCTACTACGACACAAACTACGAGGGCAAGGCTGAGCACGCCCTTGAGGCGCTGGAGAGGGTGGACTACTGCTACGTGCACGTGGAGGCGCCAGATGAGGCTGGGCATGAGGGTGATGCAGAGCTGAAGGTGAGGTGCATTGAGGAGTTTGACCGCAGGCTTCTGGGCAGGCTGCTTGACGGCTGCGACGAGGGCACAGCACTGGCGGTGCTTCCGGACCACCCCACTCCCGTGAGGGTTAAAACCCACACCGCAGAGCCAGTGCCCTTTGCGGTGCTTTCCCCAGCACTTGAGCGGGATGGTGTGAGGGAGTTCTCGGAGCGTGCCTGCAGTGGCGGAGCCCTCGGCATGATTGAAGCCACGGCTCTGAACAGGCTGCTGACCGGCAGATAAGCTCATGCACTACGCTTAGGAGGTGGTGGAATGAGCGCCGTGCTTTACATAATAGGCAACGCGGGCTGCGGGAAGAGCTCCCTGACCAGCGCCTTCAGGAACTGGATGCAGGCGCACGGCTATGAGGCGGTTACCGTGAACCTTGACCCGGGGGTTGAGTGGCTCCCCTACGCCCCGGACATAGACGTGAGGGAGTGGATACGCATAGACGAGGTCATGAGGAACTACGGCGTTGGTCCCAACGGCGCCCAGATAGTCGCGGCAGACCTGCTTGCGGTTGAGGCTGAGAAGCTCAGGAGCGCCATGGAGGAGTACGTGGCAGACTACTACATCGTTGACACCCCCGGGCAGATGGAGCTCTTCACCATGCGCAGCTCAAGCCACATCGTGGTTGACTGCTTGGGCAGAAGGGAGGCGGTGCTTGCATACCTCTTTGACCCGGCGCTGGCGAAGACTCCTCAGGGGTTCATATCCTTGGTGCTGCAGTGCCTCTCCGCCCAGTTCAGGCTTGACCTGCCCTGCATCTCCGCGCTGAGCAAGTGCGACATGCTAAGTGAGGAGGAGAGGGAGAGGATACTCGCCTGGAGCAGGTCCCCGGAGGAGCTCCACCTCGCCCTCACCTCTGACGGCTCGCTCACAGCCACCCTGAGCACCGAGCTCTTCAGGGCGCTTGAGGGAATGCAGGCTTACCGCGAGCTCGTGCCCACCTCTGCAGAAACCGGGGAGGGCATCCCGGACCTCTACTCTGCGGTGCAGCAGGTTGTCTTCGGCAGCGAGGACCTCAGCCCGGACTGATCTTCAGCCCAGCCTCAGCCTTTAAGAATCCCAGCAGCAGCCTCGCCGAAGCCAGGTAGAACTCCACCCCTGCGGGCACACCCTCCGGGTAGTCGCTCACCCTGAGCCCGCACTCCCGCCTGCAGGCTCTCTCAAGGAGCCACGCTGGCACTGCCTCTGTCTGCTCCCTGCGCCTGCAGAAGCGGTCCTCGCATATATACCTGCCGTAGCTGCGCCAGTAGGCTGTGCCCTGCTCCATCTCCTCCACCAGCTCCGGCACCCAGAGCAGCAGATGCCCGCGCAGGAAGCTCTTCGCCTTCTCCACCTCACCCTTTTCAAGCAGGTGCTCCACAAACCCCAGCTCATTGGCTAAGTGGTCGGCGGTTTCGTCTCTGAGCTTTTTCCGGTAGCCGTGCTCCCTGTACAGCCTCTCCACCCGCTCCAGCACCTCACCCGTCAGGAAGGGCTTGGCAGAGTAGCTCCTGCCCAAGTAAACGCTCTCGTAGGGGGCAAAGTAGGCGGGGTAGATGAAGAGCGCCGAGTACTGCCCCTGCAGGTGCTCCAAGGGTGAGGTCTCCTCACAGCCGAGCACACCGCCGACGGCGCTCAGGAAGGCTTCCACAGAGGCTCTGTCTGCCCTAACTTCAGAAGCGGAGAGGCACTCCAGCAGCTCCCCGCTCCTCAGGCTTTTAACGAAGCCCTCATCCGGGTAGGTGAAGCACCTTCTGAAGGCTGCATATACCTCAGCCCTCATCAGCCCACCTCAAACTTCGGCGAGAGCTTATCCAGCAGGGGCTCCACCTCCTGAGAGAGCTGCTCAGAGAGGCGCCTGTATTCATCCTCCCTCTCAGGCTCGTGAGCCGCCAGGTTGGCGTAGGCAAGGGAGCAGGCTATCTTCGCCCCCGCCACGCCTTCAGCGTAGCTCAGACTCTCAAAGAGCTCTGCAGAGCGCACGAAGCACTCAATCGCCCTGTGCAGCATGCTCCCGGGCTCATGCCCCAGCATCGCCAGCTCCCTGAGCACCACCCCGCGGTTCATGCTCACCCTCGCCAGCGACGCCTCGTCTCCCACGGAAGCAAACTCCCGCATGCACTCCCCGTACTCCTCCGCAGCCCTCTTCAGGAGCTCAACCGCCCGCCTACGCTCAAGGTGCGCCAGCGTTGCCAGAGAAGCAGCCACCGCCTCCCTGCTCCTCGCCACCTGCTCCACTGTGCCGTGAAGCAGCGCTGCGCTGAGGGCACGCTCAAACATCTCCAGCGCTTTAGCAAGCGCCCGCTTCCTGAGCTTCTTAACCCTCGCCACCTCTCTGTAGGTCTCGCCGGCAAGCATGCACACCTCGTACAGCGCCTCACCCTCCAGCGCCTCCTCAAGCAGCGCCTCCATCTTCCTCAGGAACCTCTCCCTGTTACCCTCAGGCTCAAGGGGTATGAAGCGCCCGTAGCATGCTGCCTGGAAGGCGGCGCAGAGGCGGGCATCCTCACCCGCCTCCCGGAAGAGCCTCTCAGCCTCCTTGAAGCACTCCAGCGCCTCCGCAAGGTCAAAGGAGGCGTACTCAGCCCTGCTCGCCTCTGCATGCATGAGGTTTGCCCTGCCCTGCTTGAGCAGCACCCTCGCTTTATTCTCCTCGCTGGAACAGTGCTCCGCCGCCTCCGCATACCTCCTGGCAGCATTCGCATAGAAGTGGGCTCTCCCTTCTCCAAGCTCGTAGAAGATGTCTCCAGCCAGCTCAAGCAGCTCTGCTCGCTCCTCGCCCTCCGCAAGCTCCGCCCTGGCGAGGGTCTGCTCAATCTCTGCATACCTGCTCAGAAGCCCGTGCCTGTCCTTAAAGCACTCCAGCGCCCTTGAGAAGTGCTCCACCCTCTCCTCCGCACTGTGAGCCAGCTTCCCCCTGCAGAAGTGCACTATGCCGGAGTAAACCTCAGCCTCCTCGCCCTGCCTCTGCTCCTCCGCCAGGCGCATGGCTTCGCCCCACTCCCCCTTAAGCATGCACATCGCCACCTCAGCACTCACCATCCTCCACGCCTCCTCGGGAGCCGCACCTCGGGCAGAAGTCTAAGCGGAAGCTGAGGCAGAAGCTTGCTCCGCATCTCCTGCAGGTGAAGCACACCTACCTCACCTCCACCGAGAAGCTGGTGGAAATTCCCCTGAGGCAGCGCTGCGCCAGCTCTGTCAGGTAGAGCCTCGCCTGCCCGCTGGCAAGCTGTGAGGCTCGCTGCAGCGCCTCCGCAGCTTCAGCCACCTCACCCCCGCGCAGCGCCCTTCTGGCACTCTCAACCTCCTCCAGCGCCTGCTGCGGCAGCTCCGGCATGCCCTCCCTGAGCAGCCTCTTCAGCCTGCGCTGCTGCTCCTTCCTCTCCTTCAGGAAAACCTCCAGCGCCTCGGCTATGAGCTCTGGCTCCTCTTCAGGCAGCGAGGGCATGCCCTGAGCCTCCTCCAGCCTGAGCTTCCTCGCCCTCTCCAGCACCGAGCTGCCGAAGCGCTCCCTTGCCCTGAGCGCCACCTCGGGTATCCCGGCCTTCCTGCGCTTCGCCATGGCTCACACCTGCCTCACCAGCTCAAAGCGCGTGGCATAGCTCACGCAGGCTTCCACTTCTTCCGCATGCACCGGCTGCAGCAGGTTCAGCCCCCTCTGCAGCGCCCTGCGCCTGAGCTCGGCAATGCCCCCGGCTAAAATCGCCCTGGTGGGGCACTTAGCCACGCAGGCAGGCTCAAGACCTGCATCCACGCGGTGCATGCAAAGGTCGCACTTCACCACTTTGCCAGTTGCGGAGTCATACTGCGGTGCGCCGAAGGGGCAGGCTTTGATGCACTGCTTGCAGCCTATGCACGCCTCGGCGTCCACGAAAACAATGCCATCCTGCCTCTTCTGCATCGCTCCCGTGGGGCAGGCCTCAGCGCAGGGCGCTGAGCCGCAGTGGAAGCAGTTCATCGGCACAAAGTCATACCTCAGACGCTCGCCAGCCTTCTCAGGTCCAAGCTCAATCACACGCATCGGCCTTATTGAGCCGGCGGGCAGCTCCTTCTCCATCTTGCACGCTATCTCGCAGCTCCGGCAGCCGATGCATCTGTCTAAGTTGAACAGGAAGCCCAGCTTCCTTTTCGGCTCCACAAAGCCCGGCTCCCTGAGCAGCCTCCCCGGCTCTGCCTCTGAAACGCCAGCCTCCTCAAGCATGCGCTTCGCCTTTCCGGCGTCAGCTACCTTCAGCACCACCACCGAGGCATCATCTGGATGATACGTGTGAACACCAAACTCAACTCCTCCCTTCTTCAGCACCTCCTTTGCCTTCTCCAGCTCCTCAGCCTTTATCATGAGCATGCCCATCTTCATCCCTCTAAAAGTAAAAGGGGAGGAGGGCTACTCCTCCACGCCGTGTATCCAGTTGTGGCTGCCGTCCCTGACCTCCGCCGGCCTGCGCCTGCACTGCCAGGGCCAGAGCGCCTCCCTGGAAATCTTCCAAGGGTGCCCTATTATGGGCTCGTAGGGCGACGGCTTGGGTGCATCGTAGGCAACGTACTCCTTCAGGAACTCGGAGCCCCCGGCAAAGAGCCTGGTGAGCTCCCTCGCCCTGCGGGTGCGCACGCTGCTCTCCACCGCCATGTTGAAGTCGCCGTAGGCAAACTGCAGCGCCTTGGTGGGGCACTTAGCCACGCAGGCAGGCTCAAGACCTGCATCCACGCGGTGCATGCACAGGTCGCACTTCACCACTTTGCCAGTTGCGGGGTCATACTGGGGCGCGCCGAAGGGGCAGGCTTTGATGCACTGCTTGCAGCCTATGCACGCCTCGGCGTCCACGAAAACAATCCCATCCTGCCTCTTCTGCATCGCTCCCG
>Ga0256839_1002400_pt1 | contig 20869 bp, 20 predicted proteins | sample 354166metaG_FD_185968 | JGI IMG/M metagenome (GOLD analysis project Ga0256839, IMG submission 185968) | Hydrothermal vent microbial communities from Mid Atlantic Ridge, Atlantic Ocean - 354-166 | ecosystem: Environmental > Aquatic > Marine > Hydrothermal vents | place: Atlantic Ocean: Mid... | reverse complement strand
GTGACCGGTTCAAACTCACCGGTCAGCATCGCTTCATCTACACTGCTCAGCCCTTCAAGGATAACGCCATCAACGGCTATTTTATCCCCTGGTTTCACCAGCACCGTCTCGCCAGTCTTTACTGAACGAACCGGTACAACTGCCTCTTTACCGTCGCGCAGCACCGTCGCCACTCCTGGCTGGAGATCCAGCAGGCGCTGGGTTGATGCAACGGCCTGTTTTTTTGAGATCGCCTCAAGGTAGCGACCCACCAGAATCACAAAGATAAAGTTGACTACCGTGTCATAGTAGACCTCACCCACGGTAGTATCCAACACCGTGACATAGAGTGAATAGAGGTAGGTGATGGTTGCACCGATTGCAATCGGCAGATCCATATCCAGATGCAGGTTACGCAGCCCTCTCCAGGCACCTTTAAAGAAGGGGATACCCGAATAAAACAGGGTGGGCGTGGCAATGGCAAGGCCGATCCAGTGGAACATCTCACGGAACTCACCCTTATCTGCGCCACTGTAGAGTGCTACTGAAACCCACAGCAGGTTCATCATGGCAAAACCGGCAAATGCCATGCGGTAGAGAAGGTCTCGGTTCTGTCGGTACAGTACGCCTTCAGCTGCTTCTGGATCAAAGGGGATGGCTGAGTAGCCGATCTGCCCCAGTTGCTGAAGGATTTTTGAGAGTTGCAGGCGGTTGTTGTCCCACTCAACAAACAGCCGCTTGCCCGAAAGATTTACCGCAGCCTTGATGATGCCGGGCACTCTTTTAAGCGTATGTTCAATCAGCCAGACGCAGGCTGCGCAGTGGATACCCTCCACCAGGAGATGGATCTCCCGGTTCTCGCCCAACTCATGTACATACTCCTCCTGAACGGCATCCAGGTCGTAGATGGCAATATCTTCGGGCAACTCGGGGGGCGGTGCCAGCACGCCATTTTCTGGTGTTCGTCTGTAAAACCCTTCAAGCCCTGCCTGAAAAATGGTTTCACAGACAGCTCTGCATCCGTTGCAACAGAAGAGATGATCCTGCCCCTTAATGGCCGCCTTGATTGTGCCTTTTTCAGGCAGTGGCAACTGGCAGTGAAAGCAGCCTACTTCTGCCAAGGATGGCTCGCCATTGATGGCGTTAACTGCACTGTTAGCCACAGGATAAAGTCGTCAGGAGAGCGCCTGTTATCTATTTTTTACTCGGCATAACCCCTAAACGCAGCGCCTCATTATACTCTTCACCCTCTTTCTGCACGCTGACCAAAATATCCCATACACCTTTCAGCGCAAAGGTGACTTCAGCCTGATAGAGACCACTACCCGCTGATTGCATCGGAACCGAAAAATCAGCTTTCGCATCGGAGGGGCGATAGGCATAAAGGGTAACGCTGTCCGGGTTGACGGCTCCACCCTCTTTTGTGGCCAGGCTAAATTCAATAGTGGCTGGCTTGCCCTGCCGCAGTTTTTTAGGCTCTGAGATATGCATCACCCAACCTGGATCCTTTGCCATCCGCGCTACCATGTTTTTTTCATAGTGCTGGCCACGTTCATAATAGTCTTCAACCACCAGTCCCGGGCCTCCCTCAACCGCAAAGTAGATCATGATGCAGTTTGCTGTTACCACACTGGCAAGAACACCAAACCAGCCCCACATCCAGGGGCTGCGCCAGGCAGATTGATGTGACGGGGAAGGCATCTCTGTCGCTGTATGGGTCATAGTCGTTACCTCTTTGGGCCAATAAAGACGCTTTCCCGATGACTGGAAAACGGTTTGTCTGAATCTACTGTTTCAATATGAAAGATGATGGGCTGGGATTCAGCCGTCAACTCTTTTCTGGGAACCCGCACAAAGACGCTGGTGGGCGTCACTCTGCCGTGTTGTGCAGCAAGCAGTTGCCTGCTGGTTATCTTCAGCCCGGCCGGGCCTGTCGCTGTGATCTTTACGGTGACATCATTTGCCAGCTTATTCAGGATCTTAAGCGTATATTTGTTCTGAATAGAGCCGTCACTTTGCAATACATAAAGCGGTTGCCGTGCATGCAATACCTTTAGATCAATCGCATCAATGCTGCTGAGGCCATAAAAAATACCCAGCAGTGCTGCCAGCATGATCAGACTAGTGATCACAATACGGGGCTGTTTATATACAGGCGGACAGGCTTTGCCCTCAAGGCCATTCAGTGACTCATAGCGAATCAGACCACGAGGCCGTCCGACTTTGTCCATAACCAGGTCACAGGCATCGATGCATAGAGCACACATGATGCACCCCTCCTGTTGCCCCCGGCGAATATCAACGCCTGTGGGACAGACCGCCAGGCACTGATTGCAGTCCACGCAGTCACCCGTGTGCTCATCCGTATCACTTTTTTTCATGCGGCTGCGCGGTTCCCCACGATGAAAGTCATAGGCGGGAATAATGGTTGTTACATCCACCATTGCCCCCTGAATACGGGCATAGGGACAGACCCACATGCAGAGCTGCTCGCGCATAAAACCAGCCAACAGGTAGGTACAGACGGTAAACAGCAAAATGGTGATCCAGGCTGCTGAAGAGAGCTGTAGCCGAAACAGGTCGCCCCACAACAGGTAGACATCTGTAAACCAGGCCACAAAGCTGATACCCGTCCATATTGCAATCAGCATCCATAGCGTATGTTTGCCCAGCTTTTTGCCAAACTTATTGAGATCCATTGGCGCCTGATCCAACTTTCTTCGCTGTTGCGGTGTCCCTTCGCACTTCTCCTCTATCCAGGTATAGATGTCTGTCCAGACGGTCTGAAAGCAGAGGAAGCCGCACCATACCCGCCCTGAAAATGCGGTTATGGCGAACAGCATTATCGCTAAAAAGAGCAGCAGCAGGGCGAGCATCCACAGATCCTGGGGAAGGATTGTGACGTTAAAGAGATGAAACTGGCGGTCGGGAATATCCCAGAGAATGGCCTGACGGTCATTCCAGCGCAGGTAAGGCCCAAAGAAAAGCAGCAGCCAGATAGAGTTGCTGAGCCATTTGATCGTGCGCCATTTGCCTCCTATCCTTTTTGCATGGACGGTTTCATCACCGGCATTGACGTGCCACTGCTCTGCCTCTTCCAGCAGATCATCAAGCGCCGCAAGGTGTGATGAGGAGGGTTGTTTGCTCACGTGGGATCCTGTTGCATTACATCTTCACTGACTTGTCTTTCGTCGTTGAGCCTAGCCACAGCGGTGCTGGCCACCCAAAAGTCACATCAGGATTTAGGACTATGGAGTCTGCATGCTGATTCAAATGCATGCAGACCCCATATTTTCAGCTTCGCCTGCTACTGGCCGAGCTTGTGGACATACACAGCTAACTTCTTGATCTCATGGGAAGATAGCCTTTCACCAAAGGCGGGCATGATTGCCTCGCGGCTCTTCGGGTCAGCTGGGAAGTTTACACCATGGGCGATAGTCTGCCTTGCACTCTCGACACCACCCGGTGCAAAACGCCAGACACTGTCGGTCAGATCGACCGCGCCCATCGCCTGGTTTCCCGTGCCCGTCATACCATGACAGGCAAAGCATGCGTTGGCCATAAACAGCGCCTTGCCTGCCGGGTCTTCCTTCCCTTCAGCCATGCCAACGACATAACTTGCCAGTGTATCAATCTGCTCTTCAGAGAGCTTGCTGCCATGCGCAGGCATCATGCCTCTGCGCCCCTTGGCGATGCTCTCTTCAATCTTCTCGATACTACCACCATAGAGCCAAACATCATCGGCAATCACCGGGAACCCTGGGGCACCCTGGCCTCCTGAGCCATGACATGCGCCACAGTTGTCACCAAAAAGCACCTTTACAGAGGCAACGGTGTAATCCGACAGGCCGGGATCTGCCAGGATCTGCTCCCCTGTCATCCCCTTGATCTGATCCTCATATTTGGCACGAATGGCCTCAATCTCCGCCATCCCTTCCTTGAACTCCTTAATCTGAGTCCATCCCATCAGGCCGGGTGGTGGTTTGTCTCCAATCGGGAAAGAGGGGTAGATCACTACATAAATCAATACCCAGGCACAGCTGGCCCACCATGAGAGCATCCACCAGCGTGGGATGGGGTTGTTCAGCTCACGAATGTTGTCGTCCCATATATGCCCGGTGTTGTTTTCACCTGGAAAAGGGTTCTTATCTGCCATGTTTTTCTCCACCATCTAGTTGATCATCATCCAAAGGGATAAAGCGCTGTGCTTCCAGCTTCTCTTTGTTCTTTGGATAAAGAGCATAAATGTAAGCAGCAAGTATCAGGAGGAAGACCACCACGGTGAGGATTACACCCACCCAGTCATTGGTGGTCATCGCCGCCCAATCCGTATAAAAGTACTCGCCAGGGTTACTCACGGTAGGCCTTCCTGTCGTCCAGCTTTACCATGGTTCCCAGTACCTGAAGATAGGCGACAATCGCATCCATCTCTGTCTTGCCCTTGGTCTCTTCCAGTGCGGCCGCAAAATCGGCCTCGACATAAGGGACACCTACCATAGCCAGGCCACGCATGTTGGCCTCAATCTCTTCCGGATCGACCATATTCTCATCCAGCCAGGGATAGTTTGGCATCACTGACTCCGGCACCACCGAGCGGGGCGCTCGCATATGCTTTCTGTGCCACATGTCCGAGTATTTGCCTCCTACTCGCGCAAGATCCGGGCCGGTTCGCTTGGAGCCCCACTGGAAGGGGTGATCAAACATGGACTCAGAGGCGAGCGAGTAGTGGCCGTAGCGCTCCTTCTCGTCACGGAACGGACGAATCATCTGTGAGTGACAAAGATAACAGCCCTCACGGATATAGACATCACGACCCGCAACCTCCAGCGGCCGGTTTGGACGAATACCATCACCCGGCTTCCACTCAGACAGAGGACGCTTTCCAATGCCATCCCAGACAATCTCTGGATACTTGTTATGCTCAAAAGTGTTCTTCATATAGAAGAGCGGCACAATCTCGACGATGCCGCCAATAGAGACCACAATGGCCGTCATCAGCACCAGCGCCCAAATATTGGTCTCTGCCCACTTCTGGAGACCTTTTGATTCAGTTTTTGTTGACATGAATTGAATCTCCTATGCCGTAGCCAGTGATGCGGTACGCGCCTGCTCAACACGACCCTCAGCCATGGATTGACGAACAGTCATGATGATGTTGTACAACATCACCACAGTACCAAACAGGAAGATCGCACCTCCCACAGCTCGCATGGCGTAGTAAGGGTGCATCGCCTCAACCGATTCAGCAAAGGTGTAGGCCAGGGTGCCATAGTCATCGTATGCACGCCACATCAGACCCTGCATGATACCGGAGACCCACATGGAGACCACATAGATCACAGTACCAATGGTGGCTGCCCAGAAGTGCAGGTTGATCAGCTTTACAGAGTACATCTCGGTATGAAAACAGCGGGTGATCAGGTGATAGAGCGCACCGATACCAATCATAGCCACCCAGCCCAGCGCACCTGAGTGCACATGACCCACGGTCCAGTCTGTGTAGTGAGAGAGCGCATTCACTGTCTTGATCGACATGACTGGCCCCTCAAAGGTGGACATCGCATAGAAGGCCAGCGACATGATCATAAAGCGCAGCACATAGTCGGTACGCAGTTTGTCCCAGGCACCGGAGAGGGTCATCATGCCGTTCAATGCACCACCCCAGGATGGGATGATCATCGCCAGTGATATGGCGGCTCCCAGAGAGCCTGTCCAGTCAGGCAGTGCGGTGTACTGAAGGTGATGAGCACCCAGCCAGACATAGCCAAAAGAGAGCGCCCAGAAGTGAATAACTGACAAGCGATAGGAGTAGACAGGGCGATTGGCCTGCTTGGGCAAAAAGTAATACATAATGCCAAGAAAGCCCGCTGTCAGGTAGAAACCTACCGCATTATGGCCCCACCACCACTGAATCATGGCATCCTGCACACCCGCAAAGATGGAGTAGGATTTAAACAGGCTGACAGGGATTGCCAGACTGTTCACCACATGCAGATAGGTGATCATGATCATCATGCTAAGGAAGAACCAGTTCGACACATAGATGTGTGAGCTCTTGCGGTTAGCGATGGTCATTACAAAGTTGAACATATAAGAGACCCAGACTACCGCAATCAGGATATCAATCGGCCACTCCAGCTCGGCATACTCTTTGCTCTGGGTCAGACCCAGTGGCAGTGTAATCACTGCCAGCACAATCACCAGGTTCCAGCCCCAGAATGTAAACCAGGCCATCTTATTGCTCCACAGGCGTACACCGCAGGTGCGTTGTACGCTGTAGAAGGCTGTCGCCATCAGCGTACAACCGCCAAAGGCAAAGATAACCGCATTGGTATGAACTGGGCGCAAACGCCCAAAAGATAGATATGGACTATCAAAATTTAAAACCGGCCACGCCAATTCCGAGGCGATATACACCCCGACCGATGCACCTACCACCAGGTAGACCACCGCCATGACGGCGAACCAGCGCACAACATCTAGGTTGTACTTTTGTTCTGCTGTCGCGTCCATGAACCCCCCCTCTTGATTGGATTCGTTATTGAAATAATGACCAAACAATCGATAGCTTGGCCACAGATGGATCATTCCGATGCGTATATCACGATAATTTATGATATTTGTCAATATTTTTGATGCCAAATTAGCAAGATATTTAAAGGCGCTTTGGCAACAATAATTATTTGCTTTTAATTACAATCGATTACACACTGTTTTTTATAAATGACTTCTGAGAGAAGAGAATAGTCATCCACAGCACTTGGGTATTCAACCTGTGAAGGCGGTTGGCAAATGAAGAGGATACAACCTGAAAAAGCCGATCAAACCTGCATCGCATGCACACACTCAGCTGGTTTTTCCAGGTCATATGCGGATGAGCGTTAGGAAAACCACCCATCTTTTGCAATAATCACAGACGTACAGCCCTTCCCACCTTACACAGATGACCCCATGAACAAAAAGACCCTGTCTGGTTTTCTCATTGCTGTCCTGCTGATTCTGGCGATAGCCATTATGTTTCCTGCTGGGAAAAACAGCCCGGAAACACCCCGGCTGCCCTGGGATATAGCGATAGATGCAGCGGGGAACACGTCGGTGTTTAATCTGACACTCAGCCAGAGCACCTTGGCAGATGCCCAACAGGCGTTTAAAAAGGAGGCCAAAATCAGTATGTTTGTCTCGCCTGATGAGAGCTATACAATCGAGGCCTATTTCAAGCAGCTCTACATCAGCGGCATTCGCGCCGACCTTATACTTACATTGGAGGTAGACCCGACATTGGCTGCCCAGATGTATGATCGAGGGCAGAGGCTAAGCAAGCTGGGCAGTGGTGGGAGGAAGATCACACTGGCCCATGCAGATAACGACCGCCTGATGGCTGCGCCAATTTCGCACATCACCTATCTGCCGGCAGCCAGTCTTGATGCCGGGCTTATTGAGGATCGTTTTGGGAAACCGGAGATGCGCCACACCGAGCCATCCGGCATTGCTCACTGGCTCTACCCGAAAAAGGGGTTGGATATAGCACTTGATCCAAAAGGGAGGGCGGTGCTGCAATATACATCACCGGCTCAGTTTGAGCGGATAACTCAACCGCTCTATTTGAATATAGACTCTATTGAATAACCATCTTTCTCAAGAATGACGCGCAAACGCTTCAGTGCATCCATCTGTATCTGCCGCACCCGCTCCCTTGTCACCCCCAGCTCATTGGCCACCTGCTCCAGCGTTGAATTTTCATAGCCGCGCAGGCCGAAGCGGCGCTCAACAACCTCTCGCTGCTTATCATTCAGCTTATCAAGCCAGCTATCAATGTTGGCATTCAGGCCATCATTCTGTAGTCGAACCGAAGGGTCTAGCGTTACCTCATCAGGGATTGTATCCAGCAATGGCTTGTCTGCATCCTTGCCATAGGGTGTATCTACAGAGGTTACACGCTCATTCAAACCCAGCATGCGCTTTACGTTGTCAATGGGCTTATCCAGCAGTTCAGCGATCTCTTCTGCAGAGGGTTCATGATCCAGCGTCTGCGCCAGCTTACGCGCTGCACGCAGATAGACATTGATCTCTTTTACAACATGAATGGGCAATCTGATCGTTCGGGTCTGATTCATTATTGCCCGTTCGATGGTCTGCCTGATCCACCATGTCGCATAGGTGGAGAAACGAAAACCCCGCTCAGGATCAAACTTCTCCACCGCACGGATCAGCCCCAAGTTACCCTCTTCGATCAGATCGAGCAGTGCCAGCCCGCGATTCATATAGCGTCGGGCAATCTTTACAACCAAACGCAGGTTGCTCTCGATCATGCGCTGGCGGGCAGGTACATCTCCTTTTTGAGCCAACCGGGCATAGTAGACCTCTTCCTCTGCCGTTAGCAGTTGCGAAAATCCAATCTCACTCAGATAAAGCCGCATGGCATCAACCTGGCCATCGGCCATATCTGCAGCACTACGAGCCTTCCGTCTTGGCTCTGCCTTTTTTTTCACTACGGGTTCATCTTCCACTTCATGCATATCATTCTTCATATCAGCTATTGATTTCATATCCTTTCGTCCGCCACTCTCTTCCATCATGCCACCCACGATTGGTTAACGCCGTTTTGGTAAAAGCGCTGCGGGGTCAACAGGTTTGCCCCTGCGTCTAATCTCAAAATGCAGCAGCGCTTTGCCACCGGCAGCATGCCCCATCTCTGCAATCCGCTCTCCTTTGGCCACTTTATCTCCCTCTGCAACCAGCAGCTTTCGATTATAACCATAGGCACTTAAATAATGTTTATCATGCTTGATAATAATAAGATGGCCATAGCCAATCAGGCCGCTGCCACTGTATACCACCTGCCCCGACTCCGCAGCACGAACAGACTGCCCAATACGACCGCTTATTTTCAACCCTTTCCGGGTTGGGTCACGGCTGGAAAAACGCTGTATAACAGCTCCGTTCGTGGGCCATTGCCACCTCAGCTTCCGAGTCATCTCCAATGATGCCGGGGGCTTATTACCTTTAGCGGCACTACCCTGCGATATTGAAGGTTTTATTGCTGCTGTTTTTGTTTTTTGTGACGCAGTCGATGTTTTTTTATGATTTAAATGTTTGCCTCTTTTAGAAGTTATACTAGCTTTTTTACCTGCCCTGTTTGCTGTTGGATGCAGACGCAACCGTTGACCGAGGTAGATGGTATACGGATACCTGATTCGATTCCACTCTGCCAGTTTTTTGTAATCAACGCCTCTCCTCCAGGCAATGGCATACAGCGTATCACCCGGCCTGACGATGTAGTGACTGGCGCGATCCAGTGGCTTTGCTGGTACCGCATGATTACGACTGACAACCGGAGCTCCACCCGGGCTTCCACAGGCACCGAGCAGCGAGATAACAGCCGTTGCAATCAACAGCCGAAGCCATAAAGTTGATGCAGATATTGACAGCTGCCCCATCCAATTTAAACTCAGTATCGAATAATGACTACCGCTATGATAGCCAGCGCGATTGTCAGCCATCCGAGGCGGTCTATATATTTATGCAGCGCCTCTTCCATACGCTCTCCGCCCCATGCCATTAGCAGTGCAACCAAAAAGAAGCGCCCCCCACGACCAATCAAGGAGGCAATAATAAAGGGAGCCAGTGCCATGGAGATAACCCCGGCGGTGATCGTAAACATCTTATAGGGTATGGGGGAGAAGCCCGCCAGAAACACCGCCCAAAAACCCCACTCATCAAACCACTCCTTGGCTTGCAGATACTTTGGGTAGTAACCGGCACTGTGCAGCAGCGGCTCCACCATATCAAAGGCAAACACCCCAATCAGGTACCCCAGCAGACCACCCAGCACAGAGGCTATAGTGGTAAGGGTTGCAAACCATACCGCACGTGCCGGGTTGGCCAGCGACATGGGTGCCAGCATCACATCCGGCGGGATAGGGAAAAAGGATGACTCTGCAAAGCTCAGCCCCGCAAGGTACCGTTGCGCATGTCGATGGCGCGCCCACTGCATGGCCCGGCTATAGAGCGGTGAAAAAAGCTGCATTAACGCGTCCCTCCCAATAAAGGTACAAACATGACCCTTTCCAGTATCTCTTTCTCATAGCCCTGTTCAGTACGAATAACCAACACCAGTACCTGCTCATCACGCATGCCGATGGGCAGCACCATTCGTCCGCCAATAACCAATTGATCAACCAGCGCCAGCGGTATCCCCTCGGGTGCCGCTGTGACAATGATCCCATCGAAGGGGGCATATTGGGGCAGCCCGATGCCACCATCGCAGTGATTAAGCCGGATATTGCGCAGTTGCAGCTCCTGAAAACGGGCACGCGCCTGCTTGATGAATGATTCAATACGCTCCACGCTATAGATGCGTTTCACCAATGGGGAGAGGATCGCCGCCTGATAGCCGGAGCCAGTGCCCACCTCCAGCACAGTATCCAGAGGGCCGCCGGCCAGTAACAGCTCAGTCATCCGCGCCACGATATAGGGCTGCGAAATCGTCTGCCCAAGACCGATCGGCAGCGCAGTATCTTCATAGGCGCGGCTGGCCAGTGCCTCCTCCACGAAGATGTGACGCGGCGTGTTGCGGATCGTCTCCAGCACCTTGCGGTTGGTTATCCCTTCGGCCGCCAGCCGCTCCACCAGTCGATCCCGGGTGCGCCGGGATGTCATGCCCATGCCAAGAAGCTCTTTATTGACCATACCCTGTTGCATCTACGGCCTGTCCAGCCAATCCTGTATCTCGGGCAAGAGCTCATGCCGGGTCAGGTCGATCTTCAAGGGTGTAACCGACACATATCCCGCTCGCACGGCGTAAAAATCTGTTCCTGGCCCGGCATCCTGCTCAGCACCCGCTGGCCCAACCCAGTAGATCACACGCCCCCTTGGATCTGTCGATTTGACCACCGGCTCCGCTTTGTGCCGGTGCCCAAGGCGTGTGGCCTGATAACCTTTAAGTGCTTCATAGGGCAGATCGGGCACGTTGACATTCATAATGGTATCGGCGCTCAAGGGGTGCTGACAGATCCGTTGAACCATCTCTCTCGCGACACGGGCAGCTGTCTCAAAATGCTTTGGCGCATGCGAGGCCATGGAGACGGCTATCGCAGGAAAGCCAAGAAACCGCCCCTCCGTGGCAGCCGCAACCGTGCCGGAATAGAGCACATCATCCCCCATATTGGCACCATCATTGATGCCGGCCACCACCATATCCGGCTCCTCTTCCAGCAGCCCGGTAATCGCCAGATGGACGCAATCGGTCGGGGTGCCATCGACACTGATAAAACCATGCTCCATCGTGTGGATGCGCAGCGGGCGCTCCAGTGTCAGTGAGTTACTGGCGCCGCTGCGATTGCGCTCTGGCGCTACCACAGTGATCGTGGCAATGGCGGCCAAGCCCTCAGCAAGCGCCTTGAGGCCAGGAGCCTGATAGCCATCGTCATTACTTAGCAAGATTCTCATGGGGTGAGCGGTGGTCTGTTCCTGCAATCATTCTGGAAATTAAGCGCCTAATTGTACTGGAAAAATTGCACTGACACACGGTTCAGAAATGCTTTTCATCGGCTTGCTATAATCCCCGTTATGCCAGACAAAAAAGACCCTGAAGATAGAGACCTCGATGAGTTGACGCTGTTTCAGCAGGCGCTTCAGGGGGTGAAACCACTACAACAGGATAAAATCCCACCCTTTCGCAGGCCCAGGCGCCCCAGGCCTTTGCCGCCGGAAACAAAAGCGGCAACCGCCTCTCCGGCTCTTGCCGATATGGATATCGATACCGCCGAAGAGCTTCTGTTTGTGCGGCCAGGGGTACAAAAGAGGGTTATGCGCGAGCTGCAAAGGGGGCGTATCCCGCCTGCCGACTCTCTGGACCTGCATGGCCTGAGGGTTCGGCAGGCAGAGCCGGTTTTTATTCGCTTTCTCAGGCAGGCCCAGCAGCGGCAACTGCGTTGTGTGCTGATCATCCACGGCAAGGGGCGCGAATCGACAGACAATCAGCCGGTGTTGAAACAGAAGACCAATCAGTGGCTGAGACAGTTTCCCTTTGTACTCGCCTTCTGTTCAGCCGCCTATTTTGATGGGGGGAAAGGGGCAACCTATGTGCTGTTATCCCGAAAAAGAGGGGATGAGACCCTGTAGTCCAGGCACTCCCCCAGCAGCACTGTGGCATAACTCCCTTTGGGCAGCATGAAGCTAACCACCATCTGATCTGATTCGATCTCCCAGCGCATATCCTGCACGGGTGCCCGTAGCGCACGCCGCCCCATCTCTGCCCCGCAGCGCTCCAGGCCCGACTGCCAATCGGCAAACCCGGCCAATACCGCTGACTCGATCTTCGCCGCCTCTGCCGTCAGACCGGCATCACCTTTGCCCCACAGTGGGCCTGTCGGGTGTATATCCATCGCATCCAGCCGGGATTGTAGCTCGGCACCGATCTCTTCGGCATGAAAACTGCTCCGGCTACCCTGTAGCGCCACACGCTCGCCAGGCAGGATCTGATCCCAGTTTCCCAACTCAACACGTCTCGCCAGCAGGTGGTTGAACAGCAATGAACGCGCTGCTGAGATATAGAGCCCCCGACGCTGGCGACTCACTCGCCCCAGGCTGCCATCAAACAGGGACTGTGCATACTGCAGGTTGCCACCCTGGTGGCCAAAGCGCTGCTCACCAAAGTAGTTGGGGATACCTTGCTGCTGGATCTGGCGCAGTTGTGACTCCAGCTGATCCCTATCTCCAGCCAGCTCACGCACCCGAATGGTAAAACGGTTGCCACGCAGGGCACCCCGGCGGAGTTTTCGCCGATGGCGGACGCTATCCAAAATCTTCAGGTTATCAGAGGCGAGGGTTTGCCACTCCGGCTCACTCTTTCCAGCCAGTCGAACAGAGAACCACTGCTGCGTCACCGCATGGCGATCCTTTAGCCCGGCATAGCTGACATCACGTGCAGGCACGCCTGCCAAACGAGCCAGCTGCCGGGCAACCCACTCGGTATTTTCACCACGCTTTTCAATCTTTAGCAGAACATGTTCACCCTCACCATCCGGTTCACAGGGCGGGATCTCTTCAACAAAAAAATCTTCAGGAGCGGTGCGGATAGTGCCACTCGCACCTATGACTCCAAACGCATGCAGGGGGGGTGGCATCAGCAGCCTGTTTTCAGTCATGGCACTACCGTTATTCGGGGGTTGGCAAGATGGCCAGCATCCTGCGGGACTAAAGTCCCACTTCCAGCTTTTGCTTGATGAGAGACTCCCTGAGAAGAGCGGCGCAATTTAGCAGGTAATGCGTTACTTCTCTAATCTCTCTTCCACAGCACCCTGCAAGAGACTGTCAATATCTTCGTCAGAGAGGTGGGTAGAGGCATCGTTCAGTGTCTTGGTTATCTCCTCCTCTGTAAGAGTTTTTTCGGCATGCTGTTCGTCCGGAACATTGGCTTCCAGAACTTCCGACAGCTCTTCACTGTTCTGCGCCGCTTCACTTGCAGCCTGTGCCAGCAGCTCTTCCACTGGGTCTACAGCCGCTTCAGCGGTTACATCCTCTGCATCAAGGTCGGTCAGATCGGTATCAAAAGACTCTAACGCCTCCCCGATCTCTTGATCCAGCACCTCTTCAACTGATTTGCCATTTTCTACTGCGCTTTCCAGCTCTGACCTACCCTCTTCAACCAATACCGCAACCGAGGCATTCGCATCTGTTGACGATGCAGCCGTTCCCTCTTCATCCGTGCTCTCTGGTGTGGGGGTATCATCATCCTCCTGGAACATGCCAACCAATGCGGCACTGTCAAGGCTCTCATCATCTGCACTCACCTCATCCGCCTCCTGTGCGATCGCTCCAGTTGAAACCGCCACACCAGCCGCTTCATCGGCCATATCACTTTGGGTTCCCTCCTGAGTCGTGTTTTCTAATGCCGGATCATTGACAATGAGTTGTGCAACGTCATCCTGATCATTTTTATCCTTGCCCGCTTCAGAAAATATGGTTGAATACTCATGCAGCATTCTGCTGATAGTATTCATGGTGACTTTCAGCTCGTCGCTCAGCTCCTGGTTTAGTCTTTTAAGCTGTTCTATCTCTGTACCATTATCCCGCTCCTCCCCATCTGCTTCGCCCCCCTCTGCAACCTTGGGGAGCTCTAATGTCCGGTAAGGCTCTACCGCCTCCTCAAAGGTGACCATCAGGTTTTCAATGGCCAGGCTGTCACGCGTAGTAAAGAGGTTAGCCAGCGTCTGATAGATGCGCTTCTCTTCACGAATGATTTTTTTGGTGGTCTGTTCCAGCTTCTCATCACAGTAACCATATTTTTTTTCTAGCAGGTCACGCGTCTCTTTTTTTCGCCGCTCCACATTCTGTCTGACCAGGGTAACCAGTCGCTCGATGGATGCCTTTTCCCGCCTGCGCCTTGTGACAAATCGAACAATGATCACCACATCCACTACAAGCAGCAGCAGTACCAGCTCCCATAGCCCCATGTACAGTACGGAGTTGACTTCAATCATTAACTCTCTTCCTCATCATCATCATCATCAAGAAGCTGAACTGAATCGCTGCCTTTACGTTTTTTATAGAACCAGTACCCGGCACCCCCCAATAGAATCACCAATAAGTTCCCCCCGGCAAAAAGCAAGGTGTTCTGCATCCATCCCTCTGCTGCATCTTCACTCTCTGCTGGCTCTTCCGGTTTCACCTCGGGTTCAGCTGGCACGGGTTTCTGTTCAGGGGTGGGAGGCGGCGTGACCGGCGGCACAGGAGGAGGCGGCATGGCTTCAAGGGTTACCGGATCTAGATCCAGCTCTACCCAGTTACCCCGCTGACTGGTGGCGGTGATTCTGACACGCAGTTGCTGTGATTCCGTCAGGGCGGATTGCTCTACCCACCCCTGCCAGCTACCTGTCCCGTCCGGGGTCAGAATAATGCCTGCCCGCTTGCCATCTGCTGTTTCACGCCAGGCCGCAGGGTTCAGGCTATCTCTTTTGATGAGCCTGTCATCCGTCTGTAGCATGATCTCAAAGCCCTCTTCACTGTCCAGGCTTTTTTTATTCACACTCAGCCTTACCGGAAGCATTGCCTCGAAGGCCTGGCGTCGCTCCCGAACAAATGTCTTCCCTTCTGCAACAATAACCAGCTCGCTCCTGCCGGGCCTTAGCCCCTCTCCCACCAGCGCACTGAATGTACCATCCAGTGCCGCTTTGTCTCCAGATCGTCCATCATCACGTATAGGCCTTGGTTCGCTATATCCATCACCAATTTTATACTCACTGCTGACATTCACCATCTTCAGAAAATCAGCACGCACTATTTTTTTGCCATGATCACTGAACTGGATGATAAAGGGCAGGCGCTCCCCCACGGATACCCAGCTGGCAAGATCGGTGGTGTGCATCCTGAGGTCGGTCACCACCATGACCCGGTTGTCGGGATCAACCTCTGCCTGGATGCGCCACTCTCCCGGCTCCGGCCTGGAGATGGTCAGCAGATCGTAGCCTTCATCCTGATGCCAGGCGATAAATTTGGGGGAGTTATGGATGCCATAACGCACCCCACTGGGCGAGATGATCTGCGTAGGCTTCAGACTCTCCTTGCTTTTGAAGATGAGCAGCGTGGCCTCTTTGATGCTGCCATCAATCTTGAACAGATTGCCTTTGAGCGGAACCGTATCGGGCTTGCTCACCTTTTCAAAAATCCGTAAAAAAACACGTTGCAGATGGTCAGCCGAATCAACCTGTTCATACCAGCCATTGGTTACGGTTGACAGCGTTTTCATCAGGTCATGATCGGCACGCTCTGAGAGCGCTATGGTGTGGATGCGAGCACCCCGTTTTTTAAGCTCCGGCAGTACCTTTGTGATGATACGTTTGCGTGAGGCTGCATTTTTTTCCGCATCCTTGGAGATATCCACCATGCCATCGGTAAGCAGTATTACATCTCTGCGAAAGCGTGAGGGAGCACCTTTCCAATCCCTTGTGGCACGCTGGAGTGCCATTTCAATATCCGTAAAGAGGCCGCGAGAGTGAACCTGCTCTGCCCGACCCCGCGCATGCTCTTTCCAAACCTCATTCACATGCCCAAGTGGAACCGGCTCATTAACATACTGGCCAAAGGTCCAGACCCCAGCCCGGCTGCCAGCTGGCATCAAACCAACCAGCAGCCTCAGTGCCGGACGCCGCAGGTTCTGCGGGTCATTTTTCTTCATACTGCCGGATATATCGATCAGGATTCGAACATCAGAAAGCTGCGGAGGTGCCCCTTTTTTTGCGAGCAATGAAGCACCCGGGCAGAGCAATAGCAGTATGCTTATGCAGCCTAAAACCCATCTTTTATATTTTGGACAGTCCATCTGCAGCATCACCAACCGAATTAGAATCTTTTAGATATAAAACGGATAGCGTCTCCACCACTGCAAGACTTTAATTTATTGCCTTTTTTCTGACGACAGGAAGCAGTGCCTATTTTGACACCGCATATCGGTTTGTTTTGCCATCCGGGTGCTTTCTAAAGCGCTTGTAACTCCACTGGTATTGCGTTGGGCAGATGCGAACACAGCTCTCAACCCCTTGATTGAGGGCAGTGGCTGCCACTACAGCATCTGTATCATTGATGCCTTCTGGTGCCTGCACCCAATGCATCCGGTAGCCTTTTCCACGAGGCAGACGCTCAACAAAACTGAATATCACAGGCGCGCCGGTTTTGGCAGAGAGTCGGGAGATCAGCTCCATCGTCAACGCAGGCTGCCCAAAAAACGGGGCAAATACAGCGCCGCGCGTGGATTTCGGCTGTTGATCTGGCAGGATGGCAACCATCCCTCCCTGCCGCAGCGTCTTGTACAGTGCCTTTACCCCGGAGGCATCGGTTGGAACCAGCCTGGCTCCAGTCCGGCTTCTTCCCTGGGCCATCAGCTCGGCCAGCGCATCATACCGAGGCGGACGATAGAGAGTCGTAATCGGGGCGATGCTTGCCAAAAACAGCCCGCAAACCTCCCAACTGCCCAGGTGAGGGCCAGCAACAATCACCCCTTTGCCCTGCTCAACAAGTGAGTTCAATACACCCTGCCCGTCCGGGTCATCAAGCCGTGACAACAGGCTATCTGAGTTTCCGCACCAAGCACCCGGCATCTCCACCATGGTTATCGCGTTCTCAATCATGCTCTGCTTGAACAGCTTCTCCTGTCCCTGGCTCGATAACTCAGGAAAGCAGAGGCCGATATTTACCCGGGCAGCTCTTTTTTCCTGATTGGGAAGCCAGATAAACAACTGCCCAATCAACCACCCGAGCCACTGGACAGTACGCCAATTAAGATGAGACACCAGCTTGATTGATAACAAAAACAGATACTGCTTCATGATATTGACCATGATAAATAGTGAGGGAAATAAATACCGTTTTACTCTCCGACAGAGAATACCCATAATAAGAGGTTCAAGCCAATAGCATGCTTTTATCCCCACAACTTCAAAGGGCATCTGCACCCGGTTGCAAAAGCAATGGAAAGTTTAAATTCAAACATTCAGTCACCCAGCTTTAAATACCAACAGGTCATAGGGCAGTGCCGGGATCTGACTCTTATTGAACTCTCTGCCCTTCTCAACGAGATGTACAACCACATTGAACCCACGCTGCTTGAGTTTGCAGATAAAGCAGAGAGCAACGCCATCAGGAATATCTTTATTGAAGCCTCCCAGAGTGTGGGGAAGATGCGGTCACTGGTTGAGCAGAGCTTTCAAAAAGAGATATCAAAGGGGTATGCCAACTTCCTGCACAGACGCACCACCACGCCGGAAGAGAGCAGCCCCCAGACATCCCAGCACTCACAGTGGTCACTCATTGATAAAACAGACCTTGAAGATGGCATCGCTCTGCAAAAAATCGCCTATAAAACAAGCAACCTTTACTACAAAGAGATCTACGCCTACACCCAGCGCATGACCCTGATTCATGGCGGCAAAAAACTGGCAGATCGGGATATGCCAGCCAACCCCGTCCAGATCATGAATGCATTCAAAACAGCCATATCAATGCTTGAAATTGATAGCCGCACCACGCTCATCATGTATGCACTCTTTGAAAAATATGTCATGAAAAACATGGGGGGCATCTATAACGGCTGCAATGAATGCCTGATCAAGGCGGGCGTCTTTCCCAACCTTAAACCCATCATAAATCAACCCACTGCATCGGAGCAGCCCACCCCCTCAGGGGCTGACACCCCCACACCTGAAAACAGAGGGCACCAGGCATCACCGGCAACGGGTAACAGCGAGAGCCCCGCCACATCTGAACCAGAAACACTCAGCTCAGAGATATTAAGCGCCATAAGCTCTCTGCTGATCAACCGCCGGGAGAAAGCCACTGATTACAGCCCTGCAACAGCCACCCCAGGTGCTGCCCCCATTGAGATGGCAAGCAAGGCAACACTGCTTCAACAGATATCCAACATCCAGCCCTCTGTCAGCAAAACCGCACCCGGCACCGAGGCATCAGCACCACCAGCAGGTGAGGTACGGCAGGTAGCCATCCCAACGCTACAGGTTGATCAGGTTTTTATCGAAGGCCTGCGCAGCACACTGGCAGGTGAACGCAACAAGCTCTTTGAAGGGGTTGATCGACGCAGAATCCCCACGGCGGATATGAACACCATCGAACTGGTGGGAATGCTGTTTGAACAGGTATTGGATGACCCGGTTCTGCCCAATGCAGCAAAGACACTGCTTTGCCATCTGCACACGCCCTATCTAAAGGCGGCCATACTGGACACATCCATACTCACATCAGAGAGACACCCCACCCAGCAGCTGCTAAACCTTATGATTCGTGTCGGCAGTCAGTGGATAGACGAAACCAATTTCAGTGTCGGCATCTACTCCCATCTGCGGGAGATCGTTGACGCCATCCTGGCCAATTTTGAAGACAACCTGCAAATATTTGAAGATCTCTACAAAGAGTTGCAAACGCACGCAGCCCAGCTCGAACAGAGATCCGCTGCTATTGAAAAGAGAGCCCAAGAGGCGGCTCGTGGGCGAGACAAATTTGAAAGTGCACGGGCGCAGGCAAAACAGACTATCAAGGATCGCACCGAAGCACATCAGCAGCCTCCAGCCATTATCTTGCAATTTTTAAACCACACCTGGACCGACAAGCTAATCTTGATCATTTTGCGTGACCCTAACTACAAAGACTCCGAGATATGGCGCATCACCCTTCAGATCATCGATGAGTTGCTTGAGCTCATAAATACAGATGCAGCAGAGAAAGAGACGATCCCCTTCCGCAAACGGGTTGACTGCTTGCGGGGCCGTATTGAACAGAGTCTCTCCACGCTAGGCAGCGGCCACTCTGGGGAGGTCGATATTTTATTCAAGCTGATATCTGGAAAACTGACAAAGGCAGAGGAGCAGCAGGCAACAGCAGCCATCACAACTACACCAGAAAGTACAAAAGAGTCACTGGGGATCGACTCTCAAATACTCACATTTACCGATAAAGAGCTGGAGATGCTACAAAAGCTGGAGTCCATAAAATGTGGCACCTGGTTTGAGTACCTCATCCAGGGGCGCAAAGGCAAACGGCGTATCAAGCTCTCCTGGTACAGCCCAACAACAAAAAAATATATGTTTGTTGATCACAACGGCATACAGGCCATGGTGATATCCGCTCATAACCTTGTTCGAGACCTCTGCGAAGAGAATGCACGCATTCTTGGCCGCACACAGATCCCGTTTGTCAGCCAGGCCTACAGAACCATAAAAGAGAAACTACAACAAACCCTTAGCACCCAACCTGTTCCAAACCCATAAAACCCGGTCAACCAATAATACTAATTACGAAGGGTATATCCAGCATGCATAATAAAAGAGACTCCATCAGAAAACGCCCCGGCGAGCGCATTGCGATCTGTGACGCCAACAGCGGACAAACCCTTGGCTACCTGGCAAATATCAGCATGGATGGGCTGATGCTTGTTGGCTCCATATCCACGGCACCGGGCACACTGTTCCAGTTACAGATGCCATTGACAACCCCCGTAAATGGCACGAACAACATTGAATTTGGAGTAGAGAGCCTCTGGTGCCAGCGGGTAAAAGAGACCTGTAGCTACTGGACAGGGTTCCAAATCATCGACATCTCAGACTCCGCATCCAAAACCATCGAGGCGCTTATTTCAAGCTGGCACTAATCCGGGCACCGCTGCGCTGAACCAATTACCAGGCCCTGCCTCTAAACGATGAACTATATTTATAATATGGAGGTACTTGCAAGACTCTTGAGACTGCTCTTGGCAAGGCAAAAATTTGCGAAAAAGCGGAGTTTACACGCAGTAAATGAGCATTTTGAGCCGATTTTTAACGCCGCCAAGGGCTGTCTCAGGAGTTTTGCAAGTACCTCCATGGAGAGTATTTTCTGCCAGAGACCACCATTTTGGAGCCCAGCATGAAAACCAGGATAACCGTTATCACCCTCCTGTCACTCACACTGTTGATTGGCTGCCAGCCAACCAAGAGAGATACCGGCGCTGTTATCGGCGGCATTGCCGGAGGTGTTCTCGGCAAACAGGTGGGCGGCGGACATGGCCGCACCATTGCCATTATTGCCGGAACCCTGCTGGGCGCATACGCCGGCAGCGCCATTGGTCAGCAGATGGATGAGAACGACCGCTACCGCACCCACCAGGCGTTGGAAGCCGTCCCCACCAACCAGCACAGCAGCTGGAAAAACCCGGATTCAGGCACCGAATATACCGTAACCCCCACCCGAACCTACAGCACCTCCAGCGGCCCTTGCCGCGAGTACACCACTGAAGCCACCATTGATGGCAAACAAGAGATTGTCTATGGCACCGCCTGCCGCCAACCCGATGGAACCTGGCAGGCAGCCAATTAAGCCTCAATAATCAAACTACGAGCCTGAACCT
>Ga0256839_1002399_pt1 | contig 20878 bp, 26 predicted proteins | sample 354166metaG_FD_185968 | JGI IMG/M metagenome (GOLD analysis project Ga0256839, IMG submission 185968) | Hydrothermal vent microbial communities from Mid Atlantic Ridge, Atlantic Ocean - 354-166 | ecosystem: Environmental > Aquatic > Marine > Hydrothermal vents | place: Atlantic Ocean: Mid... | reverse complement strand
GGCGATGCGGCCTTTGACCTCGGCGCGGTAACCGATGCCGACGATGTCCAGCTCCTTGGTCCAGCCCCGGGAGACGCCGACGACGGCGTTGGCGGCCAGCGACCGGGTGAGCCCATGCAGGGCCGCGAGCTTGTCGTTGGCGCGCTTGACGGTGAGCGTGCCGTCGTCCCGCTCGATGGTGATGCCTTTCGGAATGGGGACCGAGAGCTTACCCTTCGGCCCTTCTACCTCCAGCGTCTCGCCGATCGCGATCTTGACCTCGGGGGGGACCGGAATCGGCTTCCTTCCAATTCTCGACATGGCTCTCTCCGAATACCAGACGGGTCTCACCAGACCTGGCACAGCACCTCGCCGCCCACCTTCGCCTTGCGGGCGGCGGCGCCGGTCATGACGCCCTTGGGGGTGGTCAGAATGCTGATCCCCAATCCGCCCCGCACCCGGGGGACCTCCCGGCTGCCGACGTAGACGCGGCATCCCGGCCTGGAGACCCGCTCGATGTGAGTGATGGCGGGCACCTTGCCGGGGCTGTACTTGAGGTAGATGCGGATCAGCTTCTTGGACCCCTCTTCGGTGGGCTTGTAGTTGAGGATGTAGCCCTCGTCCTTGAGAATCCGCGCGATCTCCATCTTCAAGCGCGAGGCGGGCACGTCCACCTTGGGATGGCGCGCCGCCACCGCGTTGCGGATGCGCGTCAGCATGTCGGCGATAGGATCCGTGTACATATGCTCAACCTCTCCGGCGGCTGGGGCCGGGCTCTACCAGCTCGCCTTGATCACCCCGGGGATTTCTCCCGCCAGGGCGAGTTCGCGGAAGCAGATCCGGCAAAGATTGAACTTCCGGATGTAGCCCCGGGGCCGGCCGCACCGGAAACAGCGGTTGCGGTGGCGGCAGCGGAGCTTGGGGGTTCCGCGAGCCTTGGCCTCCGCCAGCTTACGGTCTTTTGCAATCTTGGCGACTGTTGCCATGGTTTCGTCTCGTCTATTCCTCTTCTCGCGTTCCGAACTTTCCGCCGGCCTGCATCACGGCCGCCTACCGCGCAAAGGGCATGCCGAGCTGCCGGAGCAGGCTCAGCGCCTCGGCGTCGGTCTCGGCGGTGGTGGTGATGCAGACGTTCATGCCTTTGAGCTTGTCCACCTTGTTGTAGTCGATCTCCGGAAAGATCAACTGGTCGCGGATGCCGAGCGTGTAGTTGCCGCGGCCGTCGAAGCTCTTGGTGGAGAGGCCGCGGAAGTCGCGCACGCGCGGCAGCGCGATGTTGAACAGGCGGTCGAGAAACTCGTACATGCGGTCTCCGCGGAGGGTGACCATGCAGCCGATGGACATGCCCTCGCGCAGCTTGAAGGCGGAGACCGACTTCTTGGCCTTGGTGACGACCGGGCGCTGGCCGGTGATCTGGGCCAGCTCCCGGACGGCGCCGTCCAGAATCTTGGGATTCTGGGTCGCCTCGCCGAGGCCCATGTTGATGGTGACCTTCTCGAGCCTCGGCACGGCCATCACGCTCTTGTAGTTGAACTCCTTCATCAAGGCCGGGACGACCTTCTCCCGGTACAGCTCTTTCAATCTCGCAGCCATCGTTACTCACCCCGGCGGGCGTCGTACCGCCGGGCCTCCTTGATCTGGTTCGGCGCTGAGAGAATCCGTCTCATCATGCGCTCTTGGCGTCCAGCGGCTCGCCGGTCCGCTTGGCGATGCGGATGCGGCGCGTGCGGCCGCCGACGGTCTCGACCCGGTAGCCGACCCGGGTGGGCTTGCCGTCGGAGGCCACCAGCATCAGGTTCGAGATGTGGATCGGCGACTCCCGTTCGGCGATGCCGCCCTTGATCTGCTTGGCCGGGTTGGGGCGCGTGTGGACCTTGACGATGTTGACGCCCTCGACGAGGGCGCGCTGCTTGAGACGGTCCACGTGCAGCACCCGGCCGGTCTTGCCCTTGTCGCGGCCGGCGATCACCATGACCATGTCGTCCTTGCGGATCTTGGTCTTCTTGCGGAGCGATTCGCGTTTGCGTTCGGCGTTGTGTCGGCCCATCAGATCACCTCCGGAGCCAGCGAGACGATGCGCATGAACCGCTTCTCGCGGAGCTCGCGCGCCACCGGGCCGAAGACGCGGGTGCCGATGGGCTCGCCGTCGTTGTTGATCAAGACCGCCGCGTTGGAATCGAAGCGGATGTAGGTGCCGTCCTTGCGGCGGGTCTCCTTGCGGAGGCGGACGATGACGCACCGCACGACCTTGCCCTTCTTGATGGGCGAATCCGGGGCGGCCTCCTTGACGCTGGCGGTGACCACGTCGCCGAGGCCGGCGCGGTCACCCACGTTGCCGCCGAGGGGCAGGATGCACTGGAGCTTCCGCGCCCCGCTGTTGTCGGCCACCTCGAGCATCGTTCGCATTCCGATCATGGCGTCTCAACCTCTACTCACGTGGTTTCGATCTCGTTGTCGATGGCGGCCGGCTCGGGAGCGCCGACCTGTACGGCGCGCCGGATGATCTCCTCCAGCCGCCACCGCTTGGTCCGGCTGAGGGGCCGGCTCTCGACGATGCGCACGACGTCGCCCACCCGGCAGGTGTTCTCTTCGTCGTGGGCGTGGAACTTCTTCCTCCGGGTCACGATCTTCTTGTAGAGCGGATGCGGGACCCGGCGGCTCACCTCGACGACGATGGTCTTGTCCATCTTGGTCGAGACCACACGGCCCACCTTGGTGTTCTTGCTCCCTTTTGCGGTGGTGTCAGCCATGGTCACTTCTTCCCTTCCTGTTGCGCCGCCAGCTCACGCTCGCGAAGGATGGTGAGGATGCGCGCGCGATCCTTCTTGAGCGCCTTGTACTTCTTCAAGCCGTCGGTCTGGCCGAGGCTCAACTGCAGGCGGAGGCGGAACAACTGTTCCGAGATCTCCCTTTCCTGGAGCCGCAGCTCGTTGTCGTCGAGTTCCCGAAGTTTCTCTGCTCTCATCGTCGTGGCACCTTCGAACCGCTTCCGGCCTCAATCGAACGGCCGGCGGGTGACGAACTTGCACGGCACCGGCAGCTTCTGGGCGGCCAGCCGGAGCGCTTCGCGGGCCACCGGCTCGGCGACGCCTTCCATCTCGAAGACGACCCGGCCGGGGCGGACGACGGCCACCCACTGCTCGGGGTTGCCCTTGCCCTTGCCCATGCGGACCTCGGCGGGCTTCTTGGTGATCGGCTTGTCGGGGAAGATGCGGATCCAGACCTTGCCGCCCCGCTTGATGTGGCGGGTCATGGCCACGCGGGCGGCCTCGATCTGCCGGTCGGTGATCCAGGCCCGGTCGAGCACCTTCAGCCCGTAGTCGCCGAAAGCCACCGTGGAGCCGCGCCACGCCTTGCCGGGCATGGTGCCGCGCTGCACCTTGCGGTGCTTGACTTTCTTTGGCATCAACATGGCGATCTCACTCCGTCGTTACTCTTTCTTGTCCTCGCCGGGGCTCTCGCCCGGGGCTTCCGGAGCCGCGCCGCCTTCCTCAGGGGCGGCCGGAGCCGCAGGCGGCGGCGTCTCCGGCGGAGCCGCCTCGGGGGCGGCGGGCGGAGCCGCAGTCTCCGGCGCCGGCGGGGCGCCTTCTTTGGTCTCCGGTTCGCCGGCCGGCTTGGCCAGCTCCTCCTTCCAGGCCGGCTTGGGCGGTACCAGCGGAGGCATCAGGGGCCCTTCGCCGGGGCCGGCGGTGCGCTTCGGCGCCGGCGGCGGCTGCACGGGCGGAGGCGCGCCCTCGGGAGGCGCCGCCGAAACCGGAGGCGCCTGGGGCTCCTGGCGCGGACGCCGCTCGCGGCGCGGCAGGCGCCGCGGCTCGGGCTCCAGCTTGAGGGCCGGATGCCAGGAGTCGTCCAGGATCTCGCCTTTGTAGATCCAGCACTTGACGCCGATGACGCCGTAGGTCGTATAGGCCTGGCTGAAACCGTAGTCGATGTCGGCGCGCAGGGTGTGCAGCGGCAGCCGTCCCTGCAGGTACCATTCGCTGCGGGCGATCTCGGCGCCGTTCAGGCGGCCCGAGACGCGCACCTTGATCCCCTTGCAGCCGAAGCGCAGGGCGCTATCGACGGCCTTGCGCATGGCGCGCCGGAACGCGACGCGCTTCTCTAACTGCAAGGCGATCGACTCGGTGACGAGCTGGGCGTCGAGCTCCGGCTTGTGCACCTCCTGAATGTCGATGTAGACGTCGCGGCCGGTGCGCCGGGCCAGCTCGGCCTTGAGCTTCTCGATCTCGGCGCCTTTGCGGCCGATGACGATGCCGGGCCGGGAGGTGCGGATGGTGAGCCGCAGCTTGTTGCCGGGCCGGTCGATCTCGATGGAGCTCACGCCGGCCGACTTGAGCCGTTTGCGGAGCATCTTCTTGAGCTCGAGATCCTCTTGGAGCAGCTTGGCGTAGTCGTGCTTGGCGAACCAGCGCGACCGCCACGTCTTCGTGACGCCCAGGCGAAAACCGTATGGATGAACCTTTTGACCCATTCTTAAGCTTCCTCAGCCTTCCCGCCGGAATCCGGCGTGCCGACCTCGACCACGATGTGAGACATGCGCCGCTGGTAGCGGAAGGCCCGCCCCATCGGCGCTGGGCGGATCCGCTTCATCCGCGGCCCCTCGTTGACGTAGGCGTCGGTGACGACGAGCTCATCGACGTCCACGTCGGGGTCCTTGTTCTCGGCGTTGGCGATGGCCGACCGCAGCACCTTCTCGACCATGGGAGCGATCCGCTTCTTGGTGAACTGCAGCGTGACCAGGGCGTCCTCGGCCCGCTGGCCGCGGATCAGGTCCACCACCAGCCGCGCCTTCTGCGGCGAGACCCGAACGTAACGCGCTTCCGCTCTTGCTTGCATGGCTCGAACTCCCTACCTCCGGGCGGTCTTCTCCGACTTGCCCGCGTGGCCGCGGAAGGTCCGCGTGGGCGCGAACTCTCCCAGCTTGTGGCCCACCATGTTCTCGGTGATGTAGACCGGGATGAACTTCTTGCCGTTGTGCACGGCGATGGTGTGGCCGATGAACTCGGGCAGGATGGTGGAGCGCCGGGACCAGGTGCGGATCACCTTCTTCTGCCCCTGCTCGTTCATCGCCAGCACCTTCTTGACGAGGTGCTCGTCGGCGAACGGTCCTTTTCTCAGTGAACGGCCCATAGCTTATCTGCCCTTCTTCGACTTCCTGCTGACGATGTACTTGTCGGTCCGCTTGTTGTTCCGGGTGCGGAACCCGCGGGTCGGCTGGCCCCACGGGGTGACCGGATGGCGGCCGCCGGAGGTGCGGCCCTCGCCGCCGCCGTGGGGATGGTCCACCGGGTTCATCGAGACGCCCCGGTTGTGCGGCCGGCGCCCGAGCCAGCGGGACCGGCCCGCCTTGCCCAGCGAAACGTTCTCATGGTCCACGTTGCCCACCTGGCCGACGGTGGCCATGCAGGCCGACAGAACCTTGCGCACCTCCCCGGACGGCAGCTTGACGAGCGCGTACTTGCCTTCGCGGGCCACCAACTGCGCCTCGGCCCCGGCCGAGCGGACCAGTTGGCCGCCCTTGCCCGGCCGCAGCTCGATGTTGTGGATGGTGGTGCCCGGCGGGATGTTCTCCAGCTTCAGGGCGTTGCCGGGCAGGATGTCGGCGTCGGGCCCGGACATCACCGTCTGGCCGATCTCGAGCCCCACCGGAGCCAGGATGTAGCGCTTCTCGCCGTCGGCGTAGTGCAGCAGGGCGATGCGGGCCGAGCGGTTCGGGTCGTACTCGATGGCGGCCACCCGGGCGGGGACGCCGATCTTGTCCCGCTTGAAGTCGATGACGCGGTAGCGGCGCTTGTGGCCACCGCCTCGCCACCAGATGGTGATCTCGCCGGCGTTGTTGCGCCCGCCGCTCTTCTTCAAGCCCTTGGTGAGCGCCTTCTCCGGCTTCTTCTTGGTGAGGTCCGAGCGGTCCAGCACCGTCTGGAAGCGCCGGGTGGGCGTCGTGGGGCGGTAAGATTTCACTGGCATCGCACTCTACCCCTTCTAGATCTCGGCGAACTCCGGCACCTTCTGGCCGGGCTCCAGCTTCACGTAAGCCTTCTTCCAATCCGGCCGGTAGCCGGAGAACCGGCCGCGCCGCCGGAGCTTGCCGCGGACATTGGCCGTGCGCACCTCTTCGACCTTGACCTTGAACAGCGTTTCGACGGCCTTGCGGATCTGGGTCTTGTTGGCGTCGCGGGCGACCTCGAAGACGAGGGTGCGCTGCTCGTCCTTGGCGGCGACGCCCTTCTCGGTGATCAACGGCCGGCGGATCACTTCGTAGATGTTCATTTCGCCAGCACCTCCGAAAGCTTGCGGGCGGCGGCCTCGGACATGAGGACGCGCTCGTGGCCCAGCAGGTGGTAGGGCGTGATCTGCCGGCTGGGCAGCAAGGTGACGCCGGGCAGGTTGCGGGAGCCGAGCGTCAGCTTCTGGTCGCCGGAATTGTCCACCAGCAGCACCGTGCGCCGGGCCTCGAGGGCGTCGAGGACCGAGCGGACGGTCTTGGTCTTGTGGTCCGGCAGACTGAACTCCCTGACCACCGTGAGCTGGCCGTCGCGCAGCTTGGCGCTCAAGGCCGAACGCAGGGCGCCGAGCAGCATCTTGCGGGGCAGCCGGTAGCTGTAGTCGCGCGGCTGCGGGCCGTGGACGGTACCGCCGTGGCGCCACAGGGGGCTGCGGATGGAGCCGACCCGGGCGCGCCCGGTGCCCTTCTGCCGCCAGGGCTTGCGGCCGGAGCCGGAGACCTCGGCGCGGGTCTTCGTCTTGGCCGTTCCCCGCCGGCGGCAGGCCAGATAGTGCCGCACCGCCTCGTAGAGCAGGGCCTCGTTGACCTCGGCCGCGAAGACGCTATCGGCGAGCTCGATCTCGCCCACCTTCTGGTTGTTCAAGTCAACGACATCCACCTTGGGCATACGCCTATCTCCTTTTCGCCCGGCGGACGATGACGTAGCCGCCGTTGGGCCCGGGCACGGCGCCCTTGACCACCAGCACGTTCTCTTCCTCGTCCACGTCGATCACCTCGAGGTTGCGGACGGTCACCCGCTGGGCGCCCATGTGGCCGGCCATCCGCATCCCCGGAAAGACGCGGGAGGGGAAGCTGGAGGCGCCGATCGAGCCGGCGCGGCGGTGGAACATCGAGCCGTGCGTGGCGTCGCCGCCGCGGAAGTGGTGCCGCTTGACCAGGCCGGCGAAGCCGCGGCCCTTGCTGATGCCGATGACGTCAACCTTGTCCTTGGGCTTGAACTCGCTCACCAGCACCTTGTCGCCGGCCTTCAGGTCGTCGTCGCCGGGCCTCAGCCGCAGCTCCCGGAGGTAACGGATGCCGCTGACGCCGGCCTTCTTCAAGTGGCCGGTGCGGGGCTTGTTGATGCGGCTCGGCTTGACGTACTCCATCAGGCCCAACTGGACGGCGTCGTAGCCGTCCTTGTCGGGCGTCTTGCGCTGCACCACCACGCACGGCCCCGCTTTGAGCAGCGTCACGGGCACCACCTGCCCGTCCGGGCGGAACACCTGCGTCATTCCGATTTTCTTGCCGAGAATTCCTGGGGCCATAACTACCTCGCGCAGCGCCCGGATCCGGCGGCCGCGCCGGGCTCCGGGGCCATCCTTTCCTGGATCCGGAAACCGGCCGGGACTCCCCGCGGCCGGCTCCGGCCCGCGCTACTTCCCAAACGCCTTGATCTCCACATCCACGCCGGCGGGCAGATCCAGCTTCATCAGCGCGTCCACCGTGTCCTGGGTCGGCTCGACGATGTCGAGCAGCCGCTTGTGCGTCCGGATCTCGAACTGCTCGCGCGACTTCTTGTCCACGTGGGGCGACCGCAGGACGGTGAACCGGTTCTTGACCGTAGGCAGCGGGATGGGGCCCGCCACCTGCGCGCCGGTCCGCCGCGCCGTCTCGACGATCTCGCGCGTCGACTGGTCGAGCACGCGGTGATCGTACGCCTTCAGGCGGATGCGGATTCTCTCTCTCAGCGAAGTTGCCATATCGCCTTTTCTCTTTCAGCCCCGCCGAGCGAGCAATTCCGCCCCGGGGCTCCATCGGGCCTACTCGATGATCTCGGTGACGGTGCCGGCGCCCACCGTGCGGCCGCCTTCCCGGATCGCAAACCGCAACCCCTTGTCCATCGCCACCGGCGTGATCAGCTCCACCTCCAGGTTCACGTTGTCTCCCGGCATCACCATCTCGGTGCCCTCCGGCAGCTTCACCGTCCCCGTCACGTCCGTCGTCCGGAAGTAGAACTGCGGCCGGTAGCCGTTGAAGAACGGCGTGTGCCGCCCCCCTTCCTCCTTGCTCAGCACGTAAACCTCGCCCTTGAACTTCTTGTGCGGCGTGATCGAACCAGGCTTGGCCACCACCTGGCCCCGCTCCACCTCGTCCTTGTCGATGCCCCGCAGCAACAACCCTACGTTGTCGCCCGCCTGCCCCTCGTCGAGCAGCTTCTTGAACATCTCCACGCCCGTCACCACCGTCTTCTGCGTCTCCCGGAACCCGACGATCTCCACCTCGTCGCCCACGTGGATCACTCCACGCTCGATCCTCCCGGTCACCACCGTGCCCCGGCCCTGGATCGAAAAGATGTCCTCGATCGGCATCAGAAACGGCTTGTCGATGTCCCGCTTCGGCAGCGGGATGTACTCGTCCACCGCCTTCATCAGCTCCTCGATGCCCGCCTCCCACTTCGGATCCTGGTTCAGCGCACCCAGCGCCGAGACCCGCACCACCGGCACCTCGTCGCCCGGGAACCCATACTCCTTCAACAGCTCCCGGACCTCCAGCTCCACCAGCTCCAGAAGCTCCGGATCGTCCACCATGTCCACCTTGTTCAGCGCCACCACGATGTAGGGCACCCCTACCTGCCGCGCCAACAAGATGTGCTCCCGCGTCTGCGGCATCGGCCCGTCGGTCGCCGCCACCACCAAGATCGCCCCGTCCATCTGCGCCGCACCCGTGATCATGTTCTTGATGTAGTCGGCATGCCCCGGGCAGTCCACGTGCGCATAGTGGCGCTTGTCGGTCTCATACTCCACGTGCGCCACCGCGATCGTGATCCCACGCGCCTTCTCCTCCGGCGCGTTGTCGATCGAGTCGAAACTCCGAAACTTTACCTTCGGGTTCTTCTTCGCCAACGTCTGCGTGATCGCCGCCGTCAGCGTCGTCTTGCCGTGGTCGATGTGCCCGATCGTCCCGATGTTGATGTGCGGCTTGCTCCGGTCGAATTTTTCCTTGGCCATGATTGGACTCTCCTGTGAACTCGTTTATTGGGCAGTGACTTTGCCCTGCACCTTGCTGATGATTTCCTCCGCAAGATTGGGGGGCACCTCTTCGTAGCGCCCGAAATGCATCGTGAAACTGCCGCGCCCCTGAGTGCGCGAGCGCAACTCGGTGGCGTAACCGAACATTTCCGAGAGCGGCACCGAAGCCCGGATGATCTGGGTGGTGCCGCGCAACTCCATGCCCTCGACCCGGCCGCGGCGGGCGTTCAGGTCGCTGATGACGTCGCCCATGTACTCCTCGGGGACGACGACTTCGACGGACATGATGGGCTCGAGCAGCACCGGGTGGGCCTTCCGGCCGCCCTCCTTGACGGCGATGGAGGCGGCGATCTTGAAGGCCATCTCCGAGGAGTCCACCTCGTGGTAGCTGCCGTCGTAGAGAATCGCTTTGACGTCGGAGACCGGATAGCCGGCGAGGATGCCGCCTTCCAAGGCCTCCTCGACGCCCTTCTGGACCGCCGGGATGAACTCCTTGGGCACCGTGCCGCCGACGACCTGGCTCTCGAACTGGACGCCGCTGCCCGGCGGCAGGGGCTCGAGCCGCAGCTTGACGTGGCCGTACTGGCCGCGGCCGCCGCTCTGGCGGACGAAGCGCCCTTCGGCCTCCACCGGCTTCTTGATGGTCTCGCGGTAGGCCACCTGGGGCTTGCCGACGTTGGCTCCGACGTTGAACTCCCGCAGCATGCGGTCCACGATGATCTCCAGGTGCAGCTCGCCCATGCCGGCGATGATCGTCTGGCCGGTCTCGGGATCGTTGGTGACCTTGAGCGTCGGATCCTCCTGGACCAGCTTGGCGATGGCGTTGCCGAGCTTCTCCTGGTCGGCTTTGGTCTTCGGCTCGATGGCGAGCTGGATGACCGGCTCGGGGAACTCGATGGACTCGAGCACGATGGGAGCCTTGTCGTCGCAGATCGTGTCGCCGGTGGTGACGGTCCTCAGGCCCACCACGGCGCAGATGTCGCCGGCGTAGACCTCCTTGATCTCCTCACGCTTGTTGGCGTGCATCTTCAGCAGCCGGCCGATGCGCTCCTTGCGGCCCTTGGCGACGTTCAGCACGCTCTCGCCGCTGACCAAGTGGCCGGAATAGACCCGGATGAAGGCGAGCTGGCCGACGTAAGGGTCGGTCATGATCTTGAAGACCAGGGCGGCGAAGGGGGCCTTGTCGTCGGGGGGCCGCTCGAGGACCTCCTCGCCGTCCAGCGAAGTGCCCTGGATGGGGGGCACATCCACCGGCGAAGGCAGATAATCGACCACGGCGTCCAGGAGGTTCTGGATGCCCTTGTTCTTGAAGGCCGATCCGCAGAGCACGGGGACGATCTTCAGCTCGCAGGTGGCGCTGCGGATGCCGGCGATCAGCTCCTCCTCGCTGATCGGCTCGCTGTGGACGAACTTTTCGAACAGAACCTCGTCGTGCTCGGCGACGGCTTCGATGAGCTTCTCGCGGTACTCCTCGGCCTGGGCCCGGAGCTCTTCGGGGACCTCGATGTCGTCGTAGGCCGCCCCGAGGGTCTCTTCCCGCCAGACCCGGGCCTTCATCCGGACCAGGTCCACGACGCCCTTGAAGTTCTCCTCGGCTCCGATGGGGAGCTGCAGGGAGACGGTCTTGGCCTTGAGCCGCTCGACGATGGTCTGGATGGCGTGGAAGTAGTCGGCCCCGACGCGGTCCATCTTGTTGATGAAGCAGATGCGGGGGACGCGGTACTTGTCGGCCTGCCGCCAGACGGTCTCCGACTGGGGCTGGACGCCGGCGACGGCGTCGAAGATGGCGATGGCGCCGTCGAGGACGCGCATGGAGCGCTCTACCTCGGCGGTGAAGTCCACGTGGCCGGGCGTGTCGATGATGTTGATCACCGTGTCGCGCCACTGGCAGGTGGTGGCCGCCGAAGTGATGGTGATTCCGCGCTCCTGCTCCTGCTCCATCCAGTCCATCACGGCCGTGCCCTCATGCACTTCGCCGAGCTTGTACGTACGACCGGTGTAGTAGAGAATACGCTCGGTCGTCGTCGTCTTCCCGGCATCGATATGGGCCGCGATGCCGATGTTGCGCATCTTGTGGATGGGCGTCGTTCTCGGCATAAGATCCGTAACTTCGGGCCGTTACGCTCCTACCAGCGGTAATGGGCGAAGGCCTTGTTGGCCTCGGCCATCCGGTGCACGTCTTCCTTCTTCTTGACGGCGCCGCCGCGCATGTTGGCGGCGTCGAGCAGCTCGTTGGCGAGCCGCTGGGCCATGCCCTTCTCGGGGCGGTTCCGGGCGTTCTGGATGAGCCAGCGGATGGCCAGGCTCTGGCGGCGGTTCGGAGGCACCTCGATGGGCACCTGGTAGTTGGCGCCGCCGACGCGCCGGGTCTTGACCTCGAGAACGGGTTTGCAGTTCTCGACGGCCTTCTTGAACAGCTTGAGCGGGTCGTCGCCGGTGGTCTCGCGGATCTTGTCCATGGCAGTGTAGAAGATCCGCCGGGAGACGGTCTTCTTGCCGTCCCACATCATGCAGTTGATGAACTTCTCGGCCAGCGTCGAGTTGTACACCGGGTCCGGGGGGACCTGGCGAGGCTCGGCTCTTCTTCTCCGTGACATAGAATCTCTCGATCCTCTCAGCTCTTAGGCCGCTTGGCCCCGTACTTGGAGCGCGACTGTCTCCGGCCCTCCACGCCGGCCGCATCCAGCGTGCCGCGGATCACGTGGTAGCGGACGCCGGGCAGGTCCTTCACACGGCCGCCGCGGATGAGCACGATGGAGTGCTCCTGCAGGTTGTGCCCGACGCCGGGGATGTAGGTAGTGACCTCGATCCCGTTGGTCAAGCGGACGCGGGCCACCTTCCGCAGCGCGGAGTTCGGCTTCTTCGGCGTGGTGGTGTACACGCGCGTGCAGACGCCGCGCCGCTGCGGACAACCCTGCAGTGCGGGGCTGGCCGTCTTGTACTTGGGCCGCTTCCGCCCTTTGCGCACAAGCTGGTTGAACGTTGGCACGTGATCTCTCCTCAGATCTCCGGTCGTTGACTCGTGACCATGCCGCCCGCGCGCGCCCGGACGCTGCTCCGGGGCGTCGTCAGAAGCGGCGGTATCCCCGATCTCCAAGGAATTGCGGGCGCAGCAGTTCCGCGCCGCCGCAATCAGGCGCCTGCCAGGGTCTTCAGGCCGCCTTGGACGCTGAGCACCGCATGGCGATGCCAGCGGAGTCGTTGGTGATCGTGTTCTTCGTTCCGGACTAGCCCTTGCCCCGAGAGTTCGTCGCGCCTCCCGGGACCTCGGGGCCGGCCCCCGGCCGGGTTCCTTCCTTCGAGTTCAGCAGTCGCCCAAGCGCCTCAAGAGCTCGGACAGGGAAGGAACGGTAGCACAGGGGCGGAGTAAGAACTCGCCAAACTCCTAATAGGATGCCACAGCCAGCCGGGCGTGTCAAATCCAGGTCCCGGCAACCCCTAGGAATTCCGAAAGCGATTGATTTCCAATCAGATAGACTACCCCTTGCGAGCCGCCGCCCGGCCGGGCGCCGCCGGAGCTTCCACCATCTCCTGGAGCATGCGGGCGTTGTCGAGGGCGAAGCCGTGGAAGTCGTTGTTGAAATAGGCGTATACGTCGAGGCCCTTGGCCAACCATTTCTTTATAGCGGCGGCGTAGGGCTCCAGCTCGGAGCGGCTGTAGCGGGAGGCGAACAGGGCGCCGGGGCCGTGGAAGCGGAGGTAGACGAAGTCGGCGGTCGGCACGTGGGGGGCCTCGGGGTAGCGCTCGGACTGGGCGATGACGGTGGCGACGCCCATCTGCCGGAGGCGGTCGAGCACCAGGGGGTCGAACCAGGTGGCGTGGCGGCACTCCAGGGCCAGGCGGTGTTTGCGGGCCTCGGGGACGGTCTCGAGGAAGCGCGCCAGCCGGTCCGGGTCGGCTCGGAACGAGGGCGGCAACTGGATGAGGATTGGGCCGAGCTTGGGCCCCAAGGCCTGGGCGTGCTCGATGAAGGTGCGCCAGAGGTCCTCGGCTCCTTCCAGCCGCTTGCGGTGGGTGATCGTCTGGCTGGCCTTGACGGCGAAGACGAAACCGTCGGGTACCTTGGAAGCCCACTTCTCATAGGTCGTGACCTTCGGCAAGTGGTAGAAGGAGTAGTTGACCTCCGTGGTGTCGAAGAACTTCGAATAGTGCAGGAGGAAGTCTTCCTGCTTCAGCTCCTCCGGGTAGAAGCGGCCGCGCCAGTCCCCGTAGGTCCATCCGGAGGTCCCGATCCACGGTTTCCCCTTCTTGGCCATGGCGCCCACCCTGCGGGTTCCTGTTATCGAATATCACAAACGGCCGGAGAGGGGAAGGGCCGGGGAGGGATCGGGCACGGTTTTCGGGCCGCCGGGTCCGGCGCGGCTACCGGGCCGTCAAACGTGCCTGGATCAGCCCGGCGCCGCGGATTTCGCTCAAGTAGGCGAAGTAGAGGTTGCCTTGGGCGTCGGCTCCGGCAAGGGCACTGCCGTGGACCGGTGTAGTGTCGATATTCAGGTCCAGCGGTTCGAAGTCCGGCCCCAGCAGCATGAGGTATCCGCCCCGCAGGCCGGGCCGGCGCGACATCCTGGAGCGGAGAACGTGAAGGACGAAGCGGTCACGAGCGGGAGGATCACGGCCCCGCAATGCCGGGCTCCGGCGTTGGGAGGAACGGGGGCTCCGGCCGCACGATCGGGTCCCGTTCCCCTTACCAGCAAATGCCGCGGGCGGGGATTTCCTTTCAGTCGGAGGAGGCAAGCCTCGAGGAGCGCGGCGCAAGGCAACAGGGTGATCGGCCCCCCTGCCGTGCGGGCATCGAATGACACGGAAGCTGGCCGCCGGAGGGGACGCGGTGATATAACAGTCGCGTTATGATCCGACGACTGCTGGCGCTTACGATTCTCGCCGGGCTGGCCGCCGTCGCAACCGCGGCGGACCGGCTTCCCAACATCGTCATCATCTTCATCGACGACATGGGCTATGCCGACATCGGGCCTTTCGGGGCCGCAGACTACCCGACCCCGAACCTGGACCGCATGGCGCAGGAGGGCCGGCGTTTCACCGACTTCTACGTCACCCAGCCGGTCTGCTCGGCCTCCCGCGCCGGGCTGCTGACGGGCTGCTACAACGTGCGGGTGGGCATCCTCGGAGCGCTGGGCCCGAAGGCGACCCACGGGATCAGCGCCCAGGAGACGACGCTGGCCGAGATCTGCAAGCAGAAGGGCTATGCGACGGCGATCTACGGCAAGTGGCACCTGGGGCACCATCTGCCGTTCCTGCCGCTGCAGCACGGCTTCGACGAATACTACGGCCTGCCCTACTCGAACGACATGTGGCCGTTCCACCCGGAGCGCCCGGGCGGGTTTCCGCCGCTGCCGCTGATCAACAACAACGACATCATCGACCCGAACGTGGACGCCGAGGACCAGGCCCGGCTGACGACGAACTACACCGAGCGCGCGGTGGACTTCATCGAGCGCAACAAGGACCGGCCGTTCTTCCTCTACGTGCCGCACAGCATGGTCCACGTGCCGCTCTACGTTTCCGAGAAGTTCCGGGGCAAGTCCAAGCGTGGGCTGTTCGGCGACGTGGTGATGGAGGTGGACTGGTCGGTGGGCCAGATCCTCGACGCGTTGCGCAAGAACAACCTGGCCAAGCACACCTGGGTGATCTTCACTTCGGACAACGGTCCGTGGCTAAGCTACGGCGACCACGCCGGCTCGGCGAAGCCGCTTCGGGAAGGCAAAGGCACGACGTTCGACGGCGGGGTGAGGGAGCCGACGCTGATGTGGTGGCCGGGGACGATCCCGGCGGGAACGGTGTGCCGGGAGCCGGCGATGACCATCGACATCCTGCCGACGGTGGCGAAGCTGATCGGCGCGAGACTGCCGAATCACAAGATCGACGGCAAGGACATCTGGCCGCTGGTCATCGGCGAGCCGGGGGCGAAGAGCCCGCAGGAGGCTTACTACTTCTACCGTGGCCGGGCGCTCGAGGCGGTGCGCATGGGCCGCTGGAAGCTCCACTTCCCGCACAAGTACCGCACGCTGGGCGGGCGGCCCGGCGGCAAGGGCGGCATCCCGGTGAAATACGAGACGGCCGAGATCGGCCTGGCGCTGTTCGATCTGGAGAACGATCCTGGCGAGACGAAGGACGTCAAGGACGAGCACCCCGAGATCGTGGCCAAGATCAAGATGCTGGCCGACAAGATGCGCCAGGACCTGGGCGACTCACGGCTGGGAATCGAGGGTAAGGGGATCCGCCAGCCGGGCCGGCTGTAAGGGCGGCGCGGCTCAGGCCTGGGCGACGAGGCGCTCGAAAGCCTGGCGCTGTTCGATCATGGCGGCGACCTTGTCGGGCGGGTCGCCGCGTCCCTCGAGCAGGAACCAGCCTTCGTAGTCGATACTCCTGAAGAGTTTGAAGAGCTTGTCGTAGGGGTAGTCACCCTGGTCCAGCTCGCGGACGTGGACGGTGTCGCCGAAACGGTCCTTGACGAGGTTGAAGTTGTACTCCAGGCCCTTGCCCTCGATGTCCACGTCGTTCGAGTTCCAGCAGACGTAGACGTTGGGGTGGTCGGCGACGTCCATGATGGCTTTCATCACGGGCAGCTCGCTGGTGCCCCGGCCGTGGCACTCGACGCGGATCTTCTGCCCGTAGTCGGCCCCGTAAGCGCCGACGACGTTGAGCGCCTTGCCGATCTGCTCGATGGTCTTCTCCCGGGGCACCCCCTTGACGAAGCCGTTGGGCTTGACCTTGACGCCGCTGCCGCCGCAGTCGTGCATCAGGTGGATGTATTTCTTGGTCAGCTCGATGTTGTACTTGACCTTCTCGGGGTCATTCTCGTGGAACTGGGCGTTGGAGCCGTAGCCGACGAGGGTGACGGGGCTGTCCTCGAACCGCTTGCGGACCTCGCGGCGCTGGGCTTTGGTCAGGGTCGGCTCGACGCCGTGGGCGTGCTGGGTACGGAGCTCGACGCCGAGCAGGCCGGATTTCTCGCAGGCGCTGATGAGCTCGGGCAGGGTCATGTCCTTGCCCCAGAGGTAGGTAACCAGGCCGAAACGCATCTTCGACGCGCCGGCGGCGCGGGCGAGACAGCTCCAGCCGAGTCCCAAGGCAATCAGTTCTCTGCGATTGAGTTCCGTCAAGGGCGCCTCCCAAAGAGATCTTTATCATAGATCGGCGTCCGGACGCCGCCGGAAGGCGATAGCATACTAAAGAGACCTGATTCCCTGGAGGCTGGCCATGCCGCAAGAAAGCACCTACCGCCAACTGCCGCTCGCGCTGCTGCGCATCGTCGTGGGCTGGCACTTCTTGTATGAAGGGCTGGCGAAGCTGCTCGACCCGGGCTGGACGTCGGCCGGGTTCCTGAAGGCGAGCAACGGCCTGCTGAGCGGGTTCTTCCAGTGGCTGGGCTCCTCGGAGGCATCCGTCAAGCTGATCGACCAGTTGAACATCTGGGGGCTCGTCGGGATCGGCCTGGCACTGATGCTGGGCGTGGTGATCCGGCCGGCGGCGCTGGCCGGGATCGTCCTGCTGGCGATGTACTACCTGGCCTATCCGCCGCTGTTCGCCCCCGGCGCATCGGGCATCGCCGAAGGCCACTATCTGATCGTGAACAAGAACCTGGTGGAGCTGTTCGCGCTGGCGGTGGTGGCGGCGTACCCGGCGGCGCGCTGGGGGATCGACGCGCTGATCCCCAGGCTGCGGGCGCTCGATGAGGGCCCGGCGCCGGCAGGCGAGCGGCTGGCCCCGCGGCATCTCCAGCACGCTTCGCGGCGGGAGCTGGTGGCGGCGCTGGCCGGCGTGCCGTTCCTGGGAGCGTTCGTGCTGGCGGCGCTCAAGAAGCACGGCTGGCGCAGCTTCGAGGAGATCCAGCTCAGCCGGGCGGCCTCGATCGACGCGGTGAGCGGAGCGACGATGAAGCGGTTCCGGTTCAGCACGCTGCGAGACCTCAGAGGCGAGATGCCCCGGGCGAAGATCAAGGACGTCGAGTTCAGCCGGATGATTCTGGGCGGCAATCTGATCGGCGGCTGGGCGCACGCGCGGGACCTGATCTACGTCTCGAAGCTGGTGAAGGCCTACCACCATCGCGAAAAGATCTTCGAGACGCTGTACCTGGCCGAGCGGTGCGGCATCAACGCGATCCTGACCAACCCGATCCTGTGCGGCGTGATCAACGACTACTGGCGGCAGGGCGGCAAGATCCAATTCATCTCCGACTGCGGCGGCAAGAACCTGCTCGAAGGCACGCAGCGCTCCATCGACAACGGGGCGGCGGCCTGCTACCTGCACGGGGGCATCGCCGACCGGCTGGCGGCCAAGGGCGACTTCGAGACGATGGAGAAGGCGCTGGAGCTGATCCGGCGCAACGGGCTGCCGGCGGGCATCGGCGGGCACAAGCTGGAGACGATCCGCAAGTGCGTGGAGGCGGGCCTGAAGCCGGATTTCTGGATGAAGACGCTGCACCACCACAACTACTGGTCCGTCCAGCCGCCCGAGGAGCACGACAACCTCTGGTGCTACGACCCGGAAGAGACCATCGCCTACATGAACGAGCGCGAGGAGCCGTGGATCGCCTACAAGATCCTGGCGGCGGGGGCGATCAAACCCGAGGAAGGCTTCCGCTACGCCTTCGAGAACGGGGCCGACTTCATCTGCGTGGGCATGTACGACTTCCAGATCGTGGACGACGTAAACCTGTGCTGCCAGGTGCTCACCGCTGGGTTGAACCGCAAGCGGCCCTGGCGAGCCTGAGGGGACGCCGGAGCGTTCCTTCCCCGGTACAAGGCGCGGCTCGCCGCGATAGACTAACGGCATTACAGCGATGCGGCGAGCGTGTATTTGCATTCTGATTCTGACGGCGGCGGCAGCGGCGCAGAATCCGCCCCGCACCTTGACGGTTCCCATGGCGGTCGAACTGCAATGGGCCGAAGCGGTGTTGGCGGGGGCGGACGGAGAGGTGGCCTGGAAGTACTCGGAGAAACTGATCCAGGAAAACCGGCGGCGTGCCTGGTGGGAGGGGAAAGTTTGCGGCTCCCGGCCGGCCACGGATCTCGGACCAGCAGAAACCGCGCGATGTTCGCCTGACGGACGGCGTCTGGCGATGACCGCCTCCGAAGAAAATGGCGCCGTGACGTTGGTGATCGCCGGGGGCGGCGGGCAGATGCAGGTCTGCCGCTTCGACACCCCGAACTCGTTCCAGCCCCAAGAGGGTTCGCGGCTCGAGTGGTCGCCGTCGGGTGACTGGATCGCCTTCGTGGGGACGCTGGAACCCAAGCCCAAGCCCCCGGACCCGCTGGTCATCACGCGGATCCAATACAAGACGCGGACGGAATTCACTGACAACCGGCGCCGCCGGGTGTTCGTCGTGGCGGCCTTGCCGGACGCTGAGCCAAGGCCGTTGACTCCGCCGGAGTTCGATTCCCATTCCATCTCCTGGATTCCGGGCACGAACGAGATCCTCTACGCCTCGAACCGCGAGCCGGATCCGGACGCCAACCACAACTACGACCTGTTCGCGGTGAACGCCTTCACCGGCGAGACGCGGCGGCTCACTCGGACGCCGGGCGTCGAGATGACGCCCATGGCCTCGCCCGACGGCAGGTGGATCGCCTACACCGCGACGACGCGGCCGGTGACAACCATCGACAGCGTGGCCGAGGACCGCCACGTCTGGGTGATGCCGGCCGCCGGTGGCAAGCCGCGGGAGCTGAACCCGGAGCTGGACCGGAGGATGACGCTGGTGGGCTGGCGGCCGGACTCCTCCGCGGTTCTCTACCTCGTCTACGACCAGGGCAAGGTAACGCTGTGGGAGACGGAGGTCGCCTCGGGGGCTTCGCGGGCGCTCGTCGACGAGAAAGCGTGGATCCACGGAGCTTCGGTGGCGCGTGGCGGCTCGATTGCCTTCATCCGTTCCGACCCGGCGCACTTGCCCGAAGTCTACCGTTGGCTGCCGGGGGCGTCTGAACCCGAGAAGATCAGCAAGTTCACTGAGGAGCAGCTCGAGCGGCCCGGCATTGCGCTGTCAGAGCCGGAAACGATCCGCTACAAGAGCTTCGACGGGACCGAGATCCAGGGCTGGCTCTACCCGCCGCTGGGACTCGATGAAGGTGAGAAGTGGCCGCTGATCCTGTCGGTCCACGGCGGCCCGCACGGCATGTACGGCTACCGCTTCGACGCGACGTTCCAGTTGCTCGCCGCCCGGGGCTACGCGGTGCTCGCCTTGAACCCGCGGGGCTCGACCGGCTACGGGCAGAAGTTCACCGACGGCTGCGTCGATAACTGGGGCGGCGGCGACTACAAGGATCTGATGGCGGGCATCGACTACGTCCTGAAGCGCTACCCGCAGATCGACCCGGAGCGGCTGGGGGTGCGCGGGGGAAGCTACGGCGGCTTCATGACGAACTGGATCATTACGCAGACGGACCGCTTCCGGGCGGCGGTCTCCATCGCCAGCCTGTCGAACCTGATCAGCTTCTACGCCACGTCGCTCTACCAGGATCTGATCCACGCCGAGTTCGGGGGTGCGCCGTGGGAGGGCAATAACTTCGAGAAGCTCTGGCGGTGGTCGCCGCTGGCGCACGTCGAGGGGGTGAAGACGCCGGTACTGTTCCTGCACGGGGAGGCGGACAACGACGTCCACATCACCCAGGCCGAAGAAATGTACATGGCCGTGCGGCGGCAGGGGGTCGAGAGCGTGCTGGTGCGGTATCCGCGGGAGGGCCACGGCATCCGGGAGCCGAAGCACCGGGCCGATATGCTGGCGCGGACACTGGAGTGGTTCGACCGGTATCTCAAGTAGCGGAAGGAGGGCAGATGTCACGGGCGGCGTCTTGTTTCCTGGCGTTCCTGTATCTGGCGGCGGTCCCGGCGCGCGCGGCCGAAAGGCCGAACATCGTCCTGATCCTGGCCGACGATCTGGGCTGGGCGGACCTGGGCGTCTACGGGTCCGATCTGCACGAGACGCCGAACCTCGACCGCTTCGCCTCGTCGGCGGTGCGCTTCACCGACGCCTACGCGGCGGCGCCGATCTGTTCGCCGACGCGCGCTTCGATCCAGACGGGCAAGACGCCGGCGCGGCTGCACCTGACCATCTGGCGCGAAGCCACGCTGCGGCCGCCGCCGGAGAGGAAGCTGATCCACGCCCCGGCGATCAGCGACCTGCCGCACGAGGAGGTGACCATCGCCGAGGCGCTGAAGGCCGCCGGCTACCTGACCGCCCACGTGGGCAAGTGGCACCTGGGCGGAGCGGGCCACTATCCGGAGACGCAGGGCTACGACGTCAACGTCGGGGGCTCGCTGTGGGGCGCGCCGCAAACATTTTTCTTCCCCTACCGGGGAACGAAACACTTCGGCGGCGAGCCGCGCTACATCCCGGGGCTCGACTGGGGCCGCGAGGGCGAGTACCTGACCGACCGGCTGACCGACGAGGCCCTGAAGATCATCGACCGGGCCGGCGGCAGGCCGTTCTTCCTGAACCTGTGCTACCACACGGTGCACACGCCGATCGAGGCCAAGCGGGAGGCGGTGGAGAAGTACCGGGCGAAGATCCGGCCGGGACTGCACCACCGGAACCCGGTCTACGCCGCCATGGTGGAGAGCCTGGACGAGAACGTGGGGCGGGTGCTCGAGAAGCTCGAAGAGCGCGGCATCGCCGGCGAAACGGTGGTCCTCTTCACCTCGGAC